>Ga0335073_10011996_pt1 | contig 12179 bp, 14 predicted proteins | sample Lox_Sample_22_FD_207093 | JGI IMG/M metagenome (GOLD analysis project Ga0335073, IMG submission 207093) | Soil microbial communities from Loxahatchee National Wildlife Refuge, Florida, United States - Lox_Sample_2.2 | ecosystem: Environmental > Terrestrial > Soil > Wetlands | place: USA... | reverse complement strand
CACGAACATCAACTCGGCGATCGGCCGCAGCCCCTGGGCCGCGGCGCCGATCGCGGCGCCGATGAAGCCCGCCTCGGAGATCGGCGTGTCCATCACCCGTTCGGGGCCGAAGCGGTCGAGCAGCCCGGCGGTGGCGCCGAAGATGCCGCCGTAGCTACCGATGTCCTCGCCCATCACGAACACGCGCTCGTCCCTGTCCATCTCCTGGCCGATCGCCTCGGCGATCGCCTGGGCCATCGTCAGCGTGCGTTCCTTGGTCGCAACCGCCATGTTCTCTTCTCCTCTCAGACGAAGACGTGCTCGAGGGCCTCGGCCGGATCCGGCAGCGGGCTCTCGCGGGCAAACTCGTAGGCCGCGGTCACGCGCTTCGCGGCGCGCGCCCTGATCTTCTCCTCGCGGGCGTCGTCGAGCACGCCCTGGCTGCGCATCTGGGTGGCAAGCTTCGGGATCGGATCGTGCCCGCGTAGCTCGTCGGGCTCCCCCTGGGGGCGGTAGACCTCGGCGTCGCCCTGGAAGTGGCCGAGGTAGCGGTCGGTCTGCACCTCGATCAGCGTCGGGCCGTCACCGTGGCGCGCGCGGGCGATTGCCTCGCCGGCAGCGGCGTACACCTCGACCGCGTCGTTGTGGCCGACCTCGATTCCGGGCATCCCGTACGAAGCGGCGCGGTCGGCGTTGGAGGCAATCGCCGTCGACTTCGCCTTCGGAACCGAGATCGCCCAGCGGTTGTCCTCGCAGATGAACACCACCGGCAGGTTCCACAGCCCCGCCAGGTTGAGCGCCTCGTGGAACGTCCCCTGGTTGGCGGCTCCCTCGCCGAAGAACGCCACCGCGACCGAGTCGTGCCCGAGCTTCTTGTATGCGAGCGCGGCGCCGGTCGCCGGCGGCAGGCTGGCTCCCTCGATGCCGCTGCACGAGAAGTTCCGCTCTGGGTCGAACAGGTGCATGTGACCGCCCTTGCCGCGGCTCAAACCGGTGGCCTTGCCGAATAGCTCTGCCGCCATCTTGTCGAGCGGTACGCCCTTGGCGATCGCGAAGTGATGGGGCCGGTGCGTGCCGACCACGGTGTCGTCGTCACGCAGGTGGGCGCAGACCCCGACCGCGACCGGCTCCTGTCCGGCGGCCAGGTGCATCTCGCCGGGCACGGGCCCGCCGCCGATGTCGAACGCCAGTCCATGCTGGATGTCAGGCGGAAGCTTGCCCTCGAGATAGATGTTCACCATGCGCTCCTCGAAGTCGCGGATGACGAGCATCGTCTCGTACATCCAGAGGAGCTGGTCTTCGTGCGGGTCCACGGCGCGGTCCTCCTTCTTGCTGACCGGGCGAGTCTATGCCCGTCGGTCTCGCGGGAGCGGCAAAAGCTCGAAAAAGCTCCCGCTAGGCGGATGATTGTCGGCGGATTAAGCGAACCGCGCGGAGGTTGATTGCGCTGGGAGCGGGTATTACGCAACCGTGGTCGAGCGGGATCCCAGGATTCAGGCCGGGGCGTACATCACCGACGGCGTCGACCTGTACGAGGTGACGGGGGTACAACGGGGTCCGGGCGTCATGGGCATCTCCACCGTTCGGATCACGGTCGAGAACTGCCGCAACCTTCGCTGCCTCGAGTTCCTCCCGGACAAGATCAGGTCTTCGTTCGAGCTGGTCAAGGCGGCGCCCGCGTGCATCTGCCCTGACGCGGTCGAGGACATCGCCTGGGAAGCGGACCTCGCGGCCTGAGACGCTGCGGGTCAGGTCGGGAGCGCGAGCCCGACCAGGTAGGTCGCGCCGCCTACGATCACGCCGGCGAGCGTCATCTCGAGCCCGGCCGACCACCACGTCCTGAGCGTCACGAGCGACTTCGCCGCGCCCACGAGGAAGTGCGCCACCAGCGAGATGACCGCCGCGGTGACGATCGCCACGGTGCCGGTGGTGAAGATGAACGGGATCACCGGCACGATCGCGCCGAGCCCGGTCGAGACGCCCGCCGCGAGTGCCGCCTCCTTCGGATCGCCGCGATCGCCGGCGATCCCGAACTCCTCGGCGGCCAGCGCCTTCAGCATCGCCTCCGGCTGCCTGGCGAGCTGCGCTGCCATCGCGTCGGCGGTCGCCTCGTCGATGCCTTTCAGCTGGTAGAAGAGCGACAGCTCCTCCTGCTCCTCTTCGGGGTGCTCGACGATCTCCTGACGCTCGCGCTCGATGTTGGCGGCGGCGACCTCAGCCTCGGAGCGTTCGGCGAGGAACGCGCCGGTCGCCATCGACAGCGCCGAGGCCACGGCGGCCGACACCCCGGCGGTCAGGACGAAGCTCGACCCTCCGGTGGCGCCGGACACGCCGGCGACGATCCCGAATACCGCGGCGAGTCCGTCGTTGGCGCCGTAGATCGCGCCGCTGATCCACCCGCCGCCCGTGCGATGCCATTTCTCGCGGCCGAGGAGCTTGTCGAGGCGCTCCTGCGCGGGGTGGACGGGCGCCTGGGCGTTGCCGTCGGCGCCGTCGCCGGGCCTGCCAGATCGCATGTCGCTCACCGTCCGCGAGTGCGCCCGCTCCTCCTTGCGGATTCCTCGTAGCAGGTCGTCGGTGACGGGGTCGCCGGTCGAGCGCTTGTAGAGGTCGCCGACCTCCTCGTCCTCGGCCGCCTCGCGCGCCGCGAGCAGCCGGTCGACCGGGGCTATCCGCGCCTGGAGACGTTGCCACAGCGACAGGCGGACGCTGTCCACGGGCGGGACCGGGATCCCGAGCTCCTCCATGCGCGCCTCGAGCCGCTCGCGATGACCAGCCTCCGCCGCGGCCATCCGCCGCAGGATCTCCGCCTCGCGCTCGGGCATCCGCTGGGCAATCGCGTCGTACACGCGGGCGGCGACGATCTCCCCACGCCATGCCTCGAGCAGCCGTTCGCGGACATTGGTGTCAACATCGGTCACACCCGCGGACATCGCCGCCTCAGAGTAACCCCTCGGCGGTGGCGCGAGATCGCCGCCGGGGGGCATAAGCGATCTCTAACTACCCGGGGATCAGGATGCCTCGCCCCTGGAGCCGGCCGCCGTCGAGGTCGGCCATCGCGTCGTTGATCGCGTCGAGCGGGTACGTGCTCGTGTGCAGCGTCACCTGCCCCTGTGCGGTCAGCGTCATCAGCTCCTCGAGGTCGGCGTAGGTTCCGACGAGGTTGCCGATGAACGAGATCTCGCGCGAGATCACGTCGATCGTGGGGATGTTGATGTTCTCGCCGTAGCCGATCACGTAGTAGAAGCCGCCGTCGCGCACCATCGCGATCCCGTCCTCGATCGCGCCGTTCTCACCGACGAAGTCGATGATCGCCTCCGCGCCGAGGCCGTCGGTCATCTCCTTGACCGCGTCCACGTGCCCCGAGCCCTCGACCTTGACGGTGTGGTCGGCGCCCAGCTCGCCCGCCAGGGCCAGCGCCTTCTCGGAGGGGTCGACGACGATGACCTGGGCCGACGTCATCGCCTTCAGGCACTGGATGCCGATGTGCCCGAGGCCGCCGGCACCGATCACGACCGCGGTGGTGCCCGGCTCGAGCACCGGCACGGCCTTCTTGACGGCGTGGATCGCGGTCAGGCCGGCGTCCGCGAGCGCGGCGATGTCCTTGGGTTCGAGGGTCGGCGCCAGCTTCACGACCGAGCGCGCGGATGTCTGGAGGAAGCTCGCGAAGCCGCCGTCGCGGTTGATCCCCGGGAACGAACCGTTCAGGCAGTGCATGTCGTCGCCGCGACGGCACGGCCCGCACAGCCCGCAGGCGATGAACGGGTGCACGATCACCGTGTCGCCGACCGCGACGTTCGTGACCCCCGAGCCGACCTCGTGGATCCAGCCGGCGTTCTCGTGACCCGGCGTGTACGGGAGGACGACCTGGGACTTCTCGGCCCACTGGCCCTCCTGGATGTGCAGGTCGGTCCGGCACAGCCCGGCGGCGCCCATCCGCACGATCACGTCGAGCGGGCCCGTGATCTTGGGCTCGTCGATCTCTTCGAGCTTCAGCGGCTCGTGATAGGCGTGCAGCCTCGCGGCCTTCATCGCAAAACCTCCTCAGGATCCTCGATCGCCACGCCGTGGCGTATTTGCAGGAGCGAGCGGCAGATGCCGCCGTTGACCTCGAGGCTCATCCGCACGAGCCGGGCCGTGCGGAGCCAGCGCTTGAGCTCGGCCGGGGGAACGGCCTCGCCGCTGGGGAGGACGAACGCCGGAGAGTCCGCGTCGCTTTCGAGTCCCAGCTGGCGGCGCAGCTCGAGGCACCTTTGCGCGTCGCGTGTGTCTTGTGGCAGGTCCCTCACGCGGCGGGCCGCCACCTGTTCCGCGGTGGCGCCTGCGTTGAGCAGCGAGTCGCACAGCCGCGACTCGCGCGCGACCAGCGCCTTGCGCAGGAACAGCTCGCGCAACGCGACCAGGTCGTCGTCTCCGCCGGTTTCGCCCGGGAACGCTCCGGTGAAGTCCTCGCCGCGGGCGAGCGCGGCGTTGATCTCCGCGCCCGTGTAGTGGTCCTCGAGCTTGACGCTGATTTCGCGGACCTCTGGCAGCCGGCGCAAGGCGTTACGCGCGTCGGCCGCCATCAGGAAGGCGAAGTTGGGCGCGCACTGCGGCGTCGGCAGCCGCAGCACGACCTCGACGTCGCCGTCGTCGCTCACCTCGCACGAGGTCACGAACCCGAGCCTGGTGATCGGCTCGTCGAGCTCGGGGTCGTAGACCTCGGCGAGCGCGCCCAGCACGCTCGCCGTCGTCGCCGTCGTCGTCATCGTCACGCGGACTCGACGAGCTGCGCGTCCTCCTGCGCCGCCGGGGTGCCGCCGTTCTTCAGTTGGAGCTCGGCCGGGACCTCGATGTCGTACAGCTTGGCCGCGTTCAGCCCCATGATCTTCTTCTTGGTCTCGGTCGTCGGATGCGGGTAGTCCGAGTACTCCTCGGTATCGGGCATGTGCCAGTCGATGAACCCTTCGACCTGCCACTGCGGCTCCCAGATCCCGTAGTCGCTGCCGAACAGGATCTTGTCCTCGCCGACCCAGAACAGCAGCTCGCCCATCACCTTGTTGAAGAACCGCGGGCGGGCGTGCATCAAGCCGCCGATGACCACCGCCAGTCCGGCGTACACGTTCGGCTCCTGCGTCGCCATGAAGCAGAAGTCCTCGATCCGCGGCAACCCCACGTGCTCGACGATGAAGTTGAGCTCGGGGTTGCTGGTGGCGGCGACGTCGATGTCCTTGACGTCGAACGCATCCTTGTCGAGCGGCCAGATCGTCGGCCCCTTGTGGGCGTGGATGTTCTTGATCCCGAGCTCCTTGCACTTGTCGAGGAAGATCTGTGCCTCGGGATCGGTCAGCTTCCAGCCGCGCGACCCCTTGTGCCACTCGGCGGTGTAGACCTTGACGCCCTTGAGGTTGTAGCGCTTGGCGTCCTCCTCGAGCTGCTTGAGCCCGGCCTCGCCCTCGCGCGGATCAAACCGGCCGTTGACGATCAGCTTGTCCGGGAACTTCTCGACCATCCGCGCGTTGCGCTCGGCGGTGTTGAAGCCGTCCGTGTACCACTCCTTCAGGTATGTCGACTGGAGGATGCCGCGGTCGATGTGCCCCGCCTCGAACACGTCGTGGACGTAGTCGTCCTCGGAATACTTCATGAACTTCTCGAGCGGCCAGTGCGTCTCCGGAGGACCGAGGCCCATGTACGCGTGGAAGCACTCGATCCAGCCCTTCGCGTACTGCTCCTGCCCCTTCACCCAGTTGTCGGGGCTGGCGTCCCAGAAGTGCTGGTGGGCGTCGACGACGAAGTACTTGTCCCCGTTCTTCTCGTACATACCGCTCCTCTCGACGGTCGACCGGCCGGATAGGCCACTCTACTCCGCGCCGAGCCTCGTCTACCAGCGGTTTTTGGGTAGTACGGACCGTGGCGCGACCGTCAGCGCTCGTCCGGATCCTGCGGTGTCGGGAAGTCCTTGTCGATCAGCTCGATGCGATAGCCGTCCGGGTCCGCGACGAAGCAGATCCGGCCGATCTCCTCGCGGCCGCCGGGCGCGTACGGCGGCTTCTCAGGCTGGATCCCCTGGGCGCTGAGCCTGGCGAGCAGCGCATCGAGGTCCTCGACCACGAGCGCCATGTGGTTGTAGCCCTCGCCGAGGTCGTAGGCCTCGTCGCGGCCGTCGTTGACGGTCAGCTCGAGCGTGTCGCCGTCTCCGGGGAGGCCCATGTAGATGTTGTACGCGGTCTGAAAGTTCAGCCGGCCGCGACGCTCGAACCCGAGCAGGGCGTAGAACCGCTCCGATGCCTCGGGGTCGCGGACGCGGACGCAGGTGTGGACGAAGGTGGGCATGCGCGCAGCCTATCTCGGCCCAGGGGGTAAGCCGTCGGTCGCGAGTCGCTTGTTCTTGTACCGCGGGTCGTCGGTGACGTCTGGCCCGAGCCAGTCCGGTGGGACGAAATCGCCGGCGGCGTCGACCGACCCGAACTCGACCTCGGCCGTGAGCAGCCCCTCGAGTCGACCGTGGTAGACGTCGAGCTCGAGCGTGAGGCCATCGCCGGCCGGGATCCGGTAGCGCCGCTTCTCGATCCGCCGGCCGTCGGTGAGCGGCCACAACGAGCTGAACCGGCGGCGGTCGATCTCGATCTCCTCCTCGACCCGGGACTCGCCGCCGCTGGACTTGATCGTGAGGAAGGCTTCGTCTCCGTAGCGGCGAACCCGGACCTCGACGTCGTCGGTGATCGCCAGGTATCCCTGCTCGATCTCCCTGTATGGATGCGCGTCGAGGTCGTGCGGCAGCTGCTCGACCAGGAACTTGCGCTCGATCTCGATCCCGTCGGCCATCGTCGAGTAGCGATTCTGACGCGCGTGGCGGTTAGCCGGCGCGAGGCCGCCGAGGCGCTGGTCCGGCGCCTCGGCTTCCTCGCGCCTAACCAGGCTCGGCCGAGCCAAGGGTTACGCCCTACCCGCCGAGCCTCGCGCCGCCGTTACCCGCAGATACGGTCGACTAACTCGACCCCGCAGGCTCGTGTCCATACGCTTACAAGCATGGCCGAGCGTCCCGATCGATCGCCGGGTTTGGGGGAATTGCTCGAGCTGCTGCACGGCGCCGATGAACCGTTCGAGAGCGTTCAGGTGACGTACCGGATCTGGCACCACACCGAGCGCGCCGGGGCCGCGTTCCGTGCCGCAGCCGAGGAGAGCAGACGCCGCGGGGCGGGGGTCTCGACGATCCACCTGGCCGGCGGCGGCTCTCCGGCGCCGGTGGAGCAAGTGGAGACCATGCGGATCTGGCGCGCGGGGGATCGCGTTCGGGAGGAGGTCGACGGCGGCCCTCGTAACGGCTTCTACGGTGTCCGGGCCGGCGAGAGGTGGTGGCATTGGGACGAGCGCTCCGGGGCGCTCAGCAACGAGGGAAACCCGACCATGGGGGGAGGAACCGGCAAGCGGTTGCCGGTGATGCTCAATCCGACGCCGCTGCTGGGCTCGTTGAGGTTCCGGCCGCTTGGGCATTCGCGCGTGGCGGGCCGGAGGACCATCGCCGCCGAAGCGCTCCCCCGCCCGGAGGGAGACCACGGTCCGCGCTCGTTCGAGCTGCACCAGCTGGGTCACGGTGCTGACCGGTACACGCTCGAGGTCGACGCCGAGCGGGGGGTTCTGCTCGACGTCGCCGCGCACCGGGACGGCAAGCCCTTTCACCACGTGAGCACGCTCGAAATCAGCTTCGACGAGCCGATCGCGGAGGATCGGTTCGTGTTCGTCCCGCCACCTGGGGAGGAGATACGGCGGGCGGGCCTCCGCGCGACGCCCGAGTACCTGCCGCTGACCGAGGCCCAGCAGCGCGCACCGTTCACGGTGTTGATGCCCGGCCACGTCCCGGCGGACTGGGAGCTCCGGTGCATGTTCGTCGAGCCGTCGGAGCGGCCTCGGCTGCCGCTCTCCGTGGGACTCCACTACCGCTCCGAGAGCGGACACGAGACCGTCCACCTCTCGCAATACGCGGTGACCGACTACCCCGAGCAGTACGACCTGATGCTCGCCGGCGAGCATTGGGAAGAGGTCGTTCGCGACGGCGCCGCGTTCCGCGTGAACACGGGGTCGGCTCGGGGCCCCGGTCCACGCCAGGCGCAGGCGTGCGTCGAGCGCGGCGGCGCGTTCGTCTTCCTCACGTCGGACACGCTCAGCACCGAGCAGCTCACGCGGATCGCGGCCGGGCTCGTGCCGGCGCCGGGCACGAGCGGCGTCTGATTCCCGCGCCCGACGGCGCGGCGCGCCGGGTCGTTTCCGCGGGGTCGGCGGTTAGCCTCACCTGCGTGGCACGTGCACGGGCAGTCAGGTCGGCGCGGCTGCTGTGCGCGGTCGCCGGCTGCGCGATCCTCGGCGGGTGCTCGGCGGTGTCGAGCAACTCGTCGACCTCAGACCCTCCTGCGCCGGCGGTCGCGACGACCGCGAAAGCCGCGCCGCGGGCGCTGCCCGTGAGCAACGCGAGCCCGAGCGTCGTGCAGCCCCAGCCGCCGGCCGGCTCGTGCCACGCGCGTGGCTCGGGGCTGTTCTCGCTGCCCGATCCGCGCTGCACCCCCGGGGCGGTCAGCCCGGCGGTGACCCAGGCCAACATCCACGCGACGATCTGCCGGCGAGGCTATACGGAGACGGTCCGCCCGCCGGAGTCGGTCACAGAGCCCGAGAAGAAGGCAAGTCTCGCCGCGTACGGCGACGCCGAGCCCCTCCACGACTTCGAGTACGACCACCTGGTGCCGCTCGAGCTCGGGGGTGCCGTCAACGATCCGCGCAACCTGTGGCCCGAGCCGGGCGACTCGCCGAATCCGAAGGATGCGCTCGAGGATCGACTGCGCTCGATGGTCTGCGACGGCGCGCTCGCCCTGGCGGCAGCCCGTCGCGAGATCGCCACCGACTGGGTGAGCGCGTACCGCAGGCTGGTCCGGTGACGGGTCAGCCGGCGGGCGTCAGGACCATCACCGGGATCGTCCGTCCGGTCTTCGCCTGGTATCCGGCGAAGCTCGGCGACCGCTCCACCTGCGCGTCGCACAGGCGGTCCCGCTCCTGACCCGTGGCCTCCGCGGCGACGACGTCGATCGTGTCCGTCCCGACCTCGATCGATAGGTTGGGGTGCGCCTTCAGGTTGTGGTACCGGTCCGGGTTCGTCGGGGCTCCGGCCTCGGAGGCGAAGACCACGTAGCGGTCGCCGTCACGGTTGTACGCGAGCGGGTTGACCCGGTCCTTGCCGGTCCCGGCGCCGGCATGGTGGAGCACGAGCAGCGCTCCTCGCGCGGTGGCGGGCGGCGGCGGGAACGCGATCATCCCGGAAAGCGCGCCGCCCAGGGTTCGAGTGGAAGCCTCGTGGCGCCGATCACGAACGAAATCGTGTGGTACCAGCCGGCGGTCACGACCAGCTCGAGGATCTGCTGGGGCGTGAAGTGGGGTTCAAGCCCGGCGTACGTCGCGTCGGACACCGCCGCGGTGTCGTGCAGTTCGTCGGCGAGCGCGATCACCGCGCGCTCGCGCTCGGACCAGACGGGATCGTCCGCCCAGCCGGCGACGGTCGCCTCGAGCTGCCGCTCGCTCAGCCCCACCGCCGGACCGAAGAAGGCCGCGTGCACTCCCCATTCGTACTCGGCCCCGCAGCGCGCGCACGTGCGGTGGATCAGCAGCTCGCGATCCCGGGGCTCGAGCAGGCCGTGCCCGAGGATGCCCGCGCCGAGCGGCCGCATCCGCGCGGCGAGAGACTCGTGTACGACCAGCGTGCGGAACAACGCCAGCGGCTCGACCCCGGCGTCGGGCGGCATCCACTTCTTGAGCATCTCCTCGACGTCCGGCGAATACGGCGGCTCGAGCGGCGCGATGCGCGCAGCCTGTAGCTGATGGTCGGTCATTGATTACACTCCGCTTCGGAAATGAGAGCACCGCCCACGCTACCGCTTCGGAAACCAAAGCGCAACCCCCGATGACCCGAATTCCGAAACCCGGCGAGCCCGTTCGCGGCTCGGACACCGGCCGGCCGATCATGGCGCTGCTCGACCTGCTCGGCCGGCGCTGGGCGCTGCGCGTGATCTGGGAGCTCCGGGACGAGCCGCTGTCGTTTCGGCAGACGCAGGCCCGGTGCGGCGCGATCAGCTCCTCGGTCCTCAACGACCGCCTCAGCGAGCTGCGCGCGGCCGGGATCGTCGAGGCCGCGGACGCCGGCTACCGGCTGACCGGCGAGGGGCGAGAACTGCTCTCCCTGTACGGGCCACTCGACGCGTGGGCCGAGCGGTGGGCCGAGCGGGAGCGAGGGTTCAGCTGACGGCCCAGCGCCGGACCGCTGCCTCGTCCCACTCGAGCCCGCTCCCCGGTCGATCGGGCGGATAGGCGAGCCCTCCGGCGGTCCGGATCGGCTCGGTCAGGATCGCCCCCGCGTGGTCGAGGTACTCGAGCCGGTGACCGGTGGGGGTGAGGGCCAGCAACTGGACGCTGAGCTCGGGGAACGTGTGGCTCGAGGCCGGGAGACCGGCGCGGGCGGCGAGCGACGCCGCGGTCAGCCAGCCGCGGACGCCGCCGAGCCTCATCACGTCGAGCGTCGCGTGGTCGGATGCGCGCGCCGCGACGCTCTTCTCCATGTCGTGCAGGCCCCACCAGTTCTCACCGAGCGCGATCGGCGTCCGCGACCGGGCGGCGATCCGGGCGTGGCCGGCGTAGTCGTCGGCGCGCGTCGGCTCCTCGATCCAGGTCAGGCCCTTGGCGTCGAGCGCCCGGACCCGGTGGACCGCTTCGTCGACCGACAGGCTCTGGTTGTAATCGACCATCAACTCGGTCCGCGGGCCGATCGCGCCGCGAACCGCACGGATCGCATCGAGGTCGTCGGCAAGCGTGCCGCCGCCCAGCTTGAGCTTGACGCCACCGAAGCCGCGAGCGACCGCTTCGCCGGCTTCCTCCGCGGCCGCGCCGGGGCCCATCGTCCGCAGGCTCGCGTACGCCGGGATCGGCCGAGGCTCCCCGCCGAGCAGTTCCGTCAGCGATACGCGGTGCGCCTTGGCCTTGGCATCCCAGGCGGCCATTTCGACGCCGGCGATCGCGATCGTGACGAGGCCCTGCAGCCCGAGCAGGCGAAACCGGGCCTGTAGCGTCGCCTGCAACCCGTCCGGGTCAAGCCGGGCGCCGATGACGATCTCGGCCAGGTCCTCGGCCAGCCGCGCCGTGGCGGCCAGCGCGAGCGGCGTATAGCAGCGCACGTAGCTGCAGCCGACGATCCCCTCGCGCGTCTGAAGGTCGATCAGGACGAGCGGCGTGCTGGCCATCACGCCCGCTGCGGTCTCCGCCGGGCGCTCGGGCACAACGGCGATCGGCCGAACCACCAGCCCCGAGATCGTCAACTCCGTTTCGTCACCAGCGCGTGTCATTCCCGTGAAGTCGTTAACGCATGAGGAAGGTTGTGGATTGCACGGGAGTCACTGCGGTCTAAGGGCTAATCCAACGACAAAGGAGGAGAGACCATGATCTCCGATCAGCCCCCGGCCTCCGCCCGGTACGCGCCGACCACACTCACGCGATCCCTGGCCGCAGGTAGACGAGCGATCCTGCCGACGCTCGTGTGTCTGTGCGGATGGCTTGGACTCGGGGCGGGTGCCGCGGGCGCCCACCCGGCGTCGTTCATCGCAGGGCTCACGCCGTCCACGCTCGCGACCACGGTGCCGGGGAACGGCGACGTCAACCCGTACGGCATCGTGACCGTCCCGCGGAGCGTCGGGAGGTTGCAGCAGGGCGATGTGCTCGTCAGCAACTTCAACAACGCAGGGAACGCACAGGGCACCGGGACGACGATCGTGCAGATCCCGCCCGGCGATAGGGATCAGAACGCGGGCGACGCGCCGCTGTTCGCCCAGATCACTCGCCACGGTCTGCCGGGACCGTGTCCGGGCGGCATCGGGCTCACGACGGCGCTCGCGGTCACCCGCAGCGGGTTTGTGATCGTCGGCAGCCTCCCGACCTCGAACGGCATGTCGAACACCGCCAGGGCCGGGTGCCTGCTCGTGCTCAACAGCTACGGCAAGGTGGTCGAGACGATCGCCGGGGGCCCGATCAACGGTCCGTGGGACATGACCGCGGTCGACCACGGCTTCTTCACCACGCTGTACGTGACCAATGTGCTCAACGGGACGCTGGCCGCCTCGCCCGACCCGACCGTTCCCGGCGGCGTCGTCGACCGTGGCACGGTGGTGCGAATTCAGCTTCTGACGATTCCGGGC
>Ga0335073_10011995_pt1 | contig 12180 bp, 9 predicted proteins | sample Lox_Sample_22_FD_207093 | JGI IMG/M metagenome (GOLD analysis project Ga0335073, IMG submission 207093) | Soil microbial communities from Loxahatchee National Wildlife Refuge, Florida, United States - Lox_Sample_2.2 | ecosystem: Environmental > Terrestrial > Soil > Wetlands | place: USA: Florida... | reverse complement strand
TTCAACCGGTACCTGCTGGCCCGGGAGATCAAGGACACCAGCCGGTCGCACGTATGGGCGTTCCTCGGCGACGGCGAGATGGACGAGCCCGAGGCCCGCGGCGCCATCTGGCTGGCCCCACGCGAGGAACTGGACAACCTCACCTTCGTGATCAACGCCAACCTGCAGCGGCTGGACGGCCCGGTGCGCGGCAACGGGAAGATCATCCAGGAGCTCGAGGCCTCGTTCCGCGGCGCGGGCTGGAACGTGATCAAGGTCATCTGGGGCCGGGACTGGGACCCGCTGCTGGCCAAGGACACCGACGGGGTCCTGGTCAACAAGATGAACACCACACCGGACGGGCAGTTCCAGACCTATGCGGTCGAGTCGGGCGCCTACACCAGGGAGAACTTCTTCGGCGGCGACCCGCGGCTGCGAGCCATGGTCGAGCACCTGTCCGACGACGAGATCCGCAACCTTTCCCGCGGCGGCCACGACTACCGCAAGGTCTACGCCGCGTTCAAGGCGGCCACCGAGCACGTCGGCCAGCCGACCGTGATCCTGGCCCACACCATCAAGGGCTGGACGCTCGGCCCCGACTTCGAGGCCCGCAACGCCACCCACCAGATGAAGAAGCTCACCGTGGCGGAGCTCAAGGAGTTCCGCGACCGGCTGTACCTGGACATCCCGGACGCGGCCCTGGAGGCCGAGCTACCGCCCTACTACCACCCGGGCGAGAAGTCCGACGAGATCCAGTACATGAAGGAGCGCCGGGCCGCGCTGGGCGGCTACCTGCCCAAGCGTGTGGTGCGGGCCAAGCCGCTGCCGCCGCCCGGCGACAAGCCGTATGACGAGCTCATGAAGGGTTCCGGGCGGCAGTCAGTGGCCACGACCATGGCGTTCGTGCGGCTGCTCAAGGACCTGATGAAGGACCGGGAGATCGGCTGGCGGTTCGTGCCCGTGATCCCAGACGAGGCCCGCACGTTCGGGATGGACTCGCTGTTCCCGACGGCGAAGATCTACGATCCGCACGGCCAGACCTATGAGGCGGTGGACCGCAGCCTGCTGCTGTCCTACAAGGAGTCGACCAAGGGCCAGATCCTGCACGAGGGGATCAGCGAGGCCGGGGCGATGGGCACGACGATCGCGGCCGGCAGCGCCTACGCCACGCACGCCACCCACATGATCCCGGTCTACATCTTCTACTCGATGTTCGGGTTCCAGCGGACCGGCGACCAGATGTGGGCGTTCGGCGACCAGATGGGCCGCGGCTTCCTGCTCGGGGCGACCGCGGGCCGGACCACGCTCACCGGCGAGGGCCTGCAGCACAACGACGGACAGTCGGTGCTGTACGCCTCGGCCAACCCGGCCTGCGTGTCCTACGACGCCGCCTACGCGTACGAGCTGGCGTTCATCGTCAGGGACGCGCTGCGCCGGATGTACACCCCCTCCCCCGATCACCCAGACGGCGAGAGCATCTTCTACTACCTGACCGTCTACAACGAGCCCTACGTCCAGCCCGCCGTGCCGACCGACTACGCCGGGGGCATCGAGGCCCTGGAGCGGGACATCCTGCGCGGCCTGTACCGGTACGCCGACGCGCCGCAGCCCGCCGAGGCCGCCGACATGAAGCGGGAAGGGGAGGTGGGTGGGGAGCAGCCGGCCGACCGGCCGCAGGCGCAGATCCTCGCCTCGGGCGTGGCGCTGCGCTGGGCGCTGGAGGCGCAGCGGCTGCTGGCCAAGGACTGGGGCGTCGCGGCCGAGGCGTGGTCGGCCACGTCCTGGACCGAGCTGCGCCGGGATGCTCTGAGCTGCGACGAGTTCAACATGCTGCATCCTGACCTGGAAGCACGGGTGCCGCACGTGGTCAGCGCGCTGGCCGACCATCCCGGCCCGGTGGTGGCGGTGAGCGACTGGATCCGCGCGGTTCCGGACCAGATCGCCCGCTGGGTCGGCGCCCCGTTCAGCTCGCTCGGCACCGACGGCTGGGGCTTCTCCGACACCAGGCCGGCCGCGCGCCGGTTCTTCCACGTGGACGCCGAGTCGATCACGCTGGCCGTGCTGACCCAGCTGGTCAAGACCGGCGAGCTCAAGCCCGAGGTACTGGGCCAGGCGATCAGCAAGTACCGCCTGGACCTCGACGTCAGCGACGCGCTCTGAGCTAGCCGCGCAAGATGACGGCCCGCGGGCCGAGCTGACCCAGCCCGGCCCGCGGCCCGCCGCCGTAAACGGCCACCTCAGCCGACTTCAGCACCAGCCGCCCACGCACGAACATCACGAAGATCTTTCTCTGGAACCGGACCGCGCCGCGGCCAAACCCGCTGCCGCCCTGAGGCGGCGTGACCCCGGGGCAGCCGAGCAAGTCGTCGATCAGGTCCAGATAACGGATCTCAGACTCGGTCTCCTGGCGCATCCCACCGAGCGTAGGCCGACCCAGTGACACTCAGCCGCGGCCAAGCTGGCTCTTCACGCGTTTTCGTTTATTTCTGTCCCAATATGCCCGAATTGTGGTCAGGGAGCGAGTGAAGAGCCCGCCTCGATCTTGAGTTGCCGGGGCCGATGAGTTCTGCCGTCTCGTACGGTCTCCTAGGTATGGAGACTCTTGTTCCGGTCGGCGACGTCGAGCTGTGCGTCGACACCGTCGGCTCGCCGGCCGACATCCCGCTGCTGCTCATCGGCACCACCGTCGCCACCTGGGACGACGAACTCGTCAGGCGGCTCACCGGCCGGTTCGTGATCCGCTACGACCTGCGGGACACCGGCCGGTCGACCACCGTCGACCCCGACTCGCCCGGCTACACGCTGCGCGACCTCGTCACCGACGCCGCCGGTGTGCTCGACGGGCTCGGCATCGCCCGCGCGCACGTCGCGGGCATCGCGACCGGCGGTTTCATCGCGCAGCTTCTGGCGCTGGACCACCCGTCGCGGGTCGCCTCGCTCGTGCTGATCGGCACCCGCCCGGTCGCGCCGGGGCAGGTCGACGACGACCTGCCCGAGCATTCCCCGGCGATCATGGCCTTCTTCGGCAGCGCTCCGCCGGTCGACTGGACCGACCGCACGTCGATCCTGGACGGTGCGGTGGCCGCGGCCCGCGTGTTCTCCGGCTCGCCCCAGTTCGACGCCGCCGAGGCCCGCGTCCACGCGGCCGGTGTTCTCGATCGCTGCGGTCCGGACCCGGCGTCGGCGCGCAACGGCCTGCTGAGCGCGGTGTTCTCGAAGCTGGACTGCACGCCACGCTGGCGCGAACGGCTCCCGGAGATCACCGCACCGACACTGGTGGTGCACGGCGCGGCCGACCCGTTCTTCCCGGTGGGCAACGCGAAGGCGCTGGCCGGGGAGATCTCCGGCGCAACCCTGCTGGTCCTCGACGGGGTCGGCGCGGAACTCCCCAGCCGGGCACACGCGGAGGTGGCCACGGCGGTGCTCGCGCACACGGCGCAGTAAGCGGGCTGGCGATCCCTGGCCGCGGCCCAGGGACGGCCGGCTGATCAGCTCGATCAGTCCCAGCACCACCAGCAGCACGATGACGATCCCGACGACGACCAGAACGGTGGGCCGTCCCCAGAACACGAACACCAGAGCAGCGATCGCCACGGCGCAGACGCGCAGCCCGGTCCGGTACGCGTAGGTCCACCGGCCCACCGGGCCAGTGGTCAGGTGAGCACGCTCGCCGCTGCGCCGCAGCCAGGCAAATCCGGATGTGAAGGCCCGCCGGATGCTGACCGCCGTGGCCGACGGGCCGGTGAGGAAAGCGCCAGCCGCGACGATCAAGCCAACCACCAGGAGGGTCCGGAGGGCCTCTCTGATGAACCGGACGAACGTATCGAACAGAACAGCGGCCGCGTCGGGAGGCAGGCTCGAAGGCACGCTGTTCAGGTAGATGCCGCGGAAGATGGTCAGGCCGATGCCGAGCAGCAGCATGGACGCGGCGAAGCCGAGCCCGGCCCCGAGCAGGGCCCGCCGATGGCTTCGCGTCACGTACACGCCGGCCGCGATCAGCACCACGGTGAGTATGGGCAGCACGATCTTGAGATCGTTGATCAGCCGGTACGCGGTCTGCGCCTTGACCAGGTACTTGGCCGAGAACAGCGTGAACGTCGGGTTGATGGTCGGCAGCTTCTTGACCAGCGTGAAACCGCGCGCGCTGAGGTTCTGCTTGACGACCTCGATGAACGGCGCGAGACCGATCGTCACCTGCCCGTTACTGACCTTGATCGACCCGCCGCCCCGGCCGGACAGCGCCTTCACCATCTCCTGATGGGCGACGGTGTTGGCCTGGACCCAGAGCTTGGCGAAGTGCGGTCCAGCGACGATCTTGTGTACCTGGCCACGGATGAGGCCAGCGATCGAGCCAGCGATCGCGGGGCCGACCGACCTGAGTATGGTGCCGACCCGGGCCAGCCCGTCCCCTTTGGTGCTGAGCATGGCTGCGGCCCGGCTGATCAGCCCGGCCAGGTTCAGGAGGGTGGTGATCCGGTTTGTGATCTTGTCGGTCAGGGCGTTCTGGATCGCCGGGCTGTGCACCAGCGGTGTCACGTTCGCCACGTACCTGCTGGTGTTGGAGACCTGGTTGGCGCTCCAGACGGCCAGCACGGACAGCGGAGCAAGCAGGCAGCCGACCGTTATGAGCAGCACCGCGACCGGATTCCGCCACCCGGGTCCCCGCCAGCGGGCCCGCCGGCTGCGGAGCTCGGCCACCTCGGCGCGCAAATGCTCCAGCTCAGCCCGTTCCTCAGGCCTGAGGCTCGGCTCCCCCATATTGGTTCATAGTTGCTGGCCTAGGGATGATGTACCTCACCCGAGCCGGGTGAAAGGCGGCCGGGCCGGCCTCAGGAACCAGGGCCGGCTTCGATGGCGGCGCGCACCTCCGCCGCGGTGGGATGGGTGCCGAAATCGGTGACCACCCAGGTCGCGCCCGCCTGCTCCCACGGGCCCGGGTCTTCGCCCGGCGGGAGGTCCACGACCACATCGAACGGCTCGTCGGCGGGACGCGATCCGCGGATCTCAGCGGCCAGCTCGGCGAGCTCGGCGGGGCCAGGCACGTGGGTGGGGAAAATCCCGTCCCACCGCAGCGCACGCTGCACCGGCCGACGGTGCGGCCACTCGGCCGCCACCCACACCGGAATCCTGGGGCGCTGCAGCGGGACCGGCTCGAACTCCCCGCTCCAGTACTTGCTGAGGTCGTCGAGGCCCTTGTCGAGCAGCCGGGCCCGTTCCCGCGGATCGGCGACCTCCCCGAACGGCTCGAGCTCTCCGTTGCGGGCGCTGCCCAGCCCAACCCCGAGCGTGAGGCGCCCCGAGCTCAGCAGGTCAAGGGTGACCGTTTCCCTGGCCAGCTTGTGCACCCGCCGGCGTGACAGCGGGGTGATCATCGGCCCGATCCGCAGCCTGCTGGTGGCGCAGGCGATAGCGGCCAGCGTTACCCACGGATCGGCCAGGGCGCGCACCGGCGCCCGGTACACGATGTGGTCCCAGACGAAGAAACCGTCCCAGCCGCGTTCCTCCGCGGCGACCGCGAACTCAGCCACCAGCCGCGGGTCGGACAGCTCCTCGAACGGCGGTACGTCGATTGCGCGTTTCACCGGCCTGAGCTTAGCGGAATCAGCGCGGCAATGATCTTGGCGGCCGGACTGTCGGTGCGATGTGGTAGGACCGCTCCATGCGCTATGGAGTCGTATTGCCCGGCGGGACAGCCCGCGAGCAGCTTGATCAGGCGGTGCTGGCCGATCAGGCGGGCTGGGACGGGGTGTTCGTGTGGGAGGCGGCCTACGGGGTGGACGCGTGGAGTCTGCTGACCGCGATGGCGGTGCGGACGCAGCGGGTCCGGCTCGGCACGATGCTCACGCCGCTGCCGTGGCGCCGCCCGTGGAAGGTCGCCAGCCAGGCGGCGACGCTGGACCAGCTCTCAGACGGCCGGGCCATCCTCGCGGTCGGGGTCGGCGCGGTGGATACCGACCTGCCCGAGACCGGCGAGCTGACCAGCCTGCGCGACCGCGCCGAGCGGCTGGACGAGGGCATCGACCTGATCCACGCCCTGTGGGACGGCCAGACCAGCTACCAGGGGCAGCATTACCGGTACCAGACCGGCCGGCTCGACCTGACCAGGGCCGCGCGGCCGGTGCAGCAGCGCATCCCGCTGTGGGTGGTCGGCGTCTGGCCGCGGCCCAAGTCGCTGCGCCGGGTGCTGCGCTGCGACGGCATCCTGCCGCAGTACCAGGTGGACGGCCGCGGCCCGGGCCCGGAAGACGCCAGGGCGGTGCGGCAGTGGCTGACCGACCACGGGGCCGGGCCCGGCTTTGACATGGTCGCGGAGGGCGAGACACTGGCGGGCGACCCGGCCGCCGCCGCGGGCGTGACCGGGGTCTGGGCGGAGGCGGGCTGCACCTGGTGGCTGGAGACCCGCTGGGAGATGCCGCACGACTCCCCCGAGCGGATGAGCGACATCCGTGCGCGCATCGAAGCCGGGCCGCCGGACGCCGATGCCGCCGATTGACCGGCGGGCGCCTATTCGCGGCGGGCCGCCGGGGTTTCCGGTGTGCCGGTGCTGACCGGTGCCCACAGGCGATCGGCATCACCAGCGGCGAGGCTGCCCCGGTAGACGTCGATCTTGTGATCGATGGTCTTCAGGTTCTCCTGAATCTCCGCCAGCTTGGCCAGCACGTCCTCGCGGTGTGACTCCAGGAGGGCCAGCCGTTCCTTCTCGTTGCCCGGGCCAGCGGCTACCAGTTCGGCGTACCGGCAGATACCGCTGATCGGCATGCCGGTGGCGCGCAGCTTGGTGCAGATGACGATCCACTTGAGGTCGAGCTCGCGGTACCGGCGGCGGCCGCCGCTCGTCCGGTCAATGGGCGTGACGACCAGGCCAGCCCGCTCGTAGTACCGGAGGGTGTGCACGCTCACCCCGGTGCGGCGGGCCGCCTCGGCGATGGTGACGCCGCCGGGGGGCACGCCGCGGCTCGCCTTTGCCCCGCCGGGCGCGGCAGACCCGGATGCCGGCTTGACGTCTTGCGGTTTGACTTCGAGCACGCTCTAAATCCTAGTATCGCCGCGAGCCACAACGAACGAAGAGAGATGGGGCTTGTGTCCGTAACCTCCGCAAGCGATGCAACTCCGACGATCCTGATCATCGGAGCGTCACGGGGCCTCGGCCATGCCATGGCCGCCGAGTTCCTGAAGAAAGGATGGAACGTCGCCGGAACGGTTCGGGCCGGAGCCGGGCGGACTGTTCTGCACGATCTGGCCGACGACTTCCCGGGCCGCCTGGAAATCGAGGTCCTGGACATCAATGAGCCTGCTCAGCTCACAGCACTACGCAAGCATTTGTCGGGCAGATCCTTTGAGATGCTGTTCGTGAATGCCGGAACAACGAACAACGAGCAAGTACCGATTGGCCTGGTGCCAACGGAAGATTTCGTCAACATCATGGTCACTAACGCGCTGAGTCCCATGCGTGTCATTGAGGCCCTTCAGGACCTGGTGTCTCCGGCTGGACTGATCGGAGCCATGTCCTCCGGGCAAGGCAGCATCAGCAACAATACGACCGGCATGCGCGAGGTCTACCGCGGCAGCAAGGCGGCGCTGAACATGTTCATGCGAAGCTTCGCAGTCCGGCAATCCGGTACAGCACGAGCGTTCGTGCTGATGGCACCCGGCTGGGTCCAGACCCTCCTGGGAGGGCCGGGTGCGCGGCTCACCATTGAGGAAAGCGTGCCGAACCTGGTGAACGTTCTCCTCGCGAAGAGGGAGAGGCCTGGTCTTGAGTATCTCGACTATCTCGGCCGGACCGTTCCCTGGTAAACGATTCTCAAGGTAGGCACGGGGTGCTTTCGGCCCCACGGGCGGGTTCCGCGTCCCGTCGCGCTGGCCAGCACCGGGCTGTTCACCAGGCTCGGCATCAGCTAGCCTTGACCCACGCTTCCGCACCGCGATACCGCCCACGATGGCCAGACGCGATAGGGAGTAGCCCATGTCGCTGAGGTACATGGTCGCCGGACATCCTGGACGAGTCGGTTCATACATGCTCGCCATCCCGGCCTGGCCCTTAATTTCGCGGCATTTCCTGCGAGGTGCCTTCAGCCAGCCTTAGCCCCGGCTCTGCCCGGCAAGGTCCAGGCAGCCATCGGCCGGGACACCGTGCCCGCTGATCCTGACGGACCCCAACAGGCAGGGGGTCAGCATGTCCTTCTCGGCAAGGCTGCGCCCGGGCCGGGGCCCGGGTGACCGGCGGCGCGCCGCGATCGTCACCCGGCGCTCGCGAAAGTTCGCCAGCGGCTTGGCGCTGGCCTCGCTGGCGATCGCCCCGCTGGCCATCCCGGCGACGGGGCAAGCCCGGACGGCCAGACATGCGGTGGGCGACCCCGCTCCGGAGCTCTGGCCGAAGCTGAGGCCATTCCGGACGCTGGTCGTTAGCAACCTGGCCGGCGCCACCCGTGACCAGCGGCTCGCGGCCACCACCTTGGAGGGTGCATACAACCAGCTCCAGGGGCCGAACCGGCTGTACGTGGTGTGGAACCCGGACGACCAGGCCTGGCTGAACGCCGGAGTGCTCCGCGCGGTCCGCCGGACCCAGCTACCCGGCCGGGGCGGCGGAGCGGCCGGGCAGCTGAACGCCCTGCTGGCCGGGTACGGCCATGACATCAAGGGGGCTATCCTCACCAATCCGTCAGATCCCGACACAGTCAACCTGGCTACCACCATGGCCGGCATCGATGACGCGATGGTGGCCAACCCCAGCCAGGTCCGGCTGCTGCAGCGGTACGGCATTCCGGTCATCTACAGCTTCGTGGGGCAGAGCTTCCCGAGCCCGGCGGCTGCCTACGAGTGGGAGTTCGCCAACCTGTTTCCCAAGACGAACCCGGCCGACCTGGTGGTCTTGAGCCCGAATTGCCCCGGGTCGCTGCGCGACTACGTCATCGCCACCAGGTCCTTCGTGTTCTACCTGACCTCCATCAGCGCCGCCGAGAAACCGTTGATGAACCAGATCATCAGGTCCCGTCCGGCCGATACCCCGATCCTTGGCTACGTCGAGGCCGAGCGGTGGGACGTCGCGGACCTCAGCTCGCTCGGTCACTTCCTGAACGTCTCGGACTTCCTGCAAAACGAGAGCGACTTTGCCGCGGTACCGAGCCTGCCGCGGCTGGTCCAGCCCAGGCCGCGGCCGGTGCGGGCCGACCAGAACACGGTCTACGTGGCGTTCCTGGTCAGCGACGGCGACAACGCCCAGTACGTCGAGCATCACATGTTCGACTTCTGGCCCGGGGATGCCGACCTGGACGCGGTTCCCGAGGGCTGGACCATAGCCCCGGGGATGGCCGATTTCGCGCCCAGCATGATCGACTGGTTTTACCGGCACCTTCCTCGCGACTACGAGTTGCTGTCCGGGCCGTCGGGCGTTGGGTACGCCACGGCGATGACGGGGACCGATCTGCAGCAGTTCGCCCGGCTGTCGGGTGCGTTCGGCCGAAAGGACTCGATAAGCACGGTCGACTTGTGGGAAACGCCGAGCCAGATCGCCCCCTACGCCCGGTCGTCGGGGCTGCCGAGCATCTCGGTGGACGCGCCACTGGCCTACCTGCACGAGGGCAGGACGGTGGTGGTCGGGCAGACCAGCAGCTATACCGACCCGGCGAGCGCGCTGCTGTCCACCATCGAGCAGGATTCGCTGGCCGAGCCGACCAGCAACCCGGTCTTCCTTGAGCCGCTCGTCGACGGGTGGAACCTCGATCGCCAGGACGTCCTGGCCATCGCGCAGGCCCTGGCCGGCTGGGGCCGGACCGTGGGCAAGAAATTCGTGTTCACCACGCCCAGCGAGCTGGCCCTCACCGAGGAGGCGTACCACCAGGGTTCGGGTTCCAGGCTGCCGAGCCTGAACTCTCAGGCGGTCTCCGGCGCGTCCCTGCTCCGGCTGCCCCCGGCGGGCCGGCTCCAGGGCTACCGGGTGCCCACCACCAGCGGCGCGAACCTGGTCGCCAACCCAAGCGGCCAGGAAGGAACCACCGGCTGGACCGACACGGCGGGCACGCTGAACGCGGAAACCTACCACGGCAGGCCAGACATCGGCTGGAACGTGCAGGCCACCGAGCCGCACCAGGTGCGAGCCCACACTTATCCAGCGGTCACCAGCGGTCACGCCTACCGGTTCTCGGTCCAGCTGGCCGGTTCCGGCCAGGTGTTCATGGACGTATACAACGGCCAGGACAACTTGCGCAGCCCGGCCATCAACCTCAGGACTTCGTATCAGACCCTCACCTGGGTCGCCGCCATCCCCAGGGGCGCACCGACCGGGCGAAGAAAGAACGCGCCCCAGCTGCAGGTGCAGGAGCTGGGCATCGGGCCGGTGGCGGTCCGCATCAAGGACGCCACCGTCCGGCTGGCCTCGGCCCCGGGCGGCTACGCGTGACCATCACCGCCGGCCACGCTGGTATTCATGAGGGATGGATCCGGAAGGGGCGTTGCAGCGGATCGCCTTCGAGCTGGAGCGGGCCAGCGCCCCCACCTACCGGGTGCATCGGTGTTCGACGCCGAGCGCGCGGGCATCGCCCCCGACCGGGTGCTGAACACCCGCACCGCCGCCGGCCTCACCGGCCGGTAAATCCCCGCCGCGCCCGGCAGCCGCGCCGGGTCCCGCCCTACTGCAGGAAATTCAGCAGCTCGCGCGTGGTCTCCTCGGGTGCCTCTTCGGGAATGAAGTGACCGACCGGCACCGGGCGGCCGTGAACGTCATCGGCCCAGGCCCGCCATATCGCGAGCGGGTCATCGTAAAGTTTCGCGACCGCACCGCGCTGGCTCCACAGGAACAGCACCGGGCAGGAGATCTTCCGGTTCCCGCGATCGGCCTCGTCCTGCTGGTAGTCCAGGGTCGCTGAGGCGCGGAACTCCTCGCAGATGGCGTGCACCGTATCGGGGTGCCTGAGCTTCTCGATGTACTCACCACGGGCCTCGGCCGGGAAAGCGTCCTTCACCTCGGACCACGTGTCGAGCATGAAGTCGACCAGGGTGGCCGGCGTCGCGTTGATGAACTGCTCGGGTAGCGGTTCCGGCGCGGCCAGGAAGGACCATTGCCAGTAGGCCAGGCTGAAGTCCTTGTCGGCCCGGTCGTACGCGTCGCCGACCGGAACGACGTCGATGACAGCGAGCCGGTCAACAGCATCCGGGTGATCCAGGGCCATACGGTAGGCGCAGCGCGCCCCGCGATCGTGCCCGGCGATGCTGAACTGGTCGTAGCCCAGCTGCCGCATGAGCTCGAGCTGGTCGCCGCCGATCGCGCGCATGCTGTAGGGCTCGTGATCGGCGGTGCTGGGCGGCTTGCCGCTGTCGCCGTACCCGCGCAGATCGGTGGCGACGACGGTGTAGTGCTCAGCGAGCTGGGGTGCTACCCGGTGCCACATCACGTGCGTTTCCGGAATGCCGTGCAGGAGCAGCAGCGGCGGCCCGCTGCCTCCGCGGCAGCCGTGGACCGGCGCACCCGCGGTGGAGATGTCGAACTCTTCGAATCCATCGAACATGGCCACGACCCCCCGAGACTCATGGACCGCCCGGCCCAGGGTTATTTACCCGGCCTGGGCAGACGTCACCCGGCGGCCGCCCCTATGCCCGCTCCGGCCGGACCAGGTATCCGCCCAGCGACGGCTCGAGCAGGTCGAACGCGCGTGTGGCCGCGGCGGCGAGCGCCGCGCAGATCTCGTCGCGGGGCTGGCCGGCCAGGCTGCGCCGGCTGCCCTCCTCGTACAGCACGCGGTGCACCGATGACAGCAGCGCGGCCACCAGCCGCTGCTGCGGGTCGTCCACCCCGGTCTCGGCGGCGATCGCGTCGCCGAGCGCGCGCTCGCGCTGGTTGGACATGTCCAGGCCCCGGCTGGCCAGCACCGGGCTGTGCTCGATCATCCGCGCGAACGCGGGAGAGGACAGGCCGAGCGTCACGTCGGCCCTGGCTACCCGCTCGGCGTAGTCGCGCCGGATCGCGGCCAGCAGGCTCTCGCCCGGGGCGCGGGCGGCGACGACATCAGCCAGGCTCTGGATGACCCCTTCGGCCCGGTCGAAGACCAGGTCCTCCTTGCGCGGGAAGTAGTTCGTGACCGTCATCTTGGCCACGCCCGCGGCGTCGGCGACCTGCGCGATCGTCACCTCGTCAAAGCCGCGGGTCACGAACATCTGGGTCGCCACGTCGGAGATGGCCCGCCGGGTCTCCTGCTTCCGCCGCTC
>Ga0335073_10011994_pt1 | contig 12180 bp, 8 predicted proteins | sample Lox_Sample_22_FD_207093 | JGI IMG/M metagenome (GOLD analysis project Ga0335073, IMG submission 207093) | Soil microbial communities from Loxahatchee National Wildlife Refuge, Florida, United States - Lox_Sample_2.2 | ecosystem: Environmental > Terrestrial > Soil > Wetlands | place: USA: Florida... | reverse complement strand
AAGGATTGTTCGCTCCGCAAACACCCGAGGCAGGGCGGCTGGAAGTCTTGCTGGCGCGGCTTCGCAAACTGCTCGGCGAGGACCGGATTGGCGCACCAGAACTTCTGGACAGTCGTCGCCCGGACGCCTTCCGCATGGCTCCCTTCCTTCCCAATGCGAGCACGCTTGTGCAAATCGCCGCAAATGGAATTGACGCACCGATGCTACGTGTGTTGCGGCCTCCGCACACGGTGCGGGTGCAAATGCAGGATTCGCGCCTAGTCGCCATCGATCTCGATGGCCGTAACCTCCCTGTTCACAAAGCGTCTGGGCCGTGGCAGCTGAGCGGAGAGTGGTGGACTCACGCAAATTGGTGCCGTGAGGAGTGGGACGTCACAGTCGGAGAACAGGAAAGACTACGTTGGCGGATCGCCTATGACCCAAATGCACGTTGCTGGTATCTGATCGGCACCTACGACTGAGATTGCCATGTACGTGGAACTCCATGCCCGGTCGGCGTTCAGTTTTCTCGAAGGCTCTTCGCTGCCGGAAATACTGATGGCCCGATGTGCGGAGCTTCAGATGCCAGCGATGGCCTTGCTCGACCGCAACGGTCTTTACGGTGCGCCGCGTTTTCACATCACGGCAGAAAAACTGGGCCTGCGCGCGCACATCGGAGCGGAGATTGCAGTGCGCGATGCTGGAGAGCGGGCTCGTCCGTCAGAGTGGCTGCCCCATTGCGTGCCTGCGGAGCCGGTGCGCTTCTCCTTATTGGCCGAGTCCGTCAGCGGCTATCAGAACCTGTGCCGTTTAATCACGCGTTACAAGTTGCGCGAAGATACGAAGGCCGAAGGCGCCGCAACGCTGGCCGATATACAAGAGCACGCCGAGGGCTTGATCTGTCTCACGGGAGGCGACGAAGGCACGCTAGCGTCCGCCCTTTCTCGTGGCGGATTCGACGAAGGTCTGAGCGAAGTCCAAAGACTCGTGAACCTGTTCGGTCCTAGCAATGTTTATGTCGAATTGCAACGTCACTGCGACCGCGCTGAGGAATACCGAAACCAAGCAGCCGTCCGAATTGCGCGGACATTGCATCTTCCCCTCCTCGCAACCAACGGCGTAAGCTATGCAACCGCCCGCGATCGTGAAGTCATGGATGTGCTGACAACGATCCGTCATCATCGCACGCTAGAGACAGCGGGCCATTTACTCGCGTTGAATTCCGAGCGCTACCTGCGCTCCCCACGCGAGATGCAGGAATTGTTCCATGATCTCCCGGAAGCCATCGGCAACACGGTCGAGATTTCCGCGCGGCTGTCCTACCAGATGCGCGATCTCGGATACCGCTTTCCGAACTATCCCGTGCCCGATGGCGAAACCATGCAGTCTTTTCTTGAGAAGCGTACTGAGGAAGGAGTGCATGAGAGATATTTGCCGAAGCGGGATGCGAAGTTGTTTGAAAAAGCGAGGCAGCAGGCCCGGCACGAACTCACGCTAATCGAGCAATTAGAGCTAGCGGGCTATTTTCTCATCGTTTGGGACATCGTACAGTTCTGCCGGCGTGAGGGCATTCTTGTGCAAGGCCGGGGCTCCGCGGCGAACAGCGTGGTGTGCTATGCGCTCGGCCTCACAGCCATTGATCCGGTCGGGATGGAACTGCTGTTTGAGCGTTTCCTTTCTGCCGAGCGTGGTGAATGGCCGGACATTGATCTGGATCTTCCCAGCGGCGACCAACGTGAGCGCGCCATTCAATACGTGTACCAGCGTTACGGCGAACTCGGCGCGGCGATGACCGCCAATGTTATTACCTATCGCGGAAAGTCCGCTGCGCGCGAAGTAGGGAAAGTGCTGGGTTTCGATGCTAAGACATTAGACCGGCTCACGAAATTGGTAGGCGCGTGGGAATGGAAAGGGCCGACCGACACGCTCCACGATAGTTTCCGCACAGCGGGGCTTGACGTTCATCATCGCCGCATCTCCACCTATCTCAATATCTGCGAACGTATGCAAGACCTGCCGCGCCATCTCGGGCAGCACTCCGGCGGCATGGTGATCTGCGCAGGGCAGCTGAATGCGGTTGTCCCCCTGGAACGGGCGTCGATGCCGGGGCGCACAGTCATCCAATGGGATAAGGAAGATTGCGCTGACATGAGGATCATAAAGGTCGATCTGCTCGGCCTGGGCATGATGGCCGTGTTAGAAGACTGTCTAGAACTGGTGCCCAAGCACTACCATGAACCTCTTGACCTCGCCCAGCTTGCACACAACGACCCGGAGGTTTATCGCACGCTGCAACGCGCCGACACCGTAGGAATGTTCCAAGTCGAGAGCCGTGCCCAGATGTCCGCCCTGCCGCGCAATCATCCCGAAGTCTTCTATGACGTGGTCGTGCAAGTCGCCATCATCCGCCCTGGACCAATCGTAGGCAAGATGATGAACCCTTACATGAAACGGCGACAGCGCAAAGAAGAGGTCACCTATGCGCATCCACTGTTGGAGCCTGTACTGAAGCGCACGCTAGGAGTGCCGTTATTTCAGGAACAGTTGATTCGCATGTCGATGATCGTCGCAAATTTCAGCGGGGGCGAGGCGGAGGAGTTGCGCCGGGCGATGGGAATGCGCCGCTCGCGAGCGCGGATGCGGGAACTGGAAGTGAAGCTGCGCCGGGGCATGGGAGACAATGGCATTCTCCCGGAGGCGCAAGAGCAGATTGTCCAATCCATACGGTCGTTCGCAGAGTATGGATTCCCGGAATCGCACGCCGCAAGCTTTGCGCTCATCGCCTATGCCAGCGCATATCTCAAATGTCATTATCTTCCGGCGTTCACGGCAGCCATATTGAACAATCAGCCGATGGGATTCTATGGCCCGTCTACTTTGGTAAAAGATGCGCAGCTTCATGGGCTGCGCGTCAAGCCTATCGACGTGCTTCGCTCTGACTGGCTCTGCACCTTGGAACCCGATGCCGATCGCGAATCCAGCAATAAGAATGACGCTAAAAGGTTTGCGATGCGGCTGGGGATGCTCTACGCCAGAGGATTGCGACAAGAGGCGGGCGAGGCTTTAGTGAACGCACGGCAGAGCCGGGCTTTTGATTCTATCCAGGACCTTGCACTTCGCGTGCCGGAGCTGCGGAAGAGAGATCTTACAATGCTGGCGCAGATCGGCGCTCTTAATTCGCTGGGTGAAAACATTCATCGCCGTGATGCGCTGTGGCAGGTCGAATACGCCGGCCGTCCCACGGGGCCGTTGTTGAGGGACTTGCCAGAGCAGCACGAAGAATCCCCACTCGCTCAGATGACACTCGATGAACGGCTGGCCGCTGATTTCCACGGCACCGGCGTCACAGTGGGGCCACATCCGATGGCCTATCATCGGGACGTTCTGTCACGCATGGGCATTGTTTGTTCCCGCGATCTAGCGAAGCTCAGAGACGGGCAGAAGACGCGCATCGCAGGATATGTGATTGCCCGGCAGCGGCCAGGTACAGCCAAGGGTTTCGTTTTCCTGAGCCTTGAGGATGAGACGGGAATTTCCAACGCAATTGTTACGCCGAGTGTTTACGAGCAGTATCGCCGACCGGTGACATACGGTAAGTTCCTGATAGTTGAGGGCAGACTTCAGAATCAGGAAAATGTGGTCTCTGTTAAAGCCGATGTCGTCCGTTCACTGGAAATCAGTGCAGTTGATGTTCGCTCTCACGATTTCTATTGACGGTCACAGCCCAATTTCACGGTGACTTTTAGTGTCGTCATCAGACACACCACGCTGCCCTCCGGCCTTAGCCGTGCCCACATCTCATGGCATGACAACACAACCGTCGAAACATCTCGATTTCACTCAAGACCCACTTTGCGGCTCAAAGCGTGAAAACGCCTGCTTACGTCACTTGACCGCGGGAACGAGATGAGTCGGCGCGGTGACACTAGCTTATATGAGGCGAAGACCGTGAAGGCGCTCATGCGGGTCGCGAGCCGTGTACAACGCGAGCGGATTGGCATACTACCGACATTCCGACGACTTGGGCAATTCCCGGTTTGCGACCACTCCGAGCCGGATCAAGTATCATGATGTCGCTCATGCGCCATATGGAGAAGGCTACAACGGGTCTGACACCCAGGGTTCATTTTTACCGAAGGGGCCAATCCCAACGTCAGTGAAACCGCGGGGAATCCAGATCCGTACGAGTCTGCAGATTTCGTGCCTGTTCTAAGTGACTTTACAACCCCTGTTGCAATGGCTTGGGACGCAGGAGTAGCAGCATATAGGGTTTATCAATGTCCCAAATAAATGAACTGAAGCGTGAAATTCAAGAGGCCAAGAAGTTGGGTTTGTCTTGGCGCACGAAGCTATTCATCTTTATTGTCGGTGCGCCCACTACTTTTCTGTTCGCTCTGTATGGGCGGTTAGAAATGGTGTGGCCCTTGGCGATTACTGTTGGCATGATTGGCATAGTGATCCGTTTCAAATGGAAACTGCGGAGGCAAAGGTGGTTCTGGGTCACTATGGCAGTGATCGCAGTTGTTCATGTTTTGTGGGTTCTGTTAGTTCCTTGGACCACGAAGTGGATTCCCGTATTCGTGTATATTGGCATCGCCACAGCGGATTTTGTTCTGATCCTCTGGATTCTTCTTGTTGTCGAGAAGTTCATGGGGAGGCCCGAAGGCTCCTGAGAAGTGAGTGCCCGCGACGGAGCAGTGTGAACCGCAAACCGCCTTTTGGGGCGGCTTGCTGGCGTGTGGAGCTGCTCTGGCGGCATTGGAGGGGCGGGCTGCGTAGCGGTGCCTTCTGCACTGGCGGTAGTAGGGACACGTCACCGACGGCGGGTTGCTGCGAAGTTGCCGCAGGTTCCTGCGGCGGGAACCTATTGAAAGCAAAACAGCTAAAGAAAAATCCCTTCGATGGCAACCGGAAGTCACGCAGGCGAACTTGTTGATTCTTAAGCGCACCTGCTAGTCTCGGCTGCGATGGCGAGGAGGAAGCTGGGAGATGGTGAAACCGCCACTGAGAGGCTGTTCTTCACTGCAACTAGTTTGGCAGTCCCACGGCAACCATTGAAGTTGTTGGGAACACTGGATGTGTGAGTTCTGAAAAGGCCGACGTCGGCGGCTCAACTCCGTCCCGGGCCACCATCATTCCAATTGTCCGTTCCGGAGACATAGGTGACAGAACGCTCCGGAGACATAGGTGACACTTTCCTTCACAACAAGGTTTACCAAGCCCGACCAACATGGCTCTCGAACGATTGCGATTACGCCACAGGTGAGGAGGCAAGACAAGACGATGCTATCGACGATACTTTCGTATCGGGCGGTTGCGAAGTTTCCTTCGCTTTGATCGATTTCTATGACTAACTGGATGGAAAAAAGAGGTACGCCTCAGGCATGGAGCCACCGGAGTTGATATGAAAGGATGAGCGATACCTATGGGCGTGTCGCAGCGACAACCCCCCGGTCAACGTCATGGGCCCGGAAATGGTCAAGGAGTTCCAGGAAGTCATCGCTGCTCTCGAAGCCGATAAGGCGTCAGGCACCCGACAAGACATTCACCATCAAGTGGCATGCAGTGCCTTGTTGATCACCGAAAGCAGAGCCCCGTCAGTGAATGGTTTGAGCAGAAACCCTGCTGCACCCTGCTCGAGTACTCGGGCGCGAATCGTCTCATCTCTTTGACCAGTGATGAATACGACAGGAATCCGATATCCGCGGCGCGTTAGCTCTTGGTAAAGCTCCGGTCCACTCATGCCCGGCATAGCGATATCGAGGATCAAACACCTGGTCTGATCGAGGTAATCGGATCGGAGAAGCTCTTCCGCTGACGAAAAAGCTCGAGCTGCAAATCCAAATTCCCGGAGCAAATCAGGCAGCGATTCGCGCACCGACTCATCGTTATCAACCACCGATAAAAGCGGACGGTCATTCCCGCTCTCACGGTCAGGGAGCCCCATGACAGAAACAGTGCGCCATTTGATGAAGGCCGTCCATTGTACTTAGGTATTGCTTCTTTCTACTCTTCGGCTGGCCAGCTTACTCTATGCCGCTTCCGCCGATAGATCAGTCCGGCTCGCGGGAATTTGAGCGCCAGCCAAACACTCAGCTCTACGGGGGATAGCAAACGAAAACGTACATCCCGGCCCGTCGTTGAGCGCCGCCCAGAGATGTCCTTGATGAGCATCAATAATGGAGCGACTGACGGAGAGCCCGATTCCCATACCATCAGTTTTGGTCGTGTAGAACGATTCGAAGAGTCTGTCGGCGGCGTAAGGAGCAAATCCGACTCCCACATCCTTGACCGTCAAACGTACGCGATCGTCTTCGTCTCGTTCAGTTCTGATAAGCAATTCCCTCGGACGATCGTCGACCGCGCTCATCGCCTCTGTTGCATTCCCGATGAGATTCAAGATGACCTGCTGAAGCTGCACACGATCGCCGGTAACCAGAGGAAGATCGTCGGCGAGTTCTTGCCGCAGAATCACCTGGTTTCTCTGAAGTTGACTCAAGGACAGGGCAATCACCTCGCGCGTGGCCTCATTCAGGTCCATCGATTCGGGCAAAGGATCCTTCTTGCTATAGAGCCCGCGCAACCGGGTGATCACGTCAGTTGCGCGGTTGCCATCGCGCATTGTGCGACGCGCGGTTTCCCGCGCACCCTCGACATTTGGAGGATCAGCGGCCAGCATCCGCAGACAAGTGTTAGCGTTGGTGACGATGCCCGAAAGAGGCTGATTGATTTCATGAGCGATCGATGCCGCCAATGCTCCCAAACTCATCACTCTGGCCACGTGTGCGAGCTCCGATCGGGCCTTGTCACGAGCCTCTTCCGTCAGCCTGCGCGCCGTGACATCCTGCACCGTAGCGATGTACTCGAGTTGACCATCCTGGTCCCGGGTCGCATGAGCGACAGCATGCAAGTACTTGATCGAGTCGTCCGGCATTAGCAGCCGATAGTGCCATTCGAAGTCGTGGCCACCCTCTCGGGCCAGGTCCACCATCTTCATTTTCTCGATCAAACTGACGTCTTCCGGATGGACTCGGGTGCGGATCAGTTCCAGCGTCACGGGCACGCCAATCTCAAGCTTGTAAATGCGATAGAGTTCCACTGACCAGGTGATTTCGTCTGTCGGCACGCGCCAGGAAAAGCTGCCGATTTGACCAAGGTGTTGCCCCTCCGCGAGGAACGCCTCGCTGCGCCGCAAAGCCCTTTCCGCTCGCTTTTGTTCGCTCAAATCGAGCGCGAAAGCGACGCTTTTGTTGCCATCTCCTTCGAGCAATGCGCCGCCGAGAAGTACGGGCACTCGGCTGCCATCCTTGCGGAAATACTCCTTCTCGAAGGGCCGAAAGACGCCGGTTGCCTTCAAATCGGCTACCGCCTGTTCGGCACGGCCACGCCATTCGGGGGGTGTCAGGTCCGCCCAGCGTACGCGACCGGAGGCAAGATCTTCACGGTCGTATTGCACCATGCGGAGAAATGCTTCGTTGGCCCCGGTGATTGCACCTTCGAGATTCCACATGACAATTCCCACGACATTGGCCTCCACCAGACGGCGGACCTTCGCCTCCAACCCTCTCGCTAATTCGCGGACTTCTGCCTCCGCCTTTTTGCGCTCTGTCACCTGGATCTTGAGCTCTTCTATGTGCGCCAGCGCTTGATAGGCAGAAGAGGCAAATTTCCCCAGAGAGGCCATGACCCGGTCGTCTTCCGCGTCGAATTTGCGTCGATCGTCATGGGCAAGCGCCCAGATCGTCCCGACAGCTTTGCCCTCGACGTAAAACGGAACCAGCAGACACTCGTTAATTGGAGGTGGGAAATAGGTATAGCGTCGCTCCAGGTGCCGGAACAATAGGGAGCAATTGCGATCCATCACGTCGCCGCAAGGCCCGAAATCGCGCGGTGTGCCACCGCCGATGTAGGGTTTCCACAAGCCCGCGATCGCTGGCCAATAGAACCTTTTGCCGTCAAGGTCCGGCGTTTTGCCATCTCTCGTCAGCAGGCTGATGCCAGCGGAGTCAGAGCGTGTAACCTCCAGGATCGTTTCAACCAGTGTCTGAAATATGGTGCCCGGCGAATCGGCGAGCGCGCTCACCAGCTTGACGAGCGCGCATTTCTCCTTTTCGTAATCCGGCGGGCGCGAGGGTCGACGGTGCAACTCCTCTGTGCAAAGAATCGATTCCAAAGGAGCCCCGGGAAAATGATTCTCCAGTGGAACAACGTGCGATTCGGCAGAGTTGGCCATGTCGTCAGCTCCATGCGTACGGTTGCGATGTTCGAAAGCTCAAACGTTAACCATTCTTTCGTCTTTGGGTCGGGCGACGTCTGCGAATTGGGCCATCTTTACGAACTAACTATGAGCGCGAATACACTGATTAGGCCGCAGCCATGGCTGCCGGTGCGGGACGGAGCTTGGCGTCCATTTTCACCAGCTCGGCCAGAGAATGGGCGTTCATTTTCTGCATTACCTTGCCGCGGTGGGCCTTCACCGTGATTTCGCTGATACCGAGCTCCCCACCAATCTGTTTATTCAACAAACCGGAGACAACCAGGGTCATAACCTGCCGTTCGCGAGGTGAAAGAGCAGCATAACGCTCCTGGAGGACCCGCATCTCGACTTCCCGACCCAGAGCAAGACGGCTGCGTTCCAGGGCGGCCCGGATCGCGTTCAACAGCGCATCTTCACTGAATGGCTTCGTAAAGAATTCGACAGCTCCCGCCTTCATGGCCTGGACCGTGATGGGCACGTCCCCGTAGCCAGTGATGAAGATGACTGGCATGTCCCTACGCTCGGCGGCGACGCGCTTCTGCAGCTCGAGACCATTGAGACCGGGCAGAGAAAAATCCAGCACCAGGCAGTTCGGGACGAGAACTCGTGGACGCTTAAGGAATTCTTGCGCGGAAGCGAAGGTCTCCGGCTGCCAGCCTTCAAAGCGGATCAGTAATTCCAGCGATTCGCGGACGGAGATATCGTCATCGACTACGAAGACGATTGGCCCAACGTCCAACATCGTTCGTGCCGGCGACGCATTGCGAAGTGCGTGCATTGAACTCATATTTCACTCCTCAATTTGCCCCCACCATCGTCCCGGCGGAGGAACCGCAAGGCGGAACGAATGCTTTGGAAAAGCTGCTCGTCGCTGAAAGGTTTGCCCAGGAAAGCGGCAGCGCCCGCTCGCATCGCTCGCTGACAGGAATCGTTACTCTCATAAGCGGTAATGAAGATGATAGGAATGCCGCACTTAGCGGCAGCGAGGTGGCTCTGAAGTTGTAACCCGTTCATACCAGGCATTTGCACGTCAACGATGAGACACGAGGTATCGTGCAAGTGGCCGGAATTCAGGAAAGTTTCGGCGGATTCAAAAGCCTCCGCTCGAAAGCCGAAGGACTCGATGAGGAGCGTAGTGGTCCTGCGGACGGACTCATCATCATCAACGACCGAGATCAGATTCTGTGTCACTCTGAGTCCTCACTGAGCTCAAGGTATTCGAACAGAGAAAAAGAATCTATTGGGCGTTGGTAGGTCGGGGTCCTAAAAAGGATGATGCGGGTAAACTTTCGCTTAAGAGGCTTTTTCCGAGGGGCCTTTGATCTTCTCGATCATTCGGACCAGCTCAACAAGGGATTCCGCGTGCATCTTCTGCATCGCCCGGCTGCGCTGGACCTTGACGGTACTTTCCGCAGTTCCGAGTTGAGCCGCGATCTGTTTATTGAGCATGCCAGAGACAAGCATGGAGATCACTTGCTGCTCGCGAGAAGTCAACGAGTCGAAGCGCTGTTGAAAGTCCGTTACTTCTTTGTCCTGTTCACGTCTGGCACGGTCCTGCTCCAGTGCAATACGAACAGCGTCCAGCAGATCCTGATCGCGGAACGGCTTGGTGAGGAATTCGACCGCCCCAGCCTTCATGGCGCGAACACTCATGGGAATATCGGCGTGACCGGTAAGAAAAATTATGGGGATACGAATGTTTCTCGCTGCCAGTTCGCGCTGAATATCGATGCCACTCAAGCCCGGCAGTCTGACGTCCAGCACTAGACAACTGGGCACGCCTGCGGGTTTCTTTCTCAAGAAAGTATCGGCCGAGTCAAAGCTCTCAACCTGCAGACCGACGGTGCTTAAGAGGAACTTAAGTGAAGAACGTACGGACGGATCATCATCGACGACAAAAACAACGGGCGCATCAGTCATGCCGGACTCCCGCTGGATTCCGGCAGAGTGAAGCAAAAAATGGCGCCATGAGGAACGTTGGGCTCAGCCCAGAGCCTACCGCCATGACTTTCAACCAGGGAGCGGCTGATGGACAAGCCCATTCCCATACCATTCGCTTTCGTTGTAAAGAAGGGAGTGAAAAGGCGATGTGCTTCGGAGCTAAGGCCAGTACCGGAGTCGCGTACCGCAACCAGTACGTCCCCGGAATCGTCGATCCCGGATTGCACGCGCAGTGAACGCGGTCGATTTGTGACCTCAGCCATCGCTTCTATGGCATTCATGATCAAGTTCAGCAGGACCTGCTGCATCTGAACCCGATCCGCCAACACGAGGGGGAGAGCCTTCGTCGATTGGCGTTCGAGCAGAACTTGATTCTCACAAAGCTCGTGGTCAGCCAGAGTCAGTACGTCTTGAATCACCTCGTTCATGTCTAGCTTGCTCTTTTCGGCAGGCGCCTTCTTTATGAATCCGCGGATTTGAGCAACGACGGCGCTAGCACGAGTGCCATCCGCAACGATTTCCTCAAGGGCCCGACGCAGAACCTCAGGTCGGAGGCTATCAGCGGCGAGCAATCTCAGGCACGCGTTGCTGTTATTAGTTACAGCGGTAAGGGGTTGGTTGACTTCGTGGGCGATAGATGCAGCCAGCTCGCCCATGGTCGTCAGCCGGGAAACCCGCGCAAGCTCCGCTTGCGTCGCTTGCAGCGCTTGTTGTGCTTCCTTCCAATCATGCAGATCCACAACGGTTCCGAACCATTTGATGAGGCGACCGTCCTGCCCACGCAACGGCAGAGCGTTGCAAACGCACCAACGATAGGCGTGGTCCGCCGCCCGCCGGGCGCGGAATTCATACTGAAACGGCTCACCCGTCGAAATTGCCGCTGTCCACGCCTGCGACATCTTCTCAATGTCATCCTGATGGACGGACTTCATCCAGCCGGATCCCCGAACCTGCTCTGGAGATAATCCTGTGTAGTCAAGCACGCGCTGATTACAGTAATCAATCGCACCGTCGGTTTCAGCACTCCACAGCATCTGCGGAATAGTCTCAGTCAGCTGGCGCAGGCTGCGCTCACTATCACGCAGCTCGCCCTCCGCACGTTTTCGCTCAATGCCCTGAGCGATCAAGTCCGCACCAGACGCCAGCGTCTCCGTTGTTTCCGGCGTGACCGGTTTTCGCGAGAACATGGCCAGCACGCCTATCGTGCGGTCCCCGACGCTCAGTGGGTAGCCAGCGAAGCTCGCCATCCTTTCTCTCTCTGCCCATGCTCGGTCACTGATTCGAGGATCATTGAGAACATCATTGGTAAGATGCGGTTTTCGTGCTTGTGCAATCATCCCAATTTTGAATTGGCCCATCGGAATGTGGCTGTGAGGTCCATCAAGATGTGTGTACATGCCTGCACTGGCCTGCAACTCCAACATCTTTCCATCGTCACTGAGAGTCCAAATCCTCGCAAATGCCGCGTCAAGATGGTGCACGATGGCTTCACTGCACTCACCCAAAATTGTTTTCAAACTTTCTTCCTTACCGAAAGCCATGCTCACGTCAGCGCGGACAGCGATCTGGCGGGCGTGCGCGGCTCGCATTTCCTCTGCCTGCTTTCTTTCGCTGATATCGCGAATGAAACCCGTGAACAGCCGATGCCCATTGTTAGTCAGTTCGCCGAACGACACTTCGATTGGGAACTCATGCCCATCCTTGTGCAGACCGGTGAGTTCGGTTCCTCGCCAATTGATGTGCCGCTCGCCGGTAGCCAAGTAGCTGTTGAATCCCTTCTCGTGCAACTTCCGCATGTACTTCGGCATTAGTACAGTCAGAGGTTTTCCAATCAAGTCCGTTGGGTTGTACCCAAAGATGCTCTTGGTTGCCGGATTGACAAACTGAATCGTGCCGTTCTCGTCCATGCTGACCACGCCATCACTCGCGGTTTCGACCAGGACGCGATATTTCTCTTCGCTGTAGCGGAGGGCGGATTCTTCGCGTTTACGTTCGGTAATATC
>Ga0335073_10011993_pt1 | contig 12180 bp, 14 predicted proteins | sample Lox_Sample_22_FD_207093 | JGI IMG/M metagenome (GOLD analysis project Ga0335073, IMG submission 207093) | Soil microbial communities from Loxahatchee National Wildlife Refuge, Florida, United States - Lox_Sample_2.2 | ecosystem: Environmental > Terrestrial > Soil > Wetlands | place: USA... | reverse complement strand
GAACGTGACCGGGCGCGCACCTACTTCCAGGCCTATGCGGCAGCGTGCGCGTTGCACTTCGCCGAGAAGGCGCTGGAAGAGATCCGCGCCGGGCGCACCAAGACGTGGGAGAAGTTCAACGTGCCCGACGAGGCGATCGGTTGCGGCTTCACCGAGGCGGTCCGCGGTGTGCTCAGCCACCACATGGTGATCCGGGACGGCAAGATCGCCAACTACCACCCCTACCCGCCCACCCCGTGGAACGCCAACCCGCGCGACAGCTACGGCACGCCGGGTCCCTACGAGGACGCGGTGCAGGGCCAGCCGATCTTCGAGGAGAACGACCGGGACAACTTCAAGGGCATCGACGTGATGCGCACAGTGCGCAGCTTCGATCCGTGTCTGCCCTGCGGTGTGCACATGTACCTGGGCAAGGGCAAAACCCTGGACAGACTGCACTCGCCAACCCAGTCGCCAGCAACGGAGTGAGACATGGCGGATCGCCCGGGCACCCCCGAGAACGACACACAATGGCGTACAGCGGGCGATCGAATCCAGACACTTCTGGATTCTTGTGCCGCCAGTGGTTCCACCGCGTATGAACGGGCCCAGCAGTTGGTCCGCGAGGTCGTCGGGCTGTACGGAGCCGGGCTGGAGCGGATCGTGGCCCTTGGTGACGCGGGCATGACCGAGCGGCTGGCCACCGACGACCTGGTGGCCAGCCTGCTCCTTGTGCATGGCCTGCATCCGCACGACGTGCGCCGGAGAGTGTCCGAGGCGCTGGATCGGGTGCGGCCCTACCTCGGCTCGCACGGCGGTGATGTCGATCTGCTCGACGTCGACTTCCAGGAAGAAGGGGCCACCGTGCGGCTGGCCTTCACTGGAAGCTGCAAGAGCTGCCCGTCCTCGGCGGTGACGCTGGAGCTGGCAGTGCAAGACGCGGTCCGGGCGGCCGCGCCGGAGATCACCTCGATCGAAGTGGAGACCGTGCACGCCGCCAGCGTGATTCCAGCCGAATCGCTGATGGCGCAGGTGAAATCACACGTCGCCAGCTGGCATCCGGTGCCCGAGGTGGCCTCCCTGGCGTCCGGCGAGGTGGCGGGCTTCCTGGTCGGCGGCACCACCATGCTGGCGTGCCGGGTCGACGGCCAGACGTATGCCTATCGCGACCACTGTCCGGTATGTGACGATTCACTCGCCGGTGCGGCTTTGGACGACGCGATGCTGGAATGTCCGCGCTGTGGAACGCATTTCGACGTCGTGCACGCGGGGGGTGCGGCAAACGGAACTCACCTCGAGCCGCTTCCGCTGTTGCCTCGTGACGGCATGCTGTCGGTGGCGCTGCCGGAGACACTGGGAGCTTCGGCATGACAAGTCCGTACGACGTCCTGACTCGCATCACCAGCAATAGGCGCCCAGCCGAGCCGGCAGGGGAACGATGCGAGATGTGCTCGGAGGCGATCGCCGACGAGCATCAGCACGTGGTGAATGTGGCCGGCCGACAATTGATGTGCGTCTGCCGCGCCTGCTATCTGTTGTTCACCGACTCCCAAGCCGAGCTGCGGTACCGGGCGGTGCCGGACCGCTATCTGGCGTTTGCCGACTTCGCCCTGGATCGTCTCACCTGGGAGGCATTGCAGATCCCGGTCGGCGTGGCCTTCTTCTTCACCAATTCCGAGCTGGGCCGCACCGTCGCCTTTTATCCCGGCCCCGCCGGTGCGACGGAGTCCGAACTCGATCTCGACGCCTGGAACGCCATCGCCGGCGCCGACCCGCGGACGGGTCTGCTGGCCGACGACGTGGAGGCGCTGCTGGTCCGGGTCCCCGAGAACGACGATGGCGAGTTGACCGCGCCACAAACATATCTGGTGCCGATCGACGCCTGCTACGAGTTCGTCGGACGCTTGCGCATGCTATGGCGCGGCTTCGACGGCGGCCAGGAGGCCCGCGCGTTCATCGACGCCTTCTTCACCCAAATTGCTGCGCGCGCGGTGGAGAAACGGCGATGACCGACCGGCACGTGGACATCGCCTTCGCCGTTCTCGACGTGGCGCCCGAACCATACACCGTCAGCCCCGTGCTGACCGCCCGCATCAGTGTGGCCGCCGGCACCGACGACCCGGTGCACGCCATCGCGCTGCGCTGCCAGGTTCGCATCGAGCCGCTGCGGCGCGCCTACTCCGACGAAGAAGCAGCCGGACTAATCGACTTGTTCGGGCCCCGCGAACGCTGGGCCACCACCCAACGCACCTTCCTCTGGCAGCACTGCACCGCGATGGTGCCCGGATTCGCCGGCAACACCACCGTGGCACTTCCGCTGGACTGCACCTACGACTTCGAGGTCGCGGCCGCCAAGTACCTGCACGCGCTGCGCGAAGGCGCGCTGCCCCTGCAATTCCTGTTCAGCGGAACCATCTTCGTCAAGTCGGAACGCGGGTTCTCGGTTCAGCAGGTGCCCTGGGACTGCGAGTATCGCTACAACATGCCCGTCACGGTGTGGCGGGATCTGATCGCCCAGCACTATCCGAACGCCGGCTGGGTGCGGCTGAGCCACGAAACCATCGCTGCCCTGGCCGCGTATAAGTCTGCGCAAGGGCTGCTCGACCTCGACCACGCGGTCACGTCGCTGCTGGACGCCGAGCGGGAGAATGCGGAATGACCCCCGTGCAGACCAGGAGCTGGGACCGGGCCCGCGCCGTCGCCGACGCGGTGCTCTACGAGGGTTATCTGCTGTACCCGTATCGCGGGACGTCCAGTAAGAATCAATCCCGTTGGCAATTCGGCGTTTTGGGCCCGCCCGGGGCGTCCGACGCCGGCCTCGGCGAAGACGACACCCTCGCCGCGGAGTTTCTGGTCCACGGGGCCCAGGCGATCACCCTGGTGGTGCGGTTTCTGCAGTTGCAGCACCGCCGGGCCGAACGCGAACTGGCCGGCGGTGTGTTCGAGGCAGTCGCCGAGCTGACCACCCCGTCCGGGTCGTGGCTGACCTGGGACGAAGCGGTCGAATCCGAAGTGTCTTTCGGCCCTATCGCCCTCGACGACCTACCGTGCAGTCTGCCAGTCGTGGCCGTGGCGAACACCGACGTTGAACCGGTCGCCGGCGGGCGCCTGATCCGTGAACGTGAGGAGGTGCGCGGCGAACTGACCGTCTCGCACGAACCCGACGGCGCCGTGACCCGGGTTTCGGTACGGGTGGGCAACGTCGGGGACGCCGTGGACCGAAAGACCGACGGAAAAGCTTCAGTGACCGCGCGGTCCATGATCGGAACGCACGTCATCGCCGAAGTCATTGGCGGCCAGTTCGTCTCGCTGCTGGAGCCGCCGCCGAGCGCAACCGACGCGGTGTCCCGGTGTCGCCAGCACCGCTGCTTCCCCGTACTCGCCGGCCCGCAGGGCATGCACGACATGCTGCTGATCTCGCCGATCATTCTCTACGACCACCCCGAGGTCGCCGAACAGAGCGACACCGCGCTGTACGACTGCACGGAGATCGACGAAATCCTCACCCTTCGCGTCATGACGATGACCGACGAGGAGAAGGCCCAGGCCCGCGCCACCGATCCGCGGGCCGCGCAGATCATCGACCGGTGTGACGCGATGTCGGCCGAGGACATGGGCCGCCTACACGGTGTGCTGCGTAACCCGCATTCCCTTGCGGGGCTCGTCCCGGAGATCCCTGATGGGGTCGATTGGTGGGATCCGCTGGCCGACAACGCGGTTCGCCCCGAGATCGATGCGGTGCTGGTGAACGGGATCCGGGTAGCGCGGGGCAGCCAGGTCCGGTTGCGGCCCAGGCGCAACGCCGACGCCCAGGACATCTTCGTCGCCGGCAAGACGGCCCGCGTCACCTCGGTGCACGAGGACGTCGAGGGCAACACGCATGTCGCGGTCGTCGTCGAGGATGACCCGGCCGCCGACCTGCACGACTGGTACGGCCGTTACCTGTACTTCTCCCCCGACGAGATCGAGCCACTCGAAACTCAGCAGACCCCGGAAAGGAGTTCGACATGGAGATTTTAGGTTGGATTTTCATCGGCATCATCGCTTTGGTGGTCGCGGTCGCGGTGGGAATGGGAGTGGTTTCCCTCCCGGATGCTCGTCGCTACCTCAAGCTGCGCCGCATGTAACCGGCTCCAGCACAATGGCGGCGCGCATTCTGGTAGCCGGGATCGGAAACATCTTCCTGGCCGACGACGGGTTCGGATCCGAAGTGGTCCGAAGCTCCGAGCTGCCGCGAGACGATCCGGCCGTGCGCGTCATCGACTACGGCATCCGGGGCATGCACCTGGCCTACGACCTGCTCGAGAAGTGGGACTCGCTGGTCCTGATCGACGCGATCCCCAGCCGCGGCGCCCCGGGCGCGTTGCATGTCTTCCAGGCGGACCACGAAGCAGCCTCTGAGACAGCGGGTCTGGACGGTCACAGCATGGATCCGGCCGCGGTCTTCGCCAGCCTGCGAGCGTTGGGTGGCGATCCGCCCTACACGGTCGTAGTGGGCTGCGAGGCTGGCAGCGTCGAGGAAGGCATCGGGCTGACCGAACCCGTCGCCAGGGCCGTTCCCCGTGCCGCGCGAGCGGTCGAGGAGATCGTGGCTGCCTTGCTTGCCCCGCAAACTGCCGCACGGCAGGAGTGCTGAATCATGTGCCTGGGAATTCCCGGTCAAGTGATCAGGATGCTGGACGGCTACGAGGGACAGTTGGCGCTGGTCGACGTCACCGGTGAGGCGCGCAAGGTCAATGTCGGTATGTTGCCCGAGGAGACCTTTGCGCCGGGAGATTGGGTGATCATTCACATGGGCTTCGCTGTCGAGAAGACGGATCGGGCCGGGGCCGAGCACGCGATGGCCGGCCTGGAGCTCATGGGACGCGGCAACATCGACCCGGAGGGCCTTTAAGGTGCCTCGCGCGATGACCCGCGCCCCCTTGCTGCTGCAAACCGAGGAAGTTCGGCAGCGCTTCACCGTGACCGGTGTCGTCCAGGGGGTTGGTTTCCGTCCGTTCGTCCACCGCACGGCCAGCGAGCTGGGCCTCGCCGGGTTTGTCGGCAATGATTCGGGCGCAGTGTTTCTCGAGGTGCAGGGTGACGGCGCGCTCGTCGCCGAATTCGGCCGCCGGCTGCGTGCGCACGCCCCGGCGCTGGCGCGCATCAGCAGGGTCTCGGTCACCGACATGCCGGTGGACGCCGCGCGTGGAAACGGATTCCGGATCGTGGCGAGTCGAACGGTCACCGGTGCGGCGACTCCGATTCCGCCTGACATCGCGGTCTGCGACGACTGCTTGGCCGAGCTGTTCGACCCGCACGACCGGCGCTACCGCCACCCGTTCGTCACCTGTACCAACTGCGGGCCGCGGTTCACCATGATCCGCGAGCTGCCCTACGACCGTCCCGGCACCACCATGGCGGGATTCCCGATGTGCGAACGGTGCGCCGCCGAATACCACGATCCGGCGGATCGCCGGTTTCACGCGCAGCCGATCGCTTGCCCCGATTGCGGACCTTCGCTGTGGTTTTCGTCAGCGGCCGGCCGCGTCACCGGATCGGATGCGGCGCTGGCAGCCACCCAGCGCGCGCTGGGGGCCGGTGCGGTCGTCGCCATCAAGGGCATCGGCGGTTACCACCTAGCCTGCGCCGTCGACGACGAGGACGCGGTCGGGAAGCTGCGGGCACGAAAGTCGCGCGGCGCCAAGCCCTTCGCGATCCTCGTCCGCGACCTCGACGTCGCGCGCCGCTTCGCCCACATCGACGACACCGAGGCCGCGGTGCTGTCGAGTCCCGCCCGCCCGATCGTGTTGCTGCGACGCCGCCCCGGCGCGCCGGTCGCCGAAGCGGTCGCGCCCCGCAGCCCGCTGCTGGGGCTGATGCTGCCCTATTCTCCCCCGCATCATCTGCTGCTGGCGCCCGCGCCGGACGCGCTGGTGCTGACCAGCGCCAACCGCTCCGACGAACCGATCTGCTTCACCGATGACGATGCAAGGCAACGACTTCCAGCGTTGTGTGACGCGGTCCTCGACCACGACCGCCCGATCCACGTGCCGTGCGACGATTCGGTGGTACGGGTGGTCGACGGCGGCGAGCTGCCGATCCGACGGTCCCGCGGCTACGCGCCGCTGCCCATCGAGCTCGGCCGCCGGGGGCCGGCCGTGCTGGCAGTGGGCGGGGAACTGAAAAACACCTTCTGTCTCACCGATGGTTCGCGCGCTTACCTATCGGGACACATCGGCGACATGGCCACCTGGGAGACGCTGCGCGCATTCGAGCGTGCGGTGGGTCAGCTCAGCGAAATACGTGGCGCGCCGGTGCGATTGGCCGCCGATTTGCATCCCGGGTATCACACCCGGGGTTGGGCCGAACGACGTGCGGACGACCGACCGCTGGATCTGGTCCAGCATCACCACGCGCACGTGGTGTCGCTGCTGGCCGAGCACGCGCGCCTCGGCGAACCCATCGTCGGGGTGTCGTTCGACGGCACCGGCTACGGTTGCGACCAAACGATCTGGGGCGGCGAGATTCTTCGGCTCGGACCGGACAGCCATCGGTTCGTCCGAGCGGGCCACCTGTTGCCGGTACCGCTGCCCGGCGGCGACGCCGCCGTACGCAATCCGTGGCGGATGGCACTGTCACAGCTGCTTATGGCCGACATCGCGTGGTCGCCGGATCTCGCGCCGGTCGCTGCCGCATCGGCGGACGAATTACGGTTGATTCATTCGCAATTGGAGAGCGGCGTCGGCTGCGTCCCCTGTTCGAGCATGGGCCGGCTGTTCGACGCGGTCGCCTCGCTGCTGGGCGTGCGACACCGGATCGACTACGAAGGGCAGGCCGCTATCGAACTGGAGGCGCTGGCCGAGTCGGTGGGCGACGCCCCCGGCCCCTCGCTGGCGCTCGCGGTGCGACCCGACGGGGTGATCGATCCGGCCACCATAGTGCAGACGTTGGTGTCGTCCCTGCGCGCGGGCACACCCTCGGCGCTGTTGGCGGCCGGCTTCCACCGCGCGGTCGCGGACGCGGTGGCCGACGTAGTCGAACAGGTGGCCGGCGGCGTGCGGCTGGTGGGCCTCACCGGCGGGGTATTCCAGAATGTGCTGCTGCTACGCCTGTGTCGTGAGCGGCTGCAGCGCAATGGGTTTGACGTGCTGACCCACCACACCGTCCCGCCCAACGACGGCGGGCTGGCGCTGGGGCAGGCGGCGATCTCTATGCTGACTGCACTGCAGGAGGTGACATCATGACAACCGCCACCGCGATCGATCGCGGGCTGGGCGCAGAGCTGGCCGCGGATCTGGCCGCGACCGCTTTCACGCTCGCCAAGCGCTTCGCGGCGGGCGCCACCATGTGGTCCATCGCGCCGTCGTGGGAACCGCATGCCATGCACATCGCGGTCGAATTCGTGCATCCGGTGATCATGGGCAAACGGGCACTGCCGGCAGTCGCGCTGACCGGGCCCGACCTGGTCGACCTGGTGCGCGTGTCGGTGCGGCCCGGCGACATCGTCATCGCGGTCGCCGGCGCCGACGACGCGCAGGTGCGTTCGGTGATGCGCCGCGCCCCCGCCTGGGCCGCCACCACGATTTGGATCGGCAGCGGGCAGCGGCCGAAAGCCGGTATGGCGGACCACGTATTATGGCTCGACGACTCCGATCCGCGGGTTCCCGTAACGGGTGGCTTCGTGTTGTTCTACCACCTGCTGTGGGAACTCACCCACGTGTGTTTCGAGCACTCGGGGTTACTCAAGCCCGACTGTGCCGACGACATCTGCGTCACGTGCAGCGACGAAGGACGCCTGGGCGAGGTCGTCACGACGTCGGGCGAGATGGCCACCGTCCGCACCGCGCGCGGCGTCGAGGACGTGGTCACGGCGCTGATCGATCCGGTCGCCGCCGGCGATCTGGTGCTGGTGCACGCGGGCACCGCGATCAGCCGTCTCGAGGAGGACGAATCGTGAGCGACGAACCCACCAACTTTCTGTACCCGTTTATCGACGCGCAGGAAGACAACCCCGAGTCGCTGCTCGCCGACCTCGCCGCGTCGGCGCAGGCGAAGGCCGCCGAGAGCCTGGCGCTGCGGCGCGCCACGCTGGACGCCAACGCCGGCCTGCTGAACCGGGCCGCCGCCGAGATGGCGCGCCGCTTCGCGGCGGGCGGACGGATGTTCACCTTCGGAAACGGTGGCAGCTGCACCGATTCCACCACGCTGGCTGGGCTGTTCGCGCGGCCGCCGATCGGGCGGCCGCTACCGGCGTGGTCGTTGACCGCCGACCAGGCGATCGTGACGGCGCTGGGCAATGACGTCGGGTTCGAGCTGGTCTTCGCGCGCCAGCTGATCGCCCGCGCGAAGGCCGGTGACATCGCGATCGCGATGTCGACCAGCGGCAACTCCCCCAACCTGCTCGCCGCGCTGGCCGAGGCGCGCCAACGTGGGCTGTACACCATCGGCTTCGCCGGCTATGACGGCGGCGCCTTCGCCGACAATCCAAATGTGGACGCCTGCTTCATCGTTCGCTCGCAAAGCGTGCACCGCATCCAGGAATCACAAGCACTGTTGGGATATCAGCTATGGACGGCGGTCGCGGCATGAGCAAGTCAGCAGGCGAATACCTCTCGTCGGGCCCGCGATTCGCCGAGGGCGACGTGATCGAGCGGATCGAATCGTTCCGCAGGCGCCGCCCCCGGTTGCTCGATGAGCACGTCACCCTGGCGCACGGCGCGGGCGGAAAGGCCTCGGCCGCACTGCTGGACGCGGTGTTCCTCGAGGCGTTTCGCAACCCGCTACTGGAGTCCCTCGGCGACGGCGCGGTCCTCACCATGCCCGGCGGCGAGCGGCTGGCGATGTCCACCGACTCATTTGTGGTGCAGCCCAGGCGTTTTCCCGGCGGCTCCCTCGGTGAGCTCGCCGTGCACGGAACCTGCAACGACCTCGCCATGGCCGGCGCCGTGCCGTCGTGGATCGCGGCGGCATTCGTTTTGGAGGAGGGCTTCGCGATTGCGGAGCTGAAGCAGATCGTCGCCGATATGGCCGACGCCGCAGCCAACGCCGGTGTGCAGATCGTCACCGGCGACACCAAGGTGGTGCCCAAGGGCGCCGCCGACGGCGTCTTCGTCACCACCACCGGCACCGGCGTCATTCCCGCGGGCCGCAAGCTTTCGCCCGCCTCGGTGCGGGCCGGCGACAAGCTGCTGCTGTCGGGTTCGATGGGCGACCACGGCATGGCGGTCATGCTGGCCCGCGGCGACCTGGCCATCGAAGCCGACATTCATTCCGACACCGCCAGCCTGTCCCCGCTGGTCGAACTGCTGATGGAGGCCGCACCATCCACCCGCTGGCTGCGCGACGCGACCCGCGGCGGGGTCGGGACCGTGTGCAACGAACTGGCCCAGGCCTGCGGCCTCGGGGTGTTGCTCGACGAGGAACGACTACCGGTGCGGCCCATGGTGAACGGCGCGTGCGAACTGCTGGGCATCGATCCGCTCTACGTCGCCAACGAAGGCAAGTTCGTCGCCGTCGTCGCACCCGAGGAGGCCGAGGCCGGGCTGGCCGCGCTACAGACACATCCGCTGGGCGCCGACGCGGCCGAGGTCGGGGAAATTGTCACGGAACCGGCCGAAAGCGTCGTGCTGCGTACCGGGTTCGGCGGCACCCGGATCGTCGACATGCTCGTCGGCGACCCGCTGCCGCGAATCTGCTGACCAGAAAGGGGAAGACATGTGCTTGGGGATTCCGGGCCGGATCGTTGAGATCACCAATCCCGCCGACTATTTGGCGAAGGTAGACGTCAGCGGAGTGCAGCGCATCATCAGCGTGCGGCTGCTCGAAGACGACATGCCCGAGCCCGACGACTGGGTGCTGGTACACGTCGGCTTCGCGATGGCCAAGATCGACGAGACTGAGGCGCTGCTCACCCTGGCCGCCGTCAAACAGCTCGGCGAGGCCTATACCACCGAAATGGAAGCATTCGACTCGTCGGCCATCGTATGAACAGGAGCCGCAATGAAATTCGTTGACGAATTCCGTGACCCGGCCGCCGCTCGCAAGTTGCTCGGCGCCATAGAGCACCTGGCAGGAACCGGCCCCGAGCACTTCAAGTTCATGGAGGTGTGCGGCGGGCACACCCACACCATTTACCGACACGGCATCGAGCACCTGCTGCCCGACAACGTCGAGCTCGTGCACGGCCCCGGGTGTCCGGTGTGCGTGATCCCAATGGGCCGCATCGACGACGCGATGTGGCTGGCCGGCCAACCGGACGTCATCTTCACCTGTTTCGGCGACATGATGCGGGTGCCCGGATCGGCCGGCAGCCTGCTGGACGCCAAGGCGCACGGCGCCGACGTGCGGTTCGTCTACTCTCCGCTGGACGCGTTGAAGATCGCGACCGACAACCCCGACAAACACGTGGTGTTCTTCGCGATCGGCTTCGAGACCACCGCGCCGTCGACCGCCGTGACGCTGGTGCGGGCGCGCGACCTGGGCCTGTCCAACTTCAGCGTGTTCTGCAACCACGTCACGATCGTCCCGCCGATCAGGGCCATCCTGGAATCGCCGGACCTGCGGCTGTCCGGCTTCATCGGCCCCGGGCACGTGTCGACCGTGGTGGGCAACCGTCCGTACCGGTTCGTGCCCGAGGTGTATCGAAAGCCTTTGGTGGTGGCCGGTTTCGAGCCGCTGGACATCCTGGCGTCGGTCGCGATGCTGCTGCGCCAGATCCGCGAGGGCCGCTGCGAGGTGGAGAACCAGTACAAGCGGGTGGTGCCCGAGCACGGCAACCCGGCCGCACTGGCGCTGATGGGCAAGGTCTTCGCGTTGCGCCCACACTTCGAATGGCGTGGGCTGGGCTTCATTTCGCAGAGCGCGTTACGGCTGCACGATGACTTCGCCGAGTTCGACGCCGAGCTTCGGTTCGCGATGCCCGGCGTGCGGGTCGCCGACCCGAAGGCATGCCAGTGCGGCGAAGTCCTCAAGGGGGTGCTCAAGCCGTGGGAATGCAAGGTTTTCGGCACCGCGTGCACGCCCGAGACCCCGATCGGCACGTGCATGGTGTCCCCCGAGGGTGCCTGCGCGGCCTACTACAACTTCGGACGGCTAAACCGCCGAGATATCCCAGTGGCCAAACTGGTGGCGCGCACTTGACCGCCCCCGCCGGCGTCGAGATGTTCGCCCGCTACGCCTATGCGCCCAACGCGCTGGGCTATTGCGGCCCGCCGCTGGGAGCCACCCTGCGCGACGGCTCGCTCGACGAGCTGCGCACCGCGGCCACCAAGTTCTCCGGAGCGTGGCCTTACCTGCGGGTGCTGTCCAAGCTGACCGGCATCGCCGACCCGCTGGACTACCGTTTGGTCGAATCCTATTGGCTGGGCGGCGGCGCCGGCGCCAACCTCGACGCGGGCGACTTCTTCGACGCACTACTGGCGATCATCGGCCCGCAGGCGGGCCGCTACTGGTCACATCTCACCCCGGACCTGGCGGATGAGGCCGCCGGCAATCACTGCTTTCATGTGTTCGGCGTCTATCCGTGGACCAGGTTCTTGGGACGGGGCATGGACGAACAGCCACTGAGCGTCCTGGACAACTGCCGGATCACTTGGGGCACAGTCACTTCCCGTAAAGCAGACAACGTCGAGATCCTGTGCCAGAAACTGGCCTGGGACGGTGAGTCGCTCACGCTGGCCGATCCCGCGGCGCGGGTCCTCGACGTCTGGGCCGACGGGTACAGCGCGGTGCCCGACGTCGCGGTCGGCGACGAGGTCGCCGTGCACTGGGGCCGGTTATGCGGCAGGTTGCGGCCAGGCCAGCTGCGGGCGCTCGCCGCCAGCACCGACCGGCAGCTGCGGATTACCAGCCAACGCTTGTCGCGGGTGCCACACTAGGGCTCGTGCCCGGTTCGATCTGCGACGTGCTCCCCGCGGTGGCCGCGCTGTTCGGCGTCCCAGGCTCGGTCGACCGACTCGGACTGGCAGAGCAAGCCGGCCGGGTCGATCGGGTCCTGATCGTGCTCGTCGACGGCCTCGGCTGGCACCTGTTACCGGAGCTGGCCGGTGACGTGCCGCTGCTCGCCTCGGTTCTTGCCGGCGGCGCCGGACGGCTCAGCCAGCTGGTCTGCACCTTCCCGTCGACGACGCCGACCAGCCTGGTGTCGCTGGGCACCGGTGCTCAGCCCGGCGAGCACGGCATCCTGGGCTTCACGGTGAACATCCCCGGCACGGATCGGGT
>Ga0335073_10011992_pt1 | contig 12181 bp, 12 predicted proteins | sample Lox_Sample_22_FD_207093 | JGI IMG/M metagenome (GOLD analysis project Ga0335073, IMG submission 207093) | Soil microbial communities from Loxahatchee National Wildlife Refuge, Florida, United States - Lox_Sample_2.2 | ecosystem: Environmental > Terrestrial > Soil > Wetlands | place: USA... | reverse complement strand
TGCATCGCGGATGCTTCCACTCCACCGATCACCGCAGCGCGTGCCTAAGCGATAGCGCCACAGCTCGCAGAACCTTCGGCTCGGCAGCGTAACCACTCTGTATCACCCCGCGTTTGGAGGAGCCTCGGAATGGCTATAAAGGAAAGTGAGTTCGTTTGGCACAATGGCCGCCTGATTCCCTGGGAAGAAGCCAAGATTCACGTGATGTCTCATGTCGTGAATTACGGCTCGTCGGTGTTTGAGGGAATCCGCTGCTACCAGACGTCCAGAGGGCCCGCGATCTTTCGCTTGCAGGACCACACGCTGCGCCTTCTCCAGTCTTGCAAGATCTACCGTATTCAACTGGAGTACTCGCTGGAGGAACTGGTGCAGGGCACGGTCGAGGTGGTGGCGGCGAACAAAGTCGCGCCCTGTTACGTGCGGCCCATCGTCCTTCGAGGGTATGGACAAGTCGGGGTGAATCCCTTCAATTCACCGACCGAGGTTTACATCGCCAACTACGAATGGGGCAAGTATCTCGGCAGCCCCGATTCCGACGATGGTGTCGACGTCTGCGTTTCCTCGTGGAACCGGCTTGCGCCGAACACCATGCCGACGATGGCCAAGGCTGGCGCCAATTACATGAACTCGCAGCTCATCAAGATGGAAGCTATCGTGAACGGCTATGCCGAAGGCATCGCGCTCGATGTCAATGGCTACGTCAGCGAGGGCTCAGGCGAGAACGTCTTCCTGGTTCACAAGGACCGCATTTACACGCCGCCTCTAGGCGCAAGCGTTCTGCCCGGCATCACGCGAAACTCGGTGCTCCACATCGCACACGAGCTGGGCATACCAGTGATCGAGCAGATTATTCCGCGCGAGCTGCTTTACATTTGCGATGAGCTGTTCTTCAGCGGGACGGCCGCGGAGATCACGCCCATCCGCTCGGTGGACAAAATCACGGTTGGTCGCGGTGTCGCCGGGCCAATCACGAAAGCGGTGCGCAAGGAGTTCTACAGCATCGTCAACGGTGCCGTGGAAGACCGCTTTGGCTGGCTGACGCCGGTGCCCGTGAAGCAGCCGGTTACTGTGTAAGCTGGCTCAGCCACGCGGAGGGCGCAGCAATTGCGCCCTTTTTGTTTGCCCGATGGATCCTGGCGTGGCCGATTGCGCCCAAAACGCGACCAAGAACCGAAGCACTCGCCCCGTGCCATGTTTTGTTTCCGTAGCGCTGTGGCACACTTGAACCTTATGCATGCACTTCATATCAATGGCAACGATCTGACCCTGGAAGATGTCCGGCAGGTGGTCTACGAACGCCGCGCCGTGCTGTTGCAACCTGAAGCCCGAGCGGCGGTCGAGCTGGCCCGCTCGGTCGTCGATCATCTGGTGGAAAACGAAATTGTGGTTTACGCCGTCAATACCGGCGTGGGACATCTCGCTGACCTGCATATCTCTCTGCAGGACGTTCACAAGCTGCAACTCAATCTGGTGCGCTCGCATTGCGTGGGAGTCGGCGAGCCGCTTCCGCAGGACGTGACCCGGGCGATGATGCTGCTGCGCGCCAATTCCCTGGCTAAGGGTTTTTCCGGTGTGCGCCCGGTGGTTATCGACACACTGTGCGAGATGTTGAATCGCAACGTGCACCCCGTGATTCCCTCGCAGGGCAGTGTGGGTGCGAGCGGCGATCTGGCTCCGCTGTCACACTTGGCGCTCGGCATGATCGGCGAGGGCGAGGTGGTGCAGGAGGGCAAGCGCATGACGGCTGCGGCTGCGATGAAGAAGGCCGACATCCGCCCCTTACAGCTCCACGCCAAAGAAGCGATTTCGCTCATCAATGGCACCCAGGGCATGCTGGCGGTAGGAGTGCTGACGTTGCTCGAGGCAGGCGTTCTGGCAGACTCCGCCGATGTCATCGGCGCGCTTACGCTCGACGCGCTCAAGGGAACCGATGTCGCCTTCGACGAGCGCATTCAGAAGGCCCGGCCGCATTCCGGCCAGGTGTTGGTGGCTAGAAACCTGCGCCGCCTGCTGGAAGGCAGCATCATCCGTCAGTCCCATCTGGAATGTCAGAAGGTCCAGGATGCCTACTCCCTGCGTTGCATGCCGCAGGTACACGGCGCGGTACGGGACACGCTGGCACATTGCCGCGAGGTGTTCGAGATCGAGATGAATTCGGCAGTCGACAACCCCTTGGTATTTCCCGAAGAGCGGAAGGTCGGCGCTCCCAAGCGAGCCGTTGGCGTGAACCTGCCGGGCGTAATTCTTTCCGGCGGCAACTTTCACGGCGAGCCGCTGGCGTTCGCTCTCGACTTCATGGCGATCGCTCTTAGCGCGCTGGCGGGGATTTCGGAGCGTCGCCTGGAGCGATTGGTAAATCCCTCGCTGAATGAAGGCTTGCCGGCGTTTCTTGCGCCGGGGGCCGGACTGCATTCGGGCTTTATGATGCCGCAGGTCACAGCCGCAGCCCTGGTCAACGAAAACAAAGTGCTATCGCACCCGGCGAGCGTGGACTCCATCACCACATCTGGGAACAAGGAAGACTTTGTCTCGATGGGGATGACATCAGCGAACAAGTTGTTGCGCGTGGTGGCCAACACGCGAAATGTGCTGGCGATCGAGGCCCTGGCCGCAGCGCAGGCCCACGATTTTCGCGCTCCCTTGCAGACCAGCAAACGCGGGCAGACCGCACTAGCCGCAATTCGCGCCGTTTCGCCTGTCGTGGCGGAAGACCGGGTGCTGGCCCCGGATATTGAGAAGGTTGCAGGGCTCATCGCCAGCGGAAAGCTTGCAGAAGCGCTGCGCTGATTGGGTTAGGAACACGCCGCGAGGGATCTGCCTTTTCGCGCTTTCGCCGAGCCTACTGCCGAAAACTCGCCCCTTCCAAACGCAGCAGCAACGCCTTTACCGACAATCCGCCGCCGTAGCCACCGAGCATACCCCCCGTGGCCAGCACGCGATGGCAAGGCACGATGATCGCGATGGGGTTGTAATGATTAGCCTGGCCGACGGCGCGGAATCCGTGCGGATTGCCCACTGCTCGCGCGATCTCGGCGTAAGATCGGGTTTCGCCATAGGGAATGCGCAGCAGTTCCTGCCAACAGCGTTTGCGAAACTCGGTCCCGCGCAGGTCCAGTTGTAGATCGAAGTTGCGGCGCTTGCCGGCAAAATACTCCTCAAGTTGCCTGCGGACTGCGCGCGTCCGCTTCTCCGATTCCTCCCACGCGACCGGCTGTCCGGCAATTGTTTTCGGCAGCCCACGATCAAATTCCAAGACGGCCACAGCCGCGTCCGCGACCCCGATCAGCAGCCGGCCTGCTGGTGAAGTCATTCGCCAGTAGTAGAGAGTTTCCATGATCGCCAATTAATTTACACCCGCAGTACCGGGCGAGACCGGCACGGCTCCCTCGGGCGGGCGCATCAAGCCGAAATTTTGCAAGTAGGCGACCGTGCGCTGCGCGGCTCCGTCAAAGGTGAGCTGGCAGTTTACGAATTGCGTGTTCTCCCAAGTGACGTCGCCTCCTCCATATATCAGCTTGCACTCCGTCAATATGCAGTTGATGAAGCGTTTGTCGTCCATGTAGACGGTGACGGCTTTGGGATGCCAGTTCTCCAGGACCTGCATTAGCGAATTCCTCCGAACAGCTAGTGATCAGGATAAACGCTGGAGGAGTCCCCTCGGCTGAGAAGCTTAGTCATTTAGCAAAAAACGGGCAGCCGCGCCGGCGTCTGCCCACGAAAAAAAAGTTGTTGTCGGAGAGCAGACTACACAGCCTGACTGCTGGGTGGTTTGTAATTCGTACCCGAGCTGAGGTCGCCGCTTTTCGAACCCGGATCGCCGGCGTCGGTACGTGGCTGTTCTGCGCCGCCGGCAGGGCCACGTACCTGGCCCATGGCGCGTTCCGCGGTGCTGCGGATGCTCTCCATGCCGCGCTGCACGCGATCGCGGTTCTGCTCGTAGGTTTCACGTGCCGAACTCGCCAGATCATTGGCGCGGTCGGCCAGGTTGTTGCGGGTCTCCTCGCCGCTCATGGGAGCAAACAGGATTCCGAGGCCAACACCCAGCCCCAGCCCGATCAGAAAACTTTTCATAACAGTCCTCCTAAGACGTCGATGTGTGCTGCTCAACAGGCCCCGGAGCAAGAAGGGCGTCGCTGCCAACAAGCTTAGGATGCGGCACGCCGAAGGGCGAGTTTGCTGATGAAGGAAACCTGCCGTCGCGAGCTGGAACCGGCGCTCTAGACGAATTGAAGGTCGTACTTGGAGGCAGTTCTCTCACGTCCGAGCGATTGAGACGGCATGCGCGCTACTATTTGTTGCTGAGAGCCTCCACTCCGGGAAGCTTCTTGCCCTCCAGAAATTCCAGGGAAGCGCCGCCGCCGGTCGAGATGTGGGTGATTTTATCGGCAATGCCGGCAGCCTTGACCGCCGCGGCGCTGTCGCCCCCACCGATGATCGAAACCGCCGCTCCGTTATCGGCGACGGCTTCTGCGATCTTTTTCGTTCCCTTAGCGAATACCTCGATTTCGAAAACGCCCATCGGGCCGTTCCAGACGATGGTGCGCGCGCCGCTGATCTCATTCGCGAAGAGCTCAATCGTCTGCGGACCAATGTCGAGCGCCATCATGTCAGCCGGAATGGGCTGACCTTCGCCGACATTCTGGATGCGCGCGCCCGGCTCGGGTTTATCGGCTGCGACGTGGTCTACGGGCAACAAGAACCTCACATTGTGCGCCTTGGCGTCCGCCATTATTTGTCGCGCCAGATCGATCTTGTCGGCTTCCAGCAGCGATTTGCCGATCTCCTGCCCCTCGGCTTTCAGGAACGTATACGCCATTCCACCGCCGACAATCAGGGCATCCACTTTGTTCATGAGTTGCTTCATTACGCCGATTTTGTCGCTCACTTTGGCGCCGCCGAGGATGGCGACGAAGGGTTTCTGCGGATGCGAGAGCGCCTTGCCGAGGTACTCAAGCTCCTTTTCCATCAGCAGGCCGGCAGCGCTCTTCTCGACAAAATGCGTGATGCCTTCCGTCGAAGCGTGGGCGCGATGCGCCGAACCAAAAGCGTCGTTCACGTAGTAATCGCAGAGTCGGCCTAATTGCCTGGCGAAGTTCGGATCGTTGGCCTCTTCTTCGGCATGGAAGCGCAGGTTCTCCAGCAACAGCGATTGGCCGCGTTCCAGCTTTTCAGCCATCTCCTCCGCCTGAACACCGATGCAATCCGGCGAGAAACCGACGTTTTCGCCGCGCCGGAGGACCTCGTCCAGCAGAATGCGCAAGCGCTCGGCGACCGGTTTAAGGCTCATCTTCGCGTTCGGCTTGCCCTTGGGTCGTCCCAAATGGGAGGCGAGAATGAGGCGCGCGCCATGACGGAGCGCGTATTCGATGGTCGGCAGCGTCTCGCGAATGCGCGTATCATCCATCACCCGGCCGTCATCCAGGGGGACATTGAAGTCGACGCGCATAAATACGCGTTTGTTGTTCAGCGGAAGGTCGCGGATGCTTAACTTGGACATAGCAGTAGCCAGTACCCGGTAGTCGATTGCCAGTAGCCCTCAGCGGTCAGCACTCAGCCCTTCACGCTTGGCTGAATGCTGATTGTTGAGCGTTGGTCCGGCCGCTTTACAGCCCCTTCTTACCCAAATAATGAATGAGGTCGCGCACGCGGCACGAATATCCCCACTCATTGTCATACCATGAGATCACCTTGACGCAATTGCCGCCGACCACGCGCGTCATGGGCGCGTCCACGATGGACGAGCGATCGTCGCCGCGGTAATCGATCGACACAAGCTCCGCCGTTTCGTATCCCAGATAGCCCTTCAGCGGCCCGGATTCCGACGCTGCCTTCATCGCACTGTTCACCTCTTCGGGGCTCGTCTTCTTCTCCACGAATGTCACCAGGTCGACGACAGAAACATTCGGCGTCGGCACGCGCATGGCAAAGCCATCCAGCTTGCCTTTCAAGTCGGGAATGACGAGGTGAATCGCCTTGGCCGCTCCGGTGGACGTAGGAATCATCGATAGGGCGGCGGCGCGAGCGCGACGCAGGTCCTTGTGGGGAAAATCAAGAATAACCTGGTCGTTGGTATAGGAGTGGATCGTCGTCATGGTACCGCTGACGATCTTGAAATTGTCGTTGACGACCTTGGCAATCGGCGCCAGACAGTTCGTTGTACACGAAGCATTGGAGATCACGTGGTGCTTGGCGGGATCGTACCTGTCCTCATTGACGCCCATCACGATTGTCAGGTCTTCGTTCGTGGCGGGCGCCGAGATAATCACCTTCTTCACCGGTCCGCGCAGGTGCTGCCGCGCAAGTTCGGCCTTGGTGAACTTGCCGGTCGATTCGATGACGACCTGCGCTCCCACCGACTCCCAGTCGAGCTTCGAGGGGTCCTTCTCGGCGAAGACCTTAATGTTCTTGCCATCGACACTGATCCCATCCGCAGTTGCGGAGATCTGGTTCGGCAAATTGCCGAGGATGGAATCGTACTTGAGGAGATGAGCAAGCGTCTTCGGATCCGTCAAATCGTTGACAGCAACAAATTCCAGATTGGAATCGTGGAGGGCGGTACGCAGGATGTTACGGCCAATACGTCCAAATCCATTGATGCCTACTTTAATCGCCATATTGCCTCGGAGAAAGAACGTAGAATTATGAACATACAACCCTACCGCGCACGGTAAGTGCGTGCAGCGAACCCAAATCGTAGCACCCGCCCCAGAGCGAGGCAATGCTCCGCATCACACGCACGTGGCCAACCACGGCCACAAAGGGGAATGCCCGAATCAGGCGGATTGCCCACAACTAGCTGGGCGTGTTACAAGTGCAACATGCGCAGATGGAACCGCGACCGGAACAAGTGGCGCAAGCAGGAGGCGGGAAAGCAGGGACAAGAGAATCCTGCCCCGTTGCAACCGAAATTTCCCGAGCCGCCCTCCGGCGAAGCCCCCGAAAGCCGGCAACCTGAATTTGAAGCTCAACCCGAAGAGCCGGAGTTGCCGGAGCCGCGGCCCGAAACCCAAGTCAACGGAAATGAAGCAGTTCAGCAGCAGTTCCGGCGTGATCGCAGCCGTCGTCGCGGGCGCCGCGGACGCGGGAACCGTCCTCAATCCGGGGCGCAGCCCTCAGCCCTGCCCGCACCAGGCGGACCGACCGGAGAAGCCGCCGAAGCCGAAGCGCCCAAGAAGATAGTCGAACCGCAGGCTGCCGAACTCTCCAAGCATCCGAAAGGCGCAGTGGTCCTTTCCATCGGGCTTCCCGGCTCCGGCAAAAGTACCTGGTTCAAGCGCCACAATATTCTTCCACTCTCCAGCGACATGGTTCGCATCCTGCTGTTCGACGATGTCACCGAACAACGCTATCAAGACCTTGTGTTTTCGACGTTGCGTTCCATGCTGCGTGCGCGCTTGCTGGCGCGGCGCCCGTGGAATTATCTGGATGCAACTAATCTTTCCCCGCACGAGCGCCGCAGTTGGATCAAGCTCGCCCACGATTTCGGATATGAAGCGCATGCCGTCTTTTTCGACGTGCCGCCCGAAGTCTGTACGGAGCGCAATCGCCGCCGCGAGCGCAACGTTCCAGAAGATGTTATGCAGCGGATGGCGAGTAAACTGCGCCCACCAAAATTCGAAGAAGGCTTCGCCAAGATCACCGTTGTACGGCTGAAGAGGAAAGAGCAGGAGTCCCCTCTCGCAGCACCTCGGCAGGAGTTCCCTATCGAACCGGACGAAGGCGAGCCTCCGGAGATCGTGGACTCTGAGTACTAGCCTCGGCTTTCCCCTGCTCAGCGAGCGGAGGCTGAAGTCATTTCCCTCAGCTCTATTGCGACGGGGGCTGCAGCCGCGTCGGACGCTAGCAGGCCCGAGGCTCCATATCATCTTCTATGCTGCCTTCTACGACGACGGACAAGAAGGCCGGTCTGGCCTACTGGGCAGCCCGCGTGCTGGAGGAGTGCGACAAGGCGAGCGCCGGCTTTGCCGCCGATCCGGTGCACGACCTGCGGGTCGCCATCCGTCGTTGCCGCTCCATGGCCGATGGTTTTATGTCCGTCGACCCGGACCCCGCCTGGAAGCAGATGAAGCGCCTGGCCAAGCCGTTGTTCAGCGCATTAGGCGAGCTGCGCGACACACAAGTCATGCTGGAGTGGATCCCGAAGCTTGCGCCGCATGACGATCCACTGGCCGGGGAGTTGTCGGCTTCCCTTCGGCAAAAAGAATCGCGCCTGAAGGAAGCGGCACAGAGCACGCTGGCGCATTTCGATCATAGGCACTGGTTATCGTTGAACGAGCAGCTGGCCACACGCACCGGCAGAGTTCCACTTGAAGGATTGGTGTTCCAGCACCTGGCACTGGAACGCTGGGTGGAAGCGCGCCAACTGCACCGCCGTGCGTTGCGCAACCGCAGCGGATTTGCCTGGCACCAGCTGCGCATCGGCATCAAGCGTTTCCGCTATACGGTAGAGAATTTTCTGCCGCAGCGGCACGAGAAGTGGTCGAAGGACCTGCGCGATCTGCAGGACGCACTGGGCGAGGTCCACGATCTTGACGTATTGCGGACGCTCATCAACACCCATCGCGGCATTCAGCCCGCCGAGCGCTCCCGTTGGCAGGTACGGATCGCCGAGGAGCGGCAGAAACGTTTGCACCTTTACCGTCGCAAAATGATAGGAAGGAATTCGCTGTGGGAGCTGTGGCGCTCCGAACTGCCAAGCGGCGCTGCGCTGGAAGAAGCCGGCCTGGAGAAGCTGCGCACCTGGGCCTCGTTCCTCGATCCGGACGTGCCTCATTCGCAACTGGTGGCGCATCTTGCAATGAAACTCTATGACGGCCTCTCACAATGTGGGATGCTGCGGCTGGCGCCGCATGCGCGCGTCGTTTTGCAAGCGGCCGCGTTTCTCCATCAGATCGGCAGAGGTAAGCCTGCGAACGGTAAACCAGGAGGACATCGGAAACGCGCCGAGAAGATGGTGTCGAAGCTGGAGCCGCCTCTCGGCTGGAGCGAGCAGGACATACAGTGGCTTGGGGCGCTGGTGCGGTATCATTGCGGTCCGTTGCCCCGCAGGACGGACTCCCACTTTGTGGGAGTTGACCGCCAGAGCCGCTCCCAACTTCTGGGCCTCATCGGCGTCTTGCGCCTGGCCAATGCACTGGACGCATCCCAGTGTGGCCGTATGCCTGAACTCGTTATAACGCGGAAGGATGGGGCCGCAGTGATTCTGGTGCAGGGTCTGCGAAGTCTGAGCCGGGCGGCAGAACGTATCGCCCGCGCCCGATACTTGCTGGAGACAGTTTGCCGCCGGCCGATCGTGGTCCGCCCACTGCGCGCCAGGGCCAAAAGAGATTCCCGAACGGCCCGAGTGCTGACCCGGGCTGCTCAGGCCTCCAGAGCTTAGGCTGCGGGGTTCTTCCCCTTCTTCTTATAAGGATCGCCCACAAAGACAAATGGATATTTGCTGAGCGCCTGCACGTCGCCGGCGGCGGCGTAGCCCTCTACCTCGGCCATCAGATTGGCCGCTTCATCTTTAGGCATGTTCTTGGTGGCTTGCCAAAACTTGTGCGGAAAAAACCAGATGCGAGTGCGATGTTCAGGCTCCGTGTTCGTATCGGACATCAGCGCCATATAACTCCTCCCACATTGTGAGACATGCGATATATCCTGGGTTAAATTGCAACGAAGATCGGTTTCATGAAGTTGATCGGACGCAGTTACTATTATGGACTTGTGAAAACAGGTTGTAAATGTTCAGCGGCCTGGCAGGACCTTTTGCCAAGCAACTCTTTCGTCTGCAAGTGCAAGAAACGCCGCAAGTAATTGCGGCGGCCGAGAGTTCGTTCCAGTTGTGGAAAATTTTCTTTTTTTGTTGAAGGGAATGCGAGTTGGTAATGCACCAAAGAAGTTGCACCTACCTGGACCAGAAGCTACGCGCTTTCTTAGTCACACAATGTGGGATATGCGGCGAAGCACGCCGTGGGCTAGCCGCGATTTCGATTCACTATGGAGACAGACGGATGATGTTCCAGAGACGGGCCCATAGTGGGCCCTTCTCTGAACCCAGATGTTGGACACCCCAAAACATCACGCGCGCGCCAACGCTTTTTCTGCTCGCGGAAGTGCGCGTCTCGCGATCTCTTCGGGGTGAAGTTGACGATGATGCCTGCTTATCGCCAAATCGCGGTGGCCATGGCCGGCGCGAATCAGGCATGCCTTTTGCGCCGCAGGACGACCACACCCATCAGCGCCACTGCCATAACCGCAGCAATCACTCGAATCACGGTAACGGTGTCCATTTGCTCTCCCTCCTTTACTGGCTTCTGCCTACTTGAAAATTCCCTCCAAGTTCCTGGAAATCAAAATCACCGCCGGTCCCAGCAGCACGATGAAGACGCTTGGAAAAATAAACAGTACGAGCGGGAAAATGAGCTTTACGGTGGTCTTCGCCGCCAGTTCTTCCGCTTGCTGGCGCCGCTTCTGGCGCACGCCGTCGGCAAAAACACGCAAGGCGCGGACCAGGGGTGTGCCAAAGCGGTCGGTTTGTGCCAGCATGTGGACGAAGCTCTTCACGGTCTCGACATTGGTGCGCTCGGCCATGCTTTGCCACGCTTCCAGCCGCGGCTTGCCAGCGCGCTGTTCGAAGTTCACCTGGATGAATTCCTCGGAGATCTCCGGCTGGCTGAGGGCCAGCTCTTTGCCGGCACGGAGCAGCGCCTGATCGATGCCCAATCCCGCATCGACGCACACCACCATCAGGTCGAGCGCGTCGGGCAGCGCCATGCGGATGCGCTCGCGCCGCCGGCGAGTGCAATGGCCCAGCCAGAGATCGGGCGCGACATAGGTAAGCGCCATCAGCCCCAGCATCCAAAGAAAGGTGTTCTGGCGTATGAAGGTGGCGGCGAGGACTGCCAGCACCGGCCCGAGCAAGCGTATACCAAAATAGATGTCCGCGAAGGCGGTCTGACGCAGGCCCGCGGTCAACAGCTTCTGCCGCAGCTTCTCGTCGTGCGAAAGGCCCAGGCGCTGGCGAACAAAACGGACGGTACTCAGCAGCAGACGCATCGTGCGGTTCCCGGATTCAGCCGGTCCGTCCGGCAGGCGCAAGGGTGCACGAGTCAGCGCCATGAGACGTCTGGCGGGTTCGTCGGAGCGCATCAGCAGCCAGACCACTGCGACCGCCAAGCCGCAAAAGACGGTGACCAGACAACCGATCAACACTAGCGGATTCATGGCTTCATACCTTCACGTTCACGATCTTGCGAATCGCCAGCCCACCGACGACCATCAGCCCCAAGCCGGCAACCACCAGCTTTTGTCCCGTTGGATCGTCCACCAGCACCCGGCTATAGGAGCGGTTGGCCAGACTCAGCAGGAAGAACATGGCGATGGGCAGCAGCGAAAGGATCCAGCCGGTCATACGGCCCTGCGCGGTGTAGATCCGTATCTCGCCCTCGATGCGTAGGCGCTCACGAATGACCGCGGCGGTGCGCTCCAGTACTTCCACCAGATTGCCGCCCGTTTCCTTCTGCAAGAGCATGGCGGTGATAACGAAATTCAGCTCGGCAAGGGGTATGCGCTGCCCCAGTTGCACCAGCGCGTCGCGGGTGGGCAATCCGAAGTTCTGCTGGCGATAGACTTCGCGAAACTGGCTGCGCACCGGCTCGGGAGACTCTTCGCCCAAAATCTCAATCGCGGCGGCCACGGAATGTCCGGCGCGCAGGGCGCGGGCCATCAGGTCGATCGCCTCCGGCAGGTGGCGATTGAAGGCCCGCAACTGACGCGTGCGCTGCCAGCGCAGCAGCAAGAAGGGCGTGACCGCAAAGGCAATTGCGGGCAGCGCCGCGTACAAGGGGTTAGGCAATTCGTAGGAGCCGATCGCGCCACCCACGACGGCCAACAACCCGCTGGCACCCAGCACCCCACTCACACTCCACGAGCTCTCCGCCTGCGCGATCAGCAACTGAATACGCTGCGCCAGGCTGAGGCTTTGCAGCAGCGCATCCAGCCAGGGCACGGGGCTGAGACGGGTGTGCTTGAGCAGGGGCACAACTTCGTCCGGCACCGCGGGCGCGCCGTTCTGTCCGCCACTCAGCTTGGCGATGCGGCCCTCGATCACGCGCTCCGCGGTTGTGGGACGGGTGACCAGTATGAGCACCGCGAAGCTCAACCCCAGCACGACAAGGAATACCGTAACGATCAGAAA
>Ga0335073_10011991_pt1 | contig 12182 bp, 11 predicted proteins | sample Lox_Sample_22_FD_207093 | JGI IMG/M metagenome (GOLD analysis project Ga0335073, IMG submission 207093) | Soil microbial communities from Loxahatchee National Wildlife Refuge, Florida, United States - Lox_Sample_2.2 | ecosystem: Environmental > Terrestrial > Soil > Wetlands | place: USA... | reverse complement strand
ACGGCCTCCTGCGGTCCGAGCTGTTCGTCAAGCACGAGAACCACCTGCCGACCGGCGCCTTCAAGGTACGGGGTGGAATCAACCTGGTGGCCCGTCTCGATTCAGAGCAGATGGCGGCCGGGGTATATGCGGCATCCACCGGCAACCACGGGCAATCGGTGGCGTATGCGGCGAGCCTGTTCGGCGTCGCGGCGACGATCTTCGTGCCGCGCGGCGCGAACCCGGTCAAGGTCTCCTCGATGCGTTCGCTCGGCGCGACCGTCGTGGAGCACGGAGTCGACTTCGACGAGGCACGCGAACGCTGCGCAGAGGTGGCCGTGGCCCATGGCGCGCGATATATCCATTCCGGTGACGAGCCGTTACTGATCGCCGGCGTCGGCACCGCGACGCTCGAGCTGCTCGAGCGCGACCCGTCGATTGACGTGATCGTCGTCCCGGTAGGCGGCGGCAGCGGAGCCGCCGGCGCGTGCATCGTCGCGAAGGCGATTGATCCGCGGATCGAAGTGATCGGAGTGCAAGCTGAGGCTGCACCCGCCGCCTATCGTGCCTGGCGGGAGCGTCGACCCGTCGCTGATGAAATGCGCACGTTTGCCGAAGGGCTGCAGACGCGGGTCTCGTTCGAACTGCCGCAACGCATCCTCGCCGACCATCTCGACGATTTTGTTCTCGTCGGTGACGATGAGCTTCGCGCCGCCACGTTGAAGCTGATTGAGCTGACTCGCAACCTGGTCGAGCCGGCCGGCGCGGCGTCGCTGGCGGCCGCACTGAAGCTCCGCGAGCGGCTCGCGGGACAGCGCGTCGCGCTCGTCTGCAGCGGCGGGAACATCAGCCCGGCTCAACTTCGGGAACTGCTCGAGTGGGGGTCGCGTTCGGCGACCTGACCTCAGCGGCGCTCTATCGCAAGACGTAAGCCGAGGGCGATGAGCACGATGCCGGTGAACCGATCCATCGCGGCCTTGACGCGAGGGCGTTGAAGGGTCGCAGCCGCGCGCGCGGCGATCAGGCAGTAGGCAGAGAGCCACAGAACGGTCATGAGGACGAATACGCCGCCAAGCGCCAAGAACGGGAGCAGCACCGGATGCCCGGGATCGACGAATTGGGGCAGCAGGCTCGTGAAAAAGATGCCGATCTTCGGGTTCGCCAGATCGCTCAGGAAGCCTTGGCGGAAGCCGCCGAGTGCGCCCATCGCCGGCTTGTTCACCGCACGCCGCGTGCCGGATTCCGCGTGGCGGGCTGCGCGGAGTGCCTGGAGCCCGAGCCACACCAGGTAGAGCGCACCGACCAGCTTCAGAACCGTGAAGGCCACGGCTGACGCGCGCACCACGGACGCCACCCCGACTGCCGCCGCGAGGGTCCACACGGACAGGCCCGCGCTGACACCTATGGAAGTGCCGAATGCGGCCCGCCGACCATGGACCAGTACGTTCTTGGTGACCACGGCGGTATCCGGGCCGGGGATCACGATCACAAGCGCGGCGACGCCGATGAAGACCAGCAAGTGCGCACCCACAGCAGCAAGTCTGTCAGGACGCTGCACCGGTGTCGAGCGAGTTCCCCAGCCCGCCGATCACCACGGCACGACCGTCCCATCCCAGGAGAAAAGCTGGCCGGTAGGACCGTCGTCCGGCAGCAGCGCGAGCCGGACCGCACCCGCCGCCGCCTCGGCCGGGTCGCCGCCGGCCGCGGCTTGCGCATTCAGGTTCGTGGCTCGCAAGCCTGGCGCCAGGGCATTCACTTTGAACCCTTCCTCGGCGAGCGCCTGCGCGTAGAAGACGGTCAGGGCGTCGAGGGCGGTCTTTGAGGAGCGGTAGGCGACGCCCCTGCCAGTGCCGGCTATGCGGTAGTCGAACTGCGGATTGGGGCCGGTGCTCCAGGTCAACGATCCGGTGCCGCTCGAGACGTTGACGATGCGCGGATGTGCCGAGCGACGAAGCGCCGGCAAGAACGCGTTGGTGACCGCGACCACGCCGAAGACATTGGTCTCGTACGTACGGCGGAACACCTCCACGTCGGTCTCGGTCACGGAGGCGCCGATGTCCAGCGAGATCCCGGCGTTGTTGATCAAGACATCAAGTTCCGACGTGGCCGCGGCTGCACTCGTGATCGTCTCCGCGTTGGTCACGTCGAGCAACAGGTGGCGACCACCGACCTCGGCGGCAACCTCGGCGCCCCGGTCGGCGTCGCGGGCGCCGACGAGAACCGCCCACCCCTGCTCCGCGAACTGCCGCGCGATCTCCAGACCGATACCTCCCGTGGCGCCTGTGACCAGAATCGTCGATGGGTTCATGCGAGCCGTCAGATTGGCGGCGGACGGCCGTCAGTGTAGGCAGCAAAGTAAGCCCGAACCACCTCGTCTGGTGTCACCGCATTCACTCCTATCTGGCCGCGGGAGCGCATTGTCCCGCGCGGAGCGGGTTGCGGTCCCGCGCGGAGCGGATTTGCGGTCACCTGGAGTTCGGTTTCACCACCAGCGCGCTACCTCCGCCGAGACGGACGGGCTCGGCGATCGCCTCCGCCCGGCCGTTGCCGAGCATCTGGAGCGCGGTCGCGTCCCCGGGGTAGTTGTCGAGCGGCAGGATCGGCCCGGTCGCGAGCGCGAACTTCTCGCCGTACTGGCGTGTGAGCTGCTGTGCGAGCGCGCTGTTGTAGAAGTCGGGCTCGGCGAGTGAGGTGTTAGACGATGAGTTCGTCTGGCTCACTCGGGGTGCGGCGAGCGCTGCTGGCAGGCTCATGCCGAAGTCGACATGGTTGATCAGCGTTTGGACGACGGTGGTGATGATCGTCGAGCCGCCGGCAGCTCCGATTGCGAACTCCGGTTTCCCGTGGCGGAGCGCGATGACCGGGCCCATACTCGAACGCGGCTCCTTGCCTGCTGCGGGCAGGTTCGGGTCGTACGCGCCCGGTGAGGACGGCGCGAAATCGAAGTCGGTCAGCTCGTCGTTGAGCAGGAAGCCGTAGCCGGGCACGACCTGGCCGCTGCCGCCGAAGAAGTTGATGGTGTTCGTGTAGGCGACGATGTCGCCCCACTTGTCCTCGGTCACGATGTTGTTCGTGTGGTGGGCCTCGGGCGACGCCGAGGACTGCGTCGAGCTAGTGCTGCTACCGCAACCCGCGAAGGGTGGGAACGGTGAGCCTGGCGCGACCGGCGAAGTGAGGGCGGTGTTGCCGATGAGGCAGCGGCGAGTAGCCGCGAAGCCCGGATCGAGCAGGCCGGCGAGCGGCACGTGAACGTAGTCCGGGTCGCCCACATAGGCGTTGCGGTCGGCGTAGGCCAGCCGCGATGCCTCGAGGTAGTGAAACAAGGCCTCCGCGCGGGGCTCGGAGCCGAGCGGGTAGCCGCTCAGGATGTTGAGGATCTCCCCCTCGGTCGAGCCGCCGCTCGACGGCGGCGCCATCCCGTAGACCTTCAGTCCCCGGTAGGTCACCTGGGTCGGCGAGAGTGTCCGGGCGCGGTAGGACTGGAGATCCTTGACGCTCATGATGCCCGGGTTTGTCACGATCGTTTCTCCCGGGGTGAGCACCGGGTGATCGTCGGCCTGGACGATCGCTTGCCCGATCGGTCCGTCGTACAGCGCGGACGGACCCTGGCGGGCGATCAGCTCGTAGGTGTGCGCGAGGTCTGGGTCGCGCAGCCAAGTCCCGATCGGCAGCGGGTCGCCCGACGGAGTGAGCAGGAGCGACCGGCTTGCCTGGTAGGCCTGCAGCGTCGACAGGCCCGACTGCTCGAGCTGGTTGAAGTCGAAATTGACCGCGAAGCCGTGCTTGGCAAGGCCGATCGCCGGCCGCAGGTCAGCGCTGAGCGGAAGCCGGCCGAAGTCGCGCACGGCCTTCGCCCACGTCGCAACGTTCCCCGGCACGCCGGTCGACAGCGGCTGGTCGGAGGCCGCGGTGTAGTTCATCGGCTGGCCCGTCGTCGGGTCGATGAACAGATTCGTCGTGCAAGCCGACGGGCACGTCTCACGACCGTCGATCGTCGTGACAGTGTGCGAACGTGCGTTGTAGATGACCATGAAGCCGCCGCCGCCCGGGCCGGCGACGAACGGAACGGTCACCCCCAGGGCACTTGCCGTTGCAACGGCGGCATCGACGGCGTCGCCGCCCTGGCGGAGCACATCGATCCCGGCCCGGCTGGCGCCGACGTCCATCGAAGCGACGGCCCCTCCGCTGCCGACCGCGAGTGGCTCGTTGGGGTAGCGCACCCGATGCCGCGCGCCAATCGCGCTGGTGGACGCACCCGCGGGTACCGCGGCGAAGCCCGCGGCGAACAGTACGGCGACGAAGGTTGCGATTCGTCGATGACTCATAACACCCACCTCCCAGCGGCCTCAGGACATCCCCCAACTTCCCAGCGGCCGTGTCTCAGAAACCGCAAGATCTGACAGCGTCGAGCGATATCTCGCGGACACCCGGCCGCCCGGGAGCTTCAAGCCGTCAGGTTTGTCCTTACTCAGACGTGGTCGACGTCGGGGTTGGCCTCCGCATATCGCTTGACCGCGGCCATCGTCCGAACGTTCTCCTTATCGAAGGCCGAGGTGATCGCTCGTCTGATCGGGCGGAGGATGAGTGGCATCGTGACGTCGAGGAGAAGCCAGCGCTTGACGTCCGTGCGGCGATCGTCCCCGTCCGCCGGCTCGAACGAGTAGTGGATGTGAACGTCGACCGTTGCTTTGAGCTGTTTCACGTGGATCGTGTGGTGAAAGTCGATTGATCCTGGCGGCTGGAACCCGGTGACGGTTCCCCACCAGCTCTTTTCCGGCTCGTCCGGTTTGCCGTCGTGGTAGCGACTCCCCAGCCTCACCGGGTAAGGCTCGACGTCGGTCGTGCGGCCGAACTGACCGGAGCCCGGCAACCACTCGCCGTAGTTGGGCATATCGGAGAGGAGCTTGAAGAGCACCTCTGGCGATGCAGCGACCGTCGAGGCGTACAACCTGTGCCATTGCGAGTTCGACATGCCCGGATCTCTGTGGTCGTGTAGTTGCTCTATTGATTAGTGGATCCCTCTAATCAATGGGCAAGACCCTATTGCTTCGGGTCATGGTCTGTCAACTGCTACGGTCGCGCGATGCCCGACGACTCGAGGAAGCTCGGCCGGCGAGAGCGCTACGCCCTCGAGACCAAGCAGGCCATCGTCGACGCCGGGCGGAAGCTCTTCGCAGAGCGCGGATATTTCGCCACGACGGTCGAGGAGATCGCGGCCGAGGCGGAGGTTGCTCCCGCCACCGTGTACTCCTCCACCGGAGGCAAACAGGGTGTCCTGGCGCAGATACTTGAACAGTGGAGCGCCGATCCGCAAATCCAGAGCACGCTGGACAGCGCGGCCTCCGGCGCCAACGGGCGGGAGATCATCGAGATGCTCGCGCGGGCGGCACGCCAGATGCGCGAGCGGTGGGACGACACGGTCAGGATCTTCCTCACCACCGCGCCCCACGACGCCGCCGTTGCCGAGCAGTTCGCACCCTTCAGCGAGTTCTACCGCCAGTGCATCGCCGAGATCGCACAACGACTGGCCGATCGCGGCGCTCTCCGCAAGGAGATCGATGCCGCGTACGCGACCGACGTCCTGTGGCTCTACTTCGGCTACGGCTCGCTCTACACCCTCCACCACGAGAACGGATGGCCCTACGAACGCGCCGAACTCTGGCTTGCCACGCAAGCAGCCCGCGAGCTGCTGCGTGACGACTGACCACGCGCCGGCCCACCGCCCCGCAATGTAGACACGAGACCGCTGGCCGTAACCGGCGCGTGCCGGCAAGGAGCGAGGTAGCTTGCGGTGCACGGTGATCCGGTGCATCGCAGGGGTAGTGGTCTGTTCGATGGCGCTTGCCGTCCCCGCGGGCGCCGCAGCCGCTCCCGCGCCCGGCCTCCCGTCCCTCCCCGTACCCGTACCCGCGCCGGGGACCGGGACCCTTCAGCACAACCCCGCCGGTGGCGTGCTCCAAGGAACGCCCGCCGCGGGGATCCTCGAGCAGAAACCCACGGCGGCAACGACCGCGGCGATCTTCGACGGCTTCCACTCGGTGCTCGCGTTCGGAGAGGGCGAGGGAACCTCCGACCAGGACCTAGCGCTGTTCGAAGCCAATGGGACTGTGCCCGCGGCCGACCTGAGCCAGGATCAGATGTACGAAGGACTCGAGCAGGCCTGGCCGGGCTTCAGCCCAGCCAACCTCAACACCTACTACAAGGACTCGGACTTCGCGCCTAAGCCCACGACGACCCAGCTTGTCGACATCGAGAGCAATGGAGCCACCGGCGCCCTGACCGGCTCGCCACCGAGCGTCGAGACGCCACAGCCGGGAGTGCTCGTCGTCCGCCAAGCGCCCTACGACGTGCCGCGATCGTTCATCGCGGCGATGCAGCCGTACACCGGAAGCGAGAACTGGTTCTACGTGGATGACCGGAACATCGCCGTCTACCAGTCCGGCTGGTTCCCGCAGCACGCGACCGGCAGCGACCCTGATCTCCCGATCTGGGGTACCGGCCAATGGGACTGGAAGGGCTTCGAGCCAACCACCGGCGGATACGACCGATTGCCGGCGAGCACCAACCCGCGGTCGATCAACCCCTCCCAGGGCTACCTGGTCAACTGGAACAACGCGATCGCCCACGGCTGGCGCGTGGCAGCCGGCGACTGGGAGGACGGGCCGGTGGTACGCGCCACGATGCTCCAGGACGACCTGAACGCGGCACTGAACAGCGGCCCGCTCGACCTCGCCAAGCTGACCGGCATGGTCACCGCGCCGTCGCTGACCTCCGACCTGCGAGGGATGGCGGTGTGGCCGTGGCTGCACGACGTACTCGGCAGCGGGGGGTCGAACTCAACGCTGCGGCAACTGATCGCGCTCCTGAACGGGTGGGCGCAGTCAGGCGCGCAGCGGCGAAGTTCGACCGCCAACGGAAACGTCGACGACAGCCCGGCGGTGCTGCTGACGGACACGTGGTGGCCACTGCTGGTGCGGGCCGAGTTCCAGCCGGCGGTCGGTCAACCCCTGATGGACTTCATCAACGCCAACTTCAACTCGATCGTCCCTGACGGCCTTCGTGACGGGACCGGCAACGGCTTTTTCGAGGGCTGGGAGATGGACGTCCAAAAGGACTTGCGCCAGGTCCTCGGGCAGACCGTGCAGGGACGCTTCTCCCGCACCTACTGCGGCGGCGGGTCACTGACACGCTGCCGAGCCCTCTTGTCCAGCACCCTGCTACAGGCAGCCGACGATCTGGCAGCCAAGTACGGGCCGTCGATGTCCGCCTGGCAGCTTCCGACCACGTGCGCTGTGACCACGCCCGCCACCTGTGACCAGATCGTGCCTACAAGCGCCGGCGCAATCTCGATCCCGCCCCAGCCATTCGACAACCGCGGCACGTTCTACCAGGCAGTGGCGATCCAGGGTCACCGTTAACCCCGCCAATGGCGATTCAGCTAACACGTGGGTGGTCGCAGCGCCAAACCCTCACCGTGACTGTTCGTCGCCACACGCTTCCATCAACGGCCCATCAGAAAAATCTGTGTCAGCGCCAACCGAGAGCGGGGGCGACATGGGTGAGGATGTTCTCGATGACGTGAGCGTTGTATTGGACACCGAGCTGGTTGGGGACGGTCAAGAGCAACGTATCCGCGGCCTGAATCGCCTCGTCCATGCGTAGCTCCTCCACGAGCACGTCGGGTTCGGCTGCGTATGAGCGGCCAAAGATCGCCCGCGTGTTCTCGTCGATCATGCCGATCTGGTCCTGCGAGTCGCGGTTGGCGCCAAAGTACGCCCGGTCAGTGTCAGTGGTGAGGGCGAAGATGCTGCGGCTGACCGATACCCGCGGGTCGCGGTCATGCCCGGCCTCTTCCCACGCCTCGCGATAGGCCTCGATCTGCTTGCGCTGCTGGACGTGGAGTGGTTCGCCGGTCTCGTCGTCCTTGAGCGTCGAACTTTGCAGGTTGAGCCCTAGCCGAGCCGCCCACACCCCCGTAGCGTTCGAACTCGACCCCCACCAGATCCGCTCTCGCAAACCCGGCGAGTACGGCTCGATGCGTAACAGCCCGGGCGGGTTGGCGAACATCGGCCTCGGGTTGGGCTGCGCGAACCCGTCGCCGCTGAGGACCTCTAGGGCGACCTCGGCGTGCTGGCGCGCCATCTCGGCATCGCTGTCGCCGTCGACAGGCGCATAGCCGAAGTACCGCCAGCCATCGATTACCTGCTCGGGCGACCCCCGGCTGATCCCCAGCTGGAGCCGGCCGCCGGCGATCAGATCGGCCGCCCCGGCGTCCTCCGCGAAGTACAGCGGATTCTCGTAACGCATATCAATCACCGCGGTGCCGATCTCGATCCGCGAAGTCCTTGCGCCGACCGCCGCCAGCAGCGGGAACGGCGAGGCGAGCTGACGCGCGAAGTGGTGAACGCGGAAGTACGCGCCGTCAGCGCCCAATTCCTCCGCGACGACGGCAAGCTCGATCGACTGACCCAGCGCCTCCGCCGCGGAGCGCGTCCGCGAGTGCGGACTAGCGCTCCAGTGACCAAAGGAAAGAAATCCAATCTTCTTCACGCGACCCCCTCGACGGCGACCATGTTGAAACCCGCCGCGCCCTCGCGGAGTCGCTTCGCCGCCTGATACTCGGGTGACTCGTAGAAGCGCTTGGCCGCCGCAAGATCTGGGAACTCGAGGAGCACGAGCCGCTTGGGCTGCCAATCACCCTCTAAGACCGCAAGCTCACCGCCGCGTGCGATGAAGCGGCCTCCGCCGGCCGCGACGGCAGAGGGTGTGGCTTGCTTGTAGAGCTCGTATTGCTCAGGATCGTGGATGTCAGTCTCAACGACGATGTACGCGGGCACGGAGACTCCTCTCGGACTTGGGATGAGCGAAGGCTTTCACACGTGCTGATTGCGACATGGGGTCCCCGGGCGGGTTTTTGTCCGATCGGCTGGTCACCATGTCCGGCCCGTGTCCACCCCCCGTCTGCAGACCACGCCAGCTTTGCGCCTCTGGCAGAGGCGCGCGCTGGCGGCCATGGACCGCTGGGAACGGGGGTCTTTCTTGCTCTCGGCGGCGCCCGGGGCGGGCAAGACGCGTCCGGCGTTGGAGTTCGCTCGTCGCCAGTTGACCATGGGCGCGGCCGGTTCGGTTGTCGTTGCCTGCCCGACGGGGCCGCTCACACGCCAGTGGGCACGGGCCGCGAGCCGGCTGGGGGTCGAGCTGGCGGTCGACGCAGCCTCGCCGTCCGTACCAGCGGGGTTTCAAGGTGTCGCGGTTACGTACGCGCGGATCGCGAAGTCACCCGGCCGATGGGCCCGCGCAGCGAGACCCGGGACGTTGGTGATCGCCGATGAGGCCCACCACCTAGGGGAGGAGCTGGCTTGGGGGGAGGCGTTCGCGAGGGCCTTTGGCGGCTGCGAGCGGTGGCTCTTGTTGTCCGGGACGCCGTTTCGCTCCGATGCGACGCCGATTCCCGGCGTGCGGTACGACTCCGCCGGACTCGCGGAACCCGATGTCTCCTACAGCTACGCGGACGCCGTGCTCGATGGCATCTGCCGACCGGTGTGCTTCGTCGCTTACGACGGGACGCTGTCGTGGCGAAGCGGCGATGACGTGATCGAGTCGAGCTTCGAGACTGTCTTGAGCGGACGCGAAGCCAGTCGTCGGTACCGCACGGCGATCTCAACGGAGCTGCCTGACGGGCTTCCGCGGATCCTGCGCGAAGCCGACGCCAAACTCCGGATGCTGCGCCGCGACGGGCAGAGAGACGCCGGCGGGTTGGTGATCGCCGCGGACTCATCGCACGCCCGCAAAATCGCCGCCCTGCTGCGCGAGGCGACCGGCCAGAGCGCGTTGGTGGTCCTGCACAACGAGCCTAGGGCTGCTGAGAAGCTGGCCGGGTTCACCAATGCCCGCGACCCCTGGATCGTGGCGGTGAACATGGTCTCCGAGGGCGTCGACATTCCCCGCCTCCGGGTCGGCGTGTACGCGACCGCCGCCAAGACACCGCTCGTGTTCCGGCAGATCGTCGGCCGGTTCGTGCGCACGATCCAGCATCGGCCACCGGAGCCGAGCTGGCTGTACATCCCCGCCGACCCGGTCCTGCGCGACCACGCCGCTGCCGTGCAGCAAGAGCTCCGGCACGCGCTGCGACGGCCCGAGGACGAGTTCGAGAGCGAGTTCGACGGGCCAGAGGTGTCTCGGTCCGAGCGCGGCGAGACGCCCGCCTTCCAGCCGTTGAGCGCGGACGTGACCCCGCAGATGACGCTGTTTGGATCGCCCGCTGTGCCCGCACCGCAGCGCATCGCGACAAACGCAACCGGGCCCGCCCCAGACCCCGATCCCGACGTCCGGATACACGCTGCGCCAGCGTTCGAACAGCGCGCCAGGCTGCGCGATGAGCGCCACCGGCTTGTCGCCGAGCTAACCCGCCGCGACGGAAGCACTCACCGCGAGATCAACGCCTGGGTCAACCGCAAGCTCGGCATCGCCTCAGTCGAGCATGCCAGCCTCAACGACCTCGAACGGTCCGTCGAACTGCTCGTCGGCAAGCTGACGCGGCGCCCCTGATCGGAGCCACTGCCAACCGCTGTCGGGGTGCTGAGCCCTTTCGCTCGGGGGGATTAGCGGCCCTCTCGTATCTGGAGCCGGTTGCCGTCCGGGTCCTGGAACTGCGCGACGTAACCCCACGGAAACTCGAGCACATCGGACACGAACTCGACGCCACGCGACTGCAGCTCCTCGACCGTCTTCCGACAATCGTCGGTCTCGATCGTGATCGACGCCGGCGGGCGTCCCATCGCCGGTTGAGCCTGCCCCGGTGTCCCAGGCCAGAGCACCAGCTGGAACTCGTCCCCCTGGACGCCGACGGTCAGAAACCGCGGGCCGTCGGGTGTCGGGTTCTCAGCGCGCTTCTCCAGGCCCAGCACGTTCGTATAGAAGTCCAGCGCCTTGTCCTGATCGCTGACGAGCACGCTCGTGTAGAAGACCTTCTCCAGCATTGCGTTCCTCCGAAAGTCGTGGTCACTGCTCAGGTGACACGCGCCGGGCAGTGAACGTGACGCCTACCGGCCGCGACCCTCCGCGGTGGGCTTGCCCAGCTTGTTGCCCCAGCGCGGGCGGAACTGGATGCTGATGCGTGCGCCCAGGCAGTGGGCGACTTTGGGAATCCCGTGCAGCCAGGTCCGCTGGCTGGTTCCGCCCATGACGAGCAGGTCCCCGTGGCCGACCTGTAGGCGCATTCCCGGACCGCCGGACTTCGGCCGCAGCCCGAACGGGCGTGTGGCCCCGAGCGAGACGATCGCCACCATCGTGTCGTGCGGACTCTCGCGGGCGACGCGGTCGCCGTGCCAGGCGACGCTGTCGTTACCGTCGCGGTACAGGCAGAGTCCGGCGCTGACGAAGGGCTCGCCGAGCTCCTCGGCGTAATGGGCATTGAGCGCGGAGCGGGCCTCGTCGAGCACCGGATGAGGCAGCGCCTCGCCCTCCGGATAGCTGGCCAGAAGCCGCGGCACCCGCACGGTCTTATCGTAGATGTGGGTCCGCTCCTCACGCCACGGCACGGTGCTGGCCAGGACATCGAAGAGCTCGTCTGCCGCGGTGACGAACCCCGGGCGCAGGTCAACCCAGGCGCCGTCGGACAAAGGCCGGCGCTCGACAGCCTCGCCGAGCTCGGCGATGCCGAGCTCGCCTACGGAGCCAAACAGCGAGGGTTGGACGACGAGTGACACACGTTGAAGTCTAGCCTGGCCACGAACACACGTTCGTGGCGCGAGCGAGACCTGGCGCTCAACGTTTCGAGGCGACGATCAGGTCGTAGTGAATCGGCCGGCCGGACGTGGAGAGACGATGTTGGAAGCGCGACCGCTCGAGCAGCCGGAGCTCGCCGGAGTCCAGAAGGTCGGCTACCGCAGTTCGGAATCCCCCTGGATCGTCCGTCAGCATCCACCGTTCGTCGATCGTGAACACGACCGGGGCGCCGGCTGGGAGTAATCCGAGCGCGTTGAGCAGCGCCGCGGGCGGAGCGTGGGTGCCGCCGAACGCCCCGGCCGAGATGAGTGCAGTGGGCCGATGGTGTCGCAGCCGGGCAAGGAAGTCCGGTGTCGGAGCCGCAAGATTGCCAACGAGGTAGTCCTGGTAGACGTGAGCGCGATCGCGCACACACGCGGCGCGCGCGGCCTCGAGCGAGTCCACGCCGATGACCGTCGGCACTCCGAGCCCGCGGG
>Ga0335073_10011990_pt1 | contig 12183 bp, 14 predicted proteins | sample Lox_Sample_22_FD_207093 | JGI IMG/M metagenome (GOLD analysis project Ga0335073, IMG submission 207093) | Soil microbial communities from Loxahatchee National Wildlife Refuge, Florida, United States - Lox_Sample_2.2 | ecosystem: Environmental > Terrestrial > Soil > Wetlands | place: USA... | reverse complement strand
CCTTGCTCTTTTCTGCCTTTACGCAATATACCCTATACCCCATCATCATGCCTGCTTTCCCATCTTTCAATGAGTCTGGTCTTCGGGTCATTCTCACCATCAACCAAGTGTTCCTGTGGATGTCTGCGGTCATTGTCATGGGTATTACCAGCTACTTCATCAACAAGTACGGTAACTCTGGCGAGCACATCATCTACCAAGAAGTCATTGTATGCTTTATGTTCTCCTACTCTTCAATTATTTGCACTAACGTACCGTACAGTCTTGCATGAGCGTCGCATTCTACATTCCCGCCATCTTCCTGCCGTTGCTGAAGTGGTACAAGGGTCAACTGCTGGGTCTTAGTGTCGTCTTCTCGTACTTGTGAGTGAACCATCATGTCACCAGCGAAACTAATCCTAATGAAATAACAGGTGGCTCACTGCTTTCATCTTTAATGCCCAAGACTACGACTGGCATGCATGCCAGCTCGGCGACCCTGCCGGTGGTGACTGCAGCAAGAAGCATGCTAATGAGGCCTTCACCTTCCTTGCATTGTAAGTTTATTGTTGCACCGAAGTTTGACAGTGTGGATTTGCTAACGCACTTGTTGTAGCTTCTTCAGCTTCACTGCTATCCTTCTTGAGGCTTGGATTATCAAGGGACTTACCGGCACTGCTCCTGCTGCTACCAACGGTCATACCGACAAGGAGTATGGCACCAATGGCACCAACGGCGCCACTCCTGCTGCCACAGTTTAAAGTAGCTGCATTACTGTGCAGTAGCTCTGTTGAGCGGAGAAAGTCAAAGTGGTGGAGCAAATTGAGCAATGCCTAGATCGTAAATGAAGTCATCGGAGATGAATAACCGTAAGGGTTTCGCTCGTTTCGCTTTGAATTCTGTGATGGATCTGTAAACCATACTCTTCATAATATACATGCGAGACGGAGAGCATAATATAATAAACATTGGAGACGAGAACCAAAGCTGCAATCTGCAGCATCGCTTTCCAAGTTGTGAATACTTTTGATATCAATCGGATATCATGACAAGTCCAAAGTCGAGTTAACTCCACCCACCGTCTTGAGAGACACTGAAATCCAACTGACTCAACGCATTATCAATCCAGCCTGCTTCACCCTCCATGATCTTTTTCTCAACGCTCTGAACAGTTTTCAGTTCCTCTGTCATTCCCTTGATAAGCTCTCCAAAAGCGGTAATCACAGCAGCCAGACTCGACCCGTCGGCTGCAGCAGGCAAACTCTGCAACCCTCGCTCCAGAGCTCCAAGCCTTCGAATCAAGGCCGAAACCTCGCCTCTCCAATCCTCGCCCAAATCCTCAACGAACTCGCCTGCGCGCGCTCTCCCAGCCGCCGGCGCAGCCCGTCCCTCCCAAACGGCCTCCACGCCGCCAACCCACCACCGAAACATCTCCAAGACCTGGGCGACGCGGCCGCCGCGCTCCCCAAGCGCCCAGGCATCGCCGACGGCGCGCGCCAGGCCCTGCACGTTCTCGGCGAAGGCGGCGTCGGCAGCGGGGCCGGCGGCGGCGGGGCCAGCGCCCCACTCGCGCAGCGCACGCACGTTGCGGCGGCGCGCGCGCTCGCGCTCCAGCGCGGCCACGGTCCGCGCCGCGTCCGCCACCCCGCCAAAGCGCCGCTGCATGCCCGCCCGCGCAGACGCGTCCCACGATGCGCCTGCGCTCCCCGCGCTGCCGTGCAGCACGCTCAGCTGCAGCAGCTGGAGCTGCGCTAGTTGCGTGTCCAGCGGCGTCGCGGCTGCGCTGGCCGCGTCGCGCGCGGAGGGCGCGTGCATCAGCGTCGCTGAGGCGGGTTTCGGTCCTGCGCGCTTCTGCGGCGTGTAGTGCTGCTGGTATGTGCTGAAGCCGGGCCGTGGCGCGGCACTGGCTTCTTCGAGGATGGGTTGGGAGGGGCCGGAGAGTTGGGTGGGCGTGATAAGAACGGATTGAGGGCGGGCGTTGAGTGGTTGCCCATTGCGCGAGAGTGATGGAGCTGGGCGGCGGAGTCCGGCTGAGGAGGCAGTTGTAGAGGAAGGTGCTTTCAGTCTGGAGGATGGTATCTGGTGTTCGCTTGAGGAGTTGGAGATAGAGGAGTCTGGTCGGAGGGGACGCGTGGTGGTGCTCTCCACAAGAGTCGAGAGCGGTCGAGAGGGACGGAGAGTTGATGAACGTGTCGCTGTGGATGGTGGTCTCGTGGATTCTGAGACCGAAGTAGGTTTCCGAAGAGATTGGGATCGTGCCAATCCTGTTCTCGATGCGCTGGGAGCCGCGACAGCAGGCGTCTTCGTTGGAGACCTCATACTTCTCCCCTCCAGCCTAGCCAGAGCATCTGAATTTGATGTCACGCCACTCTCTTCTTCAAGATTTTCCAACTTGCTCTCATCTCCAAACTTCGTAGCCAAATCCGCTAGGGTTGATGCGTCTGGGTTGAACATGGTTGTTGGCCGTTGCGGCGCCCTCAAGTTGGAATTCACCCCATTGCCGTATGTCTGCCGTTGTGCTGCAACTAATGTGCCAGGTTGAAGCAAAAGACTGCGTCTCTTTGATTTGGTACGTGGTTCTTCGGGAGAAGCTGATCGGATAGGAAGGCGTGTAGGGGAGTCAGCCATGTCTGCGACCGCGACATTCGTTGGCTTTGGCTGAGTAGGTGATAAACGCAACTCGAGGTCTAATTTAAGCGGATCTCTGCTTGCTCATATCAAACATCTGCAGCTGTGAGATGTACCGTAGGTTATCGTTGAGTTTGCGCAATTCAAGTTGCACTGTGGTAATTAATAAATCGTAAACAAGGCGTCAAGGCTTCAAATTTTCGATAATCTTAACCATAGAGTCAGCGAGACAAATGCAACATCAGCGCAACGGAACTAATTTAAATCAATGGTCACAGTATGTAGAGGCGATCTAAGAGAACATAAGTTATATCTGGGACATCGCGCAATTCATTACTCTCCTCACAGACATAAGCATTCGACCGTCTCTATATCAGCCGTCTAAGAAGAGGTACCCACGGCTGGCATTTGAATAAGAATACTCCGCAAAGTACCCAAGTCCCTTCGATTTACGCCTTGCATTACATCGGAAATGGTTCGTTCAGCATTTTGGTTTCACTCTGGTCCTTCATATCAGGCTGCCTTTGCGACTTGGAAACTGTACGCCTTCAGTCGCGGCAGTGTCACAAAACCAGGTCACCCTATCCTGCGCGAAAGTGTTGATGATACCGCACGGTAGACTCCCGCCATCCTCGGTGTCGAAGATCTTGCTCAAAATCTCTTTCTTTCCTCCGCCGGTAGCTACGAATGCTATCCTCAATCCATGGCTGGCTACGGGCAGAGACAGAGTGATCCGCTTAGGAGGAGGTTTGGGAGAATCTTCAATGTAGAGTACCCATCCGGCAGTCTCACGGAGCAATGGGCTTCCGGGAAAGAGCGAGCAGGTATGGCCGTCAGGGCCACAGCCTAGAAGTAGAAGGTCGAACATTGGGATTCTGACGCTATCCCTGGAAGCGAAGCTCTTCACCAAGACTTGCTCGTATTGATCCGCCATCTCCGGTACATCATCCAGATACTTTGTGTCGATGGGGAAGACTTGTGGAAAGCCGTACTTGTCTTTGTCTATCTTGTCCAACAGCTCTTCCTTGACGAGTCTGTAGTTCGAGTCTTCGTGATCGAGAGGGACGGCACGCTCATCAGCAAAGAAAACTTCCCATTTGCTGAATTTGACGGTATCGTTTGGACCGGTAGGTTCGGCCAGGAGAGCTGCACCAAGCTGCTTCGGAAGACTACCGCCGGACACGGCAACTCTGAAGCTGTCGTGCCTCTCAAGGCTCTCATCCTGTGCGCTAATGATATATGCACGGAGATTCTTGACCAGTTCCGTAGTCGTTTCGAACGAGTAGAGGTTCGGTGGTTTCCCCATGTCGGGAGGATATAGCTCCGAGCTTATCGTATGATGCTATGGACGAACGGAGGGGTTTCCACTGGAATCTGCACCGATTGTTGAAGATACGAGTCGTGGAAGCTCAGAGGAAAGATCTGAGAATAAAATAACGTAGATTCAAAATCGCGAAAGGGTTGGGAGTATCATAAGCGAATTGATGGGGATGGCTGGGCTGGTGGTTAATAAGTTGAATGTATGACGAAGGTCGAATGGATGCTGAGTAAAACCTAGACCGATTCCAACCTTGGCACCGTCCATTTCAATTTCAACACAACATCGCAAACTCCTTCGTACGTGTAGTTACGAAAGTGGACTGTGAGAGAGAACAACCGAAGTTCCACGTTGTTGTCTGAAAACCTTAATATGATACTAAGCATTCACCAGGCATAGCAATAACTTACGTATTTCCAACGTACCGACGCATGGAAGCAACACCTGTGCACCAGGCTGGAACTACATGCTTCCGTACTCAGCAAAGCGAAATCGACAGGTATTTGAGACGTGACTCTTTGGATCCATGGCTTGCACCTTGGTCTTCTCAACAACGGTTTGGACCCGTGCTGGAGCCCATCCCAATTCCCTCGTGAAGAATGTCACACTGAAGCCTTGGACGCCGTTCATGTAATTCTGTAAACAACCCTTTCCCATCGCCTTCCATTTCGGATCCCTTGGCCAGCCATTCAGTGATCCAGCGAATGTTTCCACGCCGATGGTCTCGAAGCCCGTCTCCGCCAGCAATCGCGAGAAAGTGTTGGAAACTTCGAGGTCTATGCCGAGTTTCTTCAGCCCTGTTAATGTATTCATTGCGTTGGATAGATCAAATTGCTACCCGCTTAAGGACATACGAAAATATGGTTCCATCTTCCGTGCTTCAGCAGTCTCTGACGTAGCAGAGAGCTTGCTCAAAAGCCAAGTCAAAAACCGGCCACTCGTTTCACCCAGCGCCAATGGTTATACTTTCGCTCTCTTGCGTCTCCCCTGGTTGCCGTTCTTCTCGATGCGCTTCATACTGTCATGTAACCACCAAGGATCTCGAAACTGGGTAGCCTTGGTCGTCAGTCTGAGCAGTCTGGGCAGCACCGCATTATGGCTACTGCATACTCAAGAAACGTTGCTCTAGTGCATTTCTCCCAACCCATATCTACCTACCCGTAAGATTACCATCCATTCTCGCAAAAAATGTAAAAGTCTCTTCTCGACCCACTGATACTTGGTATTTTGATCGCCAGTGCATCGGGTGAATCTCGTCATCGAGGAAATAATGACTGTAGTCAAAGTGAGGATAGACTCAGCAAGTACTTTATTAGAAATTAGCCACTTCCTCATCGTGCGTTTGTGTCATACAGCATGCGATCGGTTTTTAGGCTCGAGCTGCAACTGTAGTCTCATTTACAGCACAGGCGGAATACGTTCAAATCCTGTGACAGATCTTGGTAATAAAAAGCGACGAGATGGAGTGGCAGCAGCAAGGGAATAAATGCTACAGTCGGCGATATCAGAGGTACAGTTCCTTTCCGCTTCCGCGTCGCTGCATCAAAGTTAGAGCCTCACAAGGTGGCTCGTATGTGCATAAAGATCACAACATCTCACTTTCCACCCGAGCCTCGTTACTATAACTCCGCGAAGTGACGCTATCTTCCATGTATTGGTAGAAAGAGCTCAACGACCTGCGTTGAACTCTGCAATTTCGATATACGAGCGAAAATTCTCCTTCCCAGCTGTGTTGTTTTCGTCGCATCGTTGTCCGCTGTGCCTAGCTGAATGGGACATGCAATGCAAGAAATACAACCGTTCAACATCATCGCTTTTGCCTACACCCTGCGCTCTCTCATAACGCGCACCCAACCGCTACTAAAGGGCAGTGGAGCGAATGAGGACGGAGAAATTAAGCCACAGTTGCCGCGGCAATGCTGCAAAGTCATTGCGCAGGCCCGCCGCCCGTCAAGAAACGCTATTTGCGAGCCCACTACATCTTTTTTTCAAGCCTTCAGCCTCGAACGCTTTATATTCTTCACGGGTTCAGCTTAGTACTCCATTCTTTACTATGCTATCCGCTTGGTCATCATTCCTGGAGCTCCACTAAGACTGAGTTGAATGTAATTTAACCTTAGAGGTGCGAAGTTCTAGCAACTCCGAATTTAAAACCCGAATCTGCAGATGCATTGACCGTCACAAGCGAACCAGTTTCGGCCGCATGTTGGAGTGCCAAATTGAAAGGAGAATGGCGACCAGCCTTGACATGCCCATGTGTCGTCGGTAGAGCCTATCTAATGGTTCGCTCTCAACCACTTCCATATTTCGGAATATAGCTGTCTCACTCGGGCTCCACAGAACCAGACCAAAGCGATAACCAGGGCGACGATTTGGTCCAGATCGGTGAGTTTCGCAGATGAAGGAGGTATCACTCGTATTCGAAGTTTGACAGCTGTAATCAATGCAACTGCCATGCTAGAATAGAGAGATATAACGGCGGTAGACACCGATACTCGCTATCAGGAAAGCCCAGACATGCAACAGCTGATGATAGCGGTCCAAAGAAACATCCATGAAAACGGGCGGAGGTGCTGCTTCAAAATTGCTCAGTCACGTACGGGATGGTTTGACGAACTTCTCTGCGGACTCCACGTCCGCCGTCGAATATGATAGCCAGAAGGAAAGCCTGCACGCTGACAGAACATATAATTAATTGCTGTGGTGGTGTTTTTAGAGTAGGCGAGACGGATTATATAAAGGGAGGCGACCTAGTGGGTAGGATGTGGTCGTTAGCATGGAAGAGTCGTAGAGAAGCATAGAGTCCGTGTAATCGAGGTCATCTTCAAGTTTCCCGGTCTCCGCGTTTTGCATTAGAGGTGGCGGTGAGGAGTCAGAGGCGATCATCTACAGCGACCTAACAAGGAGGTTTAATTCCCGATCCCAAATGCAATCCAGAGCAGTAAAAAGCCAGCCTAGATACGCCCCAGGACCATCGCCTTTGCAGACGAGAACTTGCTGGAAGAAGAAGATAAAAGCGAGAAGGACAAGCGTTAGGCCGGCGAGCAGTCGCTGGTGAAGCCTGTTTTATAAAACTCATCGGCACGCAACGCCGGAGAGGCTGATCACGAGCGGTTGGACGAGCCAAGAGCAGGGGTCTAGGTACAGAGTAGACACAGAGATAGGCGCAAGTATAGTAATCCCGATGTCTCAAGGGAAGCACTGGAAGCGGGCTCAAGGTATGAGGCTCGAAGCCTTTCTGTTGTCAAGACAAGGCAAGGTATGGTGGGCTGTGCAGAGGGGTCAATGACGCACCTGCAGTTAGTAAAATCTATGCCAAGCGCGGGCGTTGCGGCCCAAAGTAGAGGTACTCTGTCAAAACCCAAAAGCCGATTGTGCAAACGGACTGCAGTACTTTTGACAACCGAAGGTGAAAAGCAGTTCAATCGAAAGGGCCTGATGTTGGACTTCGGGTTCGGCTCAGCCCTGAAATAGCACATCCGTAGCTTTTTGGCCGGCCTTCACAGCCTCGCGGAGTTTGGGATGCCTGAGGGCTGGCGACTGTGGCCCGGGTAAGAACTTCCATCTGCTGCAAATGTGACCTGAATGAGGCAGAGAAAAGATCTAAGGGCTCCAGGGAGGAATCGGAAGCCCTGGGCAACGGGGTACCTTACCGTGCAATCTGTTTCAATACCGGAAGAGGCGTGCAGGTCAAGCCACCACCGAAAAATGCGAAGGACATCCCCGACAGATGCAAATCTAGCGGTATGACGAGTACAGTGCACAGTGGTGGCCTCCTTAATAGTGCAGGAAAACTAATAAACGAGAAAATCCCTCCGAGTCTAATCGTAGTTCTCGGGGTATGGCCTCGACTGAAGGTAGAGTTAAGCCTCCTCGATAGACGATCAAACCCCGCGCGAAGAGACGCGTGGCATTGCTGTCAGTTCTTGGTAATAGCCTCATATGTCGTGATACTAGTGTGTGCAATGGAAGAAAAGCTGCAGTGGGTAAATGTGGTGGCCACGCGTAGCCAAGCCTTGTATGCATGATCCTCGACCACGAAGCCAGCTAGCCAGAATGACGCTGTTAGGAGTTTTGGGAGAAGGTTGAATGAGAGATAGTATGAATCTGGACCGCAGTTTCTAGAACGTTATCAATTAATAGACTAGCAGCATACTCGGTAGTTGATTGTGAGGCTACGCAAGGAGCCTAATAAAATGTTAGATGCGAGCAAGGGGACTGGTCAGAGCAAGGCTGAGACGATCTACCCCCGGAACATGCCGAGATCCGCCGCAATTGAAACACGGCGTTCGCTATGTCGGCGTTTCCAACCACCGACTTTGCGATCCTTCTCAAACATGGTCGGCGTAAGCTTGCTCACGCAGCCCGTGGCTCCAGACGGGGTATTTTCTCAGAATTTTGTGAAGACGACTTTTGAGGCACAGCAAGGAGGCTGAGAGATTGCGCACCTCATAGCAAGGGTTAGTTGTGTGCAACCGGATCGGTGATGCGGAACTGCGGATAAGAATAGTAGTGAGAAGGGAAAACAGATGGCGTCGTAACAGGTCGCAGAGAAAAAGAAACAGATCAGAATGACAGCATGTTCAAGGCGATCATGTAGGAGTTTCGAAACACACAATGGCAGAAGAGAAGCTTTGCATCCTGCATGCAGTAGGTAGGGAGCAGTTGCCGGAACTGCGGGTTGACCATGTCACCAACGTGGTCCTGCGAGTTACTGATTCATTATCCACTTTCCTGACTTTCTTTTCTAATGACGCTCCGACGACGACGATCAACTATTTCACCTAAAAAATAGTTAGATTTGAGTCATGAAACAGTTGTTGCTGTTGCTCATGAGGATCGTCAGGCGTCTTAACGGCCATTTCGCTGTAGTGGTGGGGTGCCGAAACGGGTACCACTTTGCTATGTTCTCACGCCCATGAGTAGGCCACCTCTACGCAACGCGTCACTTCCGCCGGACTTTTCGCACCCTCGCTCTTCACTCTACCCGCCATTGTCCGGCCCGACGTGTTAAGCTTACGGGTGAGGCTTTGCTTAGCCTGTTGTTTCGAGTATAAAGATGGCTCATGCCCCACTGACCTGGAGCCGTGGAAGCTGAGAGCTGTCGGGAAGATATACCCTTGATCATATCGACTGACCATTCCTGCACATATCGAAGCCAGTATTTTTTAATTGCTAGTACTTTTCTCTTCAACTTCCGACTGCTTTTGTCCAAGATGAAGACTGCTGCCGCCATCCTCGCCTTCGCGGCCTCTCTTGCTGCGGCGCACCCTCAAATCACTGGAACTCCAACAGGTGCGTCCGGTCTGTCGGCAATCACTGCCAAACCCACCGGAACTACCACAGTTACCGACGGCGGCTGGAGTGGTTTCGGTCCGTTTGGCGGATTCAATGGCAATTGGGGCTCATCTGGATCAGGGCCCTGGGCTTCGTGGACCGCTTCATGGCCCTCGTCCGTGGCGAGCGCCTTCTCTTCGTATACGTCTGCTCATCCCAACGGCCCGTCTAGCAGCGACTGGGCTTCCTTCACTTCGGCCTACACCATCACCGGCGTACGTTTCTCTCCGGCCTCGACCTTCGCGGCAGTAACTGACACCTTCACAGGCTCCTTGGGCCGGCGCTACTCCCACCGGCGGCTTCGGTGGCTTCGGCGGCTGGACTCCAAGCGATGGTTCTCCGTTCGGCAACGGCGGTTGGGGCCCATGGGGATCCGCAGGTTCCTGGACCACCGATGCCTGGACGGCTTGGTGGGGCGGCAACGGCTGCCCGTCGTCAGACTGGGCGGGCTGGACGTCTGGGAGTTGGAGCTCCAGCGCTGCGTGGACTAGCTGGACCGCCTGCACGGCGACCACCACCGCCACGAGCGTCTGGACCACCACTGTCAGCGGCGTCGCCGAGACTTCTACCAGCTTCGGCATCAAGGTCAACGAGGCCACCAACTCGGGCTCGGGCTCGGGCTCCGCTACGACCACCGTGAAGTCGAGCGCGACTGGCAATGCTGGTGTCAAGAATGTTGCTGCTGGCGGTGTTGCCGCGGCTGCGCTCATGGGTGTCATTGCTGTTTTGTAGACATCTGACATGATGCTTGCGCGTCGGAAAAGCTTCTCACTGTTGCTGTATTCAAACTGCATGCATGTGCAAGGAGTAATGGATTAAGATGTTGTAAATTGTGAACGCTGGAGTTTGGTGGTGTTTTGGATGAGAAACTATGGCCTTCTTACGATCACTCATATGAATATAAAGTAGCTTAATCAAGTCACAGGGCCAAGTCCGTCACTCTTTGCTCTCTTTGTAATCCTGCATGCCTCTGGGTGTCTTCGAAGACATGAATTGCCCTTCTGAGAGATAATCGGTGATGAAATGATTCGACCTAGAATGTAGTTCATGGTGAGGATATAGCGGTCAGGGAAACCTTGAAGCAAGAACTGTGACGACCTTGCTCTACTACGGTAGTGATGAGACTTGGGCATCCTCTGCCTTGAGCTGGATATGGTGGCTCACGATGAAATAAATACTTCAGTATGAACGGACGTGATGAGTATTCATGAAGCGACTGTGTCACAATGTTTGAGTACCCATCGTCTCTCATTTCTCCTCCTCAACTCCCACCATTTTCAAGCTGTCTTCCCAAAGTCTATCCTCCTTTTCTTGATCGTATGCCCAGGGCGCATAACCTTCGTCCATAATTTCAAACCCCTCTTTTCCTTGAAATGGACCCATCTCCATGCAATTGCTCAAATATCGTCCTCCCTTACCCTCCCAATCCTTACTAACAGCAGCATACACTGTTGTCGCCGCACCTTGCGCCGGAGTTTTCTCTCTTGCCTTTACAGTAGGTATCTCCCACAACGGTTCAGCCATTTTGCGGACATATGCAGTCAAATTCGACCGTATCGCGCCGGGATGCACACTCAGCGCATGCAACCCTTTGGCACCGTAACGTCGATCAATCGAGTTTGCCATGTAGATAGTCGCCGTTTTGCTCTGACCATAGGCTTTCATTGGATGGTAACCTTCTTTGAAGTCGTAGTCTTGAAAGCGGATCTCACCAGCGCGATGGCTCTCCGATGACACCATCACGACGCGGGAGTTGAATTGCGTTGTGCTAGAAGCAAAGAGCGCGGGCTTCAGCAGCTGGAAGAGCAAGAAATGAGAAAGATAGTTCGTTGCAAATTGTGTCTCGTACCCATCTTTCGTCAATGCGAATGGCGTCGCCATTACACCCGCATTGCAGACAAGTACATTCAATTTGCTCCCGCTCTGCTTCAGAAATTCTTCCGCGCCTTGACGAACGGAATTCAAATCATCTAGATTCATCGTAATCATGTGGATCGGAGCCTTGTTGGTGGGATCGCTCTTTAGAATATCGTTGATAGCCTTCTGTCCCTTTGCCGTATCGCGGACTGTAATATACACCGTTGCACCTGTAGCATGAAGGGCACGAGCGGTCTCCGCACCGACAAAAGCATTGCCACCGGTAATCAAGATTGTTTTGTCAATCCATTTCCCTTCGAGATTTTCGTCGTTGATGATGCAGAGGGCAGTAGGACGAGCATCATTGGCACCGCGCGGGACGGCATGCACCGAGTAATATTTAGACGTCTGCGATCCGAGCATTACGGGAGAAATCAGGTGACGATCACCTCTTTTCTAATTATTAGGAAAAGCGATACTCCCGGCCAAATGAATTGAGATTTATAAAGAATTGGCGAAGTGAAAGAGTTTAAATAGACTTTCATTCCTAGTACCTCTCCATCGGTCTCTGTTTCGGGCACCGCTAAAGCTGTAGCGATGGCTGAAAGTGGTCACCTTTTTCGGGTGGACTGGTTAGGGACGGCCCATAATTACTCCGTACATTGGTGCTAATTATGCGGCTCTAAGATAACCCACTGGGGCCCAAGTGGTTGCGGTTCCAGCCGCCCGATCTGGTGGTGTTTGGTCATTTTGGAGGTGAAGGCAGAGTCAACAAGACGAGGCACAGTCCGATTTAGATCAGGGTAGGATTGAGGCTTCATCGGTTAACAAGCAGGAAGCCGTGCTGAACACAATTCGAGGGATGATGGTCATTTATATCCCAATTAAGTCGAGGCGGTGGCGCTCGGCATGGATGGCTCCTAAAGCCTTGACGAATTAGGCCTAGATTATAATTCACGACATCTCAGCTCTGAAGCCTCCAGAGCAATGAAATAGGCCTAAAACAAGTGGAATTGAGGCCTTCTGCTCTCCGCAAGCTCTGAAGAAGCGAAGCAGGCTATTTA
>Ga0335073_10011988_pt1 | contig 12184 bp, 12 predicted proteins | sample Lox_Sample_22_FD_207093 | JGI IMG/M metagenome (GOLD analysis project Ga0335073, IMG submission 207093) | Soil microbial communities from Loxahatchee National Wildlife Refuge, Florida, United States - Lox_Sample_2.2 | ecosystem: Environmental > Terrestrial > Soil > Wetlands | place: USA... | reverse complement strand
GCCGTCTCGGCAACCGGACCCTGAAGTTCCGCGATTGGGGAAAGATGGCGGCCACATTCGTTGATCTCATATCCAGAGAGGGCGTAAGGGTGGTAGCGCTGGAAAACTCCAGGGAACTTGCCCGGCGACTTCATCCCGAAGTTGAAAACATCCGGAAGCAGCAGCTGCTTGCCTATCGGGAGCTGTCGGTTGATCAGCTTTTTGGTGTGCAGCGCGTTCGCGTCGAGATCGATCCCGTCGAGTTACCAGGTTCCAAGAGAGAACGAATCCCCTGCGAACGCTGCGGAGAGGGTATCAACTTTGACCGCTACGAAGAGATTGGCGGAAAGCGTCTCTGTCTTACCTGCGCACGCCCCGAACGGTGCTACTGGAAGTCGATCTGAAGCCCATTCCCAGGGTCGGCGGCGGTACATACGAGTACTCGCGCGGAGCCGAATGACCGCGCGCCCCAGAGGGTTCGGTTCCCTGGACGACGGGAGGCGCAACCTGTACGCTCCGGAGGGGCGGCGCCGGCCTATCCAGCGAGTACCGATCCCTGACGCCCACCGAAATCACTGGCTGCCGTTTCTCGGGTGGAACTCTTCGTTTTGTCAGTTGACCGGAAACGCTCCACAGAACCCACAGCATGAATGCAAGCCCGAGTCCAACGGGAATCAGCAAAAGATAATGAAGGCTCGTAAGGTGCATGGCTTTGTGTTGGCAGCGGCTCCGCGGCGGGAAGATCCGGACTGCTTTAGAGCCCGCCAGTGACAGAAGACGCCCAGCGGCGTAAAGAGAGGGAAACCAAACGATAAGATCTTCATAAAGATAGGTTCCCAAGCCAGTCGAAGTGGACGCCGAGTCATCCTCGCGCAGCCGCAAGTTGGCTTCTTGACACGGCAATGGCTGCGCATTTCTTATCTTTAGTAGGTTTTCTCTTTGGAGCCGCGTTGGGGTGTGCGCCGTCAAAAGGCGTATTTTCAAGCCGGTTTTCCTGGGGAAGTCTTGTCGAAAAGGAAGCAGAAGGTGAGCTGAGTCACTGGCTTTGACGCGGACGGGAAGTAGAGTAACCGAGCCGGTCAATTTGAGTGAATTCACTTCCACAACCTGAGCCGGCTACAGGGCTTTCACATCCTGAAGACGCCCGTGGAGGCCAGGTCGGTTCCCGGAGACAAATCTTTTTGCGGGGCGTCCGCCAGCCGGATGAGCCTGCGCCCTGAGCATCGGCCAGGGACAGTAAAGGACGAGTGTGACGACGAGTTTCGCATTATTGGCGGCAGCGCCCGCCGGGGGCGGAAGCGGGCTGACAATGCTTCCGCTTTTATTGTTCATCCCCCTCATGTATTTCGTGATGATCCGGCCGCAGCAGAAACGACAGAAGCAATGGCAGCACATGCTTTCCAGCATCAAAACCGGCGACCGGGTCACGACCGCAGGCGGCATTCGCGGCATCATCATTTCCATCAAGGATGACGCCATCATTATTCGCGTGGCTCCGGACAACCTCAAACTCGAGGTGGCGAAGAGCGCCATTGCCTCCGTCACCACGCAAGAGACCTCGGGTTCATGAGGGTTGGCCTGGGACTGCACTGCTGTTGAGAAGTACTCTTATTCAGCTCGCGAAAAGGTCTTTGATTCATCGGAGCGTGTGAACAACACAGTGATTCGCACGAGAGAATTGGGAAAATGAAGAAGAATCTCAAGCAGAAGATCATCATTATCATCGGGGTGCTGGTTGTATTTCTTTACGGTGCGTTTTTCGGTTTCGACGCGCCCAGCCTGGGAGGCGATCAGCCGCTGGTCAGCAAGCTCACGCAACATATTCATCTTGGCCTCGACCTTCAGGGCGGTGTTCACCTCATCCTCGAGGTGAAGGTGAAAGAAGCGGTCAATACTGAGACCGACAACACCGTTGCTCGTATCGAGCAGGATCTGAAAACGGGCAAGCTGGGTTTTGCGCAGGTGGTAAAGCCAGATCCGGAGCATCATCCCGAAATGATTCGGATTGAAGGCGTCAATCCCGCGCAGACCGGCGCCGCGCGCTCCATTCTCGACAGCAAGTACTCCAACGAGTACGACATTTCGGGCCCGGCATCGGACAACAGCTTTACCGTTACGATGAAGCCGAACATCGAAAAAGCGCTCGATGACAAGACCGTGCAGAACACGATCGAAGTGATTCGTGACCGAGTCGATAGCCTTGGTGTGAGCGAGCCGATCATTCAGCAGTATGGGCTCGGCGACAACCAGATCCTGGTTGAACTGCCCGGCATCTCTGACATCGATCGCGTCAAGACCATCATCTCCTCCACGGCGCGTCTTGAGATTCATGCGGTGGTTGGCGGCCCGTATCCCGACGAGCAGGCCGCCTTGGCAAGCGTTGGCGGCACGCTTCCGCCAGACGACGAACTGGTGCACGGCTCGGGCTCCATGGCCAATGGTTCCGACGCCGACAGCGTGTACGTTCTGCAGAGGGTCGCAATCGTGGCCGGAACCGACTTCCGCTCGGCTGATCCCGGAACTGACTCCAACACTGGCCAGCGCACCGTGCATTTCACCCTTACCAACGAAGCAGGAGACAAGTTCTGGGATTACACCAGCCAGAATGTTGGCCACAGCATGGCTGTCGTTCTCGGTGGCCGCGTGAAAGAAGTTGCCAACATCGAGAGCGCCATTCGCGATTCAGGCGAAATTCGCGGTAGCTTCTCGCAGGACGAGGTGACGATCCTATCCAAGATGCTACGCACTGGCGCACTGCCGGCGTCGCTGAACTACCTCGAAGACCGCACGGTGGGTGCTTCGCTCGGCGCCGACTCTATCAAGCAGGGCGTTACGGCAGCTGTTGTCGGCGTTTTGGTGGTGATGGTCTTCATGCTGATCTACTACCGGGGCTCGGGTATTAATGCCGACCTGGCGCTGTTCTTGAACCTGGTAATTCTTCTCGGGTTCATGGGCTTCTCCGGGGCAACCCTGACGTTGCCGGGCATCGCCGGAGTCATTCTCACCATCGGCATGGGCGTCGACTCAAACGTGCTGATTTTCGAGCGCATACGCGAAGAGATGCGGGCGGGCAAAGCGCCATCCGCGGCCGTCGATCAGGGTTTTGCGCATGCCTGGACGACTATTTTCGACACCCACGTAACGACTATCGTTTCAGCCGCCATTCTATTTCTGTTCGGCAGCGGGCCAGTCAAAGGGTTTGCAGTCACCCTGACATTTGGTCTTGCCGCCAACCTGTTCACCGCGGTGTACGTCTCGCGGGTGATCTTCGATGCTCATGTTAATAACCTCAAACCCGGCGAGGTGGTGTCGATTTAGGAGATAAGCGACCGAGGTCAGGTACAGGTATCGGATAGGCATCTAGGACTGAAACAAAAGGGGATAACGAGATTCCCAATTCAGGAAGGCAGAGAACCAGTGGAATTCTTTCATAGCGTCAGCGTTGATTGGTTGGGGAAGAAGTGGTACTTCCTGGCCTTTTCGCTCATCTTCAGCGTTTCCGGCATTATTTCGATGGCGGTGCATTGGGCCCATCCTCAGGGTGGTTTTCGCAGCCCCGTTCCCCTGGGAGTCGACTTCCGCGGTGGCACCCAGGTAGCAGTGCAGTTTACGCAACCGCCGAACATAGAGCAGATCCGCCAGGCAACTGCGGCCGCCGGCATTCGCGATGTCAGCATCGTTAACTACGACGTCGCAAGCAAGCATGAAGTGCTTATTAGCCTTCCCGAGCAGCACCTGGAATCGGCTCTCGATACAGGGCGGCAGCAGATCGAAGATGCCCTGCGCGCCAAGTTCGGCGATAACTCCTTCCAGATTGTGAATGTGGCTGTGGTGGGTCCCACTGTGGGTAAGCAGTTGGAAAAGCAGGCGGTCCTCGCCACCCTCTATTCGCTGCTGGGTATGCTGATTTACCTCTGGTTCCGCTTTCAGCTCATTTACGGCGTCGCCGCTGTCGTGGCCTGCTTCCACGACACGTTGATCACCATCGGTGCATTCGCCTTGCTCGACTCATTTGGCGTGAAGGGTCTGGAAATCAGCCTGACCGTGATCGCCGCTATCCTCACGCTGGTTGGTTACTCGATGAACGACACAATCGTGGTGTTCGATCGGATTCGCGAGAATCTGAGGCTAAGCCGTCGCGAGCCGTTGCCCGACCTTGTAAATCGAAGCATCAATCAGACGCTGAGCCGGACCGTGCTCACCTCAGGCCTGACCTTCCTTACGGTTCTCTCGCTCTTCATCTTCGGTGGGCCGGTTCTGCGGGGATTTTCGTTTGCTTTGGTGGTCGGCATCCTGATTGGCACTTATTCGTCCATCGCTATCGCTGCTCCGATGCTGGTTGCCTGGCAGCAATGGCGCGCCGGAGCGGGAAATATCGCGGTTCTTCCTGCCGCCAGGAGGTCTAAGATTTAAGGGCAAGAGGCAACCCTTCTGCGGCAACCTTTGCATGTGTTAGGCAGTTCTGATATAGGTGAAGCACGCTTTAAACAGCGTTTTAGACGGCGGGAACATTTGAAGTCCCCGCGGTGTCTAAGTAGAGGTAACCGACACCCCGATTCGAGGCTGGCCATGTTCGAAGATTCCACATTTGAATCAGGCGGAAAGATTAAGAGCAAGAGCGGTCGTTGGATGATCCTCACCGGCATCATCAATGCTGCGATCTTGATCACAATGATTCTTATCCCCCTGATTTACCCAGAGGCGTTACCCAAAGCGATGATGCAGACCTTGCTGGTCGCCCCCCCGCCGCCGCCGCCACCACCACCACCACCACCACCACCCGAGGTCGTACATGTCGTTCACGTTCAGTCTGAAATGATGAACAATCAGCTGACGGCGCCGACCCGTATTCCACATGACATCAAGATGGTCACCGAGAAGGAAGCGCCTCCGAGTTCGTTTGGCGTTGCAGGTGCCGAAGGTCTGGGCGGAAGCTCGTCCGGCGTGATGGGCAGTGTGTTCGGAACTGGTGCTGCACCGAAGGTGCAGGCAGCTCCTCCCAAGAAGGTCAACATCTCCGCCGGTGTGGCGCAAGGCATGTTGATCCAGAAGACGACCCCGATCTATCCGCCAATCGCCAAGGCCGCACGCGTCTCCGGAACCGTGGTGATTCAGGCGACCATTTCGAAGTCCGGAACGATCGAGAACCTTCACGTCGTCAGCGGCCCCGCCATGTTGCAGTCGTCGGCGCTCGATGCTGTGAAAACCTGGCGTTACCGGCCTTACCTGCTCAACAATGAGCCCGTCGAAGTGGAGACTACGGTGAACGTGATCTTCACGTTGGGCGGATGACCTTAATTCTTCGGCTCTTTCCATTTGGGAAAGAGCCTTGTTTTTGACCTGAATGCGAATCCCGAAAGAGCCGCATTCCCAATCGCAAAACCAGGGATGTTGGATCCCGGCGCTACGATCCTCTCTCCGGCGTTCAAACTGACCAGACACAGTTTCACGCGTGGGTCAGAAGCGGTGGTGAGATCAGGCTGATTTAGGAGCCGGTTTTCCTGGTCTTGTCTTATGCAATCCGCAAAAGCGGAAAGTTCACAAACTCCTTAGGAGGAACGATTCAAGTGATTCTCGCTCAGCTCGCACATTTTGCTTCGCACACGGTCAACAGCCTGGCATTCTTTCAGGAAGAACAGACGGTCAGCTTCAGCCCTCTCGGACTGTGGCAGCACATGGGATGGTTGGCTCGCGGTGTGGCGATCATCCTCTTCATCGAGTCGATCTGGTCCCTCGCCGTCATGATTGATCGCTATCTGTACTTCTCTGCCGCCCGCAAACAGTCGCGCGAATTCGCTCCGAAGGTTGCCGGTGCCCTGAAAGACAGTAAGCTTGAAGAGGCAATCAAGATCGCCGATCGCAACAAGAAGTCGCACCTCGCCGAGGTCGTCACCGCTGGTCTGCAGGAATTCCGCGCGTCAGGCGGCGCCGCCAACGAGGCCACCATTGAGAGCTCCGGCCGCGCACTGGAGCGCGCTGAAGCAATCGTGCACGCCAAACTGAAGAGGGGCCTTGCAGTTCTGGCCACCATTGGCTCGACCGCACCGTTCGTCGGACTGTTCGGCACCGTCGTCGGCATTCTGAACGCCTTCCAACAGATCGCCACCCAGAAGACCTCCGGTATCGGCGCAGTCGCCGGCGGTATTTCCGAGGCGTTGGTGACCACCGCGTTCGGTCTCCTTGTGGCCATCCCCGCGGTTATGGCGTTCAACTATTTCACCGGTCGTGTCGAAGCGTTCGACGTCGAGATGGACAACTCCTCGAGCGAACTCATCGACTACTTCATCAAGCAAAGCAAGCGCTAAGTGAACCCGGTGCAGCCCGAGCGAGAGACTCTCTGCGGGCGGGAGATGCCCAGCATCTTCTGCCCCGAGTTTCAAATCGAGCACGTCAACCGCTTCGAGTTAGAGCCGGAATGGCATCCGGCATTTTGAATTCTTCAGGCACGGAGCCCAAATATGGGAATTGCGGTTCGTAACGAAGGCAGCAAAGTCAACTCCAACATCAACGTGACCCCGATGGTTGACGTGATGCTGGTTTTGCTCATCATCTTCATGGTCATTACACCCATGCTGCAGAATAAAGTTGCTGTCGACATGGCCAAGGTGGACAATCCCACCCCCATGCCCGACGCCGACAAGGAAGACGCTATTGTTGTGGCCATTACCCGCGACGGCGGCGTGTTCCTTGGCCAGAACAAGGTGGCTACTTCTGAGCTGGGAGCGCAGGTCCGTGACAAGCTGGCCGACACACCGGGCAAGGAGATCTTTGTTCGTGCCGATGCGCGCGCCCAGTTCCGGGCGGTCGAAGATGCGATCGACGCGGTGCGCACTGCCGGTGTCGACGAGGTCGGCTTGTTGACCAATAAGCGGGAAGGCCCCGGCGGTATGGGAGCATCCGAGTAAGTTGCCCGCAGTCAATTCACTTTAGAACGCGAACTGCGCAGAGCGCAGCAATTAACCGATCGCAGGACATGAGGAGTTTGAAGCCATGGCAATGACAACTGGAGGAGGTGGCGGCGGCGCGATGGGTGACATCAACGTCACCCCGATGATCGATATTCTGCTGGTGCTGTTGATCATCTTTATGGTTATCGTGCCGGTTACGCCCAAGGGCCTGGACGCCCTGGTGCCGCAGCCGCCAAAGAATCCCCAGCAACAGCAGCCACAGAACGACCGCACCATCGTCGTACAAGTGGGTTATCGTCCCGGAGCGGCCCCAACCTACAAGATCAACGAGACCGAGGTTGCCAAGGCCGATCTGCTTCCCAAACTCACTGAAATCTATGCGAACCGCGCAGAGCGTGTCATGTTCGTGAGGGGAGACGACGACCTGAACTTCGCCTACATCGCTGAAGTGATCGACATCGCCAAGGCGGCAAACGTCGACCATATCGGCCTGATGACACCGAAGATCATGGCCGGTCAATAGCAACACTTTTTTCTTGCTCTATCTCTCCCCGCACGGGAAGAAAGGGGAATACTGCGATGACCGCGAATAGCAAAGATCTGGCGGCTGAGATCAACATTACTCCGATGATCGATGTGCTGCTCGTTCTGCTCATTATCTTCATGGTCATTGTTCCCACAGTTCCCAGAGGAGAGGCCGCGTCGATGCCGCGTTCCCCACACCAGAACGGTCCTGCTGATGCGGTCGTGCTGGAAGTGGAACAAGGTTCTAGCGGTGTCGCAAGCCTTCACATCAATCAGCAGCCTGTCGAGCAGGGGGAGCTTGAGTCGCGACTGGCTACAATTTATGCCAACCGGTCCGAACGAGTGCTGTTCATTAAGGGCGATGGTCGCTTGAGTTTCAAGCAGATTGCAGAAGTGATCGACATCGGGCACGCTGCCGGAATCAATTGCATCGGACTGATGACGCCCGGATTCGTAGCTGGAAAGTGAAATCTGCCCAGTCAACGAATACGGTTTTCTCAGGGTAAGAGGAGTACAATTTGGCCATCCTGGATTCGGATTCTCCCGCCCGTCTCCGGGTGCTTGGTTTTCAAGTGCGCTATCGCAACGCACGATCTCAAGGAGAAGAGTAAAGACATGAATGGACCCGCACGAATTACGGCGCTCTCGGTTGCTCTTGCCGGCATGGTGCTTTCCATGGGCGGGTGCAACCGCCTGATGGCCCGTGATCAATTGAACAAGGGAGTGGATGCCTACAAGGCCGCCAAATACGAAGAGGCGATCGGACACTTCCAGAAAGCTACCGAACTGGATCCCAGCCTCCCGATGGCGAAGAGCTACCTTGCTACGGCCCTTGCACAGAATGTCGTCCCAGGCCTCACAACCCCTGACAATCTGAAAAACGCGCAGCAGGCAATCAGCATCTTCCAGGAAGTCCTTGCCAAGGAGCCGGACGACGTCAATAGCCTCAAGCAAATTGCGGGCATCTATTTCAGCATTAAGAACTTTGACGAAGCGAAGGATTATCAGAAAAAGGTTCTCGCGGTCGACCCCAAAGACCCTGAGGCCGCGTATACCGTCGGCGTCATCGATTGGACGCTGGCGCACGAGAATACGTTGAAGGCGTTAGCTGCAGCCGGACAAAACGATGACGGCGAAGGGAATACCAAGGCACCCAAGAAGGTCCTTGAGCAGATCAAGGAAGAGAATACACCGCTTGTCAATGAGGCATTGCAATATTTGAATCAGGCGCTCGCAAATCGGGCTAATTACGACGAAGCGATGTCCTATATGAATCTGGTCTACCGCCGCAAGGCTGACATCGACTACACCGATCCAGCTACGGTGAAAGCCGATGTGGCTTCGGCTAAGGAATGGAGTTCCAAGGCGATGGGCACCCGCAAGGAGAACGAAGAGAAGAAAGAAAAGGGTCCCGGCGGCATCACGATGGATTCGAGCGGCAACCTGAAGTAAGCTTCAGGTGTAAGCGAACAACAACGGCCTCCGCCGCAAGGGGAGGCCGTTCTTCTTTTAGGCATTGCGGCGTGGTTCTTCAAATGCCCAAAGTTAGCCGTTGGTGAAATAGGCCCGAGATTTCGGCGGAACCGCCACGAAGGGACTTGAAAATGACGTCGGGATGCTCAGTTCGAAATGAGCCTAAGCACTTTAAGCATAAGCGCATACGGGATTTAGCATTAATTTAGGATTGTTTTAGGACATTTAGAACGCCTCCGCAGTTTCATGGCGATCAAGAGGTCAGGCGGGGAACGCGGGACCGAGGTCATGGCAGAAGCAGAACGAGCTCACCTAAGACCCCTCCTTCGGATTCGCCGGATCCATTCCAACCCGGAGGTCAATCATGATCCGTCATCGCTTCGCAAAGCCCGCTCTGGCCGTCCTCGGCGCCCTGGTCCTTATCGGCGTCTACAACTCCACTCAGCATAGCCGCAGGGCACAATATGCGCTCAGGCCCGCCTCGTTTCAACAGTTCGATTCATCACTAGAGAACGCTTCGGCGCCTCAGCCTGATTCGCCGGGTGCCACGGTCCCGCAGTCAGTGGACGACGGAAACGAGCAGCAGACAGCATACGGCGAGCAACCGCAGCAGGCCGAATACGGAGCCCAGCAGGTCGCGTACAGCGCCCAGCCGCCTGCCAACGAAGCCTACGAGCAGCAGGCCCCGGCCAGCCGGAGCGCACAATACGCTCCTGCATCCAACGGTCCCGCGCCGACCCACGCCGGCACCCGGTGGACCGGGCTGGTTTCGCCTGACGGTTCGGCGACGGTGGCCTTGCCCGACAACTGGCGTATCGCCGGAGGTGGAAAGGGCGTGGTCGCCATCGAGGGTCCAAACAGTGAACAGGTTGTGCTCGGTTTTCAGACCTTCGTCACTGCCAACCAGGCTCCATATATGGCCCCTGAGCAGGCTCTGGCATGGTTCATGCGCAGTCATGGGATGCGGCTTGCCGGTATCCAGCAGCACGAGGCCCAGCAAGCACGCTCCGGACAAGCCGAGCTGATCGTCGGTGAGTCTGAGATGCAGGGCCGTCAGTATAAGCTCATCGCCCGCGTGACTACCGCTCAGATCGGTATGGGCAACTGGATGTTGCAGATCTCTTCGATGGGCGCTCCCATTGGGCAATTCGACGCCGAATTCCCCACCATGCAGAAAATCTGGAACTCCTGGAACTTAGACCCAAACTACGTGCGGAACGCCTTCCAAAATGCTGCTGCCATGAATCAACAGACGGCCGCAATGGTGGCGAACGGCGCAATGGCCAGGTTCAATAGCTGGAAACCCTTCAACGAGTCCTTTGATCAGACTCTCCGCGGCGTCTCAACCATGGAGAACCAGACCCTTGGCAAGCGCGTCGAAACGCAGATCGGTACCGAGCAACAATATCTGAATAACTGCGCCCGCAACGGCCAGGATTGCCGCCAGGTGCCCATGAACGAACTCGTGCCGCAGCAATAGCGGCCATGCCTCCGGTCCGGGAACGTGCCGCGACGCTCCGATCACAGCCGGCACAAACACAAGGTGGCTTACTCAGAGATGAGCAAGCCACCTTACTTTTGCCGCACTGTTTTAGAGACTCCTATCCGATTGCCCGACGGCGGAAAACCTACTTTGCACCCTGCTTCAGAATCTCCTCGGCAAAGTAATTCCGAACCTTGGCGTTATCGCGCAGCATCTCGAAGTATGCCTGCTTCAGAAGCTGGGCGCGGCTCTCACGAAGGCCCTGCCGAATGCTTTGCTGCACACTGGGATTATTCAGCTCGCGCTGTCCGGCGGGTTCGAGTGCGATGAGTTTATAGATGGCATAACCGATAGCGTGCTGAGTCGGCCCGGCGCCGCCATAAACCGGCAGCACGTCCGTGACCTGCCCGGGCTTGAGTTTGCTGATTGCAGCGAAGGCCACAGGGTCCGCCTGTTGCAGCGCGGATCCGGGGACGAAGCCTCGATCGCCGGCATTCGAGTTCGTGTTGGGATCCTCTGAGAAGTTCATCGCCAACGATCCGAAATCTTCACCGGTTGTCAGCCTGTTGCGCACGGTCTGAATTTTCTTGCGGGCGTCCGCGTCACTCGTCGCCTTGTTGTTTTGCAGATTGCCAGGCTGGCCCCCAACGGCAGTCACCACGATCCATGCCAGGTGATACTGAGGCTCAATGACGTTGTACTCCGATTTGTGCGCGTTGTAGTAGTTGGTGATATCTGCGTCAGTGATGTTGATTTTCGATTCGATTTCTTTGTTGATCAATTTGTCAGAGGTCAGCTTCCGCCGGATCTGTTGCTTCAGGTCATCCAGCGTCATGTTCTGCTGCTTCAGCCTCTTGTCGAATTCCTCTTGTGTATACGGCGCTTTGAACTCGGTGACCTTGGCATTCACGTCTTCATCGGAAGCGGCCAGGTTCAGCTTGGCAGCCTGTTGATCCAGAATCTCCTCGTCAATCAACTGGCGCAGAATATTCAGCCGTACAATGTCGGCCTGTTCCGGACTCGGTTGCTGCGGCGCGTCGCCCTGGGTGGTCCTGTAGTTGTTGTATTCCCGGTCGAGCTCCGCGCGCAGGATGTCCTTCCCGTTTACGGTAGCCATCACATCCGGCGAGGGAGCATGTTTGCATGCCGCAAGAGCAACCAATAGAAGCGTGCTCGAAAGAATCAGTCTGAACGGCTTAAAAAAGAAGGCACCTTGCAAACCTCTATCTCCTCGGGAGTCGGCTGACCGATTCTCTAGGGTGAAAAGAACTGCCCTTCGGCCCCGGTACAACAGGATAAATCCCAAGGCACAGGGTCCCTATCAGCCAATACTCAATATCCGGCCGCTGAGTCGCGCCTGCGCGCTAGGCAGAGGCCGTTCCTTTCACTTGCCCCTGCCGGCAGGCTGCGGAGCCGGGGCTGCGGTTGGCGGAGGCTCAACACCTGCAGCTCGCAGCGCACGGTCAATCACCAGCCAAACCTGCTCCTCGGGCAACGCACCGTTGATTCTCTCGCCGTTCACAAATAATGCCGGAGTGCCGTCAATTCCGAGCGTCTCCGCTTCCTTTGCCGATGCTTGCACCACTGTTTCATCCTGCTTGGCGAGGCAAGCGTCCAGTTTGGCGCCGTCCAGTTTCGCCAGCGTGGACTCCTCGCGGGCAATGCGATCCAGCGTCGCAAAACTCTTCTTCAGATCACGATCTTCCCCCGTCACTTCCTGGCCGTGGGCGTGCACATAATCCACAAACCTCCAGTAAGTCTCGCCGCTTTGCGCTGCCAGGCAATTTGCATCCACGGCGGCGTGCATGGCCCAGGG
>Ga0335073_10011987_pt1 | contig 12184 bp, 8 predicted proteins | sample Lox_Sample_22_FD_207093 | JGI IMG/M metagenome (GOLD analysis project Ga0335073, IMG submission 207093) | Soil microbial communities from Loxahatchee National Wildlife Refuge, Florida, United States - Lox_Sample_2.2 | ecosystem: Environmental > Terrestrial > Soil > Wetlands | place: USA: Florida... | reverse complement strand
TGACTTTCCGCTACGTCATCAAAGAGGTCGCGCTGGAAGAGGGGATGCGGGCGACGTTCATGCCCAAGCCATTCGGGCAATACCCCGGCTCGGCCATGCACACCCACATGAGCCTGTTCGAGGGCGAAGTCAACGCGTTCCACAGCCCCGACGACGCGTTGCAACTCTCCGATGTGGCCAAGTCGTTCATTGCCGGGATTCTCGAGCACGCCAGCGAGATCAGCGCGGTCACCAACCAATGGGTCAACTCCTACAAGCGGCTGGTGCTGGGCGGTGAAGCGCCTACCGCCGCGTCGTGGGGAGCTGCCAACCGGTCGGCGTTGGTGCGTATTCCGATGTACAACCCAAGCAAAACGTCCTCGCGACGGATCGAGGTGCGTAGCCCGGACTCGGCGTGCAACCCCTATCTGGCGTTCGCCGCGCTGCTGGCTGCCGGGCTGCGCGGGGTCGAGAAGGGGTATGTGCTGGGCCCGCAAGCAGAGGACAACGTCTGGGACCTCACCCCCGAAGAACGCCGCGCGATGGGCTACCGCGAGCTACCGTCCAGCCTCGACGAAGCGCTTCGCGCGATGGAAAGCTCTGAGCTCGTCGCAGAAGCGTTGGGGGAGCATGTTTTTGACTTCTTCTTGCGCAACAAGCGTCGGGAATGGGCAAACTACCGCAGCCATGTCACGCCGTACGAGCTGAAGACGTACATTTCTTTGTAGTCCTGATAGCTCAGCCACGTCCGAGAAAATCTGCGCTACCGTCGAGTCGTGGTTCAACCCGTCACGGAGCGGCCCAAGGTCCCCAGCGTTGGCCGACTCGGCTTGGTAGACGCCCGCGCTAGCGACTATTTGGCGCGGCTTGGTTGGGACACCGAAGCCCATATCGATCTGCTGTGGTCTCTGTCGCGTGCACCGGACGCCGACGCAGCCCTGTGCGCGACGATCCGGCTCTCTGAGGCGCTCGGCGACGACTGGGACGAGCTCAATAAGGCGCTGGCTGCCGAACGCGGCCTGCGCGGTCGGCTGTTCGGTGTGCTTGGGTCGTCACTCGCACTGGGGGATCACCTGGTCGCCCATCCGCAGGCATGGCGTCTGCTGCAGGGCACCGCGAAGCTGCCGTCCGCCGAGCAGCTGCGGGAAGCCTTTATCAAGTGCATTGCCGAAAGCTCAAACGAACCGGACTCGGTCGTGTCGCGACTACGCACCCTCTACCGCGACCGGCTGCTCGTGCTGGCCGCCCTGGATCTGGCCCCGACGGTCGAGAACGAACCGGTGCTGCCTTTCAGCGCCGTCGGTGCCCACCTGGCCGATCTGGCGGACGCGGCGTTGGCGGGTGCGCTGGCCCTGGCCGAGGCCAGCGTGTGCGGCGACGCCACACCGCCACGGCTGGCAGTTATCGCGATGGGCAAATGCGGGGCCCGTGAACTGAACTACGTCAGCGACGTCGACGTCATCTTCGTCGCCGAGCACGCCGACCAGGTAACCGCCCGCGTCGCCGGCGAGATGATGCGGCTGGCGTCAGAGGCCTTCTTCCAGGTGGACGCCGGGCTACGCCCGGAGGGCAAGGCCGGCGAGCTGGTTCGCACCCTCGACTCGCACGTTGCCTACTACCAGCGCTGGGCTAAGACCTGGGAGTTCCAGGCCCTGCTGAAAGCGCGGGCCGCCGTCGGCGACGCCGAGCTGGGCAAGCAGTACATCTCCGCGGTGATGCCGATGGTGTGGACCGCTTGTGAGCGTGAAGATTTCGTGCCCGAGGTTCAAGCGATGCGGCGGCGGGTCGAGCAGCTGGTGCCCGCCGAGGTTCGTGATCGCGAGATCAAACTCGGCAGTGGCGGCCTGCGTGACGTTGAGTTCGCGGTGCAGCTGCTGCAACTAGTGCACGGTCGCGGCGACGACTCGCTGCACGTGGCGTCGACGGTAGACGCATTGGCCGCCCTCGGGGGCGGTGGCTACGTCGGCCGGGACGACACGGCCAACCTGACCGCCTCCTACGAATTCCTTCGGCTGCTGGAACACCGGCTGCAGCTGCAGCGACTCAAGCGCACCCACATGTTGCCCGCCTCCGACGACGACGAGGCGCTGCGCTGGTTGGCACGTGCGGCGCATATTCGACCCGACGGACGCTTGGACGCGCTCGGTGTGCTTCGCGAAGAAATGAAACGCCACAACCTGCGGGTGTCGCGGCTGCACGCCAAACTCTTCTACCAACCACTGCTGGAATCGCTTGCGCCGGAAGGCCTGGAGTTCTCGCACGGCATGACACCGCCCGCTGCGGAACGCCAGCTGGCCGCGCTTGGTTACGACGCCCCGCAGAGCGCGCTGACGCACTTGTCCGCATTGATCAACCAGAGCGGGCGCCGCGGTCGGGTGCAGTCGGTGTTGCTGCCCCGGTTGTTGGACTGGCTGTCGGACACCCCCGACCCCGACAGCGGGCTGCTGGCCTACCGCCGGATCAGTGAGGCGATGGTCGCGCAGCGCTGGTACTTGTCCACGCTGCGGGACAACCCGGCGGTGGCCAAGCGGCTGATGCATGTGCTCGGCACCTCGGCGTACGTGCCAGACCTGCTGATGCGTGCGCCGGAAGTCGTTCAGAACTACAGCGACGGACCATCCGGGCCCAAGCTGCTCGACACTGATCCCGAGACGGTGGCCGGTGGCCTGGTGGCCTCGGCGGGGCGACAAACCGATCCGGTGCGGGCCATCGCTGTCGCGCGATCGCTGCGCCGCCGTGAGCTGGCCCGCGTTGCCTCCGCCGACTTGCTGGGCATGCTCGAGGTCACCGATGTGTGCGCCGCGCTGACGTCGGTGTGGGTCGCGGTGCTGCAGGCCGCCCTGAATGCGGTGATCCGTGCCAACCTTCCGGATGATGGTGAGGCTCCGGCTGCCATCGCGGTGATCGGGATGGGCCGGCTGGGCGGGCGGGAGCTCGGCTACGGGTCCGACGCGGACGTGCTGTTCGTCTGCGAACCGGCCGCGGGCGTTGAGGATTCGACGGCGGTGCGCTGGGCGGTGTCGGTGGCCGAGCAAGTTCGGGCGTTGCTAGGCACCGCGAGCGCGGATCCGCCGTTGGAGATCGACGCCAACCTGCGGCCCGAGGGCCGGAGTGGTCCGCTGGTCCGCACGCTCGCCTCCTACGCCGCCTACTACGAGCAATGGGCCGAGCCCTGGGAGATCCAGGCGTTGCTGCGGGCAAGCGCGGTCGCCGGTGACGCCGATCTGGGCCAGCGATTCCTGCTGATGGTCGACAAGACGCGATACCCCAGCGGTGGGGTGTCGGCGAAGGCGGTGCTCGAAATCCGGCGGATGAAAGCCCGGGTGGACTCCGAGCGGTTGCCGCGCGGCGCGGACCCCATGACCCACACCAAGCTGGGTCGCGGAGGCCTGGCCGATATCGAGTGGACCGTGCAGCTGCTCCAGCTGCGACATGCGAGTTCAATCGAGGCCCTGCACAACACGTCGACGCTGGAGAGCCTGGACGCCATCGCCGCGGCCGAACTGATCCCCGCCGAGGACGCCGAGCTGCTGCGGAAAGCATGGTTGACGGTGACCCGGGCCCGCAACGCGCTGGTGCTGGTCCGTGGTAAGCCGACCGATCAGCTGCCCGGACCCGGACGCCAACTCAACGCCGTCGCAGTCGCGGCCGGGTGGCCGAAGAACGGCGACGGCGGCGAGTTTTTGGACAACTACCTACGTCTGACCCGCCGTGCAAAAGCTGTCGTGCACAAGGTGTTCGACGAATGAGTCAGCCCCGGTTGCGCTCCGCAGTGCACCGCGGTGTTAGTAAAGAGGCATAGGCCGGCTAGTCCAGAACGCCCGCCACTAGCGCCAGAAGGCGGGTTGACGTGGAGATACCTTACGAGGTGATGAGCGCCGACGAGCATGATCGGCTCGCCGGGCTGTATGGTCCGCTGACCGACGCGGTGCGCGAGCTCATGGATGCCACCATCCGCACCGAGGCCGACCAGGACGCCATCACCGCCGCACGGACCGCGATCCAGGCGGCGACCGATGCCTTGCGCAGCAGACAGCGCGATGAAGCGCAGCTGGTGCGCTACGCGGTGGGTGGTCGGCCCGTCGTGTGGAGCAACGCCGTGATCGGGATGCGCAACCCGATCGCCCCGCCGCTGACCATTCACCACAGTGAGGATGGCACCCAATGTTGGAGCGACTTCACCCTCAACGGGGCCTATGAGGGACCACCCGGGCTGGTGCACGGTGGCGTGTGTGCCCTGGTGCTCGACCACGTACTCGGCGAGGCAGCCAGCGAGGGCCTGACCAAACCGCTGTTCACCGGAACCCTCACCGTGCGATTCGTGCGTGGTACCCCGTTGGGCAGGCTTCGCGCCGAAGCCGTCGTCGAGCGCACCGAAGAAGTGAAATCCTTTGTATCCGGCCATCTTTCGGACGCCGAGGGGATCACCGTCGAAGCCGAGGGGATTTTCATTAAGCCGGCGTGGGCGCGGGATGCCGGATGAAGTTCTACATCAGCAGTGCATTCCTCGATACCCGAGAGATCATCGAGATCGCCAAGGTTGCTGATGATCTCGGCTACGACGGTTTGGGGATCCCCGATCACATCGTCAACCTGGAAACGCTGAGCACCCCGTACCCGTACACCAAGGACGGCCAGCGCCGCTGGCAGCCGTTCACCGAGTGGCCTGACCCGTGGGTCTTGGTTGGCGCGCTTGCCCAGGTCACGGCGCGGCTGCGGTTCGTCACCACGGTCTACATTCCGGCGATGCGCAACCCCTACTCGGCGGCAAAAGCCATCGGCACCGCGGCGTGTCTGGCCGACGGGCGGGTGGAGCTCGGTATCGGTGTCGGCTGGTGCACCGACGAGTTCGCATTGTTGGAGCAGCGCTTCTCCGACCGCGGTAAACGCACCGACGAAATGATCGAGCTGATGCGAGCGCTATGGTCACCGGGCTGGACCGAGTTCGACGGCGAGTTCTATGCGACGCCGAGGCTGGAAATGGAACCGACGCCGCCGCGGATACCGATCTATGTGGGTGGACTCAGCGAGATCGCGTTGCGTCGCGCGGCCCGTTACGACGGCTGGATCGGCGACTTGATCAACACCGACCGCGCGATCGCCGCAGCCACCCGGCTGCGTGAGCTCCGGGTCGAAAATGGGCTATCCGTTGACGATTTCACCATCCTGACACCGTTGACCGACGCGACGACGGTCGCCGACTATCAGCGCGCCGAGGATGCAGGCATCCATGGCATCATCACGATGCCGTGGGTGTTCTACACCGGGCCCGATGCCACCCTGGCCGAGAAGGTGGACGGCATGAAGAAGTTCCGCAAAGACCTCGCGCTCGATGGGTGACGCGGCCCGTAGTAAGGAAATCGTTCCGTCGCTCGCCGGTTTGGCATAACGTGTCTGGGGTGGAATTGTTTGGAAACCCCGAATTGGTGCCGGTAACGGCATTGCGCTCAGGCGACCCAGTAACCGATGTCCACGGTGGCGGCCAGCATTACACAGTCCTCGAGTCGAAGGCTTTCGACGAGAGCTGTGTGGTCCTCGAGCTCGAGTCGAAAGCCAACGACCAGCTCCGAGTGATCGAGATGTCCTTCCCGGCCGGCTACTACATGGGCCGGTCGCCTCGGCGCATTCTCTGACGCCCCGGCGTCGGACGGATTTGGGGCGCAGACGTCGGGTCGGTGACACCCGGCGCTAACCCTTGCCTGCATTATGAACTCCTATGTCCGAAATCAAGCAGTTTCGCATCGATGTCCCCACCGAAGTTCTCGACGATCTGCAGACGCGCCTGGCACGGACCCGTTGGCCGGAAGCCGAGTGTGTCGACGATTGGAGCCAGGGCATTCCGTTGGCCTACACGCGGGAACTTGCGGCCTACTGGGCTGACAGCTACGACTGGCGGGCCCGCGAAGCCGCGTTGAACCGGTTCGATCAGTTCACCACCGAAATCGACGGCCTTGATATTCATTTCATCCACCAGCGATCGCCCCATGATGACGCTTTGCCGCTGGTGATCACCCATGGCTGGCCGGGATCGATCGCCGAGTTTCAGAACGTGATCGCGCCGTTGGTCGATCCGCCGTCGGGACGCGCCGAGGACGCCTTCCACGTGGTGTGTCCGTCGCTGCCCGGATACGGGTTCTCGGGCAAGCCGTCGAAGACGGGGTGGGGCGTCGGCAAGATCGCGGAGGCCTGGGAGACGCTGATGCTGCGACTCGGCTATGACCGCTACGGCGCGCAGGGCGGCGACTGGGGCGCCGCCGTCACGACGCAAATCGGCCGCAACGGTGGCCACTGCGTCGCGATCCACCTGAACATGCCGATCGCCCGACCCGCGGCGGGGTCCGGCAGCGATCTGACCGAAGACGAGCAACAGGCGCTGGCAGCCTACGCAGAGCACCGTCAATGGGGCACCGGCTACTCCAAGCAGCAATCCACCCGGCCGCAGACGCTCGGTTACGGGCTTGTCGACTCGCCGGTCGGACAACTGGCCTGGATCGTCGAGAAGTTCTGGGCGTGGACCGACTGCCACGGTCATCCCGAAAACGCGGTTAGCCGTGACGAACTGCTCGACAACGTGATGCTGTACTGGGCCACCGGCACCGGCGCATCGTCAGCGCGGCTGTACTGGGAGAGCTTCAACAGCTTCATCACGGACGGCCGTGTCGAGCTGCCCACCGGCGTCGCCGCATTTCCCAAGGAAATCCTGCGCACTCCGCGACGCTGGTGCGAGGACGCCTACAACGTCACGCACTGGACCACGATGCCGCGCGGCGGACACTTTGCCGCCTTCGAACAGCCGGATCTGTTTGTCGATGACGTACGAGCGTTCTTCGCGACGGTCCGTTAGGCGCGCCGGAGCATTCGTCGCCGCCCACCGCGGCGGGCATCCAGCGCGTAGGCGCCCCCGCCGGCAAAGATCAACAGCAGGAAGGCAAAGCAGTACATCACCGCCTCTTCGCCGTGGTTGTTGATCGGGAAGAATCCGTGTGGCAGATGCACCGTGAAGTAGGCAAACGCCATCTCCCCGGCGGCCAGGAAGGCGGCGGGCCGGGTGAACAACCCGAGGGTGATCAGCGCGCCGGTGATCGTTTCGATCCAGCCTGCGTAGTAGTCCGGCCACTGGCCCACCGGCGCAAGAGTGTTCGCCGGCCAGTCGATCAAGCTGGATAGACCGTGACACATAAAAAGCAGCCCGAATATCACTCGAAACACCGCCAAGGCGATCGGCCAGTACGAATTCAGCCGTGCTTCCAGATTCTGTGCCATGGCGCAGAGAATACGTGGCTAAAGCTGGGCCCAGACTGATTTCGTCTTCAGGTACGTCTCGATGCCCTCTTTGCCGAACTCGTGGCCCCAGCCGGACTGCTTGTAGCCGCCGAACGGCACGTCATGGTCAAAGACCAACTGGCAGTTGACCTGTACGCTGCCCGCCTGCAGTCGCTTGACGATCCGGTGGGCGCGCCTGACGTTCTCCGTCCAGGCGGTCGCGGCCAGTCCGTAGGTGGTGTCGTTGGCCATCGCCACGGCCTCGTCTTCGTCGTCGAACGGCAGGATGCTGACCACCGGCCCGAAGATCTCCTGCTGGTATAGCCGCATCCCCGGGTCGACGTGGGTGAGCACCGTCGGGTGGACGAAATAGCCCTTCCGGTCCAGGCGGTGCCCGCCGGCCACTACCTCGACGCCGTCGCTTCTGCCTTCGTCGATGAAGCCCATCACACGGGTCAGTTGCTTCTGACTGATCAGTGGCCCGCTGACGCAGCCCTCTTCGCTGGGGGCGCCGAGCTTGAACGTATTCGCCATCATCGCAATGCCTTCCACGACCCTGTCGTACACGCCACGTTGCACGAAGATGCGTGACCCGCACACGCAGCCCTGGCCGGAGTGCACGAAGATGCCCAGCGATGCCATCAGGATGGCCTTGTCCAGGTCGGCGTCGTCGAAGATCAGCACCGGGGATTTGCCGCCCAATTCGAGCGTTATCTTCTTCAGGTTGCCCGCGGATGCCCGCACGATTTCCTTGCCCACCTCGGTCGACCCGGTGAAGGCGACCTTTTCGACGTCCGGGTGCGCGGTGATCGCCGCGCCCGCGGTGTGGCCGTAGCCGGTCAAAAGGTTGACGACGCCCTCGGGGACGCCAGCCTGGTGAACAAGCTGGTCGAGCAGAAGCGCCGAAAGTGGTGTTTCCTCAGCCGGTTTGACGAGCATGCTGCCGCCCGCGGCCAGCGCCGGCGCGAGCTTGGCACTCGCATTGAAGATTGGGCCGTTCCACGGGAAGATCAGGCCGACTACGCTGAACGGCTCTTTGAGCGTGTAGGCGTGCATGTCGACGAAGGTGTCGGTCGCGATGCCGTCGGTCTTCACGTCGTATGCGGTGCCGTTGAGCTTCGAGCACCAGCCGGCGTAGTAGCGGAAGAACTCCGAACACGTGGACATCTGCAACTGCGCCTGCATCAGCGGCATGCCTGTGTTGAGCGAGTCGAGTTCGGCGAATTCCTGGGCGTGCTCGTCGATCAGGTCCCCGATCTTCCACAGGACCTTGGCCCGCTGGCGACCCGGCAACTGCGACCAGACGCCGGATTCGAACGACGCTTTCGCGCGCGCGACGGCGTCGTTGACCGCCTCCGTTCCGCAGTCGGTGAACTCGGTGATCGGTTCCTCGGTCGCGGGATCGATGACTTGGATGACGTCACCTGCGCCGGGGCGCTTGCGCAGGTCCTCCAATACGGTCTGCAGCGTCATCTGATCCCTTCCGTAGCCGACAATGCTGAGCACCTGCTTAGCATTGTCGGCGCTGCGTGGTCAAGATCGCCGACTAGCGCACACCCAGCGTGCCGTTGAGATATTCGGCGCGACATGCGCGGCGGGCCAACTTGCCGCTGGTGGTGCGGGGGATAGCGCCGGCCGGCAGCAAGCGCACATCGGAGACTTCGAGGTGGTGTCGGCGCCACACTGCCTGCCTGATCGACTCGATCGCGGGTTGCGGATCGACACGGCTGGTGCCCGCGGCCCGCTCGGCAACGATGACCAGCTGCTGGCCGCTGTCGTTGGCCGGTACGGAAAACGCCGTCACGTAACCACGACGTACGACGGGCGAGGCCTCCGCGACGGTGGCTTCGATGTCCTGCGGATAGTGGCTGCCGCCATCGATGCGCACCAGATCCGCGATCCGGCCGGTGACGTATAGCTCGCCGTCGAGATAGACGCCGAGGTCGCCGGTCCGCAGCCAGGCGCGGTCGACGATGGAGCCTGCAGCATGGCTGCCTTCCGCGAGCCGTGATCGCAGTTCGGCGCCGAACGTGGCGAGGGTCGCGTCGGGCAGCCTCCAATAGCCCCGGCCAATGTTGTTGCCCTGCAACCAAATCTCGCCGACCACACTGTCGGGCAGTTCTTCCGCGGTGTCCGGGTTGACGATCACGGCCCACTCACTGCGAGCCACCTGACCGCACGACACCTGGGCCACGGCGTTCGGGGAATCCGCCGCGACACGTAACGCATGGCCGGCGCCCAGTTGTTCGCGGTCGAAGTACACCACCGACGCCTGCGCGTCGGGCGCGATCGTGGCGACGAACAGCGTTGCCTCGGCGATGCCATAGGAGGGCTTGAACGCGGTACGCGGTAGCCCGTATGGGGCAAAGGCTTTGGTGAACGTTCTGATCGCGTCGATGCTGACCGGTTCGGAACCGATGATCATCACCACGTTGCGTAGGTCGACGTCGTCGCCCTGGAAGGGCAGGCCACGCTGCGCGGTCCACTCGTAGGCGAAGTTCGGTGCGGCGGTGACGACGCGGCCCTCTCTCGAGCCGGCAGACAAGGCTTGAATCCACCGCTGCGGCCTTCGGACGAACGCCGTTGGCGACATCAACGTGGAATGTCCTCCGTACACTGCCGGGAAACCGATCATCGACAACCCCATGTCGTGGTAGAGCGGTAACCAACTGACACCGTGGGTGTTTCGGTCCAGCAGGTCGATTGACAGGATCATCTGCACCAGGTTGGTTCCGACCGCGCGATGGGTGACCTCCACGCCGACCGGGGGCCGTGTCGAGCCCGAGGTGTATTGCAGGTGGGAAACATCGTCCAAGCCGAGCTCGGTAGGGACGAAGGATTCGCCCGCAGCGTCGGGGATCTGATCGATGACGGCGACCTGCGGCCGGCGGCGTTGCGGAAGGTTAGTCAAGAAGGCCTCGACCGGCCCTTTCGCCGCCGTCGTCGTGAGGACCAGCGCTGGCTCCGAATCCCGAAGCGCGGTATCGAGACGCTCGCCGTGGCCGGGCAATTCGGGGGCGAACAACGGCACGGCAATGGTGCCCGCTTTGATCGCCCCGTAGAAACCGGCGACGTAGTCGATGCCCTGCGGCGCAAGGATGGCAACCCGCTCGCCGCGACCTGCGGCTTGCTGCACGCTCACACCGACGGCTTGCAACCTGGCACCGAACTGAGTCCAGGTCACCTCGTCGGTGCGCATCTCGGCTGCGCGGCTGTAGTCCAAGTAGCGATACGCCGTCTTGTCGCCGACATTCGCGATGTTGCGGTCGATGAGGGATATCAGCGTGGCACCCGGGGGCAGTACGACGTCGCCCTGCCGATCCAGACAGTCTTCGATCTGCAGCAATCCAAGACCATCCATAATTCAAAGTCTAGGCACGCAGGCTTAGCCTGAGCCGCGTCTCTCTAGCGGTGCGACTCTAGGTCGGTTCATCTACCCGCACGAGGCGGCGACGCGGGTGGGCTTGGCACCGCGAACAACGCGGGATCGGCCACGATCACACTCGGCGCCACATCGCCCTGGCGTGTCGCAACAAAGGGCGTTCGGTACACCGTTCCTTGAGTGCCACATCCATCGCTGATGATGGTGCCGACCTGAAGGCCTCTAAATGTGCCGTCGGCCTGTGGGTCCCAATTCCAAAGGCGGGTCTCGTCATCGCGGCCCGGCTTGTTGGTCTTTTCACACTCCATCGGTGCCTGCAGCGTCGTCGTGCCCTGCCAATGACCGTCGGCAAAATGGACGACGCTCGTCGTCCCGGTGCCCTCTTGTTGGTTAGATTCGGCCAACTCCGACCCCGCGGCGGCGCAGCCGGCGGGCGTACACGCGGAACGAAAAGCCCAGTACTCGGATACGGCGGCGCCCAGGCCGGTCACGGTGCCGTTGATCGTCTGATTCTGCAAATCGAAGTCCAGCCGGTAGGTGCCGTCGAGGACGGGACCCGCGACGTGCGGAGCCGGACTCGAGGGCGTGAAGGTGACTGTCGCCGGATCGGCGATGGTGACGCCGACCGGTACGTTGCTGACCCGCGTGGCCACGACGGGGGCCAGGGCGACCTGTCCCTGAAGGCCGCATTCGTTGGTCAGCGCGGTGCCGGTCTTCGTGCCTCGCAGCGTGCCGTCGGGTTGAGGCTCCATGGACCACGTCAGCATGACGGTGGTAGCGCCGGCAACGACTTGACTGTCTGGCCCAAGGCAGCGCGGCTGGTCAAGTTGGCGCTGAACTGGCGCGGATTTCCATTGACCGTCGACGAAACGGTATTCGGCTGACTCGGGCGGGTTGTGAGCCAGTTGCGGGTTTTTCGCGTCGAGCTGGGTTGCGGCGGCGACGCATCCCGTGGATCCGCACCACGAGTGAAAGGCCCACCAACTCGCGGTGTCGGAGGTGTGCACGGCGTAGGGGGCGCCGTTGATCGTCTGCTTCTCGTAGTCGTAGTCGAATCGGTACGTGCCGTCCAGCATTGCCGGGGGCCGGGGTGGCGGGCTTGGCGCCGCGGCGACTGCGGTCTTGGCCGCCGGGGCAGAGGCGGTATTCTTCGCCGGCTGTGTCGCGTAGCCGACGATGCCGATGACGGCGACCAGCACCGCGGCTATCGACGCTCCAAGCAGAATGCGGGATCGCCTGCGTCGCTTCGGTTTCGACGCGCTCACAGGCCGCATGATCGGCGCGGCGACCGTAGTACGGGCCTCCGCGTCCGGATCGGCCCGCTGGGCCAGAGCCGCGGCGAAGTCGCTGCAGTGCTCGAACCGGTCAGCGGGGTCCTTTGCGAGCGCCCGCGACAAGACCTCGTCGAGATCGGCCAACTCCGGACGCCGATCGCTCAGCTTCGGTAGCGGTGCGGTGAGATGTCGGCTGATGACGGCCACCGGATTGGAATGCTCATACGGCGGGGCACCAGTCAGGAGGTGAAACGTGGTGGCGGCCAACGCGTATTGATCAGCGCGC
>Ga0335073_10011986_pt1 | contig 12185 bp, 9 predicted proteins | sample Lox_Sample_22_FD_207093 | JGI IMG/M metagenome (GOLD analysis project Ga0335073, IMG submission 207093) | Soil microbial communities from Loxahatchee National Wildlife Refuge, Florida, United States - Lox_Sample_2.2 | ecosystem: Environmental > Terrestrial > Soil > Wetlands | place: USA: Florida... | reverse complement strand
GCGTCGCGCCCCGCCCCCGCCGGCACGGATGCCCAGGTCGAGAACGTGTAGCTCTGGGCTTGGCCGGCCAGAAGCAAGAACCCGAAGAGGAGGCTGGCACCGCTGAGCTTTCCGATCCCGAGCGTCACCCAGCTGGCCCGGGCCTCGGCCGGGCTCCGCCGGCGGATCCCGACCAGAACGTAGAAAGCGACGGTCAGCGTCTCCCAGCCGAAGAGGAACGTGAACGCGTCGCCGGCGACAACGATGACGACCAGGGAGCCGAGGAGCAGCAGATATCCGGCCACCGTCCCGTGCCCGTCCAAGCGGTCCTGGGGGTGGGCCCAGCTGACCAGGCAGGCCGAGACGACAAGCCCGAGCCCGCCGACCAGGGTGAGAAACAATCCGGCGAGCGGGTCGAGGGTGAGGGTGGTCCGGCCCACGCCGAGGGTCGACCCGAGGTGCACGATGCTCGGGGCGTCGAGGACCATGCGAACCCCGGCCGCGGTGACGAAGCCGCAACCGACGAGAGCACCGAGCAGCGCCGTCGTGCGGGCCCAGCGCCGTCCCGCCCCGGCAGTGAGATCGAGCGCGGCGCCACCGGCCCAGATCACCAAGGCGGTGAGCAACACGCCAGCGCTGCTCATGGCTCGGCCTTGGGGGCGGGGAGCAGGCCGATCCCGAGCAAGATGCCGTGCAGCAAGCTGAACGGGCTCGGCGGCGAGCCGGGTACCCACACGTCGACCGGCACGATCGAGGCGATTCCCGGGCCGGCTGTGTAGCTGGGATGGACGAGACCGCCGCTGGTGGCGTCGGCGCCGGCGGCCACGACCACCTTCGGTTCGGGCATGGCCTCGTAGGTCCGCTGGAGCGGTCCGGCCATCCCCGCGGTGCCCACCCCCGTCGCCAGCAGCACATCAGCATGGCGGGGGGTGGCCGTGAAATAGATGCCAAGCCGCTGAACGTCATAGACCGGGTTCAGGAGGGCGCTGACCTCCCACTCTTCGGCCCCGTCGGAGCCGGCGTCGACGTGGCGCACGTGGATTGACCGGCGTAGCGCTTTCACCCGCTTGTGCAGTTGTCGGCGGAGGCGGTCAAGGGCGGCGTCGTCTTCGACGTCAGGCGGCACCACCAACCCGGCGCGCCCGACCGCAGCAGTCTCTACCATGGGCGTGAAGGCGAAACGGGCCGGGACGGCGTCAACGCAGCGCCCGCAGAGGATGCAGCGACCTCTGTCGAGACGCAAACCCCTTTGGTCGTCGATCCCGGTCGCCGACTCGATGGCGCCGGTTGGGCAGAGCGCGGAGAGCGACGCCTCATCGAGCCCCTCCGGTCGGGTGCTATCAGAGCCGCCGGGATGGTTTGCTACTTCCACCGCTCCCCGATAGTTCGGGCCGTAGCCGTCGGGGCGGCGGGGATAGGGCGTGGTGACGATACCGTCGCGCAGGCCACGCAGGACCCAGGCCATCAGCCCGACACTCCAGCGATGGACAGGCCGAAGCTGGCCTCGATGAAGACGAAGTCGGTGAAGATGTCGCCCCGAAATGCCTCGGGGAACAGGGCCAGGTTGTGGAACGAAGCGCAGCGAGCCTTCACCCGGGTGAGCCGACCGCCGTCGGCCTCGACCAGGTAGAGCAGCTCCCCTTGGGGCGCTTCGACCGAGGCGACGGCCAGGCCGTTCACGGCCGGGACCTCCTGTCGCCACGGGGCGGGGGCGGCTTCGCCCAGCTCATCGAGAGCCTGGCGGGTCAGGTGGAAGGCCTGGTGGATCTCGGCCAGACGCACGTGCTGGCGGGCCAGGGCGTCGCCGTCGTCGAATCCGGCGGCCGGCTCGAAGCCGAGGTGGCGATAGGCGCCGTAGGGGCGCGCCGCCCGGATGTCGTCGACGAGTCCCGAGCCCCGAGCCACCGGTCCGAGCGCCCCGTGAGCGACGACGACGTCGCCGGGGAGCGGTCCGGTGCCGCGCAACCGGTCGAGGAACGACGGTGTGGTCATGAGCGCCCGGGCGTCGTCGCTGATGGCCGCCTCGAGCCGTCCCACCCCGGCCAGGGCGGCGGCCGGGTCCAGCTGCGGCGGGGCCGAGACGCCGCCGGGCACGACGACGCCACGCCCGAAGCGGTGCCCGCACAATCGGCCGCGCAGGCGCATGACCTCCTCTTTGTGGCGTGACATCCGGGCGTAGGCAACGGCCTGGCCGGCGCCTTCGGTGTGGCGGATCACCGAGTCGAGGTGGGCGGCCACCCGCTCAAGCTCGGCGTGCACCACCCGCACCAGCTCGGCCGGGCGGCCGGGCTCGATGCCGGCCAGTCCCTCGACTGCCTGGCAGAAGGCGGTGGCGTGAGCGACCGAGTTGGTCCCCTCGACCCGTTCGGCCAACAGCACCGCGTCGTCGACCTCGAGGGCGCCGAAGCGGCGATCGAGGCCGCGATGCTTGTGGTAGACGCGGGTGCGTAGGTGCGGGATCTCCTCGCCGAGGGTCTCGACCAGGTACTCGACGCTCTCGAAGATGCCGGAGCGCACCGGGCCATAAGGGATGGTGAACACGCCCTCGCCGCTCACATGCCCGGGCAGCGGGGCGACGTCGAGGTCGACACGATCCGGTCCGAGCCCCTGCCCGGGACGAGGGCGTTCGCCGCCAGGGGCGAGGGGCAAGACGAGCGGGTCGAGACGGGGGTGGCCTTCGGGCTCCAAGCCGAAAAGGTCGTGGATCTCGCGCTCATACCACGCCGCGGCCGGGATCTGAGCGCTGAGGGCCGCATATCGCACCTGCCCCGGCAGGAGGACGGCTTCGGTGATCTCCAGCCGGTCGGCGGTCGCGACCAGGGCGCGCAGCACCGTGGAGCGGTCGTCTCGGGCGCTGGCGACCAGCCCGGCGAAGCGTCCGCCATCTCGTACTTGGTCGGCGACTGTCTCGGCCAGGCGGGCGGGGTCCACGGCCAGGGAAGTGGTGGTGGCGACGGTGGTCACGAGCCGGTCCCCAACTCGTGCGCGGCCCGGGTGAGCAGATCGGACAGCTGTCCGGGGGGGTGGACCCCGAGAACGGTGAGGGCCACTAGCCCGACAGCCATGGCGGCCACGATCCAGGCGCTGGTCTCGCCGCTCGTGGTGCCGTCGGGAAGAGGGTCGGGGGTGAGCATGGTCTGGGATGAGAACCAGGTGATCCCCAGGGTGGCCAATGTGACCAGTACCACCAGCACCGCGGCGATGGCGTCGCGGGGATCGCTCAGGCCGCCCGAGACGATGAGGAACTCGCTGCGGAAGATCCCGAAGGGGGGCAGGGCGCACAGCGCCAGGACCGCCAGGACCAGCATGGGCCCGCTCCACGGCAGCGCCCCGACGCCGCCGCGGATGCGGTCCATATCTTTGGTGCCGAACTTCCGCACCACGCTGCCCGCCCCAAAGAAGGCGGTGCCCTTGGCGGCGGCGTGGGCCAGGACGTGGAGCAGTACCCCCACCACCGCGATCGGCGCAGCGAAGCTCATGCCGATGGCGAGGATGCCCATGTGCTCGACGCTTGAGTAAGCGAAGAGACGTTTGAGGTCCCGCTGGCTGGCCAGGTACAGGGCGCCTAAGGCCAGGGACGCCAGCCCGAAGGCGAGCAGCACGTTGCGGGGGAACGCCGGGCCGACAGCTCGCACCGTGACCTGGTAGAAGCGCAAGATGGCGTAGAAGCTGACGGCCAGCAGCGACCCTGAGAGCAGCGCCGAGATGGGGGTGGGCGCCTCCGAGTGGGCGTCGGGCAGCCAGGTGTGCACCGGGACGAGCCCCATCTTGGTGCCGTAGCCGAGCACGGCGAGGACGAACGACAGACGCACCACCTCGGCCGGGAACTGGCCGGCCGCCCCCAGCAGCTTGGGATAGAACAAGTCGTAGGCGCCGCCGAACACGGAGCTGCCGGCGTAGTACATGACGATGGTGGCCAACAGCGCGATGCCAAGGCCCATCGAGGCGATGAGCACGTACTTCCAGGCTGCCTCGGTGGCGCCGTCGGTGTCGTCGATGGCCACCAGCAGCGCCGAGATGACCGTGGTCACTTCGATCGCCACCCACAGCAGGGCGAACCCGTTCACCACAGGGGCCATGGCCATCGACCAGGCGAACAGGTTGAGTCCGGCGAAGAAGCGCCGGTTGTAGCGCGCCGCCGTGTCGATATCGCCGGCCGGTTGGACATAGCCGACCGCGAACAGCGCCGTGGTGGCGTAGAGGAAAGCCACCGCCACGAGGAACACCACCGACAGGGCATCGGCGCGCAGCCAGCCCCCCGCGGCCATGGTGGTAGCAGCCGGTACGAGCAGTACCGCCAGCACGAAGGTGAGCGCCCCGCTCGCCACTGTCAACGCCCGCCCCACGGCCACAGGCGCCCACCAGCAGACGACGGCCACCACGAACGGGGCGATCAGCACGACCAGCAGGTCCCAGCCCACCGCTACCCCCGTAACCGGTCGAGCACGTCGGTGGACAGGGTCTGAGTCCGACCATGATGGACCCGCATCAGCACGCCGAAGACCACCACCGCCACCAGCAGATCGAACAGGAACGCCACCTCCACGATGAGCGGGAGGCCGGCCGCCACCACCAGACTGGCCACCGACACCCCGTTCTCCAGCGAGAAGAACCCCACCGCTTGGGACACCACGTCAGAACGCAAGATCACCAACAAGAAGGCCACCAAGATGACGGCGGCGGCCATCCCCAGGGCCGGGGTGGGCAGCGAGCGGGAGTGGACCGGGAGACTGCCCACCACGAAGAACCCGAACACCGAGATGGCGATGGCGAGGAGCACCATGCTGGCCACTCCGAGGCGGTTGCTGGCGGCTAAGTCGACTCGGGCGTCGCGCAATAGGCGAAGGACAATGGCCGGTACCACCACGACCTTCAGCCCGAACGACAGGGCGGCCAGGACATAGAGCTCGGGCACATGCTGGGTGGCGGCCACGAAGACGGCCAACGCGCTCACCGCCAGGGACTGGAAGGCGTAAAGCCGGATCTGCGAACGCGACAGCGGCGCCCGGAGCATCGCGAACTCGGTGAGCAGCACCACCAAGGCGATCGCCTCGGAGACGCCCGAGACGGTGGAGGGCACCGGCGGTGGCGACGCCGCGGCCAGCAGGGTCAGGGGCACGGTCAGCCTCCTCCCAGGTACAGCACGAGCACCGCGAGGATGGCGAGCAGAAACGCCGCCGCCATGAACTCAGTGATCTTGAATAGCCGCAGCTTGGAGAAGCTGTTGTCGATCCCGGTGAACACCACCCCGACGCCGAACGCCTTAAGCAACAGCGCGGGGATGGCCAGAAGGACCGCCCCCAGCGACCGTGAACCGGCCAGCCCCCACGGGGCCACGAACACATTTATCAACAGGACATACAGGATCAGCTGCTTCATAGCCGATCCCCACTTCAACAAGGCGAACAGTGGCCCTGAGTGCTCCAGAGTGCGGGCCTCGTCGATCATCCCGAACTCGAGGGTGCTGGCATGGGTCTCGACCGGGATACGACCCGTGTCACTGAGCACCACCAAGAAGAACGCCAGCCCGGCGAGGAGATGGGCGGGACGGACCACCTGGCTGAGCGAGGCCCTCGCCGCGGCCGCCTCGAAATAGGGCAGGTCAGTAGTGGTCACCAGGGCCACAGTGAAGGTGATGAACAGGATCGACGGCTCGATGAGCGCCCCGAAGGTCATCGCCCGGCTCGATCCCAGTTGAGCGTAGGGGCCGCCCGTCTCCGCCGCCGCCACCGCCACCGAGAAGCCAGCCAACCCCAAGATGAAACCCCCGCCCAAGATGTCCCCCATGTAGCCGAGCGGGAGCGGATAGGTCGTCAGCACGGGGATCAGGAGGGGCACCACCAGGTAGCAGGTAAAGGCAAGCATCGGCCCAACGGCGAACACCCAACTGGCCTCGTCTGGAACCAAGGTCTCCTTGCGGAACAGCTTGGCCAGGTCGTAATAGGGCTGGAGAATCCGCGGCCCCCGCCGGCCCTGGACTCGGGCCTCGAGGTGGGCGATGCCCCCGCTGACGAGGGGGGCGAAGATGACGATGGTGAGGACTTGGAGGACCTGGATCTCTGCCGGCGCTAGGTCGACTGCGGCCATCCTCACCTCCACGTCACGTTGGTACTCCGTGCGTAGAGGCCATCAGCCCATGTGGCGGTTTGGGCGCCCCGCTTCCGAGTCGCCACGCCGGAGCCTCATCCGGCCGATCCACCATATCTCCTGGTGAACGCCGTCGCCGGAAATCCTCCCGGCGCTCCCAAACCAGCGGTGCGCCCGGATGACGCCCCCCAGGAAATGGCGCTGCGGGGGTTCGGGACAGTTGCCGAAGCCCGCCCATAAGACTCTGCTGTCTGGCGGAGACTTCCCCTAGCGGCACACCCCCTGCGCTCGACCGATCGGCTCCCCATCCCGAGCACCCGTGGCCGGCTTGTCAAGCATCCCGGTGTCGGCGGCGCATCGCAGCTCGAAACGGCTGTTGGATCGACGAGCGTGCCATTTGAGGTCTCCGCCCACATGACCGGCCGAGCTGGTCGCCGAGCCAGCCGGGTTCGCCGATCTCGATCTCGACCAGTTCGCCGCTGCGGTCATCAAGGGCCGACACGAGTACGACCTCACGCCACGCTCCCTCGTGCCGTCTCCCGCCCCGTCCGTTCAGCCAACCAGTCCGAACGGCAGCGGCTCAGTCGCTTCGATCTCGATCAGCCGGTTGTACTTCGCCACCCGCTCGCCTCGCGCCGGCGCCCCGCTCTTGAGCTGCCCGCAGCCCGAACCGACCGCCAGGTCGGCGATGAAGGTGTCGTCTGTCTCGCCCGAGCGGTGCGACACCATCTGGGACCACCCCGCCCCCCGGCAGAGGGCTATCGCCGCCACAGTCTCGGTGACGGTCCCAATTTGGTTGACCTTGATCAACGCCGCGTTGGCGGCCCGCAAACCGATAGCCTCGGCGATGATGCTTGGATTGGTGACCAGGTTGTCGTCGCCAACCAGCTGGACCCGGTCGCCCAGGCGCTCTGTCAGGGCGACCCAGCCATCCCAGTCCGACTCGGCCAGCCCATCTTCGAGGCTCCACACCGGGAAGTCGGCCACGATCCGCTCGTAGCGGTCGATCATCTCCTCGCTCGATAGCCGCTCGCCGGCCACCTCGTAGCGCCCGTCACGGAAGAAGCTGCTGGCGGCCGGATCGAGGGCGATGGCCACCCCGTCACGGCCCGGGCGGTAACCGGCGTCGCCGATCGCTTGGACGAGCAACACCAGCACCTCCTCGGGGCTCGTGATCTGCGGGGCGAAGCCCCCCTCGTCGCCAAGGCCGGTGGCGTGACCCTGGCGGGCCAGCCGGTCGCGCAGCGCCGCGTAGACCTCGGCGCCGGCCCGCACCGCTTCGGCAACGGTCGGCGCGCCGAGCGGGGCGATCATGAACTCTTGGAAGTCGAGGTCGTTGGGGGCGTGCATGCCACCATTGATCACATTGAAGTGGGGGACGGGTAGCCGGGGCGCGGAGTCAGCAGCGAGGGATCTCCACAACGGTTGGCCTGAGGCTTTCGCCGCGGCGCGCGCGGCCGCCATAGACACGCCAACGATGGCGTTGGCGCCCAGACGCCCCTTGTTGTCGGTGCCGTCGAGCTCCACGAGCGTCCGGTCCAGCTCGGCCAGGTCGGCGAAAGCCCGGCCGGTGACCGCTTTGGCGATCTCGTCGTTCACGTTGGCGACCGCCCGTAAGACACCCCGCCCCCCATAGCGAGCCGGGTCGCCGTCACGCAGCTCCACCGCCTCCCGCGACCCGGTCGACGCGCCCGACGGCACGCTGGCTCGCGCCGACACCCCGCCGGCGAGCCGCAGAATCACCGTCACCGTAGGGCGACCCCGGGAATCGAGGATCTCGAAAGCTGACACCTCGGACACGGTCAAATTCACGATGCGCACCTCCTCATGGACGGTCACCGACCAGTCTGCCTGGCCGGCTCGTCGCCGGTTGCCTCATGAGAGTCCTGTGTCCTCCGAGGCGGCCCGAGTTATCCGATTCACCCGGAGGATCAGGGGGAGGGCGGCTAACTCGGCCGCCACACAGAACGCCACCACCGCGCCGAGCGACACGTTGAAGAGGAAGCCGATGACGACGCTGCCACCGAACCAGGCGATGCCATAGGCGCCGGTGAACAACCCGAACGCTGAAGCCCGACGATCCGCCGAGACCATGGGCGCGACCGCGGCGGGGATGATCGACTCGTGCACCCCCATCCCCAGCCCCCACAGTGCCACGCCAACCAGCCCCGCCCAGAACCCGCCCAGGAAGACCAACGGCGCGAAGCCCGCCGCCACCACCGTCAGCGGCACGAGGATGCCGATTCCGGCCCGATCGAAGATGCGACCAAAGATCAACGAGCCGGTCCCGCTGACCGCCATGGCGACGGCGTAGGACACCGGGACCAGATTGGCGGACACCACCCCGGAGCGCTCGAAGTGATAGGCGATGAGCGGGAAATCGGCGAACCCGGCGGCCACCAGCGCCGCCCCGGCCAAGTACACCCAGAAGACCCTAGGGAGGCCCTCAGCAGAGACGGGGGCCGAGACCGCCTCGAGGTCTCCGGGGCGCGGAAACAGCAGGCGGGCCACGACCACCAAAGTGAGGGTGATCCCCGCCGGCACGGCCAAGGCGGCGAAGGCAACCGTATAGTCGCTGCGCGTCAGCGAGAGGACGAGGGCCACAGCGAGCGGGCCGAACATTGCTCCGAACTGGTCGAGGGCCTCGTGCACTCCGAACCCCCACCCAAAGCCCATCTCCTGCGCGGCGTGCGAGAGCATGGCGTCACGAGGAGGATTGCGGGTGGCCTTGCCCACCCGTTCGAGAACGATCAGCACCGCGGCCACCGGCCAGCTCCCGGCCAGCGCCAGCAACGGTACGACGCTCATTTGCAGGACATAGCCGCCGATGGTGATAGGCCAGTGGCGCTCCGAGCGGTCTGCCGCACGACCCGAGACGAGGCGGAGCCCGTAGCCGAGGAACTCACCGAGACCGGTGACCACACTGATGGCGAGCGCCCCCGCGCCAAGCGTCGCCAGGTACTGCCCGATGACGCTGCGCGACCCCTCATAAGTGAAGTCGGCGAAGAAGCTCATCACTCCGACCAGCAGCACGAAGCGGAGCGCTGGCGACAGCTGCGACAGCGGCCGCCGACCCGCGCTCACGGCGATCCAACGCCATCAGGACGAGCGTCGATCACCGGGGCGCGCCAGGATCCGTCCACCCGTTCGATCCGGTTCCAGCATCCGGTTCGCTGTGGGATCGAGTCGACGTCGCCCAGCTCGGGAACCAGATAGGCGAGGACTGCCCGGTTCACGGCGTCGTGCGCCACCACCACGGCGGCCCCAGACCAGACGATCTGTTCTGCGGCGACAATGGCGGCGACGGCGCGACCGGTGACTGCTTCGAGCGGTTCCACCCCAGGCGCATGGTCGAGCGCGCCGAAGCGGCGCACCAGCTCATCTGCGTCCGATCCCGCCCACGCGCCGTAGTCGCGGTCGATCAGGCGCTCGTCGAGGATCACCGTCAGGCCGCACGCGGATCCGATCGCCTCGGCTGTCTGACGCGCCCGGCTCAGGGGACTCGACACCACGGAAGCGACGTCGAGGCCCACGAAGTGCCGCCCGAGCGCGTCGGCCTCCCTGGCTCCGAACTCATCGAGCGGCGGGTCGAGGCGGCCGCGCAGCTGGCCGCGCGCGTTGAGCGCCGTGCGGCCATGCCTCACGAGATAGACGACCGACGCGGCGTCGGTCACCGCCCCGTTCCCCCCAGCGCCGCCAGTTCCACCCCGAGGCGCTCCAAGTCCGTGGCGTCGACCTCGTCGTGCTCGCGATCCTTCTCAGCGCGGTTTCGCCACTGGCGCGCACGCTGCCCCGCTTGGGTAATGGCGTCGATCGACCCCTCAAGCTCCAGACGCATCGCCTCTTCCAGTTCGAGCCGGGCCGCTTCGAGCCGCTGGGCGAGGTCCCAACGCGCCCTCCCGGCGTGCTTGTCGAACTCGCTGGCCAGCTCGGCTCGGGCACGAGCCAAGGCCCTGCGCCTTGCCCAGCGCCCGGGCGTCACCCGTGACGCGGCTCTCGACAGGGGCTCGGTCGTGCTGCCCACCCGGACGAACAAGAACGAGAAGCGATCGCGCTGCTGGGCTATCTGGGGGACCTCGGACCGCGGGAGTGGGACGTCAAACAGGTCGACGGCCGCTTGGCGGGCGGCGTCGACCCGGGCCTGGACCCGACGCCGGAACGTCTCGGCCAGCGGGATCCAGCGACACTCCACCTCGGCCAGCTCGGTGTGTCGCAGCCCGTCGAAGGATGCCTCGACTGCCGCTCGGACCGTATCTCGAAGGTCGTCTAGGAGCCCAGAGCGAGACGCAGCGGCGGCGACGGCTCGAAGCGCGCCGTCATGTTCTGGCGGCGCTGACGTGGCGAATTTGGCCAACTCCTCGCCAATATCATCCATAAGACCGGCGGCGTCACGGGCGAGCAAGGTTCGGTCATCCTCGAAGCCCTGCCGCTGCCGGGTGGCCTCGTTGGCGAAACGCTCTACCAGCAGTCCGAGATCGTCATCGGTCAGCTTGCGCGCCGCGCGTTCAATCGCGACGGCGTCCGACAGCGCACTACCAAGGCGGGCCAGCTCATTGCGTGCCGATGCTGCCCGGGCTGAAACGAGATCATCGCTGATGAAACGAGCGATCTCGGCCAAGAAAGACCCGAACTCCATTCCCTCGCTCTGCTCCGACTGACCGGTTGCCACCCCGAGCGCGCCCCGCGCATCGATGGCGAAGACCTTGACCTCGACGCCCAGGATCGCGGAGATCGTCTGGACGACGAACTTGCGGACCTCCGCCAACTCGTCTGGTCGGAGATGGTCGGCTTTGTTCAGCACGAAGAAGGTCGGAGAGCGCCGGTCGCGCAAAAGCTGAACCAGATCGAGCTCTTGCTGGGAAAGCGGCGCATCCGCCGAAAGAACGATGACCGCCCCGTCCGCGTCGAGAAGCGCCGCTCGACCCGCCACGGTGTTGTGCTCGTACAGCGAGTCCAGGCCAGGGGTGTCCACCAACACCACGCTCGGCTCAAGCAGCCCCCACGAGCCGCGGACCTCGACCCGATCCACGCCACGCCCGTTACCAGGGTTGCCCGCCTCGGTCACATAGCTGGCGATCTGATCCCTTGATATCGCTTCGATGCGCCCGTCGAGAAACTCGACCGCCGTGGCCGGCTCCCCGAATACCAGCTCGGTCGCCACCGCGGTCAGAGGCAGGACACCGGTCGGGAGCACCGCGTCCGCGACCAGGGCGTTTACAAGCGTGGACTTCCCCCGCTTGAATTCGCCGACCACGGCAACGAGGAACCGCCCGGCGGCGAGCCGTTCAGCCAGCAGGTGAGCCCGGACGCCCTCGGGCCGATCGCTCGCACAGCGGGCCAGCTCGTCGGCTTTGCCCTTCAGTTCTTCAAGCTCGCTCGCCATCGCTCCTCCAACCGTTCCTGAATGAACTGAAGTAGGAGCCATCAGCCCTCCAGAGAGGGCGCCGCGGCGAGCTCCATCGCCGGATCACCAGGCTACCCGGGATGCCCGCCGGGACGGATTCCCCACGTCGACGTCGCCTGTCAAGACCGGCATCCGCAAGGGCATGACTCGGCAACCACGTCAGAGTCTGTCGCTGGGATCAAGGTGGGCTCGTACGCAAGGTGGCTGCCAGTACGCCACGGTTGCGGGCTCTTCGTGGCGGCCACATGGGAGGACACCACTGCCGTCATGGACTACGCACTCTCGTCCGCATGGACGACCCCGCTTTCATTGCTCTCGTGGACATCCTCCTCTGCCCGTCGGCCCGGGGCGCGATAAAGAAATGGCGTGAGCTGCTACTACGTGCACAATGGACCGAGGCTTCGCCCGTCGGCCCGGCCGACAGGACTCAAGGTACGGGGTGAGTGTCGTCCATCTGCCAACGAAACATCCCCAACTCGATCGCTCGGCGAATCAAGGCCAAAACCTGCTTGTTATGGATACTCGGGTCCGCTTCAACTCTGGCCACGGCCAGGCGACGGGCGGCGGAGACCACCGCCAGACCCCCTCCACTGGATTCGACCAGTGTACGTGCGGCGTCCTCGATCCCCTCCAGCCTCTGTGCCGCCATTTCGTCCACCCGGGCCAACAGTCGGGTCGACTCGACCGCCGTGTCCGACCCAGAAACACTCCCACC
>Ga0335073_10011985_pt1 | contig 12185 bp, 13 predicted proteins | sample Lox_Sample_22_FD_207093 | JGI IMG/M metagenome (GOLD analysis project Ga0335073, IMG submission 207093) | Soil microbial communities from Loxahatchee National Wildlife Refuge, Florida, United States - Lox_Sample_2.2 | ecosystem: Environmental > Terrestrial > Soil > Wetlands | place: USA... | reverse complement strand
CCGGCGCGCAATGCCACCCTGATCGCCCCGGCGGAAGTGCTTCGCTACGAGTAAAAGCTGGCGCGATTATCGCCGCAGGCGGGCGGCGAACTTCTGGCGAAACTTTTTTACTTTCGGCGAGACGACGAAGGCGCAGTAGGGCTGCTCCGGGTTGTTGACGAAATACTCCTGATGGTAATCCTCGGCGGGATAGAAGGCCGAGGCCGCGCGCAACTCGGTGACGATGGGGCGGCCGAACGCGCCTTCGTGCTCCAGTCCGGCAATCATCTGTTCGGCCGTGGCATGCTGCGCGTCGTCATGAAAGAAGATCACGCTGCGATACTGCGGACCGGAATCGTTGCCCTGCCGGTCCATGGAGGTGGGGTCGTGGATGGCGAAAAAGACTTCGAGAATGTCGTGGAAGGAAGCCACGGCCGGGTCGAATGTGATCTGCACCACCTCCACGTGGCCGGTGCGGCCGGTGCAGACGGCCCGGTAATCCGGATTGGCGACATGCCCTCCCATGTAGCCCGATTCCACCGAGAGCACGCCTTCCATCTGATCGTAAACGGCTTCCAGGCACCAGAAACAGCCCCCGCCCAACGTCGCAATTTCGGAAGTAGCCATGGATTTCAATGTACGCCATTTTGGGGCGCGGCCCCAGGGGCAGGCCGGCGGATCCGGCGGATCACGCAACTCGCAGGCCAAAATGGAGTTTAATAGTTTGTGAGGATAAGGATGCGCCGCCTGGCATGCTGGGGAATCGGGGTTGTCCTGGTAGTGGGCGCTTACGCGGAAAGCATAAGCTTTAACAAACAGCTTGCGGGCGACGAGCGCATCCGGCAGGCCCTCAACCGCCTGACTTTCGGGCCCCGGCCCGGCGATTTCCAACAAGTTAAATCGATGGGGCTGAAAAAGTGGATCGAGCTCCAGCTGCACCCCGACCGGATTGCGGAGAATCCGGTACTGGCGGAAAAGCTGAAGCCGCTCGACAGCCTCAACATGTCCGCCAAGGATATGGTACGAAACTATCCGGCGCCAGCCATCGTGAAACAGATGGTGGAGGGAAAAATTCCGTTCCCGAGCGATCCCGACCGGCGCCTGATGATCCAGAAAATCGTGAAGCGGGACGAGGCGAAACAGAACGAGGCCGGCGCGCTGCCGACCGATGCACCGGCGCCGCAGCGGCTGGCGGAGATCCTCAGCCCGGAGGAAATTCGCTCGCTGCGCACCGGACCGCCGCAGGAACGGCTCGCCGCCCTGGAAGCGCTGCCGCGCGAGAAGCAGGACGACGTGATCGGCGCGCTGCCGCAGGGCATGCGCCAGGGATTATTCGCCGCCGCTCCGCCGGAGCTGCGGCGGCGCATCGAATTCACTTCGGGGCCGGCGCAAGTAGTGGCGCGCGACCTTCAGGAAAGCAAGATTCTGCGCGCGGTTTACAGCGACCGGCAGCTCGAGGAAGTGCTCACCGATTTCTGGTTCAACCACTTCAACGTCTTCATCGACAAGGGCGCCGACCACTACCTCACCACGGAATACGAGCGCGACGTCATCCGACCGCACGTGCTGGGTAAATTCCGCGACCTGCTGGAAGCCACGGCCAAGAGCCCGGCCATGCTGTTTTATCTGGACAACTGGGAATCTGTGGGGGTCTCCACTCCGGCGGCTTTCGCCGGCGCGAAGGGGCAGCGGCGGGGTTTGAATGAAAACTACGGGCGGGAACTGCTGGAATTGCACACCCTGGGCGTGGATGGCGGCTACACGCAGAAAGACGTTACGGAAGTGGCGCGGTGTTTCACGGGCTGGACGATCGACCGGCCGAACCTGGGCGGCGGATTCCGGTTCGCGGAGCGGCAGCACGATTTGGGCGAAAAAGTGGTGCTGGGGGTGAGGATTCCCGCGGGCGGCGGCGAGAAGGACGGCGAGAAAGTGCTCGACATCGTGGCGCACCATCCCTCGACGGCACATTTCATTTCGAAGGAACTGGCGCAGCGTTTTGTGGCCGACGATCCGCCCCCGGCGCTAGTCGAGCGGATGGCGCAGACGTTCCTGAAGACGGATGGCGATTTGCGCGCCGTGATGGAGACGATGCTGGGATCGAAGGAATTCTGGTCGCAGGCGGCGTACCAGTCGAAGATGAAGTCGCCGCTGGAAGTGGTGGTGAGCGCGGTGCGGGCGAGCAACGGCAGCGTGGATTTCGCGCAGGCCTTGGTGAACCAGGTGGCGCAATTGGGCGAACCGTTGTATCGAAAAATAGAGCCTACGGGCTATTCCAATACCAGCCGCGAATGGATGAGCACCGCGGGACTGATGGCTCGGATGAACTTCGCGGTGCAGCTATCCGGCAACAAAGTGCCGGGTGTGACCGTAGACCAAACGCCGGCGAGTACCGATATCGCGCTGGGCTCGCCGGAGTTTCAAAAGCGTTAGAGGTAGGGCAATGACGAACCGTCGTATTTTTCTTCGCAATTCCGCACTGGCGATGATAGGAGCCGGCACAGCGCCGCTCTGGCTGCAACGGGCGCTTTACGCCGAGGGGGTTCCGACGCCGCGGAAGAAGATCCTGGTGGCTATTTTCCAGCGCGGCGCCGCGGATGGTTTGAACATCGTCGTGCCGCACGGCGAGAGTGCTTACTACGCGCTGCGGCCCACGATTTCGGTACCGCGCCCCTCTTCAGCCGGGGACCAGGCGGGGAAGGCCGCCATCGATCTGGATGGCTTTTTCGGCCTGCATCCCGCGCTAGCGCCATTGAAGCCGCTGTTCGAACAGAGGCACCTGGCCATCGTAGATGCCGCCGGTTCGCCCGACCCGACGCGCTCGCACTTCGACGCGCAGGACTACATGGAATCGGGGACTCCGGGGCTGAAATCCACGGAGAGCGGCTGGATGAATCGCGCGCTCACCAAGCCCGAAGGCAAGGTGTCGCCGGTGAGAGCGGTAGCGCTGGGAGCCGAACTGCCGCGCACGCTTCGCGGCCAAGAGGCGGCGGTAGCCATGCAGAGTATCGGGGCGTTCCAGGTGCGCGACGCCAAAGCGGCGGCGGAATTCCAGCAGATGTTCGAAGCCAGCAAAGATCCGGTATTGCAGGCCACCGCGCGCGAGACCTTCGAAGCCATGGCGATGCTGCAAGCGATCCAGAAACAGCCTTACACCCCGGCGGGCGGCGCAGAATATCCGCGCGCGCCGCTGGGCGAGAACCTCAAGCAGATTGCGCAGTTGATCAAAGCGGATGTGGGCATGGAAATGGCTTTTGCCGACATTGGCAACTGGGACCACCACGTGCAGGAAGTGGGGCAGACGGCCGATCAGGGACGGCTGGCCGATCTGCTGCGCACGTTCGGACAGGCACTCAGCGCCTTCTGGAACGATATGGGCGACCGCATGCAGGATATCGCGGTGGTCACCATGTCGGAGTTCGGCCGGACGGCAAAAGAGAACGGCAATCGCGGCACCGATCACGGGCATGCGAATTGCATGTTCGTGATGGGCGGCGATATCAAGGGCGGCAAGGTCTACGGCAAATGGCCGGGGCTGGAACAGCAGCAGTTGTATGAAGGCCGGGATTTGTACCTCACCACGGATTTTCGCGACGTGCTGGGGGAGTTGGTGAGCCGCCACAGCGGCAATCCATCGTTACAAGGGGTTTTTCCGGGCTACACTCCGAAATTCGTGGGGCTGGTGGGATAAGGCCAAGCGTCGCGCATTTCCTCGCGACGGTACGGCGACAAGCAAGGGCTCCGATACCGGGGGAGTACCGGTTGGCTTGACTCAAGCGTTGCGCACGCTGTAGTATTCGGCCTATGGCGATGAGGTGCGGGCGTGTTTGAACCACCCGAGGGATCATGGGAGATTATTCCGTTCGCACAGTGTGCGGAGAAGGACCGGTTCATCGATTTCCTGGAACGTCCCGAGTTGGTCCGCTTCCTGCGCCGATTCAAGAGCGACCGCAGAGTGATGGCGCACCTGCGGAGCGTTCTAACGCCGCGGTACCAGATCTCGCTCTTCGAAAACGACGAAGTGATCGAACTCATTGCCTGGAAAGTGGCCACGCGGCAACTGGCGCTTCGCCTGGCGGGGAAAGTTCTCCAGCCGGGCGTCGAGTCCCCGGGTGGAGGCCAATGCGGCGGGGGAGAAGCCGGTGCGAAGCGCCGCCCCGAAGAACGCCGGCACAAGTAAAAGCAGAGGAAGCAATCGAGTTCGGAGCACTCCCAGCAACATGGCAGCCGTCACTCCCACCTCTTCCCGCCAGACGAAATCCTGGTTCGCGATTACGGTCGTCGAGGAAGGGAATAGCGCCCAAAACGTAGCGGGGCTGACGATTGCGGTCGAACTGACCGACGCCGGCATAAAGACGGGAACGACGTCCAAGAAGTCGCCGGTGGTCCGCTTCGACGATCTGACGCCCGGCGGCGCGGGCAACATCGTGGAAACTTCGGACGAGAAAGTTGCGTGGGAGGTTATCGCCGACATCGAATAGTCCGGCGATGCTTCCATGGGCCGCATTTTTCTTCCGCGAGCGCAAGCCACGCCATACACGCCGAAGGCGGGCGAGACTTTTCGCGAAGTGGCCGCCAAGTGCGAAAAAGCGAAGCCGCCGATCACTCCCGAAGAAGTGGCGCAGTTCAATTGGGGGGCGGTTGCGGAATCGGAGATTCTGCGCGCGCTGGTGGAACTGGTCGGCGTGGAGGACGCCAGCACGCGCGATCCGTTGGAGTGCGAACTGAATCCCAAGAACGGACTGAAGGGCAAAATCCTGCTTCCGAAGCTTTGGAAGAAGGGCGGGCTGGAGTACGAAAAGGTACACAGGCTGACGGTGAAAAAGTCATTGCCGGCAACCGCGGTCAGCATCACCAGCATGGACGCCTGGTTTCTTCCGGGGGAAGAACGGTGCGGCATTTTTTACCAGCTGGAAGGCCTCAAGGAGCGGGCCCAACTGCTCGATTTCGACGTATACGCCAGCAACTACTGCGAAGCGACGGCGCAGGTGAAGGACGATTTGGTGGACTACACCTACGCCGACACTCCGGATGTGCCCATCTTGCAAAGATCGGTCAGCAGCGCAGCGACCCAGCGGCAAAGCGGCCCCATCGAGCTCTGGCAAGGCGAGAGCGAAGCCGCGAGCGGCGTGCTGGCGAAGCGCGACGGCGGCAAGCGTTACATTAACGCCGCGTCGTCGCCCTACACCGTGGTACTGCGGTATTCCAAAACGGCGGCCAAGACGGCTTTCGTCATTCTGCATTCGTTCTGGCCGCGCTGGTCCGGCGACGGCGATCGTCGCAGCCTGGTTTCGGATTCCGTAAGAGTCAGGTGGACGACGAAGAATTGTCCGGGTGGATTGCAGGGGCAGATTCAACTGTTCGACAAGGACAGGATGGTCTGGCAGCAGTATCTTGCGCCCGCCCACTGCGGCAATGGCGACCAGGAGTTCGATTTGCCGGACGAGGCAAAGGCGACGATCGAGGAAGATTTCATGCCTTACCGCGTGCAGATTCAACTGCACACCGATCAGGACACCGACGACGGGTTCGCCATCGCCGCCATGCATACCGAGGTCCGCCTGTTCACGGATCAGGCGATCGGGACGTTCGGCGCAGATCACGAAGAAGAACCGCAGGTGCTGCCGCTGGCATTGGCGCCCTACTATGCGGGCCCGGCGCCCCCTGAAGATTCCGCCAAGGGACGCAAGCTGCGGTTGGCCAAGGGCGGATACCACCCCGGTCCGGTGGCGGATGGCGAAGATCAGGCGCCGTACCTGCAAGCGGTGCGCGAATTGCAACGCGATCATATCCGGCACGGGAGCACGGAACGGCTAAGAGCCGACGGAACGATCGATGCATCGACGAAAACCGCGATTGCCGCGCTGGCGCCGGACCGCAGGCCTCTATTTGGCGATCAGGACGGTAAAAATCTGAAGGGCAACGACCGGATCGCGAGCGCTCTGAACGACAACAATACGCCGGCTACGGTGTGGGTGGACGAGCGGCACAACGACACCGAAACGGACGCGGCACCACATAAAGCGCTGGCGGCGAACCTGGATGCCGCCTCCCCCTGCCGTCCGTGGATTCCGCTGGAAGTCACGATTCCGGTGCTGCGAAGGAGCGATTCCCTGACCAGTGGCGCGATTCCGGACATCACGAAAGCGTCGCGGGCAGCGACCGGGCCGATCCGCGTCGATTGGACGTTCCGCGATCTGGAGCCGGAAGACCAGATCGACACCGCGGACGACACGGCAGAGCGGGCGCGCGCGCATACATTTCCAGAGGACAGCTTGCCGACGATTCGGGGGACACACAACGGAAAAGACGCCTGGAATTGCACCGCGGCGCAGGGTGGATTACGGGGCGCGGATTACTACAAAGCGCCCTACGGTACGGATGCCGACAGCCTGATGCCTTGGAAGGCGCTGGGAGATTCCGGCGCCGGCGCGGTATGTTCGGTGGTACACGACGATCTGGGCCAGGACAAGGCGCAGTTGTTTACGACTCATCTCGGCGCGGCGGGCGTGTATTTTCATCCCTCGAACATCGGGGGGGACGGTTATCAACTGCGCGCGCAGGTGAGTTTTCGCGACCTACCCTCGGGAGCGACGCACCCGAATTGGAAAGTGCTGCGCGAGCGCTACGATCCGACCAAGCTGGCGCAAGTTCATTCGGCTCCGCTGCGGGTGAGGCGGAAGAAACCATGAGGGCATAGACTCCGTGGGCACCGGGCCCGGATGTCATTGGAAGCCGAGATCGGCCTGGGTGGAATGGGCACAATCCGGTTACGGAAGCGGGCGCGCCGCGCGGTTGTAATCGCGGCGTGGACATAAAAATGCACCGATACCTGGCGCTATGAAGATTCTAGTCGCTACCAGCGGAGGCTACAATCCGGATCGCGATGCCGCCCATCACGCATTTTCGTTTCCCTGGCCGAAGGGTTCTGAAATTCACGTTCTGACGGTTGCGGAGGTGGCGTATCCCGTGATGATGGCGATGGGGCCGGATCCGATCGACGTGACGGATCTCGAAATTCCGTCGCGGGAAGAAGTGAGTTCGATCTCGAGCAGCGCAGCTTCGCGATTTCGCGAACTGGGGCTGACGGCCGAGGGATTCAGCTCGACGGGCGATCCGGAGACCGAGATTCTCGAGCATGCCCGCAAGTGGGGCGCCGACCTGATTGTGGTCGGATGGCACGACCGTTCGCGTATCGAGAGGTTCTTAGTGGGGAGCGTTTCCCAGCACGTGGTGAAAAACGCTCCCTGTTCGGTCCTGGTTCTCAAGGACGGCGGCAAAGGATAGCGCGGGCAGATTGGCTGCCCACCCGCGCTCACCAGCGACCGATGGTTTCGTAGCTCGATGAAATGTTGGGCTCTTCTTCGGCGCTGCTGCCGAGATCCATCACCTGCACCCGTTGGCCGACGGTCAACTCCTGTAGCCGAAGGACGTGGCCGGTGCGGAAGCGGACGGCATCGCGATGGCGGTTTTCGGCCGCGGAGGTTTGCATGAAAGTCACTTCTTCGTCGGGGCCGATGTGAAGCTGTTTCTGGAGCGAGGCCGGCACGTCGTGCAGAACCAGGCGCGCGCCCGGAGGGATGCACACCGCGGCAGTCTGCGGCGGCTCGGGTAAAAACAAAAGATCCTTGAACCTTTCCCAGAAACTCTTTTTCTGGGCCGTTTTCATGCGATTGGGCTCACATTCGGCCGCGGCGGCCAAGCCGAGTGAGCCGGAACGGAACCGATGCACCACCAGTACTTCGCCCTCTACAGCCAGGCGATTCGGAAACTCCATCAAAGAATAGTCACACATAGCGCCTCCATTATTAAATTGCTTAGAACCGCGCACCCGCTCACAAGGCGGTCCTTCCCTGGACCAGCCGGAATACCAGAACGATTGCCGCAACAACGGGAAGAATGAAAGGACCCGTAAAGAGTGAAAGACGTCACCATGCCGAGCAGCCACAAGACCAGGAGGACTACCAAAATGGTCTGCAGCATTTCTGATTCTCCTGCTCTCTGGTAAGGATGCTGCACCATACCTGCCACTGGTGATTCCGGCACACACGACGGGGGGAGGGTGGCATCCGACTTGCATTTATCGACGAGGGATTGAAACTGCGCCGGCTTCTGCGAGACATCTCTCCGGCGCGGCGGCGACGGCACCGTGCAAGATGTGGGTGAACTATGGAAATTGCGGCGGGTAGTGCCGGGCGGAAGCCGGCCAGCGGCCATGCAAGCGCCTGGCACGTGCTGACCGGATTGCTGGACTGGTTCGGCGAGATTGCGGCCTACTGCGGAGGGCTGATTCGTTCGGCCGTACGCCCGCCGTACGAATGGCGGGAATTGCTGCGTCAATGCGACCGGATCGGCTCCCTCTCGCTACCGTTAGTGGCGCTGGCGGGCGCCGCGACCGGCGTGGTGTTATCGCTCGAGACGCGGGAGAGCCTGATCCGCTTCGGGGCAAAAACCATGCTGCCGGCGGTGATCGTGTTTTCGATTCTCAAAGAGAGCGGTCCCATTATTACGGGCCTGGTGGTGAGCGGGCGGGTGGGCGCGGGAATCGGCGCGGAACTGGGTTCCATGAAAGTCACCGAACAGATCGATGCGATGGAGGCATCGGGCGTCGACCCATTGCGATATCTGGTGGCGACGCGCGTCCTGGCGTGCATCCTGATGCTCCCCCTGCTGACTTTGGCGGCGGACTTTTGCGGGATTCTTTTGGGGTGGATGGCGAACAATTTACAGGAACCGATTTCCTTCCGCTACTTCTTCCAGAGTGGGTTCAAGAGCGTGGATTTCAGCGACTTTCTGCCCGAAACGTTCAAAACCGCGGTGTACGGGCTGATTATCGGCACGATTGCGTGCTTCGAAGGCATGCGGACCAGAGGGGGCACCGAAGGCGTAGGCAGGTCGACTACGCGCTCGGTGGTGCTGGCGTCGCTGTTCGTGATTCTCGCCGATGTGCTGCTGGTGCGTCTCATTCTGGCTATCTGGGATTGAGGAGGTGGACGTTGGAATCCGAACCGCGTGAAAATCCCGTCGAAGTCGAGAGCCTGAAGAAGGCTTTCGGAAAGCAAAAAGTGCTCGACGGCGTGAACCTGCAAGTGGCGAGCGGCGAAACGCTGGCCGTGCTGGGGCGCAGCGGGACCGGAAAAAGCGTGCTGCTGAAGCTGCTGATCGGTCTGCAAAAACCCGACTCGGGGCGGATCGCGATTCACGGAAAAGATCTCGCCACATTAAACGGGCAACAGCTGAACGAATTGCGGCTGCGGATTGGATTTCTGTTCCAGCAGGCGGCGCTATACGACTCGCTGACGGTGGAAGACAATGTCGCCTTTCCGTTGCGCCGGCACAGCAGCGACCCTCAGGAGAAGCAGCGGGAGAAAGTGCGCGAGCTGCTGGAAAGCGTAGGCATGCAGGACCACGGCAACAAAATGCCGTCGGAGATTTCGGGAGGGATGCAGAAACGCGTGGGCCTGGCGAGGGCCTTGGTGCTCGATCCCGATATTCTGCTGTTCGACGAACCCACCGCCGGCCTCGATCCGATCACCTCGGGAGAAATCGACGAACTGATTGTGGAACTGCGCGAGAAACGAAAACTGACCGCCATCGTGGTGACTCACGATATCCGCGGCGCCAGAACATTCGCACACCGCCTGGTGCTGCTGCGAGAGGGGAAGATCGTAGCCGAGGGCAGTTTCGCCGATCTCCAGCAGAACGACGACCGGTTCGTGCAGCAGTTCGTGGGGAGCCTGTCATGAAAAACGAGCGCACGAGTACCGTCCGATTAGGAATTTTCGCGATCTGCGCGCTGGCGATTCTGAGCGGGGGAGTTTTTCTGATCGGCAGCCGGAAGCTGGATTTCGTGTCCACGTACACCTTGAAGGCGGAATTTCCGAATGCGGGGGGACTGGTTGCGGGAGCGGACGTTCGGGTGGGCGGCATTCACATGGGCACGGTCCGGTCGATCGAGCTGCCGCAATCGCCGGATGGAAAAGTGGCGGTGCGCATGGATCTCGCCGCCAAGACGCGCGCGGTGCTGCGCAAAGATTCGGTGGCCTCCATTCAGGCGGAGGGCCTGGTAGGGGACGAATACATCGAAGTTTCGTTCGGCTCGAAAGGCGCCCCGCCGGTTCACGATGGCGATACCATCGCCGGCCAGCCACCGCTCGAGATGTCGCAGCTTTTCAACAAGACCAACGGCATCCTGGACCAGGTGCAGCTGGTGGCGCAAAACCTGCAAGGCGTATCGAAGAACATGGAAGATATCAGCGGCAAGGTCAACTCCGGCACCGGGACCGTGGGCGCCCTGATCAACAACAAGTCGCTATACAACGAGGCGAACGCCGGGGTTCAGGACTTTCAGGAAGATGCGGAGGCGCTCAAGCACAATTTTCTTCTGCGCAGCTTTTTCAAAAAGCGCGGCTACGAAGATGCCTCGGAGCTGACCAAGAACGAAATCGGGCAATTACCGGGGAATCCCGCCTCCAAAGAATTCACCCTCGACGGCAAGAACCTGTTTGAGAAACCGGACACCGCTAAGCTGAAGAACGAGAAAGATCTCCAGCCGGTGGGACAGTTCCTGGCGGGCAATCCATTCGGCCTTGCGGTGGTGGCGGCGTTGGGGAGCGCGAAGGGAGACACCAGCCAGGAGAAACAACTGACCCTGGCGCGCGCGGCGGTGGTGCGCGACTACCTGGTGAATAACTTCAAGCTGGACGATGCGCGCGTCAAGACTATGGGACTGGCAAAGGAGGCGCCGTCGCCGTCGGGCGAGGTGCAAATCATGGTCTACCCCGCGGGGACCGCGGGCGGACATTGATCCCGGCTGGACGATGCGCGCGTCAAGACCAGCGGGCGAGTGCAAATGATGGTCTACCTCGCGGCGCCGCGGGGAACCGCCGGTGGACATTGATCCGCGCCACTGGTGTTCCCGCGGTGAGCCGCCATCTGTACGACCCGCCTGACCTCCGTGGCAGCGAATGGGCTCGCCAGCAGGTCGTATCCTCCGAGGTTCAAAACTTCCGCCCACAGCCGCTCGTCCGCCAGGGGCGAGGACACAATCAGCGGTGGAGTGCGCGGTTCATTTTCGAGGTGTCGCAGTAAGTCCCGCCAATCCCCATCCGCGAGGTTTTGATCGCAAACCACGACCCAGGGCCGGAATCGCCGGATCGCAGACAATGCATCGCGGCATCCCGCCGCACGGTGCAGTTTGCAGTCGGAGCACAAAATTGTTCCGAGCGATGAATGGATTTGCTCATCGCCGCTGACCACGAGCAGGGGAAAACCAGTTTGAACGCGGGCACAGGCCATAGCCGACACGGGATTGTCACTCCTTCGAGAAGTTTGGCGGGGGCCATGCGCGAGGAACGAGTGGAGTGGCAGTGGATGAGCTTGCAGGGCCCCCTGTATTCCAGCCGCGTGCGAATAGGCAATCGCGGTGCCAAAGCCACGGGAGGGATGCCTAAAAGACTTACGAACATGGCAAGATGTGGGGGCGCGTAATAAGTTGCGCGCGGCGACATTAGTTGCATGCCGCACGTCGGCGCACGGATTGCAAACCATCAGGCGGGGGTGACCCGTTGGATCCCCCGCTCCGGAGGCGACCGTTTCTGCTGCTTCCGGAAAGCTTAGGCCGGATTGGAGAAGAGCAGCGTCAAATCCGGCACGGAGCGGGGGATCTCTTTTCCGCCATGAACGACGAGGAGTTCAAGAAGCACATCAAAGACCTGGTCCACGGGCATCATCATCCCGAGGAGCACGACTGGCCGGACCGGTTGCCGGCCGCAGCAACTGCGGGCAGGAGGACAGCATCGCATGAAGCCACAAAATCCAAGAGAGCCGGAGCCAAAGCTTCCGGAACCCGATCCCGATCCGGGCGAAAGCGATCCGAATCCATTTCCAAGGCCTCACGGACCGGGTCCTGACGTGAGCGACCCCACAGCTCCGTCGCCGCCATGGAGCATGTAGGCAACGAATCTGCACTTAACCAGTTTGGAGGTTGTGAATGCAAACCAGCAAAATCAAAAAGACCGATCCTGAAAAAAAATTTCGCAGCGTTCTGGCAGCGAGCACGCTTGCCGGAGACTCGGTGCGCAATGCGGCTGGGGAGGATCTTGGCAAGATCGATGAGATCATGATCGACATTCCCTCGGGGCGCGTGGCCTATGCGGTTCTGTCGTTTGGGGGATTTCTGGGAATGGGCGACAAGCTATTTGCGGTTC
>Ga0335073_10011984_pt1 | contig 12185 bp, 11 predicted proteins | sample Lox_Sample_22_FD_207093 | JGI IMG/M metagenome (GOLD analysis project Ga0335073, IMG submission 207093) | Soil microbial communities from Loxahatchee National Wildlife Refuge, Florida, United States - Lox_Sample_2.2 | ecosystem: Environmental > Terrestrial > Soil > Wetlands | place: USA... | reverse complement strand
CCGGCGCCGCACGGCGGATCGCGTGGCAGGCTTGGAGCGTCACCGAACAGCGATCGGGGGAGGATCGGTACATGTACCGCTGGCAGGGCCTGGACGACGTGCCCGACGGCTGGGGTCCCTCCGTGGTCACGATAGGGGTCTTCGACGGCGTGCACCGGGGGCACCAGCGCATCGTCGGCCGGGCCGCCGAGGCCGCGGCCGAGCTCGGGCTGCCGGTGGTGGTGGTCACCTTCGACCCGCACCCGGACGAGGTGGTGCGCCCGGGTACCCACCCGCCGCATCTGAGCACGGCCCGGCGGCTCGCGGAGCTGCTGGCCGGGCTGGGCGTGGACGCGGTGTGCGTGCTGCCGTTCACCCGCGAGTTCTCCGAGCTGGGACCGGACGAGTTCGTCCACGCCGTGCTGGTCGACCGGCTGCACGCGGTCCGGGTGGTGGTGGGGGAGGACTTCCGGTTCGGCTACCGCGCCGCGGGCGACGTCGCGCTACTGGCCGAGCTCGGCGAGAAATACGACTTCACCGCGGAGGGCGTGCCGCTGCTGGCCGACGACGGGGTGCGAATCTCCTCCAGCGAGATCAGGGAGCGGCTCGCGGCCGGGGACGTGGCGGCCGCCGCGCGCGATCTCGGACGGCCGCACCGGGTGGAAGGCGTGGTGGTACGGGGCCAGCGGCGCGGCAAGGCGCTCGGCCTCCCGACCGCCAACCTGGAGACGCCGCCGCACAGCGCGATCCCCGCGGACGGCGTCTACGCGGGCTGGCTCATCAGCCTCGACCCCGGCGGCCGGGAACAGGAGCGCTGGCCGGCCGCGATCTCGGTCGGCACCAACCCGACCTTCGACGGGACCGAGCGCAGCGTCGAGGCGTACGCGCTGGACCGCGACGACCTGGACCTCTACGGAACGCACGTCGCGGTGGACTTCGTGGCCCGGCTGCGGGGGCAGGTGCGGTTCGATTCCGTTGACGAGCTGGTCGCGCAGATGCAGCGCGACGTGGACGCCGCCCGCGCGCTCCTGCCGGGCGGCTAGGAAGCTTTCCGGCGCCGATCGCGTTGTACTTCGTGTCATCGGCATGTCCGGCAGCGGGCCTGATCGGCCAGGCGGGCGTGGTACGGTAAGTAGTCGGTCGGCGTAGCCGACCAGGTCAGCTGCGCCCTCATGCGGCTGGCCACTGGGAACCAGCCGCGGCCTGGCTTGCGGCGCGCTCCCGGCCCCGGGCGGCTTCTCCGGATACCAGCGGGGCATCCAATGACGATCAGATAACGAGGGAGCAACGTGCCGCTAGACACCACGGTGAAGAAGGAGATCATCGCCGGGCATGCGACCAGTGAGGGTGACACCGGCTCGCCGGAGGTCCAGGTCGCGCTGCTGACACGGCGGATCCAGGAGCTGACCGAGCACCTCAAGGTACACAAGCATGATCACCACAGCCGCCGCGGGCTGCTGCTGCTCGTCGGCCGGCGCAGGCGCCTGCTGCAGTACCTGTCCAGGAAGGACATCGCCCGCTACCGCGCGCTTATCGAAAAGCTCGGCTTGCGCAGGTAGGTTGAGGGCAATCCCCGCCCGCCGGGCCCATGCCTCGGCGGGCGGCAACTGAATACAGAAGAGAAAAGAAGGCAACAGAACGACGTCCCGCGGCCCCGGCCCAGGAGCGCTCCGGCGCCCAGGGGCCGGTCCTCGGTAGTGGTTCTCGGGTCAGGGGATGGCGCCCGCAGTGGCGCCAGCGCACCGGGCCGAGGACTTCGATCGAAGACCGGCCGGCAGACGGCCCGGCCTAACGGTCGGCGCAAGCTCCACTGGTGGCGGGCAGACGCGGGACCTCAGTCAAGGAGGTCTCATTCATGGCTACATCCCAGGAGGGTGTGCATACTGCCGAGGTCGTCATCGACAACGGCTCATTCGGCGTTCGTAAGGTCCGGTTCGAGACCGGACGGCTGGCCCGCCTCGCCGCGGGCTCGGCCGTGGTGTATCTCGACGACGAGACCATGGTGCTGTCCGCGACCACCGCGTCCAAGCATCCCAAGGAAGGTCTCGACTTCTTCCCGCTCACCGTGGACGTGGAGGAGCGGATGTACGCGATAGGCCGGATCCCCGGCTCGTTCTTCCGCCGCGAAGGCCGTCCGTCCGAGGACGCCATCCTCACCTGCCGCCTGATCGACCGGCCGCTGCGGCCGTCGTTCGTCCACGGGCTGCGCAACGAGGTCCAGATCGTCGAGACGATATTGGCCCTGCACCCCGACTACCTCTACGACGTGGTCGCGATCAACGCGGCCTCGCTCTCCACCCAGCTGTCCGGACTGCCGTTCTCCGGGCCGATCGGCGGCGTCCGGGTGGCCCTCATCAAGGGCCAGTGGGTCGGCTTCCCGACCTACTCGCAGCTGGAGGAGGCCACCTTCGACATGGTGGTGGCCGGCCGGGTGCTCGAGGACGGCGACGTCGCGATCATGATGGTGGAGGCGGAGTCCACCGCCAGCACGCTGCGCCTGCTGGCCGACTCCGGCAGCGGGGCCGTGGCGCCCACCGAGGACACCGTGGCGGCCGGGCTTGAGGCGGCCAAGCCGTTCATCAGGCTGCTCTGCGAGGGCCAGCTGCAGGTGGCGGCGCACGCCGCCAAGGAAGTCGCCGACTTCCCGATCTTCGTCGACTACCAGCAGGACGTCTACGACGCGCTGGCCGCCGAGATTTCCGACGACCTGGCCAAGGCGCTCACGATCGCCGGCAAGCAGGACCGGGAGGCCGAGACCGACCGGGTCAAGGCCCGGGCGGCCGAGCGGCTGGGCGGCCAGTTCGAGGGCCGGGAGAAGGAGATCAGCGCCGCGTTCCGGTCGCTGACCAAGAAGCTGGTCCGGGAGCGGATCATCCGCGACGGCGTGCGGATCGACGGCCGCGGCCTGACCGACATCCGGCAGCTGTCCGCCGAGGCGGGCATCATCCCCCGGGTGCACGGCTCGGCGCTGTTCGAGCGGGGCGAGACCCAGATCCTCGGCGTCACCACGCTGAACATGCTCCGCATGGAGCAGATGATCGACACGCTCAACCCGGAGCGCACCAAGCGCTACATGCACAACTACAACATGCCGCCGTACTCCACCGGCGAGACCGGCCGGGTCGGCTCGCCGAAGCGGCGCGAGATCGGCCACGGCGCGCTGGCCGAGCGGGCGCTGATCCCGGTGCTGCCCACGCGCGAGGAGTTCCCCTACGCCATCCGCCAGGTGTCCGAGGCCGTCGGCTCCAACGGATCCACCTCGATGGGCTCGGTCTGCGCGTCGACGATGTCGCTGCTGGACGCGGGCGTGCCGCTGAAGGACATGGTGTCCGGCATCGCGATGGGCCTGATCCACGAGGGCGGCGAGTACGTCACGCTGACCGACATCCTGGGCGCCGAGGACGCGTTCGGCGACATGGACTTCAAGGTCGCCGGGACCAAGGACGCGATCACCGCGCTGCAGCTGGACACCAAGCTGGACGGCATCCCCGCCTCGGTCCTGGCCGCGGCGCTGAAGCAGGCGCGGGGGGCGCGGCTGACCATCCTCGACGTGATGCGCGAGGCGATCGACGCCCCGGCCGAGATGAGCCCGTACGCGCCGCGGATCATCACGGTCAAGGTTCCGGTCGACAAGATCGGCGAGGTGATCGGCCCGAAGGGCAAGATGATCAACTCCATCCAGGAGGACACGGGCGCCGAGATCACCATCGAGGACGACGGCACGATCTATATCGGCGCCACCGACGGTACCTCGGCCGAGGCGGCCCGGTCGGCGATCAACGCGATCGCCAACCCGCACATCCCCGAGGTGGGCGAGCGGTTCCTGGGCACGGTGGTGAAGACCACCCCGTTCGGCGCGTTCGTCTCGCTGCTGCCGGGCCGGGACGGTCTGCTGCACATCACCCAGATCCGCAAGCTGCACGGCGGGGCCCGGATCGAGAACGTCGACGACGTCATCGCGGTCGGGGACAAGATCCAGGTCGAGATCCGCGAGGTGGACGACCGGGGCAAGCTGTCGCTGGTCCCGGTCGAGGTCGTCGAGCGGGAGGCGGCCGGCGAGGACCTGAGCGGCGGGTACGACGACCACCGCTCCCGCGACCGGGGTGACCGGGGTGACCGCGGTGACCGCGGCGGGTACCGGGACCGGGACCGCGGCGGCGACCGTGACCGTGACCGCGGCGGCGACCGGGGCGGCGAGCACCACCGCACCCGGGAGCGCCACCGCGGGCCGCGCAACTCATGACCGAGCGTTCGGGGCCGCCGAACGGCGGCGACTCGCACGTCGTCCGCACCGTGCTGCCCGGCGGCCTGCGGGTGATCACCGAGTCGCTGCCGGCGGTCCGGTCGGCAGCGTTCGGGATCTGGGCCGGCGTCGGCTCCCGGGACGAGGATCTCGCCTACGCCGGCGCCACGCACTACCTGGAGCACCTGCTGTTCAAGGGCACCTCGCACCGCAGTGCCCTGGACATCTCCGCGGCGATCGACGCGGTCGGCGGCGAGCTGAACGCGTTCACCGCCAAGGAGTACACCTGCTACTACGCGCGGGTGCTCGACGCCGACCTGCCGCTGGCCATCGACGTGCTGACCGACATGGTGACCAGTTCGCTGATCGAGCCGAAGGACGTGGACGCCGAGCGGGGCGTGATCCTCGACGAGATCGCGATGAACGATGACGATCCGTCGGACACGGTGCACGAGGCCTTCACCGTCCAGCTGTTCGGCGATACGCCGATGGGCCGGCCCATCCTGGGCAGCGTCAACTCGATCAACTCGATCACTCGCGACCAGATCGCCCGGCACTACGCCGCGCGGTACAAGCCGGAGAACCTGGTCGTGGCGGTCGCGGGCAGCCTGGACCACGACGAGGTGGTCGAGCTGGCGCGATCGGCGTTCGGCCCGGCGCTGACCGGGGCGGCGGACCCGCTGCCGCCGCGCCTGCCCCGGCCCGGGCAGGACCCCGGCCCAGGGTCGGCCGGCACCGGCGTACGGCTGGTATCGCGCGGCATCGAGCAGGCGAACCTGGTCCTGGGCTGCGGCGGGCTGTCGCGGACCGATGACCGCAGGTTCGCGCTCGGCGTGCTGAACGCCGCGCTCGGCGGCGGGATGTCCTCGCGGCTGTTCCAGGAGGTACGCGAGAAGCGCGGCCTGGCGTACTCGGTGTACAGCTTCAGCTCGCAGCACGCCGACTCCGGGATGTGGGGCGTGTACGCGGGCTGCATGCCCGCCAAGGCCGATGAGGTGCTGGCGATCTGCCAGGACGAGATCGCCAAGGTGATCTCCGGCGGGCTGACCGACGATGAGCTGAGCCGCGGCAAGGGTCAGCTGCGCGGGTCGATCGTGCTCGGCCTCGAGGATCCCTCGTCCCGCATGAGCAGGCTCGGCAAGGCCGAGCTGGTCTATCCCCGGCTGGAGCCCGTTGAGGAGATCCTCGCCGCGATCGGGGCGGTGACCCACGACGACGTGCGCGAGGTGGCCGCCGCGATACTGGCCCAGCCCAAGGCGCTCGCCGTGGTGGGACCGTTCGACGACGCCGACGCGTTCACCGCGAAGCTCGGCTGACCGGGTCCGGCCCCGCGGGCCGAGGGCGGATTGCTGGCGGCCGCGGCAGCCGGGTAGGTTGCGAAGGCAACCGCTAGCGGAGGAGCGCGATGATCAAAGTCGGCGTGCTCGGCGCCAAGGGGCGCATGGGGTCCGAGGTCTCCCGCACGGTTGAGGCCGCCGCCGACATGGAGCTGGCCGCCGCCGTCGACATCGGTGACGCGCGCGACCCGCTGGCCGGCTGCGACGTGATCGTCGACTTCACCCACCCGGGTGCGGTCCTGGACAACGTGCGGTGGTGCATCGCGCACGGCCGGAACGTCGTCGTGGGAACGTCCGGATTCGACGAAGCCAGGCTGGCCACGGTCGCGGGCTGGCTCGGCGAGAGACCCTCGGTCCGCGTGCTGATCGTGCCGAACTTCTCCGTCGGCGCCGTGCTCATGATGAGCTTCGCCGCGCAGGCCGCCCGCTTCTTCGAGTCAGCCGAGGTCATCGAGCTGCATCACGCCGCCAAGGTCGACGCGCCGTCGGGCACGGCGGTGCGGACCGCGTCGCTGATCGCCGCGGCCCGGGCTGCCGCGGAACTCGGGCCGCCCCCGGACGCGACGGTCTCCGAGGTGGAGGGGGCGCGCGGCGCGGTCGTGGACGGGGTGCGGGTGCACTCGGTCCGGCTGGCCGGGCTGCTGGCGCACCAGGAGGTGCTGCTCGGCGGGCACGGTGAGATCCTGACCATCCGGCACGACTCGCTGGACCGGTCGTCGTTCATGCCGGGGGTGCTGCTGGCGGTGCGGGGCATCGCAGCGTTGCCGCTCGGCCTCACGGTCGGGCTGCAGGGCCTGCTCGGCCTGGCGTGAAGGGAGCACGGGACGATGAGGGCGATCCTCAACATCATCTGGCTGGTGTTCGAGGGGATCTGGATGGCGATCGCCTACTTCTTCGTCGGGCTGATCTGCTTCATCCTGATCATCACGATCCCGTTCGGCATCGCGTCATGGCGGATTGCCAACTACGTCCTCTGGCCGTTCGGCCGGACCATCGACCGGCGGCCGGGCGCCGGGGTCGCCTCCCTGATCGGCAACATCATCTGGATCATCCTGTTCGGCTGGTGGCTGGCCATCGGGCATCTGGTGTTCGGCATCGCCATGTGCGTGACGATCATCGGCATCCCGCTCGGCCTGGCCAGCTTCAAGATCATCCCTATCACCCTGTTCCCGCTCGGGGTCCAGATCGTGCCCACGGACCAGCCGTTCGCTGGCGTCGCCTGACCGCGTACGTAGCGGGCCTCCCGAGCCGCGCGCCGGCCCGGGAGTCAGGACCTCCGGGCCGGACAGCGACTCGGCGATGCGCTTGATCCCGGTCAGCCGCTGGTCCCAGTCGGCGGCGAGCGTGGCCAGCCATCGCGCGGTCTCGGCGATGCCCTCGGGACGGGCCGTGTAACGCACCTCGCGGCCCTGCCGCCGGCCGCTGACCAGGCCGGCCCGGCCGAGCACCGCGAGATGCTTCACCACCGCCTGCCGCGTGATCGGCAGCCCGTCGGCCAGCGCGGTCGCGGTCGCCTCGCCCCGGACGGCCAGGTCCTCAAGCAGCCGGCGCCGGGTCGGATCGGCCATCGCGGCGAGAATCTCGTCCGGCGGGCCCGTCACCGGCGTCACCGGCCCGCCGGGACCGGCGCGCCCGTGACCCGGGCGCTGACACGCCGCGCCGCCGCGGCCGGCCCTGGCGGAGTCGGCCCCGGCGGAGTCGGCCGCGGCCGCAGCTGGCCTGCCTGCGGCAGGATCACGCTGGCGACCGTTCCGCGTACTCCTGGAGCTCTCCGAGCTCGGAGATCCAGCCTTCGGTGTTCTGCTTGACCGCCGTGCCCCTGTCCTCCTCGCTGCCGTCCAGGCTCGCGAAGCCGGTCTCCACCACGCGGAGCCGGGTAGCCGAGCCCTCCGGGATCAAGGTGAACTCGACGAGCGTGGAGTTGCCGGAGGCGGGCTCGGTTCCGGTCGGTCGGGCCCAGCGGTAGGAAAAGAAGCCGGGGGGCTCGACCCTCTCGACTCGCGCATGGTGGTTCCCGTGCTCCTTCCAGCCGAAGATCATCTTCCCGCCCGGCCTCAGGTCTACCTCGGCCGAGTCGCCGAACCAGCGGGCGACGTGATCGGGCTCGGTCAGCACCGCCCAGACGCGGTCCTGTGGTGCGTTGATAATGATCTCGCGCTCGATCCGGTCAGTGGCCATGTTCCTTCCTCCCTTTAGGTGCAACCTAATGGTTGCACATCGATGTCTCTAGGCGCAACTATCTGGTTGCATAAGTGTGCTGCCGAGCGGCGATGCAGCCGGCAGCGTACCGTCATGCCTGGACAGCGCACCCGGCGACGCGGCCTGCCGACGGTTAGGATCGTCGGGCCGGCCCGGCGGAGGCTAAGCTCTCATCGTGCCCGCTGTCCCCGATTGGCTCGTCCCTCCGCACGAGGGCTGGCATTTTGCGGATCTCCTGGCTCTCCCGCTGGACGGCTCGCAGCACATCGAGCTGATCGACGGGGCGTTCATCCCGATGAGCCCGCCGTCCAAGTTCCACGTCCAGGTCACCCGGAACCTCCAGGCCCAATTCGACCAGTGGTGTCCCATCGGCTTCCGGGCCGACAGCGAGAAGATCATCCGAGTCGACGACGACAACGGCCCGCACGCCGATGTGCTGGTCGTGAAGGACAGCGCCCATGACGACCCGGAGCGGGCCAGATGGTACAACGGGTCAGATGTGCTCCTGGCCGTCGACGTGGTGTCCCCCAGCACGTGGGTGCGGGACAGGGAGCGGAAGCCGCAGATCTATGCCAAAGCCGGGATCAAGTTCCTGTGGCGGGTCGAGGACGAAGACGACAGCCCGGTCATCTACACGTCGGAGCTGGACGCGGCGTCGGCATACAACATCACCGGGATCTTCTACCATCGCCTGAAGCTGTCCGCGCCCTTCCCCGTCGACCTCGATCTCGGCGAACTGACCCAGTAACCCGCGGGCGTCGCGTTCGTGGCGGAACGGGCCGCCAGTGGCATACCGTCGCGTTATGTGCCGGAGCATCAAGACCCTGCGTGAGCCCTTTACCGAGAACGTGACCGAGGAGGACGTGCGGGCTGCTGCGCTGCAGTACGTCCGTAAGGTGAGCGGCTTCCGCCGCCCGGCCCGGCATAACGCCGAGGCCTTCGACCGCGCCGTGGACGCGGTGGCCGGCGCCACGCTCACCTTGCTCGATCAGCTGGAACTGCGCCCGGCTGGCCGCCAGGCTTCATGATCGCGGAGAGTTTTCCGCGGATAGCGCATAAAACTCTCCACGGATTAGCCGCGGCGGAGCAGGCGCATCGGCAGCCTGCGGCCCGGCCGCATAGTGATGTTGGCGCTGGGCACGGGAAAACCGCGGACGGTCAATTCCAGTCGGTACCTGCGGGCCACGGTCGCCAGCACCAGCACGGTCTCGAGCTCGGCGAAGGAGGCGCCGACGCACGCGCGCCGGCCACCGCCGAACGGGATGTAGGCGTACCGGTGCCGCGGACGGCCGGTATGGTGCTCTCCGCCGTGACCGGCTGCCGCGTCCCGGCCGGCGGCTGAGTCCCTGGCAGCTGAGTCCCCGGCGGCTGAGTCTCCGCCGCCTCCGGGGCTCCGGTCGGCTCCGGGGCTCCGGTCGGCTGCGGGGCTCCGGTCGGCTGCGGGGCTCCGGTCGGCTGCGGGGCTCCGGTCGGCTGCGGCGTGAGGCAGGCCGGGTGCCTCGCCGTCTGGCAGGAACCGGCGAGGGTCGAACCCGGCCGGATCGGCCCAGAACTCCGGATGCCGGTGCACCAGGTACGGCGGGGTCGCCACCAGGCCCCCGGCCGGGATCTGCACTCCGCACATCTCGTCATCGGCCAGCGCGTTGCGCTCGATGGTCCAGGCCGGCGGGTAGAGCCGCATCGCCTCGGCCACCACCGCCCGTGTCCAGGGCAGCTTGTCGGCGTCGCCGGTGTCCGGGTCGCGATCGCCGAGGACCGAGTCAAGCTCCGCCTCGAGCCGCTCCCGGGCAGCCGGGTGTGCCGACAGCAGCGCCAGGGACCAGGACAGCGTGTTCGCGGTCGTCTCGTGACCGGCCAGCATGAACGTGGCCACCTCGTCGGCGATCTCGGCGTCGGTGAGCGGCGAGCCGTCCGGAGCCCGGGCCGCCAGGAGCACATCGAGCAGGTCGCCGCGGGGCGGGGCGCCGGCGCCCGAGACCGGATCCGGCTCGGGCTGGCCCGCGGCGCGGCGCCGGGAGACGATCCGGCTCACCGGGCCCTCGACCCCTTCGGAGGTGTGACCGACCCGACGGGCCACGGTCTTCAGCGCGCGGGTCGACGTCGGGCCCCATCGCAGCGGCAGGAACGATGCGGCCACCGCGACACGCTGGCCCGCGTCCATTGCCCGGCCCATCATCTCGGTCTCGCCGCTCAGGTCGGAGCCGAACAGCGCCCGGCCCACGATGTCCAGCGCCAGCGCACCCATCTGCCCGGAAACGTTGATCACCGAGCCCGTGGCGAGCGAGTCCCAGCGGGCGATCATCCGCCCCGCCGATTCGGTCATTACCGGGCCGAAGGTGGTCACGTGCCGCCGCGAGAACACCGGCTGGACCAGCCGCCGGTGCTGCCGCCAGCGCTCGCCCTCGCTCGTCAGCAGGCCGTCGCCCATCAGCGCGCGCAGCGGCCGGTAGGTGACGGCCTTGACGTAGTTGTCCTGGTTCGCGGCCAGCACGTGCTCGGCGTGCTCGGGCCGGCTCAGCAGGTAGAAGTATTGCCCCGGCGCGTAAGGGACCGCGACCGTGTCCCCGTACCTGGCGGCCAGCCGGACGTAGCCGTCGAGCGGGCTGCGCGCCAGCGACGCGAGCGCGGTGGCCGCGGCGCTGCCGTGCGGCCCGGGCAGGGTATGCCCACGGACTCGGACGTTCATAGTCCCCATACTGCGTCCCGCCGCGCTGCGCCGGTAGCCCGCCGCGGCCGCGGCGGCACCGTGGTCGGCACCTCTGCCCGGAGCGGGCTAGCGGCCGAAGTTTACCGCGCCGGTGTTGGCGCCGCTGATCACGACGGCGACGCTCTCGCTGGGCTCGGGAACGTACCGGCCGGACAGCAGGGCGCCAAGCGCGGCGCAACCGCCGGGCTCGCCGACGATCCGGAGCCGTTCCCACAACGCCTGCTGGGCCTGGCCGATCGCCTCGTCGCTGACCAGCACCACGGCGTGCACGCGCTGGGAGACGACCTGGAAGGTCAGCTCGCCCACCCGGCGCGGCGCCAGCGAGTCCACGGCCACGCTGCCCGTGGCCGCGTCAACCGGCCGTCCCGTGGCCAGCGCCTCGGTCATCGTCGGGGCGCCCTCCGGCTCCACGCCGACCACCCGCACCCCGCCGTTGCTCCCCGCGTCGCACGCGGTGGCGATCCCGGACAGCAGGCCGCCCCCACCGATGGCGGCCAGCACGGTGTCCGCGTGCGGGACCTGCTGCCGCAGTTCCAGGCCCACGGTCCCGGCTCCCAGCACGGTCTCGACCTGGTTGAAGGCGTGCACCGGCATAGCGCCGGACGCGGCCACCCACCGCTGGCTGACCGCGAACGCGTCGGAGTACGTCGCCCCCTCGACGACCAGGTCGGCGCCGTAGCTCCGGATCCGGCTGACCTTCGCCGCCGGCGAGACCTCGGGAACGAAGATCTTGGCCGGTACCCCGAGGACCCCCGCCGCGTACGCCACCGCCGCGCCGTGGTTGCCGCCCGACGCCGCGGTGACCCCGGCGGCGGGGACGTCCCTGAGCAGCAGGTTGGCGAAGGCGCCGCGCACCTTGAACGACCCCGAGTGCTGAAGCTGCTCCAGCTTGAGGGTCAGTGGCCCGGCCGGCAGGCCGAAGTCGGCCCGGTTGATCTCGATGACCGGCGTGCGGCGCACATACGGCCGGATGCGCTCCTCGACGGCCGCCACCGCGGCCGGGGTGAGCGAGCTGGTCTCGTCGGTCGGCGTCGTTGCCCCGGTCACCATTCGCCTCCGGTTTCCCGGCCCTGCGCGCCGCAGCGGGCGCATCTTGAGCGCATAGTTATTTAGCTAATCATCTACGCCCGGAGCCGGGGGTCGAGGGGCCAGGGTCGGCCGAGGGCGCGGGGCTTGGGTGAGCCAGGGCGGGGCCTGGTCGGCCCGGGCAAAGTTACGGATCAGAACCGGCCGCGGGCGGCGCCCTGGCCCAGCACGTCGGCGAGCAGGAAACGGGCCGGCTCGCGGTACCTGGCCGGGTACTGATACGCCATGCCGAGGGTCCAGACCGCGCCTTCGAGCCTGCGCGCCCGGGTGAACAGGGCCAGCACCTCGGGCTCGGGCAGCGGTTCCCCGGTCACCGCCGCGTACGCGGCGAGCGTGGCGCCCGCGTCGGCGCCCTGGTGGTCGGCCAGCACGGCCAGGTCGAACGCCCGCGGGCCGCGGCAGGTCTCCTCTAGGTCGATCCACAGCCAGCCCGGCCCGGGCCGCGCGCCGTCGGCCAGCAGCAGGTTGCCCGCGTGGGCGTCCCCGTGCAGGACCAGCGTCGGCGCGGTGACGCGGTCAAGCTCGGCCAGGATAGCCGCGTGACGATCGCGCAGCGCCGCCAGCACCGCGCGGTCCAGCACCTGGTCGCGCTCCAGCGCGGCCAGGCCGTCGCTGATCAGCGCCCGGAGCGGGG
>Ga0335073_10011983_pt1 | contig 12186 bp, 5 predicted proteins | sample Lox_Sample_22_FD_207093 | JGI IMG/M metagenome (GOLD analysis project Ga0335073, IMG submission 207093) | Soil microbial communities from Loxahatchee National Wildlife Refuge, Florida, United States - Lox_Sample_2.2 | ecosystem: Environmental > Terrestrial > Soil > Wetlands | place: USA: Florida... | reverse complement strand
AGTCGCGGTGGTGGCATCAGCATTCGCCACGGCGCTCGCAACGACCCGCGAGCTGCTGTGGTCCTTGGAGGCGAAGTCGGGAAGCGAACCGTCAACGCCCGTGTCGACGACGGCAACTCCAACTCCGGTGCCGGTAACACCGAACTTCCAGAGAGGGAGAACACCGAGCGTCTGGTCATAAGTCGTTTGAAGCTGGGCGCCGGAGACACCCAGGCCGGCCATCTGGAACGGAAGGTGACCGTAGGGGATGCTCTGCGGCGTCACCGTGGTGTTAAGTGACACCGCGTGCACGTCGGGGCTCGCCGCCAGCGACCGGGCCTCAGCGGCGGTCAGCTTGAGCGCGAGGCCGTGGATGATCGGCAGGTTCCCGATGATCCGCCCGTGGACACGAGTGGCGTCGGACACTCCCTCCGCCTGCGTGACTGGGCCATTGAACTGGACGATCGCCTCCACGAGCGTGGTGGGGTGGCGCGCGGCGAGCGTCGCGATCCTCGGATCGAGCGGCGCCGACGACCCAGCGGGCGCGGCGCCAGATGAGGCACCCGGGACGACAGTCCGCAGCTGTCCGTTCCCCGCGCCGAGCACGATGGCGACGGCGATCGCTACGACGGCCGCGCCGACGAGCGCGGACATCCACCGCATCCGCTCAACGATTGGGACAGAACGTGTCATCTCAGGGCAACCTCCGTGTCGCAAAGCTGTAACCAGTGACTCAACTGGCGGCTGGGCCATCTCGAATCCGTTCGAGACCCCTGGCTTTGCGTCCCCGCCTCGCGACGGGTTTGCCCGAGCAGTCTTATTAGCTAAGTGAACTGGCGGCTGGGCGATCTCACTGGAATGCGAGACCCCTGGCTTTGCGTCCCCGCCTCGCGACGGGTATGCCCTGATCAGTCCTTCGTGGGAGGTTCATCGGTCGGAACCTGCAGCCACCTGAGCGGTTTGGACGTATGTATGAGGATCCGGCGCGCCTGGTCAGGCGGCCGAGCGCAGCTGGAGCTCGGGCTTGACCGGCTCGGGTCGGCCGAGGTGGAAGCCCTGTCCGTAATCGCACTCGAGCGCGACCAGGGCGTCGGCCTGCTGCTGCGTTTCAATGCCCTCGGCGACCACCGCGACGCCCAACGTGCGCGCGAGTTCGATGATCATCCGGACAAACGATGCCTCGGGCCCGCGACGGGCCAAGCCATCGACGAACGACTTCGCGATCTTCAGCATGTCGAAGGGGAGGGTGTGCAGGTAACTCAGCGAGGAATAGCCGGTGCCGAAGTCGTCGAGCGCGAACCTAACTCCGAGCGCGCGGAGCTCGGAGATGGCCGACTTGGCCCGTTCAGCGTCTTCGAGCAGCACGGTTTCGGTGATCTCGAACACGATGCTTCGAGGGTTGACGCCGGCGGCGGACAGTATCGCTCGGACGCGATCGACCAGACCGGGGTCGCGCAGCTCGACCGCACTGAGATTGACGTGGACCGCCACCTCGGGTCCATCATCGAGTCCGGCCTCGCTGAGGGCCTGCCACCGGCGCGCCTGTTGGCACGCCTCCTCGAGCACGTACTGCCCGAGTGACAGGATCAGACCGGTCTCCTCTGCGAGCGGGACGAACTCTGACGGTCCGACGAGGCCGCGGCGTGGGTGCTCCCAACGGACGAGTGCCTCCTCGGCCACGAGCGCGCCCGTGGCGAGATCGATGATCGGCTGGAAGTACAGCGTCAGCTGCTGGCGCTCGATCGCGAGCCGTAGTTCCTCCTTGAGGCCGTGCCGCTCGAGCACGGCCTCGCCCATGCTCGGGTGGAACACCTGGAAGTGGCCCTTCCCAGTGGTCTTCGCCTTGTACATGGCGACGTCCGCGTCACGGATCAGCTCCTCGGCCGAGGCCGCACCGCTGTGCCCGGTGGCAATGCCGACGCTCAGGTACACCGACACGCTCTCGGCGCCGACCCCGACGGGGAGCACGAACGCCTCCATGATCCGGCGGGCGACCTTGACCGCCGCTGCCTCAGCGTCGTGACCATCCTCGACCATCACCGCGAACTCGTCGCCGCCGAGGCGGGCGACGACGTCCTCGGGTCGCAGGCACGCGCGCAGGCGCGAGGCGACGGACACGAGCAGCTCGTCCCCGGCCGAGTGCCCCAGGCTGTCGTTGACGGTCTTGAAGTCGTCCAGATCGATGAACAGCACTGCGAGCTCTCCGCGCCGGTCGCTGATCGCAGCCTTCACCTTGTCGGTGAACAGCGCCCGGTTGGCGAGGTTCGTCAGCGGGTCGTGGTAAGCCTGATGGTGCAGCTGCTCCTGCAGCACCGACAGCTGCGTGACCGCCTGCTCGAGGCGGTCGTATTGGAGCGCGACGCTCGCGTTGCCGGCGAGCGTGTCGAGCAGTCGCAGGTCGTCGTGGTCGAACGAGCGCACGACGCCGAACCGGTTCGCGAGCATGATCGCTCCGATCACGCGCTCCTCGCCCGGGAGCGGCGCCACGATCGCGTGGGTGACCCCCCGCGCCTCCAGGTAGCGCTGCAGGCGCGCGCCGCCGAACGGTGGGTCGAGCGTGATCGCGGCGCCGCCGCTGCGCTCGAGCAACTCGCGCATCGCGTCGGCGACCTCCGAGTCGACCGGCTCCATCAGCTCGCGGTAGCTGCCCGGACCGACCAGCGTGCGGAGCGACGGGTTCTCCTCCGAGCCGAACAGGATGATCTCGGCGAGCTCGGCGCGGAACGCCTCGAGCGAGCGCATGAGCAATCCTTCGAGCGCGTCTGCGATCTCACGCGAGCGCGCGAGCGTGCGGTTCGCCTCGTATAGGAACTCGAGCCGCTTGTGGCGCTCGCGCTCGGACAGGTACGCGCGATAGGCGGCGAACAGCGTCAGCGAGGGAATCGCGAGGAGCGGTAGCGCGCGAGCGTCCGAGGCCGCGATCACCGCCCCGCAGAGGCCAAGGCTGGCGTTGCTGAGTGTCACCACGAGGTCCATCGAGAGCATGTGGGCGACCGTGCGAAGCTTCACGAGACCCTCCGACAGCGAGATCGCGGTAGCGATCAGCACGACGGTCAGGAACCCGGACGCCTGCGTGGCGATCAGCGCCGCGACCCAGGTGCGTTCTCCGACTTGGTCGGAAACCGGCGCCAGCGCGTGCATGACGAGGATCGCGACGCACACGTGCACGGCCAGCTGGGAGATGTTGAAGACGAACTTCACCGGCGGCAGGCGGCGGTCGAACAGCATCACGAGCGCGATCCCGAGCAGCGAGCCGACCACGAAGGCCTGCGCGCTGCAGAAGATCAGCCCGAACACAAGCGGGATGTCGCCGAGCGAGAACGAGTGCGCGCCGCGGCGAAAGTGCAGATGCACCACGCAGCGCTCGGCGATCGCGAACGCGATCGCCATCGACCACCAGGGCAGGTGCGGGTGCGCGAGCGGCCCGAGATCGTGGACGGGCCCGGTGTAGAGCGCCACGGCGGCGCCGATCAGCACCAGATTCAGGCCCCACACGGGGTGCACGTGGCGCGCACGCGCGAGCGCGCCCGACAGGCGAGAGGACGTCTTGGGCTGACGTTCTGTAGCGGTCTCGGCTCTCATCCTCGGTCGCCGACGTCGTCTCGCCGGCAGCCCTTCGCGTAAGCATCGGCGGACGCGCGCAAAAGTTGAGCAATGCGAATGGAAGAGTGGCTCCGGAGCGATCGCGACCCGGTTGCCGAGGGGCCCGCTGAGGAGCACCGCCGAGACGACAAACCCAACCTGTTCGCGCCCCGACAAATACTGCCCGTTTTCCGGGGTTTGCAGGCAAAACAGACCGCGCTTACCGGCCCTTTCCGACCCCCGCCGTGCTATCATTATGTGCACAACTCTCGACGCCCCGCTGCGCGCCAGGTTGCGCGGATCCGGGGCGTCTCTGATGTCATCGGAGGATCGTTGGCAATAGACGATGGCGCCACAGGGCGCCCTAACCAGCAGAGCACATACGACGCGCAGGACATCACGGTCCTGGAGGGACTCGAGGCGGTCCGTCGGCGTCCGGGCATGTACATCGGCTCGACCGGCGAGCGCGGTCTGCATCACCTCGTGTACGAGGTCGTCGACAACTCGGTTGACGAGGCCCTAGCCGGTCGCGCCGACCGCGTCGACATCACGATCCATCCCGACAACTCGGTCACCGTCCGCGACAACGGCGCCGGCATCCCGGTGGGAATCATGGAGAAGGAGCAGCGGCCCGCGGTGGAGGTCGTGCTCACTGTGCTCCACGCCGGCGGCAAGTTCGGCGAGGGCGGCGGCTATAAGGTCTCGGGCGGACTCCACGGCGTCGGCGTGTCGGTGGTCAACGCGCTGTCCGAGCGCCTCGACGTCGAGGTTCGCCGCGACGGCTTCGTGTGGACGCAGTCGTTCGAGCGCGGCAGGCCGCTCGCCGATCTGAAGCAGGGCGAGCCCACCACGGAGACCGGGACCACGATCAGGTTCCTCCCCGACGCCGACGTGTTCGAGACGCTCGACCTCAACTTCACGACGCTCGAGGAGCGGATGCGAGACACCGCGTTCCTCACCCGTGGCCTGCGGATCTATCTGATCGATAAGCGGGGCGAAGGCCACAAGGCCGAGTTCCACTACGACGGCGGGATCGTTGACTTCGTCAAGTACCTCAACCGCAACAAGGATCCGATCACCAACAAGGTGATCTCGTTCGAGGGCGAGAGCGACGAGGGCGCGGTCGAGGTTGCGATGCAGTGGAACTCCTCCTACCAGGAGTCCGTGTTCTCGTTCGCCAACAACATCAACACGATCGAGGGCGGTTCTCATCTGAGCGGTTTTCGCTCCGCTCTGACCAACGCGCTCAACAACTACGCGCGCGAGAAGGGCGAGCTCAAGGAGAAGGACGACAACCTCACCGGCGAGGACGTCCGCGAGGGCCTGACCGCGGTGATCTCGGCCAAGCTCCAGGATCCGCAGTTCGAGGGTCAGACCAAGACCAAGCTCGGAAACCCGGGCATGCAGGGCTTCGTCCACTCGGTGGTGTACGCCCGGCTGACCGAGTTCCTGGAGGAGAACCCTCAGGACGCCCGGCGCGTAATCCGCAAGAGTGTCGACGCCGCCCGCGCCCGCGCCGCGGCGCGCAAGGCACGCGATCTGACGCGACGGAAGTCCGCGCTGGAGAACTCGGCGCTCCCCGGGAAGCTGGCCGACTGCTCGGTCAAGGACCCCTCCCTCGCAGAACTGTTCATCGTCGAGGGCGACTCGGCCGGCGGGTCCGCCGTCAGCGCGCGCGATCGCAGCACTCAGGCGATCCTGCCGCTGCGCGGGAAGATCCTGAACGTCGAGAAGAGCCGGATCGACAAGGTCCTGCAGAACCAGGAGATCCAGGCGCTGATCACGGCGATCGGCACGGGCGTGCGCGATGAGTTCGACATCGCCAAGGCGCGCTACCACAAGATCGTGCTGCTCACCGACGCGGACGTCGACGGCGCTCACATCCGAACGCTCGCGCTGACGCTGCTGTTCAGGGAGATGCAGCCGCTGATCGAGGCCGGCTACGTGTACATCGCCAAGCCGCCGCTATATCGCCTGACCAAGGGCCAGAAGCACCGGTACATCGAGCGGGAGTCCGAGCTCGAGGACATCCTGCTCGGAGACAAGTTCGAGAAGCTCGAGGTCTTCGATCGCTACAACAAGCCGCTGAAGCTGACCGACACGCGGTGGAAGCGCTTCAACCGCCTGCTCAAGCAGTACGACGGCTGGGCCTCGGCGCTTCGCGCTGAGCACGGCCACGGGGTGATCGCGTTCCTGCAGCAGGCCCGCCTGCTCGAGGAGCAGATCACCGACGCCGAGGCGCTGCTGCGCCACGTCGCCAAGGACGGCCAGAACGGCGAGTCGCACCGCACCGAACTGCTGTCCCAGAACGACACCGAGGTCGTAATCCGCACGATCGAGTCGAAGACCGGGCTGGCCACCACCCACCACGTCCCGAGAGCGACGCTCGACGCCGAGGAGTACCACCGGCTCGCCGAGGTTCACGCGGAGCTGGTCGCTCTGGTCGGCACCCCGCCGTTCCAGGTGCAGCTCAACGACAACATCAAGGACGCGCCGTCCTTCGACGACCTGCGCGAGACGGTGCTCGAGATCGCACAGCGCGGGATCGAGTACTACCGGTTCAAGGGACTCGGCGAGATGGACGCGCACGAGCTGCGCGAGACCACGATGGACCCCGCATCGCGGACGCTGGTTCAAGTCACGATGGAGGATGCCGCCTCCGCGGATCTCGTGTTCTCGATGCTGATGGGTGACCAGGTCGAGCCGCGCCGGGCGTTCATCGAAGAGAACGCGCGCCTCGCCACGCTGGACACGTAGGAGGACTCATGTCATCGATCGACACCATCGGCGGCGGCAACATCGAGCCCCGCGGGCTCGAGGAGGAGATGCGCTCGGCGTATCTCGACTACGCGATGTCAGTGATCGTCGGGCGCGCGTTGCCCGATGTCCGCGACGGGCTCAAGCCGGTCCACCGCCGCATCCTGTTCGCGATGAACGAGCTGAACCTGCGGCCGCCGCGCAAGCACGTCAAGTGCGCGACGATCGTCGGCGAGGTGATGGGCAAGTACCACCCTCACGGCGACTCCGCGATCTACGACACACTGGCGCGGATGGCGCAGGACTTCTCGATGCGCTATCCGCTCATCGACGGGCACGGGAACTTCGGCAACATCGACGGTTGGGGCGCGGCGGCGATGCGCTACACCGAGGCGCGCCTCGACGCGCTGGCGACCGAGATGCTGCGCGACATCGACCAGGACACGGTCGACTTCGCTCCGAACTACGACGGCACCAAGCAGGAGCCGCTCGTCCTGCCATCGCGTTTCCCGAACCTGCTCGTCAACGGCGGCTCCGGGATCGCGGTCGGGATGGCTACCAACATCCCGCCACACAACCTGCGTGAGGTGGTCAACGGCGTTATCGCCTACGTCGACGATCCGAGCATCGACGTCGACGGCCTGATGAAGCACATCAAGGGCCCGGACTTCCCGACCGCGGGGACGATCCTCGGCCGCGACGGCATCCGCGAGGCGTACCGGACCGGCCGCGGCCGGGTGCGGGTCCAGGCCAAGGCACACATCGAGCCGATCCAGCAGGGCAAGGAGGCGATCATCGTCACCGAGCTGCCCTTCCAGGTCCGCAAGGGCGGCGACGGGGGGCTGATCGAGAAGATCGCGACGCTCGTCCACGAGAAGAGGCTCCCCGAGATCACCGACATCCGCGATGAGTCGGACCGCAACGGCATGCGGATCGTGATCGAGCTCAAGCGCGACGCGATCCCGAAGGTCGTTCTCAACAAGCTGTTCAAGCACACGCCGATGCAGCAGACGTTCGGCGTGAACATGGTGGCGCTGGTCGACAACGTGCCGCGCACGCTGTCGCTGCGCGAGGTGGTCGGGCACTACGTCGACCACCAGCGCGAGGTCGTCGTTCGCCGGACCCAATACGAACTGCGCCGGTCCGAGGAGCGCGCGCACATCCTCGAGGGCCAGCTGATCGCGCTCGCGCACCTCGATGACGTGATCGCGCTGATCCGCGGATCGCGCGACCCCGAGACGGCGCGCAACGGGCTGGTCGAGCGGTTCGAGCTGACCGTGATCCAGGCCCAGGCGATCCTCCAGCTGACGCTGAGCCGCCTGACCGCTCTCGAGGCAGACAAGATCAAGCAGGAGCATGCGGATCTGGTGGAGCGCATCAAGGAGCTACGCGAGATCCTTGGCGACGAGAGCAGGGTGCTCGCGCTGATCAAGGAGGAGCTCACCGAGATCGCCGAGTCCTACGGCGACGAGCGGCGCACGGAGATCGTGCACGCCGAGGGCGAGATCGACATCGAAGACCTGATCGCCGACCAGCAGATGGTGATCTCGATCACGCACTCGGGCTACATCAAGTCTCTACCGCTTTCGACGTACCGCCAGCAGCGCCGCGGCGGCGTGGGCGTGACCGGGATGGACATGAAGGAGGACGACTACATCGAGCATCTGTTCGTGTCGTCCACGCACGACTACCTGTTGTTCTTCACGAACCGCGGGAAGGTGTACCGGCTCAAGGTCTACGAGCTGCCCGAGGCGTCGCGGACCTCACGCGGCCGGGCGCTCGTGAACCTGCTGCCGCTCCGCGAGGGCGAGCGGGTGCAGTCCGTGCTGTCGACCCGCGACTTCGGCGAGGGAAAGTACCTCGTGTTCGCCACCCGGAACGGGATGGTCAAGAAGACCGAGTTCGGTGCGTACAACACGCCGATCAAGGCCGACGGGATCATCGCTATCAACATCCGCGACGACGACGAGCTGATCGCGGTCCGCCGCACCACCGGCCACGACGACATCATCATGGTGTCGCGCTCGGGCCAGGCGGCGCGGTTCAGCGAGTCGGCTGTCCGGCCGATGGGCCGTGACACGAGCGGCGTGCGCGGAATGAACGTCTCCCAGGCGGGCAACGCGGTGCTCGCGATGGACGTCGCGCGCGACGACCAGGAGCTGCTCGTGGTGACCGAGAACGGCTACGGCAAGCGCACCCCAATCCCCGACTATCCGGTCAAGGGTCGCGGAACGATGGGCGTCAAGACGATCACGCTCACCGAGAACAAGGGAGCGCTGGCCGGCGCGCTCGTCGTGCGCGAGCATCAGGAGCTCGTGTTCATCTCCCAGAACGGGATGGTCCAGCGCACCTCCGTCCGCGGGATCAACCGCTACGGTCGCGCGTCCCAGGGCGTGAAGGTGATGAACATCCGCGACGACGACCAGGTCAGCGCGGTCGCGCTCGTGGTCGAGTCCGAGACCTCGACGGCGGCGTCCGTCGCCGATGAGGGCCCGCCTAATGGGCCCGTCATGGACGAAACCGAGGCGTTTGCGGATGCGCCGGTCGACGACGAGATGGTCGACGACGAGGAGCCCGGCGACGCCGACGACGTCGCAGACGAAGAGGAGTAGAAGAAGGTCCCCGCGGGGGCGCCGGATTCCTCAAGCGGCGCTCTGAACCAACCGATAAGCGGTCAGATGGAACCTGGCCGGCCAAACTTGCGGTCGCTGGCACACAGCGCCGGCGCGGTCGAGCCTTCCACCGTTCCCGCCGGGCCTCGACGGGCGGGACGCCGCATGGCGGTCGCGTTTGTGATCGGCTGGCTGGCGTTGATCGGAGCCGGGTGCTGGGTGCTGGCGGGGTCACAGGCGAGCAGCCGGAAGGCGATGGAGGCGCGGTTGCAGACGCGCGTCCAGTACGCCGCGAACTTCGTCTCGATCTACACGAAGGATCTCCTCTCGAGCCAGCGCGCCCAGGCCATCAACTGGTTTGCCGCGCCTGTCGTCACGCAGACAACCCTCGATCGGGACTCGAATGCGCTGGGGCTCCAGACCGGGGTCATCCTCGATATGCGGGGGCACGTGATCCGGGCGACATCGGGCACGCCGAACTCGCTTGTCGCCATGCTCAGGAACAGGTATGCGGCCCTCGCCGGCGTCTTCTCGATGCCGGATGCGTCGGGTGTTGCTCTCGGCAACATCGACGGATCACCGGTTCTCAGCTTCGGGGTTGCGTACGAGACGTCTTCGGGTCGCCGCGTGTTCGCCGGCGCTTACGCGATGTCGGAGAGCGTGCTGCCGGCGGTCCTCGGGCGCGTGCTCTCGAACCCCGGCTGGCAGGCGTATCTCGTCGACCGGCACGGAGGGCTGCTCAAGGCCGTCTCGTCCGGGGGCCCGGAGCCGAGCACGCTGACGCAGGCGGATCCGCGGCTCGCCGCGGCGGACCGGCGCGCGCCGAACGGCTCCTACGAGAGCCCCCAGGGCAAGCAGTTCTATGTGACCGCGCCGGTTGCGGGAACCGCGTGGCGAATCGTTTTGAGGGATCCCGAGGCGCAGCTGTTCACGTTCCTCAACGGCGCCGGCAGGTGGCTCGCATGGGTCGCGCTCGCCGGCCTCGCGGTGGCCGGGCTGGCGATCATCGTGCTGATCACGCGCCTCCATGGCCGCCGCGCGCAGCTAATCCGGCTCAACACCGAGCTTGCGCGACTGGCGGCGATCGACCCGCTGACCGGCCTGCGGAACCGACGTGCGATCGGCGAGTACCTGCACGACGCGCTTAGTGCCGCCCGCCGGCACGACCACTCGCTGTCGGTGCTCGTCGTCGACATCGACCATTTCAAGGCGATCAACGACACCCTCGGTCACCGCAGCGGGGATGCCGTGCTCGAGCACACGGCCCGGGTACTCGACGGCGCCCTGCGCACCGAGGACGCGATCGGCCGCTGGGGCGGCGAGGAGTTCCTGGTCGTCCTTCCGAACACCGACGAGGAAGGTGCGCTCCGCGCCACCGAGCGCCTACGGGAGGCGTTGACGCGCGACCAGCCCGACGAAGCGCGACCGCATCCGCTGCCGGTGACGATCACGATCGGCGTCGCCGAATGGCGCCACGAGGAGATGGACGAGCTCGTGAGTCGCGCCGACAGCGCCCTGTATCTCGGCAAGGCCGCCGGTCGCGACACCGTGCAGGTGTCGAGGCCGCTGCCCGGGGTGGCGGAGGCTCTCTAGCTGCCCGGGGGCGATCTCGCCCCTTAACGGGTGAAGGGCGCCGTCGACCCGGCGCCCTTCACAGTTTTGGCTGGCATCACCGTCGCGAGGTTGGATACGGACCGGAGGGACCAATCCCGGCACTCGCGCCGGCGGTGTCTCGGGGGGACTCCGCTAGGCGGGGTCAGCCTCCGACTTAGCGGCCGGACACCTCCAGGGTCCCGCAAGAACTTTCAGACAGTCGGACCACCTCCTTTCTCTGGTGATGATCAGATTACCAACACCTCCGGTGGCTGTCCGCTCCGGGTGCCGTGCGCCGCCACCGCGTGTCGCTTGACTGCCGTATCGGGCGCGAGGCACCCGGGTGGGACAGCCACCTACGCAGCTTTGGCCGGCGAGCGGCGTCCCGGCGGAGCCGGCCGCCGGCAGCCGCACCGGCATGAGGGGACGCGGCGAAACGCCGGGGACCGGTCGTATGTACAACGCCCGCAAGCTCCCGCCGTCCCGCCACAACCGGGACATAAGCACCTGCCACATGCTTATCTCCCGGTCGCGGGGCGTGCGGCGGCAGTTTCGGGCGTTGTACAGGTCCGGCCTGACCGACGGCAACGCGCGCCCGCCCCACGTGCCGCCGGCCCGCGACACGTGCCGCGCGCGGGCTGGCTGGGCCGCGGACCTACGCCGCCAAGTATTGCTGCCAGGCGACTGGGATCGTCGGGCTCGCCACGTGGATGAACACGGTGGCGCTCGGCATCCGCGGCTGCCTGAGCAGGTGCATGCCCGCCTGGCGCGGGAGCGCGTCGCCCTTGCGCCGGTTGCACGGCGCGCACGACGCCACGATGTTGTCCCACCCCGACCCGCCGCCCTTGGAACGTGGGATCACGTGGTCGACGGTCAGGTTGGACCGTGAGCCGCAGTACTGGCAGGTCCAGTTGTCCCGGGCGAAGACCGCGCGGCGGGTGATCTTCCGCCGGTGCGTATCGCGCGGGATCCGCACGTAGGCGACGAGCCGGATCACGACCGGCCGCGACATCGACGCGGTCGCCGAGTGGAGCTGCCACTCGCTGTGCTCGATCACCTCGGCCTTCTCCTTCAGGAGCAGCACGACGGCGCGCCGAACCGTGCATACGTTGATCGGTTCGTACGTCGCGTTCAATACGAGCACCCGGCCACCCTCACGTCCGCGTCGCTGGTGCTCTGGAGGCGACGCGGACCACGCTGGCGCTGGTACTGAAGTGGCCATGGCTGGCCGGAGTGTACCGGTGCCTTCGGCAGTGCTGATAAGCGTTTGTTACGCGCGCACTAAACGATCGCGGCCGGAAACGACCCCAGCACGCGCAGCACCTCGACGTGCGCGCGGAGCCCGACAAGCGCGTCGGCGACGTGCGGTTCGACGTCGCGGCCTTCGAGATCGAGGAAGAACATGTACCGCCCGAGGCCCTGCTTTCGCGGCCGGGACTCGATGCGGGTGAGGTTGACGTCCCGGGTGGCGAACTCGGCCAGGCAGTGGACCAGCCACCCCGGCGCCTCCGAACCGACCCCCCAGAACACGACCGCAGTCTTCCACGGGCCGAGCGGCGCCTCGTCCGCTCCGAGCCCGCCCGGCGGCGCTCCCATCGGCCCGAGCCACACGAACCGGGTCTCGTTGCCGGCCACGTCCTCGACGCCGGCTCGCAGGACCTGG
>Ga0335073_10011982_pt1 | contig 12186 bp, 12 predicted proteins | sample Lox_Sample_22_FD_207093 | JGI IMG/M metagenome (GOLD analysis project Ga0335073, IMG submission 207093) | Soil microbial communities from Loxahatchee National Wildlife Refuge, Florida, United States - Lox_Sample_2.2 | ecosystem: Environmental > Terrestrial > Soil > Wetlands | place: USA... | reverse complement strand
AACCGGCGATTATTTTAGTCGCGCTCTACCCTATTGGGCGCGCCAAAAGCAGAAAGGAGCAGTCATGAAACTGATCGTTCCAACGATCCATGAGGAGCAACTCGTCAAGAGCCGGGATCGTTTAAGCGCGATGATCAGGCGGCGCTTCGAACAGCAGGAAAGTTCGCGCCTCCGGCAACAGGCGGTCCAGGATTTATCCCTCAGCGCGTTACGCCGGCTGGTCAAAAGTGACAAGGAAGTCGAGAAGGCGGTCAAGCAGGCAAAGACGGCGTTTGGCAAAGAAGCAAAGTCGGGCTCGGGTCACGCCCGGCGAACTCACCTTCGACCACGTCCGCTCAATGAAATGGCGACCATCCTTGCTCCTCCCAATCTCTTCCCCTGGCAGACCTCTCAAACAACCGGGAGCGATGCGGGGGTGCAGATCACGGTCGATCCCTCTTCGGGTCAGATCTCCCTTGTCGCGTCCGCGGGCGGCACAACGGCGTACGCTGCTGGCGCGTTGGGGGGTTACTTTCAGCCGCAGGCTGCGAATGACGTCGCCTTTATTAGTTCGTTCCCGTCCGTGAATTATGACCTGCAGACGTGGACGTTCCTGGATTGGGCGTATGCAAACGGTTTCGTCGGGCTTTATGTCGGGGAATACACACTGGACGGGCAGGGAATCGCAACGCTCGTCGATCAGCAAATCAGCTTGTCAACGATCGGCGCCTATGAAGGAAACAGTTCCGGATATCCCCTCAATGCGCAAATCTTCGTTGATAACGACCATTTTTACGAGGTCTGGGTCTGGGCTGGCGCCAATGCGGGAGGCGCCGGCTGGTCGGCTTTTTGGGGAGGGGCGGGCTTGGCGCAGAATTACGTTACTGTGCCGTCGATTGTGATCTACAGTTACGGGTAAGGGCGACGGGACGGCCGCCGCTTTTTAAGCAGCGAAATCGACAGCAGGTTTATCGATCGTTATATCGAGCCTCGACCGTCGGAGGTTTGTCCGAATGGCCGTCAAATTCTACTACGCCTCAGGCTCGCCCTACGCTTGGCGGGTCTGGCTCGCGCTCGAGCGCAAGGGCGTTCCCTATCACCTGAAGACGCTGTCGTTCGACGCCGGCGACCTCAAGACGGCGGAATATGGCGCGCTCAACCCGCGGCGCCGGGTCCCGGTCCTGGTCGACGACGATTTCGCGCTCGCCGAATCCGCGGCGATCGTCGAATATATCGAGGACCGCTGGCCGCTCGGGCCTGCGCTGTTCGACAAGGACGCACGCAAGCGCGCCATCCAGCGGCGGATGGTGCGCGAGGCCGACGACTATCTCGCCGACATCGGCGCCCGTTTCGTGACCGGCCCAGCCTCGAAGGAGACGGCGGACGACCTTCGCGCGGAGCTCAAGCTTTGGGAGAACGCAGCGACCGGCGACTATCTGAGCGGCGAACTCTCGGCGGTGGACCTCACCGTCTTTCCGCTGATGGCGCTCTTCCTCAGGCTCGCCGGCAAAAGGGCGGATTTCGCCAAGGACGAATTCGTCGGCCCGCGCGTCTCCGCCTGGATCGACCGCATGCAGGCGCTGCCGATCGTCAAGCACACCTGGCCGCCGCACTGGAAATCGCCCGCGCCGGCTTGACCGCGCGCGCCGCTCGCCCATGATCATTGGCGTGACCCAGGCGGAGAAAGCCGACCGCAAACGGGGGAGATCGCCATGAGCGCTGCGGCCAAAACCGTCTTTCTGTTCGACGTCGACAACACCCTTCTCGACAACGACCGGTTTCAGGACGATCTGAGAGAGGAGCTCAAACGCGCGCACGGCGAGAGCGCCTGCGAACGCTATTGGGCGATCTTCGAGGCGCTGCGCGCCGAACTGGGCTATGCTGACTACCTCGGGGCGCTCGAGCGGCTGAGAATCGAGCGTCTTCACGATCCGATGCTCCTGCCGACCGCCAACTGGATCATTGACTATCCGTTCGCGGACCGCCTCTATCCGGACGCGCTTCTTGTCGTTGAGCATGTGCGGCAATGGGGGCTGCCCGTCATTCTTTCCGACGGCGACGCCGTCTTTCAGCCGCGCAAGATCGCCCGCTCCGGCCTGTGGGAGGCGTTTTCAGGCAACGTGCTGATCTACGTGCACAAGGAAAATGAGCTCGCCGACGTCGAGCGTTGGCATCCAGCCGCCCATTACGTCCTCATCGACGACAAGGCCCGCATCCTCGCCGCGGTCAAGGCGATCTGGGGCGATCGGGTCACGACCGTCTTCCCGAAGCAGGGCCACTTTGCTCTTAAGGAGCCGCCGCGCGACGGGGCGTCGGTCAACCTTGCAATCCAGAGGATCGGCGATCTGCTGGGCCGCGACCTGTCGAAGCCGACGGGATGAATCGCAGCCCTATCTTGGCCGCCTGTTCGACATTGGTTGACGGCGCCCATACCTCTGCAGAGTTGAGCTTTTCGCTTTCACTGCCGTAGACTTTTCGCCGTGAGCCCGCCGTCCGGCGCCGCAACTTCCGCAAGGGAGCCCGGTTAATTCTGGTGTTTTTAAACGTGATGGGACAATCCGCCGCGCGCCCTCCTCAGTCGCGGAGACTGGACAATTTTCGGCTGTCCGGTTAGCGAAGAGGAAAGCGGCGCCGGGCTAATAGGACACCGGGACCGAGAAGGACTGTCGATGGACTATCAGCGGAGCTTCGAGGACGCGACTGCGCGCCTGAAGGCGGAGGGGCGCTACCGCATCTTCGCCAATCTTGAGCGCGACGCGCGGCGGTTCCCGATGGCCCAGTGGCGCCCGGCGGGCGCGGAGAATGATCCGCGCGAAGTGACCGTATGGTGCTCGAACGATTATCTCGGCATGGGTGGCCACCCCGACGTGATCGAGGCGTCGGTCAGCGCGGCGCGCGCCCATGGGGCCGGGGCCGGCGGCACCCGCAACATTTCCGGCACCCACAATCCGATCGTCGAGCTCGAGGCGGAGCTCGCCGACCTGCACGGCAAGCAGGCGGCGCTCGCCTTCACCTCCGGCTGGATCTCCAATCTGGCGGCGATTTCGACCATCTCCAGTCTTTTGCCCGACTGCCTCATCCTCTCCGACGCGCTCAACCACAATTCGATGATCGAGGGCGTGAAGCGTTCCGGCTGCGAGAAGCGGGTGTGGCGGCACAATGACGTCGGTCACCTCGAAGCGCTGCTCGCCGCCGAACCGATCGACCGGGCCAAACTCATCGTCTTCGAGAGCCTCTACTCGATGGACGGCGACATCGCGCCGATCGGCGCGATCGTGGCGCTGGCCGAGAAATACAACGCCCTCACCTATATCGACGAGGTGCATGCAGTCGGCCTCTATGGGCCGCGCGGCGGGGGCTTGAGCGAGCGGGAAGGTCTCGCCGCCCGGATTGACGTGATCGAGGGCACGCTCGCCAAGGGCTTTGGCTCGCTCGGCGGTTATATCGCAGCGAGCGAGGCGATCGTCGATGCGGTGAGGAGCTTCGCCCCCTCATTCATCTTCACCTCGACCTTGCCGCCGAGCGTCGCCGCGAGCGCCGCCGCCGCCGTGCGGCATCTGAAGCGGTCGACCGTCGAGCGGGAGCGCCACCAGCAGATGGCGAAGCTCGTCAAGCACGCGCTGCGCGCCGCGGGTCTGCCGGTGATGGACAATCCTTCGCACATCGTGCCGGTTTTCGTCGGCGATGCGCGAAAATGCCGGGCGGCCAGCGAGATGCTGCTCGAGCGGCATGCGATCTATATCCAGCCGATCAACTATCCGACCGTCGCCAAAGGCACCGAGCGGCTGCGCGTGACCCCGACTCCGGCCCACAACGAAGCGCAAGTCGCGGATCTGGTCGAGGCGCTCGTCGACGTGTGGCGGACCCTTGGTCTGCGCTTCGAAGAGGCGAAGGTCGTCCCGCTGTTCGCGAGCCATCCGAACGACGCCGCCCACTGCGCCTATCCGGAGATGAAGCGCGCGGCGGAATAGGCGGCCGCCTTGCCTGGCCGTCCCTCACCCGTGAGCGCTGGGCGCGTGACCCTTCTCCCGAGCACGGGCGAAGGTCGCCCGAGGGGCCGGATGAGGGCAGCGCCCGCCATCGCACAGAAGCCCATCCTCGCCGCGCTCGCCGGCGAGCGGCAGCCGACGCCGCCGATCTGGCTCATGCGGCAGGCCGGCCGCTATCTGCCGGAATATCGCGAGCTTCGGACAAAAGCCGCGACCTTTCTCGATTTCTGCTATGACCCCGCGCTGGCCGTCGAAGCGACGCTGCAGCCGATTCGCCGGTTCGGCTTCGACGCGGCGATCCTGTTCTCCGACATCCTTGTTTTACCCGACGCGCTCGGCCAGCGCGTCGGCTTCGAGACCGGCGACGGCCCTCGCCTCGACCCGATCGGCGACGCCGCGGGCCTTTCCCGCCTGCGGGGCGAGCCGGACTGGAATCGGCTCGCGCCGGTGTTCGAGGCTCTCGACCGTCTCAAGACCACGCTGCCGGACGAGGTCGCGCTGATCGGCTTCTGCGGCGCCCCATGGACGGTGGCGAGCTACATGATCGCAGGCCGCGGCACGCCGGATCAGGCGCCGGCCCGTATCTTCGCCTACCGCTCGCCCGACCTTTTTCAGGCCCTGATCGACCGGCTCGTCGACGCTTCGGCGGAATATCTTGTTCGACAATTGGCGGCGGGCGCCGAAGTGGTGCAGATCTTCGATTCCTGGGCGGGCGTTCTGCCGCCGGCCGAATTCGAGCGCTGGTGCGTCGCGCCCATCTCCGCGATCTCCGCCAGGGTGCGGGCAAAGGCGCCTGATGCGCGGATCATCGCTTTTCCGCGCGGCGCCGGAACTCAATTGGCGAAATTCGCCCCGCTATCCGACGTCGACGCGATCGGCCTCGACACTGCTGTCGAGCCCAAGGCCGCGGTCGCCGCGCTGCCCGAGCGGCTCGCGCTTCAGGGCAATCTCGATCCGCTGGCGCTCGTCGCCGGCGGGCCGCGCCTCGACGCCGAAATCGATCGCGTCCTCGCGGGCTTCGCGCTCCGCGCCCATATTTTCAATCTCGGTCATGGCATCCTGCCCGAGACGCCGGTCGAGAATGTCGCGCGGCTGGTCGCCCGCGCGCGCGGCGAAAAGTCGCCATGAACGTTTCTGCGCCCACGCCAAACGACCCGCGCCTGGCGCGCGCGAGCGAATGGTTCGAGACCCTCCAGCGCCGGATCGTCGGGGCGATGGAGGCGCTCGAGCGCGAGTTCGCGGACGCTGGCGCCGAGATTGCGCCGGGCCGGTTCGCGATCGAGCCCTGGGAGCGGACTGACGTCAGCGGCGCGCCGGGCGGCGGCGGGCGTATGGCGGTGCTGCGCGGGCGGCTGTTCGAGAAGATGGGCGCGCACATGTCCGTCGTTCACGGCGCTTTCCGGGCGGAATTCGCTGCGCAAATCCCCGGCGCCGACCAGGACCCTCGCTTCTGGGCCGCCGGCGTCTCGGTGATCGCCCATCCGTGGAGCCCGCATGTTCCCACCGTGCACATGAATACCCGGCTTGTGCGCACGACCAGAACCTGGTTCGGCGGCGGCGCGGACCTTACGCCGATGCTGGATGAGCGCCGCAAGCCGGACGATCCCGACGCGATCGCCTTTCACGCTGCAATGCGCGCGACGTGCGAGCGCCATTCCGCCGTCGCGGACGCCGAGCGCTTCCGAAAGTGGTGCGACGAATATTTCTATCTCAAGCATCGCAGCGAGCCGCGCGGGATCGGCGGCATTTTCTTCGACTATCTCAACAGCGCCGGAGACGAAGGCAATTCCGCCTTCGACGCCGATTTCGCCTTCGTGCGCGACGTCGGCGAGAGCTTCCTTGCCGTCTATTGCGACATCGTCCGGCGCAACGCCGGCAAGTCCTGGAGCGAGGCAGAGCGCCAGGAACAATTGACCCGGCGCGGACGTTACGTCGAGTTCAACCTGCTTTATGATCGAGGCACGATTTTCGGCTTGAAGACCGGCGGGAACATCGCTTCGATCCTCTCGTCGATGCCGCCGCTCGCGCGCTGGCCCTGAGCGCGCTTCCCCAAATTGCTGATGGGAGAGAACCTATGGTCAATGCCGCCCAGTCCGGCCGCTTTCGCATTGGCGGCGCCTTCGACGTCAATCGTCTCGGCTTCGGCGCAATGCGCGTCGTCGGCAAGGGGATCTGGGGCCCGCCCGCGGACCGCGCCGAGGCGCTGCAGACGCTCCGCCGCCTGCCCGATCTCGGCGTCGACTTCATCGACACCGCGGACTCATACGGCCCCGACTTCTCCGAAGACCTGATCCGCGAAGCGCTTGCGCCCTATGGGCAGATCCATGTCGCGACCAAGGGCGGGCTCGCGCGGACCGGCCCGAACGTCTGGATTCCGCTCGGCCGGCCGGAATATCTGATCCAGCAGGCTTACAAAAGCCGCTGGCGGCTTGGCGTCGAGACGATCTCCTTGTGGCAGTTGCACCGTATCGATTCGAAAGTGCCGGCAAAGGAGCAGTTCGACGCCATCGCCTCGCTGATCAAGGACAAGGTCATCCGCTGCGCCGGCTTATCGGAAGTGAGCGTCGCCGACATCGAGGCTGCGGCGAAGGTCTTTCCGGTCGCCACTGTCCAGAACCGCTACAATTTCCTCGACCGTGCCAGCGAGGCGGTGCTCGACCATTGCGCGAAGAACGGCATCGGCTTCATGCCCTGGGCGCCCCTCGACGCCGGCGCTTCGGCCCGGCCCGGTTCGCCGCTCGACGCCATCGCCCATAAGCATAAGGCGACGCCCGGCCAGATCGCGCTCGCCTGGCTCTTGAAGCGCAGCCCCGTCATGCTGCCGATCCCCGGCACCGGCAAGGTCGCGCATCTCGAGGAGAACGTCGGTGCGGCGGCGATTGCGCTCACGGACGACGAATTTGCCGCGCTCGACCGCGCCCGGCGCGGGGGATGAGTGGGTCGCTCGTCTCAAGAGTTCGGAAGCGGGCCTCTGCTGTTGGAGTTCGCTCGCGTTGAGCACAATTCCGCCCGTTATCGCGACATGGTCGCGCTTCGTCGGCGCGTCCTGAGGACGCCTCTCGGGCTGGACTTCACGCAGGAACACCTCGAGGAAGAGCGGGCCGACGTTCATATTGCAGCATATTTGCAGGGCAAGCTTGTGGCGTGCGTCATCTTGACGATGGACGATCGTACGCGTGACGCGCGTGTGAAGCTGCGGCAAATGGCGGTCGATCGCGACTATCAGGGGCTAGGCATCGGCAAGCGCCTTGTCGTCTTTGCCGAGAAATTGGCGGGGGACAGAGGCTATCGCGAAATCGTTCTGCACGCGCGCGAGACTGCGGTGAGATTTTATGAAAGCGTAGGTTATGTCGCGGTGGGCGAGGCTTTCACCGAAGTGACCATACCTCACCGGAAAATGGTCAAGCATCTCGTAGCTCCGCGCTAAGCAGCCGCCGGCGCCTCGCCAAGGCTCACGCCTTCGCGCTGTCCACCAAATGGTCCTGGCAGCTCGCCCGCAGCGCGCGCTTGTTTGAGCCTGCCGGTCACCGTGTGCGGCGGCTCTTCGAGCATCAGCACATCGTCCGAGAGCCACCATTTCGCGACCTTGCCCGAACCCATGACCTCAAGCGCCGCTCAGCTCCTCAGCACGACGCACGCCCCGCCGGCCGCCTCGAGCGCCGAGCAGATCTTCTCTGCTTCGGGCCGGTTCTGCGCCGGAACCCGGACGCGATAGAACGGGCGAGTGCCGCGGCTCCTCACCACTGAGCCGAGCACGAACGGATTCTTTCCGCCGATGATCGAATAATAGTCGTGCCGAACGCGCTCATAGGCGCGGAGGGCGGATCCCTTGTTGAAACTCGCCGCGATCTGCACGCCCCAGGGGGCAAACCAGCCAGAGACCACCGGCGAGGCGGCGACCGTCGTGCGCAGGGTGGCGATGAGGCTAAGGCATGACGGACCTTCGGGCGCAGACAAATCGGGCGGCTTCTCCGTCCGCCACTCCTCCGGGGCGTGGCCGGTGATGGCGAGCACGTAGTCCTGGGTTTCGAATGGAAGCTCGCGTTTGTCGTCGAGCCAGGAGTCGACCGCGGTCTCGCCGGCGTTATAGGCCGCCGCCGCGAGGCCGAGATTGCCGAATTTCCGCGCCAGTTCCGCGAGGTACTTCGCCGAGGCCGGAATGGCGGAAGCCGGATCGAACGGGTCGATGACGCCCCGCGCCGAGGCGGTGCCCGGCATGAACTGGGCGACCCCTTGCGCGCCGGCAGGACTGACAGCGTCCGCCCGGAACGCGCTCTCGCGCCAGATGAGCTTGGTGAAATAGCCGACCGGCAGATCCTCGGCCTTGGCCGAGCTCTCGAGGATGCTGCAGAGCGTGACTAGGGCATTGTCGGTTTCGGGCCCGGCGTCCGCTAACGCCGCGTGGCCGCTCGCCCACAGCATGAACGCGGCGAGCGCAATCCGCCTGCCTTTGGCAAGGGTGAAGGTTCGCATGCCGCCCTCGTCTGGCGCCCGGTCGAATCGGCGCGCCGCCGGGCCGGCGAAAACCTATTGAAACTGGGCGTCCGGGGAAAGACACGGCCGGTCGATCGGGGTCGCGCGCGCCGGAAGGCGCGTGGCTTTGCCTGCCAGGGCGCCGATGCTATAGGGGCAAAACGCCGGCGCGCCGCGTTTCTCCCGTAAACGAAAGTCCCCCTCCGATGCCCAAGATCAAGGTGAGCAATCCGGTCGTCGAACTCGATGGCGACGAGATGACCCGGATCATCTGGCATCTCATTCGCGACAAGCTGATCCACCCCTATCTCGACATCGACCTCCAGTATTTCGACCTCGCGGTCGAAAATCGGGACGCAACAAACGATCAGGTGACCATCGACGCCGCCGAGGCGATCAAGGCCTGCGGCGCCGGCGTCAAATGCGCGACCATCACCCCCGACGAGGCGCGGGTCAAAGAGTTCCATCTCAAGGAGATGTGGCGAAGCCCAAACGGCACCATCCGCAATATTCTTGGCGGCGTCATCTTCCGCGAGCCGATCATCTGCAAGAACGTGCCTCGCCTGGTCCCGAGCTGGACCCGCCCGATCGTCATCGGCCGCCACGCCTATGGCGATCAGTATCGCGCGACCGATTTCAAGGTTCCGGGCAAGGGACGGCTCACCATCCGGTTCGAGGGCGACGACGGCAAGGTGATCGAGCGGGAAGTGTTCAAGTTCCCCGGCGGCGGCGTCGCGATGTCGATGTACAATCTCGACGATTCGATCCGCGACTTCGCCCGCGCGTCGCTGAACTATGGGCTCATGCGCAAGTACCCGGTCTATCTCTCGACCAAGAATACGATTCTGAAGGCCTATGATGGCCGCTTCAAGGACATCTTCCAGGAGGTCTACGACGCCGAGTTCAAGAGCCGGTTCCAGACGGCTGGCATCACATACGAGCATCGGCTGATCGACGACATGGTCGCCGCGGCGCTGAAATGGTCGGGCGGCTATGTGTGGGCGTGCAAGAACTATGACGGCGACGTGCAGTCGGATACGGTCGCGCAAGGCTTCGGCTCGCTCGGCCTCATGACCAGCGTCTTGATGACGCCCGACGGGCGAACGGTCGAGGCCGAGGCGGCGCACGGCACCGTCACCCGCCACTATCGCGAGCATCAGAAGGGTCGCCAGACCTCGACCAACTCGATCGCCTCGATCTTCGCCTGGACTCGGGGCCTCGCCCACCGCGCCAAGCTGGACGACAACGACGCGCTGGCCAAATTCGCTTCGACCCTCGAGCGGGTGTGCGTCGAGACGGTCGAAGCCGGGTTCATGACCAAGGACCTCGCGCTCCTGGTCGGACCCGAGCAGAAATGGCTCTCGACCGAAGGCTTCCTCGACAAGATCGACGCCAATCTCAAGCAGGCGATGGCGTAGGTCGTCTTCTATCTTTGGGCAAACGCAGGTCGGAGTATCGCTCGACGCAAATGGACGTTATTGGAATAGATTTTACGAGTAGCCCGAGCTCGCGGAAACCGATTACCTGCGTTCGCTGCGTTTTCGATGGTGAAGTCTTGCATGTCGGTAGTCGCAAGCGATGGCCGGAGTTTTCAGGCTTCGAGACCGAGCTGAGGAAGCGAGGTCCTTGGATCGCAGGAATCGACTTTCCTTTTGGTCAGGCAAGTAAGTTTATTGCCCGGATCGGATGGCCGAGAGATTGGGCTGGCTACGTCCACCACGCCCATTCTTTAGGCCGAGATGGATTTCGCAAAGCGCTCGATTCCTATCGCGAGGGGCGGCCTTATGGTGACAAAGAGCATCGAAGAGAAACCGACGCGGCGGCGGGTTCGGTCAGCCCACAAAAGCTTTACGGCGTCCCCGTCGGTCTGATGTTTTTCGAAGGCGCACCGCGACTGGCGAAATTAGGTGTCACTATTCCCCATTTGCAGTCCGGTGAGCCGGACCGCATTGTAGTAGAAGCCTATCCCGGCGTTCTCGCTCGCCAAATAGTCGATCGCCGCGCCTACAAGCATGACGACAAGAGAAAACAGACCAAAGAACAAAGCCAAGCCAGGCGGGATATTCTGAGCGGATTGATGAGTGGCTTCTTGAATGAACGGTACGGGTTTATAGTGGACGCGCCCGCCTCGCTTTGCGACGACCCGATGGCGGATGAACTGGACGCGTCGCTCTGCGCGGTGCAGGCAGCGTGGGCCTGGCGAAATCGACTTAGCCGTTTCGGCGCCCCGAGCAATGTGAACTCGTACGAAGGTTGGATCGCTGATCCGTCTTTAGCTTGACCCGGGTCTTGTCGGGTGTCGCTGACGAAATAACCCCGCGTAGCATTTTGCAAGAAAGGGTTTAGGCCCCCGCCGCCCGGCGCACGCCGGCCTCGACCGCCGCCAGCGCCTCGCGCGTCTTGCCGCCGTCCGGGCCGCCGGCCTGGGCCATGTCCGGCCGGCCGCCGCCGCCTTTGCCGCCGAGCGCCGCCGAGCCGAGACGCACCAGCTCGATCGCGTTGAAGCGGCTCGTCAGATCGGGGGTGACCGCGACGACGATGCTCGCCTTGCCGTCCCCGCTCTCGGCCGCGATCGCGACCACGCCTGAGCCGACGCTCTGCTTGGCTTCGTCGGCGAGCGACTTCAGGTCCTTCATGTCGACGCCGCTCACCGCGCGGGCGTAGAGCTTGACGCCCCCAACGTCGCGCGCCGCGCCTCCATCTCCCGTCCCGCCGCCCATCGCCAGCTTGCGCCTGGCCTCAGCGAGCTCGCGCTCGAGCTTGCGCTTGTCGTCGATGAGGGCCTCCAGCCGCTCGGCCGCCTCGCCGGCGGGCGCGCGCAGCAGCGCCGCGAGATCGGCATAGGCGCGGGATTCGGCCTCAAGCCGCCTGCGCGCTTCGTCCCGCGTCTTGGCTTCGATGCGCCTCACCCCTGCCGCGACCGCGCTCTCGCCGACGACGGTGATGAGGCCGATGTCGCCGGTGCGGCGCACATGCGTGCCGCCGCAGAGCTCGATCGAATAGGTCCGCTCGTGATGGGCGGCGTCCTCGATCTCACCCATGCTGACGACGCGCACCTCGTCGCCGTATTTCTCACCGAACAGCGCCCGTGCGCCGAGCGTCCGCGCGTCGTCGATGCCCATGAGCCGGGTAGTGACTTCCGCGTTCTCGAGCACGACGCGATTGGCGATGTCCTCGACCCGCTCGATTTCGGCCCGCGTGATCGGCTTCGGATGGGCGAAGTCGAACCTCAGCCGCTCGGGCGAGACGAGCGAGCCCTTCTGCGCCACGTGATCGCCGAGCACCATGCGCAACGCCTCGTGCAGGATATGGGTCGCCGAATGGTTGGCCCGCGTCGCCGTGCGCGCGGCGTGATCGACGGCGAGTTCGACAGCCATTCCGGGCCGCGCCGCGCCCTCGACGATCGCGACGTCATGGACGATGAGGTCGCCGAGTTTCTTGCGCGTATCGACGACTTCGGCGCGGAAGCCGGGCGAGGTGATTTCGCCAATGTCGCCGACCTGGCCGCCGGCCTCGCCGTAGAACGGCGTCTGATTGAGGATCAGCGATCCGCGTTCGCCGGCTTCGAGCCGCTCGACTTCGGCGCCGTCCCTGACGATCGCGGCAACGACGCCCTCGGCGGTCTCGGTCTCGTAGCCGAGGAAGTCGGTCGCGCCCACCCGTTCACGCAACCCGTACCAGACCGCCTCCGTCGCCGCTTCGCCCGAGCCCGCCCAGGCGCGGCGCGCCTCGGCGCGCTGGCGCT
>Ga0335073_10011981_pt1 | contig 12187 bp, 8 predicted proteins | sample Lox_Sample_22_FD_207093 | JGI IMG/M metagenome (GOLD analysis project Ga0335073, IMG submission 207093) | Soil microbial communities from Loxahatchee National Wildlife Refuge, Florida, United States - Lox_Sample_2.2 | ecosystem: Environmental > Terrestrial > Soil > Wetlands | place: USA: Florida... | reverse complement strand
GTGGCTGGTCTTCGACCAGCAGTACCGCGACCGGTACGTGTTCATCGGCCTGCCGCCGCGCCGGCCGCTCCCCCGCCGCTGGTACGCCGCCGGGGCGGTGGTCCGCGCCGACGACCTGCCCGGGCTGGCCCGCGCGGCCGACGTCGAAGCCGACGGCCTGGTCAAGACCGTGGCCAGGTTCAACGAGTTCGCCGCGGCGGGCCAGGACGAGGACTTCGGCCGCGGCGACTCGGCGTACGACCGCTACTACGGCGACCCGCGCCTGGCCAACCCCAACCTGGCCCCGCTGGCCAGGCCGCCGTTCTACGCCGTCAAGATCGTCCCCGGTGACCTGGGCACCAAGGGCGGCCTGCGCACCGACTCCCGCGCGCGGGTGCTCCGCGAGGACGGCACCCCCATCGAGGGCCTGTACGCCGCGGGCAACGCCAGCGCGGCGGTGATGGGCCACAGCTACGCCGGCGCCGGGGCCACGATCGGCCCGGCCATGACGTTCGGCTACATCGCCGTCCAGACCATGGCCGCCTCAGGGTGACACGCTGACCCTGGCCGCCGCGGGGTGGAGCCGGGGCCTGCGGCGCTGGATGGCGGTGAACCAGGCCGCGCCGGCCAGGGTCCCGGCGACGGCGATGTACAGGTTGAGCCGGAGCCCGAGGAAGTGGGCCGAGGAATCGATCCTGATGGTTTCCTCGAAGATCCGGTAGGCGGAGTAGCCGGTTACGTACAGGGCCAGCAGGCCGGGCGGCCGGATGTCCCGGTGGCGGCCGAGCCAGACCAGCGCGGCGGCCAGCGCCAGGTCGAAGACCAGCTCGTACAGGAAGGAGGGCTGGAAGGTGGCGTAGCGCGCGTACCCGGCCACCCGGTGGGCCGGGGCGATCTCCAGCGCCCACGGCAGGTGAGTGGGCCTGCCGTACAGTTCCTGGTTGAAGTAGTTCCCGACGCGCCCGACGGCCTGGGCGACCAGCAGCGCGGGGGCGGCCGCGTCCGCCATCAGCCGCCAGTCGGCGCCGGCCCGGTGCACCCGCCAGATCCCGACCAGGACGCCGGCCAGGATGCCGCCCCAGACGCCCAGCCCGCCGTCCCAGACGGCGAACGGCCCCCACCAGTGGCGCGGCATGTCGAACGGGGTGGTGAGGTCGAAGTAGATCCGGCCGCCGATGATCCCGGCCGGGACCGCCCACAGGGCCACGTCGGTGACCAGGCCCGGCTCGCCGCCGGCCGCCCGCCAGCGCCGCATGGTGATGATCACGGCCAGCGTGATGCCCACCACGTACATCAGGCCGTACAGGTGCACATCCAGCGGGCCGGCCTGAAAGCCGCTCGCTGGCGGGCTCGGGATGAAGGCCATCATCGGCTGGCGATCCTCTCTACTATTGACTTAGTACTATCTCAATAGTAGATGGCGGCGCAAGCCCACGAGGAGCTACTATGCGGATAGTAGACGAGAGGTGGGACGGTGGCAGCCAGGGCGGGCCGCGGGCGGTGCGGCAGATACGGGTCCGGCAGGTAAGGGCGCAGGAGATACGGAGGTGGGGCGAGTGGCGGCGCTGGGAGATCTGGAGGCGCAGGTGATGCGGCGGATCTGGGCGCGCGGGGACGCGGTGACCGTCCGCGACATCCTCGGCGACCTGCAGCGAGAGCGGCCGATCGCCTACACCACGGTGATGACCGTGATGGACAACCTGCGCAAGAAGGGCTGGCTGAGCCGGCGGCCCGAGGGGCGGGCCTACCGGTACGAGCCGCTGGTGTCCGGCGAGGAGTACAGCGCCGGCCTGATGCGGCAGGCGCTGGAGGCCAGCAGCGACCGGCCTGCCGTGCTGATGCACTTCATCGGCGAGCTGTCGGCCGAGGAGGCTGATGCGCTGGACGAGGCCTACCGGCGGCTCACCGGGCGGGCCGCGACAGGCCCGAAGGCCCCGGAAACCCTGGACGGCCCGCGGTGAGCGGCGCGGTGCTGCTCGCCGGGTACTGCGCCGCGGCGGGCTTCGGCGCCCCGGCCCTGCTGCGCCGGGGCTGGGCCGCGCACGCGCCCCGGCTGGCCATGGCGGCGTGGCTGGCGCTGTCCGCGTCCTGCGTCGCGGCCGCCGTGCTGGCCGCCGTGGCCGTGGCGGTGCCGTTCCCCCTGACGTGGTCCACGGCCGACGGGATGGCGGGGCCGAGTTTCGCGACACCGGGCGCGGCGGCCGCGGCCGTGTCCGGGCTGCTGCTGGCCGCCGCGATCGTGGCGCGGGCCGGGTGGTGCCTGGGCAGCGCGGTAGCGCGGGGCCGGCGCGAGCGGCACACACACGCCGCGTTCCTGGTGGCGGCGGGCCGCGCGGACCCCGCGCTGGGCGCGGTCGTCCTCGACCAGGACGCTCCCGCCGCCTACTGCCTGCCCGGCGGGCCCGGCCCGGTCGTCTCGGCCGGGACGCTGGCCGTGCTGGACCCCGGGCAGCTGCAGGCCGTGCTGGCGCACGAGCGGGCGCACCTGCGCGGGCACCACCACGCCATGCTCACCTGGGCCGCGGCGCTGGGCCGCGCGTTCGGTTTCGTGCCGCTGCTCGCCCGGGCGCCCGGAGAGCTGGCCACGCTGGCGGAGATGGCCGCCGATGACGCCGCCGTCGGCCGTCACCCGGCGGATGACCTCGCGGCTGACGACCTCGCGGCCGCGCTGGTCATCCTGGCCAAGGCCGGCGCCCAGGCGACCGCGCTCACGGCCGGCGGGCCCGACGCCCTCGCCCGCATCCAGCGGCTGCTGGCCCCGCCCGCGTCGGGCCGGCCGGCCCGGCTGGCCGCCGCGGCGGCCGCCCTGATCCCCCCGGTCCTCATCGCCTTCCTGCTGCTGCTGGTCGCCGCCTGCGACGTCGCGCCGCACCGGTAACGGGACGAGCACCGCCCGGCCGCGGACCCGGCCGCAGCGGAGGTCCTCGATGGCGTCGGCGGCGGCTTCCAGCGGGTAGCGGCTGGAGTGGAGTGTCACCTGGCCCTGAGCGGCCAGGGTCACCAGGTCGGCCAGGTCGGCGTAGGTGCCGATGAGGTTGGCGGCGACGGTGATCTCGCCGAGCACCAGCGGCAGGGTAGGCAGCGTCACGGTGCCGCCGTAGCCGACCAGGTAGTACGTTCCCCCGGAGCGCAGCATCGCGACCGAGTCGCCGATCGTGCTGTCCTCGCCCACGAAGTCGAAGACCGCGTCGGCGCCCGGGCCGGTCAGGTCGCGGACCTGCTGAGCCTGCTGCCCGTCCGCGCCGACCACGTGGTCCGCGCCCCAGGTCGTGGCGAGCTTGCGGGCCTCCTCGCTGGTGTCCACGGCGATGACCGAAGCCGGGGTCATGGCCTTGAGGCACTGGATGCCGATGTGCCCGAGCCCGCCGGCGCCCACGACGACGGCGGACGACCCCGCCCCCAGGGCCGGGACGGCCTTGGCGACCGCGTGGTAGGCGGTCAGGCCGGCGTCGGCCAGCGCGGCGACCTCGGCCGGAGCGGCACCGGCGGGGAGCTTGACGACGGCGCGCGCCCGGGTCTTGAACAGCTCGGCCATGCCGCCCGCGCACATCAGGCCGGGCAGGTTCGGTCCCCTGGTGCACCGCATGTCGTCCCCCACCCGGCAGGGACGGCACACGCCGCAGGTGAGGTTCGGGTGGCAGATGACCGGGTCGCCGACGGCCAGGTGCTCGACCGCCGGGCCGACGGCGTGGACCCAGCCGGCGTTCTCGTGGCCCAGGACCAAGGGCAGGTCGGCCGGGATGACGTCGGCGAACCAGCCGTCGGCGATGTGCAGGTCGGTGCGGCACAGACCGGCGCCGCCGATCCTCACGACGACGTCGTCCGGCCCCGGTGCTTCGGGTTCTGGCACGTCGTCCGCCTGCGGCGGCTGTCCGTATGCGTGCACCCTGATCGCTTTCATGAGCCCTCCCTTTTCGGCTGGGCCCAAGCGTGCGCGGGGGCGGTCGCGATCCGGTCGCGGCCTGGTCTAAGCCAGCAGCGCCTAGGACAGGTCCAGGGCCAGCTGCTCGGCCTGGCGAAGCCATCCGGTCATGCCGATCCGGCGGAACTGGGCGGCGGCGGCGTCCAGGGCCGGGCGGGCCTGGCCGGGGCGTCCGGCGCGGGCGTGCATCAGGGCCTGGTCGAAGTCGGCGATGGCCCGGAGCGGGCGGGCGCCCTGCTCGTCGAGGACCAGGCCGGCCTGCGCGAACCAGTGATCCGCCTCGTCCAGGCGGCCGTCCAGGGCACACAGCCGGGCCAGGGACAGCCGCAGGTCCATCATCGGGAACCGGAAGTCGGCCGGGAGCGCCTTGCCGCGCAGCGCCGCCTCGACCGGCCGGAGATGGTCACGGCGGCCGAGCACCCACAGCGTCTCGACGGTGTCCGAGGCGGTCCGGGTGTAGTTCAGCGCCCAGGCCGGGGCCCGGGCCAGCGCCTGGACCGCGGGGGCCAGCATGGCCATGGCCTGCTCCGGCCGCCCCAGGCGGGCCGCGGTCCTGGCGTACCCCGCCCGCATGGGGGCGCGGGCCCACCGCGGCACCGGATCATCCACGCCGACCAGCTCGCCGAACAGCGCCTGCATCCGCTCCCAGTCCTCGGCGGTGGCCAGGGTCAGCGCGTCCAGCGCGCCCGCGACGTGGATCCGCTCCCAGCTCCAGCCCCAGTCCGGGATCCGGCCGGCCAGCTCCTGCGCCTCGGCCAGGGCCGCCCGGGCGGCCTCGAGCTCGCCCAGGGCGGCCCGGGCGCGGGCAATGCTCGCCCGGCAGTGGACTTCCCGGGCCAGCTCGCCGCGGGCCCGGGCCTGAGCGGCCGCGTCCTCGAAGCCCGGCAGCGCGGACCGCAGCTCGCCCAGCAGGTACAGCCGCACCGTCGGATCCTGGGCCGCGCCGGCGGGCACGCTCTGGCGCCGCTGGTAGATGGCCGCGACGGCGTACCGGGCCAGGTCGACGCCGCGTGAGACGGCCCGGGACGACGACCGGTACAGGACCGCCAGCGCCTGCCGCCGCCTGGGCTGGTCCAGGGGCAGGCCCACGTGGTCGGGGTCGGCCGCTTCCTTGCGGTCCAGGGCCAGCAGGGTGAGCGCGGCCCACGCCTCGTCCCGGGCGGAACCGGCGTAGGCCAGGCCGGCCGGGGCCAGCTGCCAGGCGTGGGCGCTGCTGCCCGCCGCGCCCAGCGCCGCGGTGACCTCGGCGAGATAGCCCGCGGCGGCGCGGGCGCCCTGCGCCCCGGCGATCCGCTCCGCGGCGTCCCGGGCCGCCGCCACGGCCTCGTCGTAGCGCAGGGCCCAGGCCAGCGCCACCCCGAGCCGGCGGCGGACCAGGGCGAGCTGGTCGGGGCCGGCCAGGTCGGCGGCCGTGGTGAGGAAGGCGACGGCCGCCTCGTGCGCGCCCGCCGCCTGGGCCAGGCCCGCCGCCTCGAGGGCCGCGGCGACCCCGGCCTCGGCGCCGGGCAGGGCGGTGCTGCGCGCGTACTGGGCGACGATCTCGGCCGGATCCGCGCAGCCCGGCACCCGGGCCCTGGCCGCCTCGAGGCCGCGGGCCAGCCGCCGGTGCAGCCGGGCCTGCCGGGACGGGTTGAGGGTGTCGTAGACCGCGTTGCGGACCAGGGCGTGCCCGAACTCGTAGCGCTCCGGGGTCGTGGGGTCCCCGCCGGGCCGGATCATCCCCGCAGCCAGCAGCTCGTCCAGCGCGGCCAGCGCCGCGGGGTCTTCGAGGTCCGCGGCCGCCGCGGCGACCGGGAACAGGAACGGCCCGTCGGATGCCGACCCGCACTCCAGCAGCCGGTTGGCCGCCGCCGACATCCGCGCGCGGCGGCGGGCCAGCACCTGGCGCACCCCTTCGGGCACGGCCACCAGCGGCAGGCCGGCGGCTAGCTCGCCATCCCTGTCCTCGCGCAGCGCCCGCTCCTCGGCCAGGTGGCGGATCACCTCCTTGGCGAAGAACGGGTTGCCGCCGGTGTGCGCTCCGATGGCCGTGGTCAGGGCGGCCGATACCGGCCCGCCGGCCTCCGCGGCCAGCAGCTGCCCGATGGCCTCGGGGCCCAGTGCCCCGAGGCGGATCGTGACGCACTCGGTCTCGGCCGACATCGCGCCCAGCGCGTCGCCGAGCGGATCGTCCCGGACCGCTTCGGTGGTGCGGTAGGCGCCGGCGATCAGCAGCCTGCGCTGCGCGCAGCTCCTGGCGACGTGGCGCATCATCATCGCGGTGCCCGCGTCCGCCCACTGCAGGTCGTCCAGGACCAGCAGGACCGGCGCCCGGCCGGTCAGGGCGGCGAAGAACCGCGCCGCCCCGTCCAGCAGCCGGAACCGTTCCTCGTCCGGCTGCAGCGGCGGGGGCGGGGCCAGGTCTGGCAGCAGCTCGGACAGCCGCGGCGCGATGCGGACCAGCGCCGGGGCCAGCTCGGCCCGCAGCCGCTGCGGGCCCGCCGCCTCGCCGTACCCGGCGATCGCCTCGGCGAACGGGCGGAACGGCGGCACCCACGCGCCCTCGACGCAGCGGCCCGCCAGGACGGTGACCGACGCCGCCCGGGCCCGCTCGGTGAGCTGCCGCAGCGCGTGGGACTTGCCGATCCCGGGCTCGCCCGCCAGCAGGACCACGCCGCCCCGCCCGGCCGCGGCCCGGTCCAGGCAGGCCTGCAGCCGGGACATCTCCGCGGCCCGCCCGAAGTACCCGGGGGCCTGCGGCGCAGCCGGACGCCAGGCCAGCTCGGGGGAATGCCGCAGGATGGCCTGGTGCAGCCGGCCCAGTTCGGCTCCCGGGGCCACGCCAAGCTCGGTGTCGAGGACCCGCCGCAGGCGACCGAACGCCCCGAGGGCCTCGGCCTGCCGCCCGTCGCGGTACAGCGCGACCATCAGCTGGCCCCAGCGCCGCTCGCGCAGCGGCCCGCTGGTCACCAGGCCCTCGAGCCCGGCCACGACCTCGTGGTGGCGGCCCAGCGCCAGTTCCGCGTCGAACAGGTCCTCCAGCGCCGCCGCGCGCAGTTCCTCCAGCCGCGACGCTTCGGCGCGGGCGAACGGGCGGTCGGCGAATTCCTGCAGCGCCGGTCCCCGCCACAGGTCCAGGGCCAGCCGGAACCGCCGGGCCGCCGCGGCCGGGTCCGGGTCCCGGCGGGCGGCACCGATCAGGCTCTCGGCCAGAGAAGCGTCGACCGCCTCCGGCGGAGCCCGCAGGCAGTATCCGGACGGCCGGGTGACGATGCTCAGGCCGTCCGCGCCGGCCAGCGCGCGGCGGACGTGCAGCACGTAGTTCTGCAGCGTCTTGGCCGCCGTCCGCGGCGGATCATCGTCCCACAGCGCGTCCACCAGGGCGGCGGCGCTGACCGCCTCCCCGCGGTGCACCGCCAGCGCCGCGAGCAGGCAGCGCTCCATGGCCCCGCCCAGCTGACCGGGTCCCCTCAGCTCGATCGGCCCGAGGATCCCGATCCGCCAGCGCCCGGCCGGTCCGTCCATTTGTCCAGTGTGACCCGCGCCCGGCTTCGGCGCACACCATCGCTAGCTGACCCGGGTTACTCGGTCCACGGGCGGGCGCGGCGCTCGGCGACGTGGATCAGCCGTTCCAGCCGGGGCAGCGCTACGGAGGTGAGGAACTCTTCGCGCTGCGGGCCGGCGAGGCTCACCACTTCGCGCCACACCGAGCGGCCGGCGATGAAGCCCGAGGCGCCCCCGTCGTCGGCGGCGATCCGGATGATGTCGGTGAACTGGTCGAAGGGCACGCCCGCGGACAGGACGGCCCAGGGCCGGCCGAGGACCGCAGCGAGCCGGCGGCAGCCTTCGGGCGAACCGGGATACTCGAGCTTGAGCAGGTCGATGTCCAGGTCGTTGAGGGCCCGGGCGGACTCGATGATCGCATGCTCGCGAGCCTGGCCGCGAAGGTCTTCCCCGGGCCGGGCGTACACGAGGTTCTCGATGACCACGGGGACACCGGTGGCGCGGCAGTCGCGGATGATCTCTTCGCACACGGCCAGCGTCTCCGCCACCAGGTCGGGCTCACCCGGGGCCGGGGCGGGACGGTCGGCGCGCAGCTGGACGAAGAACTTCAGGGCGTCGCCGCCCTGGTCCAGGACCCACTGAGCGTCCAGGCCGGGGTCGCGGTGGGTGCGCGGCTCGCCTTGAAAGCTGCGCCGCTCGGACGGTTCGGCCGCGACGAGCAGCCCGCAGTCCGGGGCGAGCGCCTGAGCCTGCGTGATGGCCGGGACGCCGTAGGTCGGGTCGGACAGCAGGCCGCTGGCGGCGGGCGTCAGGACGCGGGCGACGTCGGCCTTGGCGGTGCGCAGGTCGTCGTCGCTCGCGTCGAGGCCGACGGCCGTGAACATGCGGCGCAAGGTGTTGCGCTGGTCCATGGCGATGATGGAGAACACATGGCTGTCGGTGGCGATGTCGTCGAGCGTTCCCGTTCGGGCTTTCGTGGCGTGTGTCATGTCATTCCTTCGTCGACTGCCGGATGAAGTCGGCGAGCGGCAGTCCCTCGCCGTCCAGGGCGAACGCGGCCAGCAAGGCGGCCCCGGTGACGCCCGGCTGCACAATCGGTGAGAAGCTCATCGCGTCGATGGCGGCCGCCTTGGCCGCGCGCACGCTGGCCATCTGCGTCCAGCCGCCGGCGGCCACGGCCCGCCGGTGCGGGCCGACGACCTTCTCGAGGTCATCAAGCAAGAACCGGGTCTGGGCCGCCGGGTAGCGCACGGCGGCCGTCCAGACCGTGGCGGGAGTGGCGCCGTCCTGGATACGGATGACGACATCGTCCTGGGTGCGGCCGTCGCCGGTCACCGACAGGCCGGCGGGCAGGTCCCCGACGCCCAGGCTGGCCTGGTCAAGCGCCGCCCGGGCCTGCCCGGACTCGGCGCCCAGCGCCGCCAGCACGCGCCGCAGCAGCAGTCCGCCACTGACCCCGGCCAGCAGCAGGCTGGTGCCGGGCAGCACGTGCCGGCCGATCGACCAGCCGGCGCTCACGACCTGCTGGCGCTGGGCCTCATCGAGCGTCTCGGGGATGGAGCGGGCCAGCACGTCCGCGGTGCCGCTGGAGTTGAACAGCTCGTCCGCCTCGACCGCGCCGACGCCGATGGCGGCCACCGGATGGTCGTGCCCGGCCACGGTCAAGACGGCGCCCGCGGCACCGGAGACCACGCCATCGTGCCGCAGGTACCCGGCGCGGACGCCGGCCGGCCGTTCGCCGGGCAGGATCCGGGCGGGCAGCCCCGCAGCCGCCAGGGCGTCGGGCCAGATCTCGCCGGTGCCCTGGTCTATGAGGCCGGTCCGGGACGCGAGCGACGGCTCGCGCACCGGATCGCCGCCCAGCGCGAAGACGATCCATTCCGGCACGCTCAGCCAGGTCGACCCCGGGCCGGGCCGATGTCCGCTGGCGCGCAGCCACAGCAGCTTGGCCAGGCTGGCCTGACTCGACCACCGCAGACCGGTCGTGCGCTCGAATCTGGCGGCAAATCCGGGGGCGTCCCGGCCCAGCTGTTCCAGCTCATCACCGCCGCGGTGATCGAACCAGGCGATGACGGGAGCGGCCGGCCGCCCGGCCGCGTCGAGCAGCACGCCGCTCTCGGCGAGGCCGGTCACGCCGATGCCGCGAACGCGGATGGGTCCCCACCGTGATTCGGCCGCCCGGACCGCGTGCCCGATCAGGTCGACGGCCACGTCGACGAGCCGGTACGGATCGATCTCGGTCTGCCCGCCGCCGCGGGTGCGCCACGGGGTGGGCTGCTCCACGTATGGGGTACCGTCCCGTGACGCCGACCGGGCCACGGCCTTGGACGAGGTCGTGCCGATGTCGATGCCGAGAACGACATCCGTGCTGACGGTCATGGGCGTTGCTCCCCGGAGCCGCGTGCGATGATCCTGGCCGGTACCTGAATGCGCTCGACCGGGAGCCTGGGCGCCTCCAGGCGCGCCAGGAGGCGCGCTGCGGCCACGCGCCCGACTTCGTGACCGGGATGGTCCACGACGGTGACGGCCGGGCGCAGGGCATCGGCCATGGGGAAGTCGCCGAACGCGACGAGGGCGATGTCCGTGCGGCCGGCCGAGTGCAGGGTGGGCACCACGCCCAGCGACGCCCGGGTGGTGGCGCTCAGGATCGCGGTCGGCGGGCGGGGGCCGCTGACCAGGGCCGATACCGCGTGAGCGGCGGCCCGGCTGGTCGCGCATGCGCAGTTGACCAGGTCCTCGTCCGCCTCCGCGTGGTGACGAGCCAGGGCATCGCGGTATCCGCGCAGCCGGGCGGCCGACGTGGGGATGGCCGGCGTGTCGCCGACGTAGGCGATGCGCCGGTGCCCGTGGGCGATCAGATGAGCCACGGCGTCGCAGGCGGCCCGGTGGTCGTCGATCTCGACGAGATCCGCGGCCAGGCCGGGCGCCGGCCGGTCGACGAGCACGACAGGCACCCGTTCCGTGTCAAGCCACGAATGGTCGTCGCCGGTCGGGGTGAGCAGCAGCCCGGCCACCCGCCGCTGCAGCATCCGCCCGATGACGTCGCGTTCCCAGCCCGGGTCACGCCGGGTGCTCGTGACCAGCACGGACCGGCCATGGCGCGACATCTCCAGCTCCACCGCGTCGATGACTTCGGCGAAGAACGGGTCGGAGATGGACTCCACCACGAACCCGACCGCGGTGTCCGTTCCCGCGCGCAGGGACCGGGCCATCGCGTCGGGCTCGAACCGCAGGTCGAGCATGGCTTCCCGGACGCGCTGCCGGGTGACCGGCGCGACCCGCGGATCGTCGTTCAGGACCCGCGAGGCGGTGCGCAGGCTCACTCCGGCGGCGTTCGCGACGTCGAGGAGCCTGCTGGGTGCGGACTTTGCCATCGATGGCATAGCTTGATTCTGCCCTACTATGCCATCGATGGCAAGAGCTGTCGGGCGAGGTGGCGGGGCGGGCGGGATGGGGCGGCGCTAGCGGGACAGGTGGCCGGGCGCGGACGGGAGGCGCTAGCGGGACAGGTGGCCGAGGATGGCCTTGACCAGCGTGGCGGTGGGCTGGGAGGCGTCGAGGGGCAGGTGCGGGATCACCGGGGGCTCGAGGTCCAGGCCGGTCAGGAACGACGCGGGGTCGCGGATCTTGTTCTCGTCGCGGGCCAGGGCGCGCCGCGTCAGGCGCTGGATGAGCTGGTCGGGCGGCAGGTGCAGCCAGATCATGGCGGGCTCGCCCGGCAACCGCCGCGTGAGGGTGGCCCAGGCGGAAAGCTTCGCTCGTTCGGCGCTAAAGGGCGCGACGAGGACCACGGGCCTTCCTGCCCGCAGATTAGCCTCGGCCAGCCCGAGCAGCGTGTCGTAGCGGGCGTCCCTGGTCAGCCCGGCGAGGACGGGATCGTCCAGGTCACGCACGCCGGTCAGGTCGGACACCACCCGGGTCAGCGGGCCGGTCGCGACGTCGAGATCCAGGAGGGCGGCGCCGAGATGCGGGGCCAGGGCGGCGGCCAGCGTGCTCTTGCCGGTCGCCGGGGGCCCGCCGATCAGCACGGCGGCCGGTCGTTTCACGAGGCCGGGCGTTTCACGAGGCCGGGCGGGACCGCGCCAGCGCGGTGGCCGCGGTCGGGCTCAGCGGGAGCGACGGGAGCAGAAGGGCCTGGTAGGAGTGGTAGAGATCCGGCTTGCCCGACCATGTCGACGTGGCCGGCGTCATGTCCGGGGCCAGTTCCTGCCACCAGCCGCCGCCCTGGCGGTCAAGGAAGTAGCGGTCGATCTCATCCCACCACCGCGCCGCGGCGGCGGCGAACCGCTCCTGCCCGGTGCGCCGGTGCAGCGCGTCGGCGGCGAGCACGGCCTCGCACGCCACCCAGTGCATTCGGGCCGTGACCACCGGCTGGCCGTCCGGGTCGACCGTGTAGATCAATCCCGGGTGACCGTCCCGCTGCCACGCGTCGGCGACGGCGGTGTCGAACAGCGCGGTCGCCGCCTCGAGCAGCCAGGCCGGGGGCGCCGCCTGGGCCGCCTCCAGGGTCAGCAGGAGCCGGGCCCACTCGAAGGAGTGGCCCGGGGTGGTGCCGTACGGCCGGAACGGGTCGTGGCGGCGATCGGCGTTGTAATCCGGCCGGGGCTGCCAGTTCTGGTCGTAGTGCTCGGGTATCCGCCACGCGTGGGCGCGGGCGTGATCGTTGATCAGGCGGGCGGCGATGGAGGCCGCCCGGGCGGCCCAGACGGGGTTGCCGGTGACGTCCGCCGCGGCGAGGTAGGCCTCCACCGAGTGCATGTTGCTGTTGGCGCCGCGGTACGCCTCGAGCTCGGTGAAGTCAGC
>Ga0335073_10011980_pt1 | contig 12187 bp, 10 predicted proteins | sample Lox_Sample_22_FD_207093 | JGI IMG/M metagenome (GOLD analysis project Ga0335073, IMG submission 207093) | Soil microbial communities from Loxahatchee National Wildlife Refuge, Florida, United States - Lox_Sample_2.2 | ecosystem: Environmental > Terrestrial > Soil > Wetlands | place: USA... | reverse complement strand
GGGCCGCGGGCGCTCGATCTGCTGGCCGAGGGCACGACCGCGCACGACGCGCTCGACCGGCTGCTGGCCGCTGACGCGGGGCGCGAGTCGCGCCAGGTCGCGGTGGTCGACGCCGGCGGCCGGGTAGCCGCCCACACCGGCAATGCGTGCATGGCATACGCCGGCCACGCAACCGGCGACGGCGTCTCCTGCCAGGCCAACATCATGGCCTCAGCCGGCGTGTGGCCGGCGATGCTGTCGGCGTTCAGCGCGACGAGCGGCTCGCTCACGAACCGCCTGCTCGCCGCGCTCGACGCCGCCGAGGGCGAGGGTGGCGACCTCCGGGGCCGGCAGTCGGCGGCCATCCTGGTGGTGCCGCAAAACGGTGATCCCTGGCGGACCACCGTCGCCTTGAGAGTCGAGGACCATCCCGACCCGCTGCCCGAGCTGCGCCGCCTCGTCGCGCTCCACGACGCCTACGGGCTCGCCAACGAGGCCGACGAGCTACTGAACTCGGGCCGTCACGAGGAGGCGGCGCGGCTGTACGTGGAGGCGAGCGAGCGCGCCCCGGGCAACCACGAGCTGCTGTTCTGGGCCGGGCTGGGGACCGCGCAGGCGGGCGATCTCGACGCCGGCGTCGAACAGGTGCGAGCCGCGATCGCCCTTCAGCCGACCTGGCGCGAGCTGCTACGCCGACTGTCGCCGGAGGTCGCGCCGTCGGCCGCCGCTGTGCTCTCTCGCGTCGTCGATGGCTAGTCCCTCGAGCTGCAGGGCGTCTCGGTCACCAGGGCGGCGAGCGTGCGAGGGTTCAGCCGGTCCTTGGGAATGAACCCGCGGACCGGCGCGGCGGCGAGTCGCGGGCCGTAGCTCGCGGCGTCGCTGCTCGACGTCAGCACCACCGCCGGTGGCGACTTGCGCCGGGCGAGCAGCTCGGCGATCGCGATCCCGTCGAGCCCCGGCAGCCGGATATCGAGCAGCACCACGTCGGGCTCGGTGTCGGCAACGGCCGCGAGCGCGGCCTCGCCATCCGCCACCTCGGCCACGACCTCGAGGCCCGCGCCCTCGACGATCATCCGCGCGACCTCGCGGAACTGAGGGTGGTCATCGGCGATCAATACGGTGCACACGGGCCGCGCGCAGCTTACGATACGAGACGCCTTGTATCGCTAGCTCTTGCGCCATTTGGCCAAAGATGTGCCCGGGTAACTCGCATATGGTTGGCGACGTGGACTCAGCCGGTCGACGGGACCACGCCCGGGCCCCCGCCTCCGGGGGTCGGGCGCGAGACCCCGAGCTCGACGACGCGATCACGACGGCGACCACGGCGCTGCTCGAGGAACGGGGCTTCGCGGGGTTGACGATCGAGGCGATCGCGCGCCGCGCCGGCGTCGGTAGGGCGACCATCTACCGGCGCTGGCCCAATCTCGATGCCCTGCTGGCGCACGTGCTGCGCGGCGTCGTCCATGAGGTCCCGATCCCGGACCTGGGGCAGGTTCGAGACGACCTGATCGCGCTCCTGGAACACGAGCTCGCGATGGTCCGCCGCGACGCCGGAAAGCTCTATCCAAGCCTCGGGGTCCAGGCCAAGGCCGACCCGGGCGCGCGCGAGGCGCTCGCCGAACTGATGCTGCATCGCCGCGCGGCCTTGCGCGCGGTGCTCCGCCGCGGCGTCGATCGCGGCGAGATCCAAAATGGCGCCGACCTCGAGCTCGCGTTCTTCCTTCTGTGGGGAGCCATCTACTACCGGCATCTGTTCGGCTTCGGCACCGGCGCCCCGATGGAGCCCGAGTTCATCGGCACGGTTGTCGACGCCGTGCTCGTGAGTATCGGTACGGGCTAGGCGGTCCGCGCTAGCGCCGGCCGCCACGCCTCGCGGCGCGCTTGACCGCTTGCTGGTCGCGCATCGCCTCGCGGCTCTGCGCGGCGATCTGCCGCCAAGCGGTGCGAGCCTCCCGGAGCGCCTTTACGACCTGCGCGCGAGCGTCGTCGGCGGCCTTGGCGGCGTCGAGCACCTGCTGGCGCGTGCGCCGGCCGTGGGTGAGCAGGTTGAACGACCACAGGCCGGTGTCGAGCAGCCGCGCCGCGCGCTCGACATCCGCCAGCACGGCGTCGCGTAGCGCGGCGCCGCGCAGGCCCTGCTCGATGTAGCGCACGCGCGACTCGAGCGCCACGCCGCCGAGCCCGCTGAGCGCCCGTGCGGCGATCATTGGCTCGGGGTCGCGGGGATCCACCTCGGCGCGCGCGGCGAGCGCGTCCGTGGCCACGGTGACGATCCGGTCGTACAGCTCGAGCCACGCCGCGCGGAGCGCGGGGGTCGACTGGATCAGCTCGACGAACCGCGGCAGGAACACGACGAGGTCATCGGGAACGTCATCGAAGCGCTCCATGTCGTCCCTCATCGCCCGCACGACCGCGGCGGTCAGCGACTCGCTGGGCGGGCACTCGCGGATCACGCGGGCCAGGCTCTCGACCGTCTCATCGGCCCAGTCGAGGACCATCGACTCCTTCGTCGGGAAGTAGTTGTAGACCGTCTTCTCGGAGACGCCGACGATGTCGGCGACCTGGGAGACGGTGACGTTGTCGAAGCCGCGTGCGCCGAACAGGATCGTCGCCACGTCGGATATCCGCTGGCGGGTGAGCCGGCGCTTGCGTTCCCGCAGCCCCTCGTCGGGATGACGCTTGATCTCCGCCGCCTCCTGGAACCGGCGGACCCGACGCAACGAGTCCGCGAGCTCGTCGCCGAGCTCGGCCACGAACACCCGGTGAATCCGGTCGTCGCTGAAGGGATCGCCGAGCAGCTCTTCTTCGTTGTCCATAGAGGCGCAAGCATAGGACGAAATTTTCAGTTGCAGAAATTTTTCAGTCACTGTAAAGTGCTGACCATGACATCGCCACCTGCAATCGAAACCGAGGGACTGACCAAGCGCTTCGGCGAGTTCACGGCGGTGGCGGACCTCGACCTGCGCGTCGAGACCGGCACCGTGGTGTCGCTGCTCGGGCCGAACGGCGCCGGCAAGACGACGACCGTGCGAATGCTCGCGACGCTCCTGCGTCCCGACGGCGGTAGCGCGCGGGTGGGGGGCCACGACGTCGTCCACGAGGCGGCGCAGGTCCGGCGGCTGATCTCGCTCACCGGTCAGTTCGCCGCGCTCGACCCCAACCTCACCGCGCGCGAGAACATCGTGTTGATGGCCCGCCTGCGCGGGCGCGGCCACCGGGACGCCCTTGAGGTGACCGAGCGCCTGATCGAGCGTTTCGCGATCGGCGAGTTCCGCGACCGCTTGGTCAAGAAGCTTTCGGGCGGAGAGCGCCGGCGAGTCGACCTCGCCGCCGGCCTGATCGACACCCCGCACGTGCTCGTGCTCGACGAGCCGACCACCGGGCTCGACCCGCGCAGCCGCCAGGTCGTCTGGTCGACGATCCGTTCGCTCGTGGACGAGGGCGTCACCCTTCTGCTCACGACCCAGTACCTCGAGGAGGCCGACGCGCTCGCCGATCGCGTCGTCCTGATCGACCGCGGCCGCGAGGTCGCTGCCGGCACGCCGGCGCAGCTGAAGGCTCAGGTCGGCGAGCAGCGGGTCGACGTGATCGCCGCCGACGCCGCCGAGTTCGAGCGCCTCCGCGTGCTGCTCGACGGCAGGTTCGAGATCTCGACGTCGGCCGAGCAGCGCACGATCTCGGTGGCGGCGCCCGACGAGGCCGAGGATCTGGCACGCGTCGCCGCGGCGGTCGCCGAGGAGGCGATCGCGGTCGACGAGATCGCGCTCCGCCGTCCGACGCTCGACGACGCTTTCCTGGCGTTGACCGGCCACATGGCGCACGAGGAGTGCGAGATGCCGGCGGAGGTCGCGGCATGAGTGCTGTCCGCGCCACCACGCTGCTGACCGTTCGAAGCCTGCGGGCGATCCCGCGCGTGCCCGAACGCCTGCTCGACGTCACGATCCAGCCGATCGTGTTCATCCTGCTGTTCCTGTACGTGTTCGGCTCGGCGATCCACGTCCCGGGCGTCAGCTACAAGGACTACCTGTTCCCGGGGATCATCGGTCAGTCGCTCGCGTTCGGGATCATCGGCGCCGGCGTCGCCACCTCACACGACATGGCCGAGGGCGTGATCGATCGCTTCCGCTCGTTGCCGATCAGCCGGCTGTCGATCATCAGCGCCCAGGTGATGGGTCAGTTCTGCGAGCAGGTGCTGGGCATGACGATCGTCGTCGTGTTCGGCCTGATCCTCGGCTGGAACCCGCACCTGACGGCGGGCCACGCCGTCGAGCTGGTGGCGCTGATGGTGCTCGCGATGCTCGCGTTCACGTGGATGGGCGTCCTCCTCGGGATGCTCGTCCGCTCTCCCGACGCGATGCAGGGCATCGGCTTCATCGTGATCTTCCCGCTCGCGTTCCTGGCCGGGACCTTCGTGCCGATCGCCGGCATGGACGCCATCCCGCGCGCGATCGCTCAGTGGGACCCGATCTCGGCGCTGGTCGGCACCGTGCGCGGGCTGACCGAGGGCCTGCACACGAGCGGCTCGTGGCAGCTCGTCCATCCCGAGCTGTCGATGGCGCTCTGGTGTCTGGTGATAATCGCGGTGTGCGTGCCGCTCGCGCTGCGGCGATTCAACCGGACGTTGGCCGGCTGAGCGTCGGCTGCCCGACCTCGCCGCCGCGGTCTCGCCACTCCTTGAGCACCATCAGCGAACCGTCGATGATCCGGTCGATGAACATCTTGCTGTCGTTGAGGCGCGGGAACTGCGCCTCCGGCACGTCGACCTCGAGGAATTCGCATAGCGGCTCCCATCCCTCCTGCACGCTCCAGACGAGCAGGCGGTCTTCGGGGACGTTCCGCTGGACCTGCTCCTGGTAGCGGGCGAGGGCCTCGGCCAGCTGTCCGGGGCGCAGCTCGGGTCCGCTGAAGATGCCCTGGGCGGCCCACATCCTCCGCATCAGGTCCATGTAGCCCCGCCAGTCGGGATCGACGAACTCACGCGCCTTCGAGATGTAGGCCATCGCCGATTGACCGTGGAACAGGCCCCAGATCGTGTCGAGCATGCTCTGCTCCCACGTCGCCGGATCGCGGACGCTGAGCACGACCTTGGCGTCCGGGTATGCGTCGGCCAGCTCGCGGTAGAAGTACGCGCCCGGCCAGTCGACGGTCGACTCGTGTTCGCCGAACACCTCGTCCCAGTTGACTCCGTCGTCGAGCGCCTGCTCCCACTGCTGCGCCAGCGGCAGATCGGTGAGGACGTTGACCATGTGGTAGCAGGGCCCGAACCCGAGCATCTCGAGCGCGACCTTCTGCGACAGCGTGCCGGTTCGTGGGAGTCCGGCTCCAATCACCTTCATTTGGTACCTCCAGGTTCGCCTGCGGGTCCGCCGCTCACCGGATCGAACAGCACGCCGGGGTTTAGCGCGCCGGTCGGATCTATCGCGGCCTTGGCGCCGCGCAGCGCGGCGGCAAACGGGTCGGGACGCTGCCGGTCATACCACGGCCGGTGCTCGCGCCCGACCGCATGGTGATGGGTGATCGTGCCGCCACCCTCGGTCACCGCGGCCGACGCGGCGCGCTTGATCTCCGCCCACTGCTCGAGCTCGGCGCCGCGGCGGGCCGGAGCCAGGATCGTGTAGTAGGGCGCCACCCCGTCGGGATACACATGGGTGAAGCGACACGTCACCGTTCCCGCGCCGCAGGTCTCGCGGACCGCCGCGGTCGTGTGGGCGAGTACGTCGCGATGAAAGTCCGGGAAGCGATCCCAGGTGATGGCGGTCTCGAACGTCTCCGACAGCACTCCAATGGCTACGAACACATCGCGGAGGTAAGGAGCGCGCAGGAACGCCTCGCGCCAGCTGCCGACCGCCCCGCCATCCGGAATTCCGCTGCCGCCCCCGCGCCGCTCATACGTGCCGCCGTGATCGGAGCAGCAATCGAGCGCCATCGTCATCCAGCGCTCGACGTCGTGGTCGGCCGACTCGAACCCGAGCACCAACAGCGCGTACGAGCCGTCGCCGGCGCCGGTGACCTCGGCCTCGCGAGCATCGATCAGCCGGCAGTTCGTCGGATAGAGGCCGGATTGCGACAGCGCTCTGACCGCTTCGGCGCCGGCGCTGAAGTCGGCGAACCGCACGGGCGCCGACGCGCGATGGGTCGGGCGCGGGCGTACCCTGACCCACGCCTCGGTGATCACCCCGAGCGTGCCCTCGGATCCGATCAGCAACCGGTCGGGGGAGACGCCGGCGCCCGAGGCGGGCAGCCGGCGCGACTCCCACACGCCCGCCGGCGTGAGCGCCCGCACCGACTCGACGAGATCGTCGATGTGGGTGTAGAGCGTGGCGAAGTGGCCTCCGGCGCGAGTGGCGATCCATCCTCCCAGGGTGGAGAACTGAAACGACTGGGGGAAGTGGCGGAGCGTGAGCCCGCGCTCTGACAGCTGCTCCTCGAGCCGCGGCCCGGTGGCGCCGGACTCGATGCGGGCCGACAGCGACACGGGGTCGACCTCGAGCACCTTGTCGAGCGATTTCAAGTCGATCGTGACGACCCCGGCGTAGTCCTCGCACCCCGCCGCCTCGACGCCGCCGACGACGCTCGTGCCGCCGCCGAACGGGATCACCGCTGCGCCCTTCGACAGCGCCCAGTCGAGCGCCGCCTGCACCTCGTTCTCGTTGCGCGGGTGCACGACCACATCGGGCGGGTGATCGAACCGGCCGCGAAAGGCACGGACGATGTCGCGGTAGGAGCGACCGTAGGCGTGCAGTGCGCGCTCGTGGCGCTCGGTCGAGCAGAACGCCGTCATCGACTCGGGTGTGCGCAGCCGCGGTGCCGGCAGCGACACGTGTGACAGGGGCACCGGCTGCTCGGGCTCGGGCGAGCCGAAACCGAGTCGACCGGTCAGGAACGCGGCCGCGTCGCGCAGCTCCGACGGTGAGGGCTGCTCATCCTCGTAGCCCCATCCCCAGTGCTTGAGCGCTCGCGCCATGGGAGCGACGTTATACGGCGAGCATGTCCCATACGCTTCGCGCATGGACTTAGACCAGCTACGGGCGTTCGCGACCGTGGCCGAGGAGCTCCACTTCGGGCGCGCGGCGCTGCGCCTGCGCTGCTCGCAGCCGCAGGTCAGCCGGCGCGTGCGGGCGCTCGAGGACGAGCTGGGGCTGGAGCTGTTCGTCCGCACGCCACGCCGCACCGCGTTGACCGATGCCGGCGCCCGGCTGCTCGAGGACGCCCGGGACACGCTCGCCGCCGCCGAGCGGCTCGAGCGCCGCGCCGCCGCGGCGGGGCGGACCGCCGCCGGGCGCGTCGTCGTCGGGTTCGTCTGGAGCACGCTCGGCGCTCACGTCGCGCCGCTGATCGCGGCGGCCGGCGAGCGACATCCCGACGTCGAGTTGTCGGTCTGCCAACTTAGGTTCCTGGAGATCGTGCCGGCACTCCGCCGCGGCGATGTCGACCTGGCGATCGTGCGGGCTCTGTTCGACGACAGCGAGATGATCGAGGTGACGCTGCGGCGCGAGCCGTCCGTGCTGGCGGTGCCGGCCGACCACGCGCTGGCCGGTGCCGAGACCGTCCCGCTTAGTGCCCTCGACGGGCTGCCGATGGTCACGCTGCAACGCGACATCGCGCCGCGCGCATACGACGCCGTGGCGGCCGCTGCCGCCGAGCTCGGAATCGAGGTGCGGATCGTCCAGCAGGCCCGCTCGCCGTCCGAAGCGCTGGCGCTCGTGAGCGCCGGGATCGGGGTCTACCGGCTCCCGTCGAGCGCCGCCCACGCGCATCCGGGCGTCGTCTACCGCGAGATCGAGGACGCGCCGAGCCGGCTCGTGCTGGTCCGGCGTCCGGAGCCGCCGCCGCCCGCGGTCGCCGCCATCGCCGCGGTCGCGGGGGAGGTCTTCGGCGATGCGGATTACGCATCGAACAATGGCGCCGTCGCTCTGGAAATCAGCTCCCTGGCAACCTAGTCTCGGAGCCCGTGGCGGGTTCGGTGGGCAGACGCCTGCGGGCGTCCACGCGGGTACGTGCGCTCGTGCTGCTGTGGCACGCGAGCCGCACCCTAAGCGTGCTCGCGATCTTGTTCGTGGTCGCCGAGGGCGCGCTTCCGGTGCTCGTCCTGGTCCTCATGGGTCGGGTGACCGGCGCGATTCCCGACGCGGTCACGTTCGGGCTGTCGTCGACCGCCGGGCACCGGTTGATCGTGACGTTGGCGCTCGCCGGCGCCGCGTATGCGCTGTCGCTGATGCGTGGCCCGTTCGAGGACGCGCTCACCGCGGCGGCCGCGGCGCGCGTCGACGTCGTCATGCAGCGGCGGCTCGTCGAGGCCGTGTCCGCGCCCGCGGGGATCGAGCACCTCGAGGACCAGCAGGTGCTCGAGCGGTTGGCGTCCGCGCGCGGCGAGCTGGTGGGCGGTAAGCCGGAGGGGGCGCCGATGGCGCTCGTCTCGCTGCTCGGCGACCGCCTCACGGGCGTGCTGGCGTGCGTGGTACTCGCGACCTACCGATGGTGGCTCGGTCTGGCGCTGCTGGTGACGTGGCTCGTCGTCCGTCGGCCGCTCGGCACGCGAGTCCGCTTCCAGGCCACGCGGGCCAGGCAGGCCGGGGCGCCGCTCCGGCGGAGCTGGTACCTGCTCGGGCTCGCCTGGCGACCCTACGCCGCCAAGGAGATGCGCGTGTTCGGGCTCGGCGACTGGACCGCGGATCGTCACCGCGAGGAGTGGCTCACCGGGATGAGGCCGACGTGGGAGGAGCTCCGGCGGCTCTCGAAGCAGGTTTGGCTGTCGGGCGCGCTCGTGCTGGCGGCGTACGGGCTCGCGGCGGGCGTGCTTGGATACGAGGCCGACCACCAAGAGATCACGCTGCGGACGCTGGCGACGATGCTGATGATGCTCCCGGCGACGATGGCGGTGGGGTCGATCACCCTGGCCGACATCAGCCTCGCGCAGATGCTGGCGGCGCTGCCCGATCTCGACGCGCTGACGAGCTCTCTGCGTCCCCGCACGGAACCGGAGCCCGCCGCCGCCGGTACCGCCGCCGCCGGCGCCGGCCAGCTTTCGGCGGTCGGATTGCCACAACACCGCGTCCGCCTCGAGCGGGTCACGTTCGCCTATCCCGGCCGCCCGCGGCCGGTCCTGGACGACCTCGACCTCGAGCTGCCGCTCGGTGAGTCGCTCGGACTGGTGGGCATCAACGGCGCCGGCAAGACCACGCTGGTGACGCTGCTCGCGCGGATGCGCGAACCCACCGCCGGCACGATCACCGTCGACGGGGTTCCGCTGGCCCGGCTCGACGAGCGCGAGTGGCAGCGTCAGGTGGCGGTCGTCTATCAGGACTTCGCGCGCTTCCCGTTCACCGCGGCGGAGAACGTCGGCTTGTTGGCGGGCGGCCCGCCAGACAGGGTGGTGCTGGCGCGTGCAGCCGGGCGCGCGGGCGCCGCCGAGATCATCGAGAAGCTTCCGCGCGGCTGGGACACGGTGCTGTCTCCCCATTACGAGGGCGGCGTGGGGCTGTCGGGCGGCCAGTGGCAGCGGATCGCGCTGGCACGCGCGCTCTACGCGGTCGAGATGGGCGCGCGCGTGCTCGTGCTCGACGAGCCGACCGCCCAGCTCGACGTGCGCGCCGAGGCCGCGTTCTACGACCGCTTCCTCGAGCTCACCGCCGGGGTCACCAGCGTCGTGATCTCGCACCGCTTCGGCAGCGTGCGCCGCGCGCACCGGATCGCGGTCCTCGACGGCGGCAAGATCGCCGAGCTCGGAACCCACGAGGACCTGCTCGCCGCCGGGGGCGCCTACGCCGAGATGTTCCGCCTCCAGGCCGAGCGGTTCGCGGCATGATCGCTACCTGGCGCCGCCTCGCCGGCGTGCTCGTCGGCACCGGCTTCCGCGCCTCTCGGTGGACGGCGATCGCATGCCTTGTCATGAGCCTGCTGGCGGCCGCGGCGTCGGTTACCTACAGCATCGGCTTCAAGGTGATGATCGACGGCGCCACCGCCGGTGACACCACCCATATCGCGCTCGGCGCGGCGCTGGTCGCGGGGCTGTTCACGCTCAGCTGGCTACTGGCACTCACCTCGGCCACCGAGGGCTCGGTGCTCACCGACCGGACGAGTCTCGCGCTCGGCGTGCGGATCGCGCGTCTTGCGGCCACGCTCCCGACGGTCGAGCACTTCGAGCGACCCGAGCTGCTCCAGCGGCTCGAGCAGCTGACCTCGAACCGGCGCACGCTGGCGGGCGCGCCGCGCCAGCTGATCGGCCTGACCGGACAGGCGACGCGGGCGATCGGCATCGTCATCCTGTTGGCCACGATCTACCCGCCGGTGCTGATCGTGCCGCTGCTGGCGCTCGCGCCCGCGCTGTCGGACCGGCGAGCCGGGCGCGTGCAGCAGCAGGCGGACAACTCCCTGGCCTCGGACCGCCGCCTCCTCGACGAGTTGTTCGGCCTCGCCACGAGCGCGACCGAGGCGCGCGAGCTCCGCACCTACGGGATCACCGATGCGATCGCGGCGCGCCACGCGGCGCTCGCCGAACGCGTCCGCCGACGCGCGGTCAGGGCCGCGCTCGTCAGCGCCGGCTGGGAGGCGCTCGGGTGGCTGGTGTTCGCCGCCGGCGTCGTGGGGGCGATCGTCGTACTCGTCTTGCAGGCCGCCGGCGGCCACGTCAGCCCTGGCGAGGTCGTGATGGCGGTGACGCTCATGCGGCGCGCGCAAACCCAGATCTCCCGCTCGACCGACACCGCCGGCAACCTCAACACCTCGCTCGGCGCCGCTCGGCAGCTGCTGTGGCTCGAGGATCATGAGCGCGCGCTGCGGGTGAACGAGGATCGGCGCGTCGCCGTGCCCGAGCGCTTGCGGTCGGGGATTGTGCTCGACGCCCTCACGTTCTCATATCCAGGTACCGAGGACCAGACCGCGCTCGGCCCAGTCTCACTCGAGCTCGCCGCGGGCAGCGTGGTCGCCGTCGTCGGGCACAACGGCGCCGGCAAGACGACGCTCGTGAAGCTGCTCGCCGGCATGTATCCGCCGACCACCGGCCGAATCCTCGTCGACGGCGTCGACCTCGCCCAGTTCGCGGTAGATGAGTGGCGCTCGCGGCTGACCGCCGCCTTCCAGGACTTCGTGCGCTTCCAGCTGCGGCTCCGCGAGAGCGTCGGCGTGGGCGACCTTCGGAGGATCGGGGATCACGACCGCGTCCGCGCGGCGCTCGCGCGCGCCGGCTCCGGATCGCTCGAGCAGGAGCTTCCGGACGGCCTCGAGACGCACGTCGGCAACCGCTACACCGCGGGTCAGGAGCTCTCGGGGGGACAGTGGCAGCGGCTCGCGCTGTCGCGGGGTCTGATGCGCGAGGCGCCGCTCCTGGTCGTGCTCGACGAGCCGACGGCGAATCTCGACCCGCCGACCGAGGCGGCGCTGTTCGAGCGCTACGCGCGCGCCGCGCGCGAGCTGAGCGCCGCGCACGGGACGATCACGCTGCTCGTCTCGCACCGCTTCTCGACCGTCAGGACCGCCGATCTGATCGTCGTGCTCGACGACGGCAGGGTCGTCGAGTCGGGCTCGCACGAGCAGCTGATCGCCGGCGGCGGCCTGTACGCGGAGCTGTTCGCTCTCCAGGCGCGGGCGTACGCTTAAGGACGGACCCGCAGGTACCGTGTGTGACGTGGCGGTGTCTGCCGGCATCCTTGCCCGTGGCCCATGGGAACCCGATCAGGTGGCGGTCGCCTGGCGCCCTGATCCGTTCGAGCCGGCGGGCGAGGCGACCGACGCCGCCGACGTCGCCCTCGAGGCGCTCCGCCGGCGAGGCTCGCCGAGCCATGACGGGTTCGCGGCGCGGCTCGTCGATTTCGACACGACGCCGGGACGGCTGTCGCTCGAGCTCCAGCCGGCGCGCTGGGCGCTCAGGCTGATCCCGGCAGGCGCGGCCCAGAGCCTGTCGGCCCTGTGCATGGTGCGCGACGCCGATGGCCGCTGGCTTGCGGGGCGCCGAGCGCAGTGGGTGGCGTCGTGGGCCGGGAGGTGGTTTCTCGGTGCCGGCGGGTCCGTGGAGGTCGACGAGAACCCGGCCGACACGATGGAGCGCGAGCTCCGCGAGGAGTGGTCGGTCGAGCCCGAGCGGCTCCAGATCGAGGCCCTGCTGCTGCTTCCAAGCGAGCTTGTGCTGCTCGTCGGCCAGGCGTGGCTCGCCGACGGCGCGACGGTCACCCCCGACCACGAGCACGACGAGTTCGCGTGGTGGCCGACCGAC
>Ga0335073_10011979_pt1 | contig 12187 bp, 11 predicted proteins | sample Lox_Sample_22_FD_207093 | JGI IMG/M metagenome (GOLD analysis project Ga0335073, IMG submission 207093) | Soil microbial communities from Loxahatchee National Wildlife Refuge, Florida, United States - Lox_Sample_2.2 | ecosystem: Environmental > Terrestrial > Soil > Wetlands | place: USA... | reverse complement strand
ACCGTCGCGGGCGTCCGTATAGCCGGGCCACAGAGCCAGCGCCTTTTTATACTGAACCATGGCATCGTCGAAACGATTTTCGGACAGAAAGACATTGCCGCAGAAGCAACGGGATATGGCATGGCCCTCGATATTCGCCATCAGGCTCAGCGCGATCGAAGCGACAAACAAAAGGCACGCGAAGGCGCGTGACAGGCTCCGCCAGACTTGAGAACTGGCAGTGACACGCTCCGCGCCAAGAAATCCAATGACCGCGAGAATCAACCAGGCCGGCAAAAAATCCAATTCGTACCTGCTGGTTTGGGTGAGAAACAGGCATAATACGAAGGCCGTAGTGATAGAGAGCAAAAAAAGCGCGGCCGCAAACCAACGCAATGAACTAAAGGCTTGACCGGGATTGCCTGCCAACGCCAGCGGCAGGGCCAACACCAGCCACGCCAACGGATAGCGGCACCATATCGCACCACCGACGGCTACGGGTCCGGGCGAATAACCCGCCGGCATCTGTAATGGCGGAGCGGCGCGCAAGAATGGGAAGCGCGCCGTGCATTCGAAGGGTTCCAGGAAATAGTTTCGAAAATTGAACCAGAAATAATTGAGACTGAATTGATGCGCCTTCATGGGATCGTAGTCTCGTATTAACTGATAATGCCAGCCAAATTCAAAAGGACTGCCGAAACGCTGATCGTTGTAAATCATGAGAGCCAACCCAATGAACATTGCGGGTCCGGCGGCGGCCGCCAAAAGCAACCCGGCTTTGGCCGGCGAAGTGACCGGTTGACGGCACAGATGCGCCGCGGGTATCAAGAGGATGATGATGGAAAAGAGCAGCGATGGCCGTGCTCCAATTGCCAGGCCATAAGCCAGGCTGGCAAGCGCCAGCCAAAGGACCTGCCGTTGGGGCTCGTGCAATGCGCGCCAAAGGGCAACCAGAGACAGCATTATGAAGGCGAACCCACAAACGACGGCTACCTCATAAACGCTGCCTGAAAGGGTCAACCCGAGCATTAATCCCAGCGAGAGAGCGCTCGCGCGGACCAACCAGGGGCTCGTTTCCGGAAAGTAACGCCGCCTGATGTCGCTCAACAGGCCGGCAATCAGTGCCATGCCCACTGCGAAGAATACGGCCACCGCCGCTCTATCCGATATATAGTGCCCTGTCAGCGCGACATAAGGCCAGCACAACACCAGCGCCGGCGTCACTCCAAAATACATGTACAGCTTGCCTTTGAAATAACTCAAATCGTTGGCAGATCCGATAATCGCTGAATTATCGGCCGGATTGTAGGGGTCGGACACTTGAGCCAGACCGGGCGGCGGCTCGCGGTTTACGAACAAGTGGCCCGCGCGAAAACCTTCGACCAGAAGATTGTAGTATGTTCCGTCCGCCGAGAGACCCTTGACCAACGCGGCATTCGGATCGGCGATCCACATTATGAATCCCGCAACCAGACCGATGACGATGCCCTCAATTTTGTCCCATAGTCTTTTTTCCGGCTGCTTCGGCCTATGTAAGGTTGGATTGGTGTCGGACATTTGCCGTTTCCATTTTTCTTTTCAATCCTGTTAATGAAGGCAAACTATCGGAAATGCTCTTGGAAGTAGAGCCTCAAACAGCGGCCGCAGCCCTCAAAAAGGCGTGTTCGATGCGGCCGAATTTAGCCATTGTATTGGGCAGCGGCTTTCAGCCGGCGGTGGACGGCCTGCGGGTGGACGAAGAGATTCCGTATTCAGAAATTCCGGGATTTCCGAAGCCGACAGTCAAGGGCCACGCTGGAACATTATTTTTTGGCGAACTGGGCGGCGCGCCAGTCATCGTGTTAAGCGGGCGCTCGCATTTTTATGAAGGCCAATCCATGGAACACGTTACCTTTCCCGTTCGCGCCCTGGCGGCATTTGGCATCCGGGATTTGCTTCTGACGAATGCCGCGGGAGGCATCAACAAATCGTATCGCTCCGGGGATTTCATGTTGATTACCGATCACATCAATTTTATGGGAACAAATCCGTTGCGGGGCACGACCCATTTTGTGGATTTGACTCGCGTTTATGACGCGGGGATTAATGCTCTGCTGCTGGAAGCCGCCAAGGCGCGCAAAATGAAACTGAAACGAGGGGTTTACCTTGCGGTTTGCGGGCCGAATTATGAAACTCCGGCGGAAATTCGGGCATTTGCGACGCTGGGCGCGGATGCTGTGGGAATGAGCACGGTTCCGGAGGCTATTGTGGCCAGACAATGGGGATTGAACGTGGCCGGGCTTTCCTGCATTACCAACGCCGCGGCGGGCATTGGCAAAACGGCGCTATCCCACGCGGACGTTTTGGAAACTGCCGAACGTGTCGGGAAGGCGGGAGCGCAATTGCTGGAAACTTTCGCCGAACTGTACGGAAGACGCCTCGAAAACATTGGATGAAGATCGTTCCGTGGAAATTCGTCCTCGCTGCCGCCAAGTCCCCCGAATATGGCGTCGCGCGGTCAACACTCGCCGTCCGGACAACACTTCAAATATTCGGTGAAAAAGCTTCTTCTGTGGCATTTGCGGAGGGCAGGGGCTGAATTTTCGAGTAAATTCAGGCCGCGCGGTGTCCATCAGTGGAACTTCGCCTTGTTTTTCGTGTGAAGTCTCTTTAACAATTTATCCTTCACGTGAATGAAATTTTGATCATCGTGCCGACCGTCAACGAGCGCGAAAACCTGCCGCGGGTCGTGCAACGGCTCTTGTCCCTGCCGATCAAGGTCGACATTCTCGTTATGGACGGCAATTCGTCTGATGGGACCGGGCAAATCGCCGACGACCTGGCTATGAAACATCCGGAGGTTCACGTCATTCATGAGAGCAAGAAGAGCGGTCTGGGCCGCGCCTACATTGCCGGATTCAAATGGGCGCTGGAACGGGGTCACGAATTCGTTTTCGAAATGGACAGCGATCTCTCGCATAATCCAGACGATGTCCCGCAATTCATCGAGGTGGCGATGAAAGAAAACGCCGACCTGGTGCTGGGCTCGCGTTATTCGGGCGGCGTGCGCGTCATCAATTGGCCGCTCAAAAGGCTCATGCTGAGCCGTTGCGCGGGCATTTACGTGAGCGTGATTACCGGCATGCCCTTTAGCGATCCCACTGGCGGCTATAAATGCTTTCGCCGCAGGGCGCTGCAGGCCGTGAATCTCGATGAAATCAAATCAAACGGCTACAGTTTCCAAATCGAAATGACACACCGCCTGTGGCGGCAGGGATATAAGATCGCCGAAGTGCCTATCATTTTCACCGAGCGTGTGGAGGGCCACTCCAAGATGTCGCGTCACATCGTGCGCGAGGCCCTCATCATGGTCTGGTGGCTCTGGTTTCAAAATGGCTTGCGCAGGAGTCCGAGGACCGTGAGACCGTGAGGATGTAAGAACGAGGACCCAACTCCGCTCGGAAGCTTCGGCCTTCGTCCGACTTCCAAGGCGCGACAAGACGTGGAACGTCGACTTTCGAGGACGAGGATGATTGCGGCGGAAATTGGCCATTCTATAAAGTGGTTTGACTAATTGGCCGGGTAACCGTAAATTCCAGCGAATGCTAGCTGCTGAACCAAAGGTGGCGAACTCGGGCGCGGCAGATTCGGCCTCGGCCCACTCCAACCTGAACCGTTCCTGGAAACTTCTCGTGGAACCGCTCGAGCCTTTCCTTCAAACAGTCGAGCGGCAACTGATCCTGCAGGCTCACGATTTCGATCCGAAAATCGTTCCCTACGCCCAGTATGCCCTCAATGGCAACGGTAAACACCTGCGCCCGACACTGGTAGCCCTGGCCGCCAATGCCGTAGGCAAGGTTTCCAATGCCCACGTGACCGCGGCGGTGATCATTGAAATGGTGCACCTGGCCACATTGGTCCATGACGACGTGATGGATGAGGCGGAAATCCGGCGGGGCAAACCCACACTGGCGGCCAACTGGGGCAATGAAATCGCCGTGTTGTTTGGTGATTGTCTTTTCGCACAGGCGCTCAAATTGGCGGCCAGTTTCCCCACACCTGAGGTTTGCCGCGCCGTCGCGATTGCCACGAACACGGTTTGCACCGGGGAGATTTTACAAACCCAGCACCGGCGAAACTTTGAAATATCGCGGCGCGAATATTTCCGCGTGATTGAGATGAAAACGGCGGAACTGTTTACCCTGTCCTGCGATCTGGCGGCGTTTTTAGGCGGAGCGGACTCCGAACGCAGGGCGTGTTTGCGTCAGTTTGGGACGGCATTTGGGACCGCTTACCAGGTTTATGATGATTGTGTGGACTTGTTTGGGACGGAAGCGGAAGCGGGTAAATCATTGGGCACTGACCTGGCCAAAGGCAAGTTGACCTGGCCGGTTTTATTGGCGTGGGAAAGGGCGGATATAGCCGATAAAAAGCGGCTCGAAAGCTGGATCGAGAACTGGCGTCCGGAGAATTTTCCGCCAATCAATGAGCTGTTGGTCCGATACGAAACTTTTGAACCTTCGGTGGAAATGATTGTCAAATATTTGGAACAGGCGCGGACGGCGCTGAAGATTCTGCCTGCAAATGCAGGGCGCGACGGGCTAATGGATTTAACCGAATTTTTATCGCAACAAATTGCGAATTTGACTGTTTGTATTGTATGACCATGATTATGGCCGAACCTGCCGAACGTAACGATTCGGAAGTCCCTTCCGCAGCAGCGGAAGAAATGGTGCTGGTGGACAGGGCGCGCCACGGCGATTTAAAGGCGTACGATGAGCTGGTGCGGCGTTATCAGGAAAGGATATACGCCACGGTTTACCACATGACGTCCAACCACGAGGACGCGAACGATCTTGCGCAGGAGTCCTTTGTAAAGGCGTTTCAGGCGCTAAAATCCTTCAAAGGCGGTTCGAGCTTCTACACGTGGCTTTATCGCATCGCAGTCAATAAGACCATTAATTTCCTTAAGCAACGGAAAAACCGGCAGCACATGAGTCTTAACGATCTGGATTTCAATGCTGAGCATAATCCGGATTTGGTGGCGTTGATATCGGACAAGACCCCGCGGCGGGAGGCCGGACTGTCAGAGCTGCAGGAAAAATTGAACGCCGCCTTGCTAAAGCTGTCAGAATCTCACAGACTGGCTGTGGTGTTGCATGACGTGCAAGGGCTTTCGCACGAGGAAATTGCGAAAATCATGCACTGCAACATCGGGACCGTGCGGTCGCGTTTGTTTTACGCGCGACAACAATTGCAGGCCCTATTGGCCGATTATGTGAAAGCAACATGAGCGAAAACGAAAACGATTTTGAGGCGTTGCGGCGCTTGCTGGCGCTTAAGCGGCATGAAATTCCACCGCCCGGTTATTTCGAGGATTTTTCGGGCAGCGTCATTGCGCGTATCCGGGCGGCGCAGGCGGTCAGACAAATGCCGTGGCTTCTGCGGGTACTCCAGGCATTTGAATCGAAGCCTGCTTATCCTGTAGCCTTTGCCTCCGCGTTGTGCACCTTGCTGCTGTTTGGGATTGTTTCGGTAGAACAGAGTCCGGGACTGGTCGCGAGTCCGGTTCTTGGCTCGATGGATTCCCGTTTTTCGGCGCTATCCAACACCCAGGGACCATTGCTCTCTTACGTTAATAGCACGAATTCTCAGGTGGATTCTTCGCTTTTCGGCGGTCAGCAGAATACTTCAGCCTCGTTTGCGGACTTTCCCTCGACGGGGAATTGATTGATTTCGGCGCCCCAGAAGGGGCTAGAATGAAATTTGCCGAACGGTTCCTTTTTCTTTTCCTTGGCGTACTTGCACTAAAAATCGTTCCCGTTATCGGTCCTTACGGACTCGCTTGAGATTCAGGCGCCGGGATGACCGTTTTTCACATCGGCGGAGCGTTTGTGGAAACCTGGCTCTGGAGCCGCTGGGCCATTTCGTAATGATGGCGGATGGTCTTAAGACCTTTGTTCGCGTATTTCTTCAGCGCACTGTCCTGTAGGGAGCCCGAAGCGTCTTCAAAATCCTGTATGGCCTTTTCGTGGCCTTTGACCATGGCGTCCGCATAAGCCTGGTCAAAATCGTGCCCTTTGAGTGAAATCATTTGCTGCGCGTCCAATTGAGCGTCCAACAGCTTTTGTTGGGGAGATTCCGGCATCATTTCGGTCGCCGGCTTTTGCTCCGGAGGGGTGACTTCCTCATAAAATGTATTTGTATCGGGCAATTGTAATCCTTCGCTCGCCGCAATTTTGGCCAATTGGTCTTCCATTTTTGAATGGTCTCGGATCATGTGCATGCCGAATTTTTGCACAGCCTTATTTTTTGAATTGCTCTGCGCTGCCTGGCCCAACCGGATTTCCTCGAGGTTGATCAGGCCTGCCTCCCAGGCGAAATCCGCCGGTTTCACCATGGCTGCCGGCGATTGGCTGATTTGGTTCATATCGTCGGCCAGCGCGGGAAGGGCAAGCGCACAGATGGTTGCCGCAAACACGACCTTAAAATCAATGGCTATCATAATTCGTCAAAACGTCGGAGCCCTTCGATAACGAACGAGAATTAGCCAATCGTATGCCACGCGGAATTTGTGCGATGATCGAAGGAATATCTGCAAAGCGTCCGTGCGAAATGCAATAGCCGCTGCTGTAACCGTGCGTTTTGCAGATGTGGTAAAACCGAAAACGCCGGTCAAGATTACTTAGCGGAATTATTGCGGTTGACCGTTTGCTTGAACTTGAGCTTAACGGTGTCCTGCAAGAACTCCATAAAGCCGCGTTTCTTTTTGGGGCCGACTGTTTGGATGGGCTCGCACTTGTGGCTGCACAGGGGACAAAGAAAGAGCGGCAGGCCCCCTTTGCGCCGGAGGACGTGCACACATTCGCTGCACATGATTTCGCTGCAGTGAGTGCATTTGTAAGTGGCTGTGGCCCGCGAATGGCGCGGACAAATCATCCCGCCATCCGTCTGCACGACCGGCGGTTTCGGACGCGGGCGTTCATACTGCGGAATTACAACATGTGCGTCGGTGGACTCGACGAACAATTCGACATCGCCCAGCGTCACGGTTTGGCCGGGCAACAGGCGCGCTTCGGCAACCGGATCGCCATTGAGAAAGGTGCCGTTGGTGGACTGGCAGTCACGCAACAGGACGCCGTCGGCCGAGAGAATGAATTCGCAGTGAACCGTCGAGACTGTGGGATGATCAATCGAGAAATCGCAGTCCGGCGCGCGTCCGACGCGATTAACGCCCGCGCGCAATTCCAATGTCTGGCCTTCCAGACCTTCGGTTTTAATCAGAAGCTTCGCCATGTATTTCCCGACTTTTTAATGGTTACACCCAAAGAAGCGGTTTGTCCAGACAAATTGGCCAAAAAAAATAAGTGAAGAGAAATAAGTTATTTTAACTCTGGCATAATAATAAAATCGGCGCTCTTAAAAAATGGGCCTAAAAGAGAAAACTCGACTTTTCCCCTGGAAACGACGAAAGTTCAGGCGATGAGGATATTAAAAAGTGTAATCATGATGGCTCTTTTAAGCGCTGCCATCCCTGGTTTCTCCGGCTGCGGAAAGAAAACGGCGACTGGAGGCGTATCCTCCGAAGCCGCTTACCCATTACCAGACCCGCCTGTGGTGGTAAATTGTGACCCCGGGACCCGCGGTGGCAAGCTTGTTATTGCGCAATTTGGCGATCCGAAGACGTTTAACTTTATTAAACAGAGCGACATGGCCTCATTAGGCATTATTCGTTTTATGTTTTGGGGGTTACTTAACTACGACGAAGTGGATCAAGAAGTGAAACCCGGGTTGGCGGAATCCTGGACTAATTCGCCCGACGGTAAAACATGGACGTTTCGTTTGCGGAAAAATCTGCGCTGGAGCGACGGCGCGCCGCTGACCGCGGACGACGTTGTCTTTACGTGGAACGACCTTATTTATAATCCAAAAATTGAAAATTCAATCCGCGACCCATTCATCATTGACGGGAAAAAGTTTACGGTGACCAAATTGGACGACTTAACAATTCAAGTTGTCACGCCGGAAGTATACCCGCCGTTTTTAGCTGAATTTGGCTCGGTAAATGTCCTCATCATGCCAAAGCACATTCTGGAGCAGTCCGTCACCAACGGAACTTTTGACTCCGCTTATGGGGTAAATTGGAACCAGGAGTTTGTCGGGTGCGGCCCGTATCGTCTGAAGGAATACAAAGCAGGTCAATATACCATCCTGGAACGCAATCCGTATTTTCTGGAAGTCGATAAAAATGGGACGCGTCTGCCGTATTTTGATAATCTTATTTTCCCCATCGTTCCGGATATGAATACCCTGTCTCTTCGCTTTCTAAGCGGCGAGAGTGATTTGAATGACTACATTTATCCATACGAATACGACACGTATAAAGCGGCCTCGGAAAAGGAGAAGTCGTTCACGCTCCTTGAGCCCGGCATTGGCCTGGAAAAGAGTTTTTTTTGGTTTAACCAGAATACGGGCGTAAATCCGAAAACGGGAAAGCCCTATGTTGACCCGGTCAAATTGAGCTGGTTCCGCAACACAAAGTTCAGGCAGGCCGTATCGTATGCGATCGACCGAGAAAATATCATAAATTCCGTCTTTTCCGGCAGAGGCACTCCAGCCTACGGGTTCGAATCGCCCGGCAACAAAAAATGGTATAATCCGAACACCCGGCAATTTCCTCATGATCCGGTGAAGGCGCTGAAACTATTAAAAGAAATTGGAATCGAAAAACGCGGGGGCAACGATTTTTTGACCGATTCCAACGGCAATAAAATTGAATTTGTCTTCAGCACCAATTCAGGCAACGACGCTCGCGGAAAAATGGCCGTGCTCATCGCCGCTGATTTAAAAAAGCTGGGTATGAATGTGATTTATCAGCCAATTGAGTTCAACACGCTGCTGACCAAAATAGACGACACTTTTGACTATGAATGTATTCTGCTCGGTTTGGCGCCCGGAACGGTGAATGACCCCATGGATGGCATGAACGTTTTGAAGTCAAGCGGCAACGATCATCAATGGTTTCCGCGGGAAAAAACGCCTTCGAGCCCCTGGGAGGCCCGGATTGATGAATTGATGGATGCGCAAGCCCGGACGCTGGACTTCGACCAGCGAAAAAAATACTACGACGAAGTCCAGGAGATTCTAGGCGAGCAGCAGCCCATGATTTACACGGTCATTCCAACGATGTATGCCGCGATACGTTCAGACGTTGGCAACGTCCGGGCGACGCCGCTTAGCTATTTTCGGGCGAGTTGGAACGCTGAGGAGCTTTATTTCAAACAGTAATCGTGCTCCGTTTCGCCGTTAAATTGGAAACGCAAAACAGCGCAGCAAAAAACCAAGCGTTCCGTTCAGGCAAGTGCGCAGGACGTCCTGGACGAAAGGGATTCGCATCACAATCCAAACGGGTATGATGCCGAAGCGGCAGAGGTTCCAGTAAGTTTCCCAACTCATGCCGATGAAGTTGCGCAGCACATGCGAACCGTCCAGTGGCGGAACGGGAATGAGATTGAAAAGACACAGAAGCAGACTTATTTGCGCCATGTGCAGGACCTGCACCGTCACGTCCTCGGAGCCAAAGATAAAGATCAGGCGTGCCAATCCTACCAGCACCACTGCCAGCACCAAATTCATCGCGGGACCTGCCATCGCGACCAGGACGTCATCGCGTTTTGGATTTCGGAAATTCGCGAGATTGATCGGAACCGGTTTGGCCCAACCGATAAGATATCCGCCGGCGACAGTGAAAATCATGAGCAGGGGAAAAACCACCGTGCCGATGGGGTCAATGTGGACAATCGGGTTGAGCGACAAACGGCCCTGCAATCGCGCTGTGTCATCACCGCACAACCAGGCGACCCAGGCGTGCGCAAATTCGTGAAACGTCAGCAGAATCACCAGGCCGATATAAAAAATCAACCCGTCAACTATTGTAGCCGGATGCATTTCACTGGAAGTCTAGCATCTGAAATCGTGTGAGTCGAGGCTGCTTGGAGGGAGCGCGCCGCGAGGAAGAGAGAGCCCGAGACTTTTAGATTCGATGGTGTAATTCGCGCTGCTGCGGCTGGTCCCGCTCCGGAGCGGATCATCGGCTGAAATTGACAAATAAATTCATCACCGTAAAATCCGCTCCATGCCGCTCCTTGAAGGAAAAACTGGAATCGTCTTCGGCGTCGCCAACAAACGTTCGATTGCGTGGGCTATCGCCCAGGCATGGGCCCGCGAAGGCGCTAAACTGGCCTTTACGTATCAGGGCGAACGCCTTAAGGAAAATGTCGCTGAACTGGCCGGAACGTTCGGACCCGATACACTGATTCTGCCTTGTGACGTGACCAAAGATGAAGAAATCGCCGCCGTTTTTAAAACCGTTGGGGAGAAACTCGGCAAACTGAACTTACTGCTGCATTCGGTCGCCTATGCGCCGAAAGAAGCCCTTGAAGGCGAATTTGTGAATACCAGCCGCGAAGCGTTTCGGGTGGCGCAGGACGTTAGCGCGTATTCGCTTGTTGCCCTGGCCCGCGCGGCCGCTCCGATGATGACCGAAGGGGGCAGCATCGTGGCGATGAGCTATTACGGCGCAGAAAAGGTCGTGCCGCATTACAACGTCATGGGCGTGGCGAAAGCCGCCCTTGAGGCTTCGGCGCGTTATTTGGCTTATGACCTGGGTCCAAAAAAAATCCGTGTCAACTGCATCAGCGCGGGCCCGGTGAACACGCTGGCTGCGCGGGGGATTGCCGGATTCATGGAGATGCTCAAACATTACGAGGCCCGCGCGCCGCTCAAACGGAATGTCACGCCCGATGAACTGGGCGCCACGGGAGTTTTCCTGGCCAGCGACGGCGCGGCGGCCATTACGGGCCAGACTCTTTACGTGGACAGCGGGTACCAGATTATGGGGATGTGAAAAACATCCAAATTCCAACATCCAAGCACCAGAGAAATACAAAACGCCAAGCACCAGGGGGCGGACCTTTGAAGTTTGAAGATTCTCTGGCTGTTGGTGCTTGAAATTTGGAGCTTTGAGATCACGCTGGACGGATCATTTCAAAGCGGTCTCTTGTCCGACAATACCAGTGAGGGGCGGCCATACGACCGATCACCTGTAATTTATCGCTGTGGACACGCTTCTTTTCGGCGTCGAATAAGTCATCGCGCAGGTGCAGCCGTTTTATCACGCCAATGACCAGGCGATTGCTTCCGATTTGCAGTGTTCCCCATTCCACACATTCCATATTGACCGGTGATTCGGCGATGCGCGGCGGCTTGACGACAGATGAAGGGACGGCGGTGAGGCCTGCGTGGACCAACTCATTCTCTCCATATGGCAAGGATGCGGCGCATTTGTTCATGGCCTCGGCGATGGCTTCGTCCACAAGGTTGACCACAAATTCGTGCGTTGCGCGGACGTTCAGGGCGGTGTCCTTGGGCGTGCCGTCCTCCCGGTCTGCCGGAGCAAACGCCAGGATAGGCGGGTTCGCGCCAAACACATTGAAAAAGCTGAACGGCGCGGCGTTGACCTTGCCGTCCGGGCTGATGGTGGTGACAAACGCGATGGGCCGCGGCGTGACCAGGCTTACCAGCAATTGATAAGCGCGGTCGGCATAATCATGTTCCAGATCAAGTTCCATAGACATAGACCTGACATTAAGTTGCCTGTTTGAAAGAAACAAGCAGGACATGGGGTTTCAGCAACCTGGCCAGTGGCGCTGCCACCCAAACTTCCCCTTTATTCCGCTGATTTTTGGGGTATCCTGATTCCGTGACTTTGACCGAGCACATGACGTCATTGGCTAAACAAGCCAAAGCAGCGTCGCGCGAACTGGCATCGCTTTCCACAAAGGAAAAGAACGAGTGCCTGTCCGCGATGGCCGAGGCGCTGGAGGAACGCGCGGGCGCCATCAAAGAAGCCAACGCGGTGGACATGGAAACAGCGGCCCAGGCTGGTTTACCCGCCGCCATGCTGGACCGGCTCAAGCTCGACGATAAACGAATTGCGGGCATGGCCAAAGGCCTGCGCGAGGTCGTGGCGTTGCCCGATCCGGTCGGCAAAATCCTGGATGAACGCGTTCGGCCCAATGGCCTGAAATTGCAAAAGATTTCCACGCCCATTGGCGTCGTCGTAATCATTTACGAATCGCGTCCCAATGTGACCGCGGATGCCGCGAGCCTTTGTTTCAAGTCCGGAAACGCAACAATTCTTCGCGGGGGCAAGGAGGCCATGCGCTCG
>Ga0335073_10011978_pt1 | contig 12188 bp, 11 predicted proteins | sample Lox_Sample_22_FD_207093 | JGI IMG/M metagenome (GOLD analysis project Ga0335073, IMG submission 207093) | Soil microbial communities from Loxahatchee National Wildlife Refuge, Florida, United States - Lox_Sample_2.2 | ecosystem: Environmental > Terrestrial > Soil > Wetlands | place: USA... | reverse complement strand
CAATGATGGTACACATGGGCGATGCCGATGCTCTGGTCTCCGGCGTGACCCAGCATTTTCCCGACACTATTCGCCCCGCGCTGCAGCTGGTCCGCATGCGCGAAGGGCTGCACAAGGTTGCCGGCTGCTATCCGATGATTACCCGCAAAGGAGACCTGCTGTTCATGGCCGACACCAGCGTCAACATCGACCCCTCGGCGGAAGACCTGGTGGAAATCGCCTTGTGCGCCGCCCAGGAGGCCCGCCGCTTTGACGTGGTGCCACGAGTGGCCATGCTTTCCTTCTCCAGCTTCGGCAGCACCAAACACCCGTTCTGCGACAAAGTGAGGAAAGCCGTGGAGCTGCTGCACCGGGCCGACCCAACTCTGATCGTGGATGGAGAAATCATGGCGGATGCGGCAGTCTCCGCCGAAATTCTGGAGCAAAACTATCCCTTTAGTTCGCTGAAGGGCGGCGCTAACGTGTTGATCTTCCCCGACCTCGCTTCCGCCAACATCGCGTGCAAGCTATTGACGACGATCGGGGGCGCCGAGACGCTTGGACCCATTCTGATGGGGATGACGCGACCGGTGCATCTGCTGCCCAGGAACGCTGAGGTGGAAGAGATCGTCAATGTGGTTGCTATCGCAGTTGTGGACGCGCGCGAGGCGGAGCCTGGGGTGGTAAAGCCGGAGGTCACAAAGTCGGTCGTCGAGGCTGACTAACCGCCATCCGGATTCCGCCAAGCCGCCCGCAGAGGATCCAGTAACTCCCAACGCTTCTGGTACTTAGCGCAAGTGTGCGCGGCTTCACATATTCCAGTGACTGCTGTCACACCCAGTTGCCCGCCAACGACCCATAATGACAGTGGTTTCGTGGGGTATTCAATAAGTTTCAAGTGGAGATACCAGTGGCAAAAGGACGCATTTCCATTGTCGTTGAGCGCTGCAAATCCTGCGGTTTTTGCGTGGAGTTTTGCCCCAGTAAAGTGCTCGCCCTTTCTTCCGCTTTTAATGCCAAGGGGTATCATCCGCCGCACGTAGTTCATCCGGAAAAGTGCAGCGGCTGCGATTTGTGCGGGATGTATTGCCCCGACTTCGCCATTTTTGCCACCAAGGTTGCTGCCGCGGCAGGTGACAAATGAAAGCTGACCCAAAAGGAGTACTCACCGGCGTGCATTTCATGGATGGCGACCACGCCTGTTGCGAGGGCGCATTGGCGGCCGGCGCCCGATTTGCCGCCGGATATCCCATTACTCCTTCCACGGAAGTGGTGGAGCGCTTCGCCTCGCGCGTGCCTACAGTGGGCGGGACATTCATCCAGATGGAAGACGAACTCGCGGCCTCCATCACTCTGCAAGGCGCAGTGTGGGGCGGAGCCAAAGCGTTCACCGTGACCTCGGGCCCCGGCTTCTCGCTGATGATGGAGCACATCGGTTACGCGGCCATGACAGAGACTCCCTGTGTTTTCGTGGATGTGCAGCGCGGAGGACCGTCAACTGGCCTGCCCACCCTGCCGGCGCAGGCTGACATGATGCAGGCGCGCTGGGGTTCGCATGGTGATTACGAAATCATCGCCCTCTGTCCCAATTCTCCGCAGGAGTGTTTTGACCTCACCATACGGGCCTTCAACCTGGCGGAAGAATTCCGCGTGCCGGTGATGTTCATGATGGACGAGGTGGTGGGCCACATGACGGAAAAAGTAGTGATTCCTCCCGCTGACGAAATCGAGATCGTACCGCGCCGCCATACTCATAAGTCCGTCGATGAATACCGTCCCTACGGAACCAACGGCGATCTGGTGCCGGAAATGGCGCATGCCGGCGACGGCTACAAATTCCATGTCACCGGCTTGACCCATGACGAGCGCGGCTATCCCAATATGACTCCGCAGACCCAGGATCAACTGGTCCGCCGCCTGCAAAACAAGATTCGTGAGGCCGCTGACCGCATCGCCCTCTTTGAGGAAGAGAAACTCGAGGACGCCGAAGTGGTGGTTCTCTCCTACGGAATCACCTCCCGCGTAGCTCAACGAGCCATTGAAATGGCTCGCGAACGAGGCCTGCGCGTCGGCAAGTTGCGCCTCATCACAGCCTGGCCCTTCCCCGAGAAAAAGATTCGTGACCTCGCAGCTAAGGTGACGGCGTTCGTCGTTCCGGAGCTCAACCTGGGTCAAATGGTGCGGGAGGTAGAACGAGCTGCCGCAGGCCGCGCCAAGACGTTCGCCGTGTCGCATGCCGGCGGCGGGGTCCACAATCCAGAGGACATTTTGAAAGCAATCGTGGAGGCCGGCCGATGCCAGACAGTTTGATCAACGACGTGGTCAATCCCGTCGAGCCCTTTCTGCGCAGTGACCGCATGCCACACATCTGGTGCCCGGGCTGCGGCATCGGCACTACGGTAAACTCATTCGCCCGCGCGCTGATCGAATCGAAGATCGATTTGCAGTCGTTGGCTCTGGTCTCGGGCATTGGCTGCACCGGGCGTGTGGCGGGATACGTCAAGCTGGACTCTTTCCACACCACGCACGGCCGCGCCATTCCGTTCGCCACCGGCCTGAAACTGGCGAACCCGAAACTGAACGTCGTGGTCTACTCCGGCGATGGCGACCTTTCGGCCATTGGAGGCAACCACCTGATCCATGCCGCGCGCCGCAACATCGATTTGAAAGTCATCTGCGTAAATAATCTGATCTATGCCATGACCGGCGGACAAACCGCGCCCACTACGCCGGATCATTCGATCACGTCCACGAATCCCTATGGCGTGTTCGAGCCGTCGTTCAACTTGCCCCACCTGGTCGAAGCGGCTGGCGCCGTGTATGTGGCACGCTGGACTACATTCCACGTACGCCAGCTTTCGCGCTCCATAAGCGAAGCATTCAAGAAGAAGGGCTTCTCCTTTATTGAAGTCATTTCGCCCTGCCCCACGCTTTATCAACGCCGCAACAAGCTGGGCGACGGGCTGGACACGATGAAGTACTACAAGGAGAAGAGCAAAGTCCGGCACGGCGCGCCCACGGCGGAAGTCGGCCTCAGCCTGACGGGCGAGATCATCGTGGGCAAGTTCGTGGACCGTGACCGGCCCGACTACCAAACCATGATGCGAGCGCAATTCGCAGAGTCGCTAGGCGAGAGATTCGTAGAGCAAGGGGAGACGGTATGCAGCTAACCGAAATTCGTATCGCAGGCTTTGGCGGCCAGGGAGTGATCCTATCGGCAATCGTGCTGGGGAAGGCGGCCTCGATTTATCAGAACGCATTCGCTACCATGACCCAAAACTTTGGCCCGGAAGCCCGAGGCGGCGCCTGCAGCGCTCAACTCGTGCTCTCCGATTCCCCGGTGCTGTATCCTTACGTCACGCAGCCGGATATTCTCGTCGCCATGTCGCAGGAAGCCTATGCGCGTTTTGTGCCCGAATTAAAAGATGAAGGCATCTTGATTGTGGAGCAGGATCTGGTGCGAGTTTCCGATCTAAGGAAAGAAATCCAGGTCTACAGCATCCCCGCCACCCGCATTGCGGAGGAGCTGGGGAAGCGCATGGTGCTGAATTCGGTGATGGTGGGATTCTTCACCGCCGTCACCAACCTGTTGGATGCCGATGCTGTGGGCAGAGCGGTAGCGGATTCTGTTCCATCGAGTTTCCGGGTGCTGAATTTGAAGGCGTTTGAAAAGGGTCTGGAATACGGGATCACTGCCTTAACCGTCTCCACGAACCGAGCTGAACCCGAACTGCAGGGGCAATACTCGCCGGAGTAGCCACTTCACTGTTGCATTCTTCGACTTCCGCTATTGCAAGATTCATCAGCATCTTTCCGTTTGCAAGCCTATGATTGCAAGCCGCTACTGTGATCATCAGCGCCAGTCTCGATAAAGCCTGTTCTCGTCTGTTGTGATTTCCAGCAAAGCGATGTTCACAATTTCCTCGCAGGATACAGCCTCAGTAAGCCGAATCTTGCTATCTGGTTGATTCGGCATGGGATATTGGCAGGCACGGGCTCACGCCAAACCCGCCCGACCTTGGCATGGCAATTGCCTTTAGAAGAGTGTGAGTGGCCAGCAAGACGGCCCTCCGGCGAGGTGACTTATGACAGTCCTACTGGTTCTCTTCTTCTTCGTAACCTTCTTACTGATCGATCACTACCGCAGCCGGCGCACGATTGCGCAGCCAACGTTGCAAGCGGCCGAAATGGCGGGAATAAAGCCACGGCTGCAGCCTGCGCTGGTAGCCGGTTTTGAGGTTCCGGAGAATCTCCGTTATCACCCCGGTCACACCTGGGCGTTGAGCGAGAGCCCCAACCTGGTGCGGGTGGGCATGGATGACTTTGCCTCCAAGCTGACCGGCAAGGTGGAGAGCATCGCGCTGCCGCAACGGGGCCAGTGGATTCGCCAGGGACAGAAAATGTGCACGGTCCGCCGTGACGGTTGCGCCGTCGACATGGTTTCGCCCATCGAGGGCACGGTGTCGGATATCAACGAGACGGTCATGCAGGATCCGAAACTTGCGCTGCGGGATCCCTACGGCGAAGGCTGGCTGCTCACGGTGCAGTCGCCCGATGCCAAGACCAGCTTCCGCAACCTGTTGGGTGGAGCACTGGCCCGCTGGTGGATGCAGGAGGCAGCCAGCCGCCTGCAGCACCGCATGCCGATGGCGCTGGGCGCACTGGCCCAGGACGGAGGCGTGGCTATGGATGACCTCACCAACCAGATTCCCGACCAGGACTGGTTACCGCTGGCGAAAGAGTTCTTCCTGTCATAAGCCGGACTCGCGGACGGGCGAGGCTGGAGGAGCTTCGCCCGAACCGCTGAAACACTGGGCCGCCCGGGTCCAAGGCCAACCAGCCAGGACACCGGGCGGCCGGTGCTTTTGAGTCACTCAGAAGCCTTGCAGGGCGGGAAGGCTGTTTGATGGAGGCCGGCATCTCAAGAGCATAGCTTCCAGGCGTTTTCTGTCTCGGCCTGACTCAATGGGCGTTCATCGCGCGGCGACACTTCGGCAGGCTGCACACAGGGCACTGTCTTTGAGATCGATCCACTCCACGGCGTGGGAAGAAGCCATGACGCAGCGATAGTCGTCGCAGTGCGCCAGGCTCAGCGTGTGCCCCAGCTCATGAATCACTTCTTTTTTCAGGCGCTGGCGGAGGAGTTGGAGATCAGGCGGGAGGCCATAGAATTCCTGCTGCAAGCGGTGGCTGGAGACCACGGCGCACGGACCACCCACCTGCGCCTCACCAAAGACGAAGGTAAGAATCGGGATGTAGAGATCCACATCGGCGATGCCCAGCATTCTCCAGGAGCTTGCAGTGAGAAAACTCTGCATGTGCCGCAGCAATTCCGAGGAGTGGTACTGCTGCCGCTCATCGTGGAAGGCAAACTCCGGGTCGAGCCGTGCAGGGAGAACTTCGGCGCTGACGCCGAAGGTCTCTTCGAGAGACGGGAGCAATTCTTTCAGCAATCCCGGGTCGATATTTCCGATCGGCAAGATTTGCAGCAGCTTCATCGCGTGGCTTCATCGCGTAAGCGTTATCGCGTCTCCACTGGATTGCGGCTCCAGCCATACTTCTTCAACTTGTGATAAAGAGTGACGCGGTCTATATCGAGCATCTCGGCGGCGCGGCTCTGATTGCCGCCGCATTCTTCCACCACGCGCAGGATATGGGCGCGCTCCATTTCTTCCAGAGTCTTGCCCGAGCTCGTGGAGATGCCTGGTACCTTGAAGATGAAGTCGCTATCGTGCAGCTCCGGATCTTGTCCCACAACCATGGCGCGCTCTACCGCATTCTCCAACTCGCGAACGTTGCCCACCCAGGGCTGATGCTGCAACTGATTCATCGCCGCCGGGGACACCCGGGTAATACGTTTGTTCATGGCCAGAGCGAACTTGCGGACGAAGTGATCCACCAGCACGGGGATATCTTCCCGGCGATCGCGTAAGGGCGGAAGTTCGATGCGAAAGACATTCAGCCGGTAGAAGAGATCAGGGCGAAACTTGCCTTCCTCGATCAACTTCTCCAGGTCCTTGTTGGTAGCGGCGATACAGCGGAAGTCCACTTTGATAATCTGGTTTCCGCCCACGCGGGTGATCTCGCGCTCCTGCAACACTCGCAGCAGATCGGTCTGAGTTTTGAGGGTGATGTCGCCGATCTCATCCAGAAAAACTGTGCCGCCTTCGGCTATTTCGAACTTGCCTTTTTTGCGATATTGGGCCCCGGTGAACGCTCCCTTTTCATGTCCGAAAAGCTCGCTTTCCAACAACGTCTCGGTCAGGGCGCCGCAGTGAATCACGACCAGGGGATGGAATCGTCGGGGGCTGGCTTGATGGATGGCCCTCGCAACCAGTTCCTTCCCGGTGCCACTCTCCCCTGTAATCAGCACCGTAGCTTCCGTAGGACCTACGGTCTCGATGGCATCGAAGACCTTGCGCATCGCAACGCTCTGCCCAATCAGCTCGGGTGGACGCGCGACTTCGGCGACGGTTTCGCGTAACAGTACATTTTCCTGGGATGTCCGTTTATGCGCCAACGCATTCTTCACCAGGTGAGCTATTTCGTCCGGGTCTAGAGGCTTGGTGACGTAATCGTAGGCGCCATTTTTCAGCGCCGTGACTGCGGTCTCGACGGAGGCGTAGCCGGTCATGATGATGACGATCAGGTCGGGATCGACTTCGTGCATCCGGCGCTGCAGTTCAATTCCATCGGTGCCGTGCATCTTGATATCCACCAGGGCCAGGTCCCAGCGCTGCTCGGCCAGCCGGGTAAGGGCGTCGCTGGCGTTGTCTGCCGTCGTCACTTCGTAGCCTTCTTCGCGAAACCACTTGCCCAGTGAGTCGCGAACACTGAGTTCGTCGTCCACAATCAGGAGTTTGCCTTGTGTGCTCACTTTGATCACCTCGCCTTCATTGCGGCGTTCCCGAATCCGGCGCTCGCCAGAAATGAGTCCTGAACCTGATTTGGCAGAGTCACAGTGAAGGTTGTGCCCCGTCCCAGCTCGGAATCGACTTCTATGTGTCCGTTGTGCCGTTCCACGATGCCGCGGCTGATCGCCAGGCCCAGGCCGACTCCGTGGCCACTCTCCTTGGTCGTCAGAAAAGGCTCGAAAATTTGCGGCAAGACGTCATCAGCGATGCCTGCGCCATCGTCGCGTACCCGAATTTCGACCGCAGTCTTATCGTCACTCAGGACGGTTTCGAGCCAAAGATTGCCGCCCCGCGGCATGGCGTCGATGGCGTTCATGATCAGCGCCAGAAAGACTTGTTCCATCTGGGCAGGGTCGCAGGAGATGTGCGGAAGGTCTTTCGCGAGGGTAAGGTGCAACTGGATTCCGGCCAGTTCCAGCTGATGCCGCACCAGCAGCAGGCAGCGATCAATCACGGTGTGCAGGTCGGTGGACTGCACGTTCATAGGGGCGCTGCGCGAAAGGGTCAGCAGGTTCTTGACCAGATCACCACAGCGCCGGCTCTCGTTGGCGATCAGATCCAGGCATTGCATCGCCTCCTCGCGCTTTTCGTGCTCCGCCTGGCCTGTCCCCACCCACTTTCGCAGCAGTTTGGCGTAGGTAAGAATGCCGGAGAGGGGATTGTTCACTTCATGCGCGACGACGGCGGCCATCTTTCCAATGGAAGCCATTTTCTCGACGTGCAGAACATGATTGTGGGCGCGCTTGAGCTCAAGGGTCTTCTGGGTCACGCGGTCTTCGAGGGTCCTGGCCCAAGTCGTGATTTCCTCATTGGCCGCCCGCAGTTGCAGGCTCATGCCATTGAAGGAATGTGCCAGGTCGCCGACTTCGTCCCGCGATTGCACCTCGATCTGGTAACCGAGTTCTCCCTGTCCGAGATGTTCCGTGCCTTCTTTAAGTGCCTTGATGGGTTCGCCGACCACGCGCCACACAAATAGCCAGCTCAACACGGCTACAATCAGCATGGCCGCAAGGGTATAAAGCAGCATGCGGGCACTGCTGTCGGCGAGTTGCACATCGGTTTTTGCCAGTGAAAGATTGGTGTCCAGTACCCCCAGAACTTGCTGGCTGGCAGGATGTGCGTGACACTCCGCATTCGAGCAGGCGGGCTGATTTTCGATGGGCGTGATAATTCCCAGCACGCGCTGCCCGCCGCCATTGCGGTAAATGCGAAAGCGGTCGGGGCGATTCAGGCGCGCCAAGGGTTGAGACTGGGTGTGGCATCCATAGCAGGCCTCCGCCCGTTTGTCGAGGACGTGGCTGACTTCTGTTGGGTCAGTGGAGTAGCTGATGCGACCTTCCTGATCGAAGATCCGCACCTTGACCATGCCGGGCTCGTCGGCCATGGTTTGGATCGCGTGATAGAGTCCGTCGCGATCGTTGCGCAGCATGTAGTAAGTGGTGCTGCGGTGAATCACGTCACTTACGCGTTCCGCGCTGGCCAGGGTCGCAGCTTCCAGGTGCTGGCGATGCAGGCGGATGACCAGAAAACCCAACAGTCCGAAAACCAGCGTCATCGACACTGCCAACAGCAGGACCAGCTTCACGCTGAGACTGTGCGCCCACCGTGGACGAAGCTTCGACTCGGGCAGATTGGAATCATGAGGCATGGGTGAACTCAGGCACCGCTGACGGAACTGCGAGGCGTTCCGGCTGTGCCGCTTGGCAGGCTTGGCGCGCGGGCGGAAAGACCGGCAGGTACTTGACTGCCAGCCAGAAGATCGCGAAAGCCGAGGCGACCAGGCTCATGGTGATGGCAAGCTCTGTCCACTTGGGGAAGTAGTAGGCTCCGGAGCTGGCTTCCATGCCTGTGATGGCAACATTCATGCGGTTAGTGACGAATCCCAGCAAAGTGAGCACTGAGCAGAAGTAAAGGGCTGTCGGATCATGGTGAATACGCCGTCGGAACAGAAGCAGCATCGGAGTCAGGAGCAATGCGATTTCCAGCAAGAACAGATAGGTCTCCGTGCGCGGCAGCCGCAGCAGGTGAAAAACACCCCGGTGCGCCATATCGATGAAGCGCAAGGTGAGATAGAAGGACAGGGCAACTGCCAGGACCCTCCCCAAGCCGGTGAGCAGCGAGGGATCGAGCTCTTTGCTGAACGCCTTGCGGCTGTGCCAGGACTCGAAAATAGTCATGGCGAGACCCGCACACAAAGCGGAGACGAAGAAGAACACAGGCTCCAGAGGCGAGTACCACAGCGGATACAACTTGCCGGGAACGATCAGGTAAAGGCTGCCGAGGGACGACTGATGCAGGGTAGAAAGGATGACCCCCAGAATCACAACCGGGATCATCACGCCTCGCAGGCAGCCCAGCGCCCGCTGCCATCCCAGGCGTTCCAGAACTGCCGGCGCGAACTCTAGGATCAGCACCGTGGTGTAAAGCATCACGCACCAGGCGATTTCGAACATGACCGAGTGATCGTTCCACATCACCACCGGATGCCACACGCGATAGGGTCTGCCGAGGTCGATGATGAGCGAGCAGATGAACATGGAGTATCCCAGAAACGCGGTCAGGATCATCGGCCGCAGCACCGGGCGATAGCGCTTCAGGTTGAAGATGTGAACCACCGCGGCGAGCGTGAATCCGCCGCCTGCCAGGGCGACTGAGAATAACTTGAAGCCTACCCAGAGCCCCCAGGGAAACTCGTCGCTAAGGTTGGTTGAGGCCGCCAACCCGCGGGTGAAGCGCAGGATCAGGGCATAGCCGCCGGCGCAAAGAACTGCCCACAGAATAACCTGCCAGAAACCGTATCTTGGCCTACTCATTTTCGTCGTCACTCCGTTTCTTGTCTGCGGTGGCGTCGTTGCCTTCGGCGGCAAATACTTCGCTGCGCCGGTTAGTGATCCACCAGACTCCGCCGAGCAGAACTCCTCCCAGCGTGACCACGTCGGGAACCTTGGAGAGCACTCGCGAAGTCAGCAAAGGCATAGGTTCGGTGAGCATGTCGCCAGGGTAGCCGAACTGTTCAAAGGGAACGCTGGAGAGCAGCAACACCGAGGTTCCTCCTACCTCATTCAAACCGTAGATATGCGGCAGGTACTGGCCGGGATGGTCGCGGATTCGCTGCTGCGCTTCCTGGACCAGATCATCGCGCTCTCCAAACTTTGTGGCACCCGTCGGACAGATCTCCGCGCAGGCGGTCTGCCTGCCGGAATCCACGCGATTCGGACACATCGTGCACTTCCGCACTTTGGGCAGCATCTTGCTCCACTCGTACTTGGGGACGCTGAAGGGGCAGGCGAGCATGCAGTAGCGGCATCCCATGCAACGGCCTTCGTCGTAGATCACCGGGCCGGCGGCGGTTTTACGCAGCGCCGCCACCGGACAGGCCGAAGCGCAGGCTGGGTCCTGACAGTTCATGCACAGGCGCCTCATATATTTGTCGCCTTTGGTGAGGACGGCGGTGTATTTGTGGTCCGATTGCTTCTCCTCGGTGGCGATGCCCTCGTTGTAGGGCAGGCTGTTTTCGGTAGCGCAGGCTTGCTCACACTGCTTGCAGCCGATGCACATAGTTGCGTCATATAACAGGGCTTTACTCATAAGACTTATCTCCTCGCGCCCGCGAGTGCGCCTTCCGTTCCAGGGGAATGAAATATGAAATGGATCGAGGTGGTGACGGAAGCGACCGGGGAATCGCGAAAATTGTCTTCGGCGGTGCAGCGGAAAAGAAATGTCCGGGTCCGGAGAGGCGAACATCCGGACCCGGGTGGGCTGTTCCCTTTGGGAAGGCGCACAGAGGAGGAGTGTTCCGGCATTTTGCGGAGCGGCCAGTTTTCCGTTCCGTCCGCCGAATTGAGCCGGACATCTTCATACTCGCCCTCGCGCCTTCTCCGGCCGCTATGCAGCGATTCGCCCCGAGCGGCGGTGCGGCTGGAGGAACAGCAATACCTACTTCTGCAGGCTGCGAATGTACGACACAGTCATGTTGATCTGGTCCGGAGTCAGGCTCTTCACCATACTGGGGTGCTTTGCCTTCTCTGCAACCGCCTTGGCCAGGTCGTCATCCGACATTTTCTTGATTTCGTCAGAAACCAGGCTCGGAATCTTGGCGGCAGGCTTGCCGGCAGCGTCCGCCCCGTGGCAGGCTGCGCATTTTGCTTTGTAGAGAGATGCGCCGTCATCGGCTGCCCAGGAGAGATTGGGAATGAGCACGAACAGGGCGACCGCAATTGTCATCACCAGCATTACCAGCTTCGTCGTTTTCATGATTTTTCCTCTCGTTGTAAAGAAATCTCTGTGAATAGATTCTCCCAGAGTCTCTTTTCGCATGAGCTGCGCGGTTGCGAAAGTGAACACTGAGACCAAGCTTGCGAGACTTGTATGTAAGAGAACTCAGCAGTTTTTGCTGCCTGGTTGAGAGTTTCAACGTTGCCGTGAAATGCCGCAGTGATGCATGTCACTTTGGAGGGTGATTGTTGCAGGGACTGGACTTGCCCAACCGGTCCCCGTTGCCTCGCCAAAGGTCACATGAAGAGGTGACTAAAGGCACAGCGTCCCGGCTAATCGGAGCCGAGAATGACCAATAGCGAAGTGAAGCCATGGCGCTATTCGTAGCGGGTCTGCCTGCGCTATTCGTATTCGGCCTGATGGGATACGCGTCCATAAAAGCGGCATTTTTGGAGCATTCCGGGACCGTTCGCAGGGCCATGGCTTATGCTCCACGACCGCTGACTGCCAGTGCAGTTTGTGAGCTGAAAACCATCCTCGATAGATCACCGAAGCGAACAGGCGGTCCCAGAGCACGCTTCCACAAAGGAGAAATTTCATGAGCACGCTGGTATTGGATAAGAAGGCTGACCTGGCTGGACCGGGTATCGGCGACTACAACGAATTGGAAAAAGCTCTGCCACGGAACTACCGTTCCCTGCTGGATCCGAAAGAGACACAGCAGGCGATCTTCCAGGTGAAACGCTACATCGAGGACAACCTGTGCAAGGAACTCGGTTTGATGATGGTCGAAGTACCACTCATCGTGGATGTGGAGAGCGGTGTCAACGACATGCTGGACCGCGATGGGTCGCGTACCCCGGTTCAATTCCATATCTCGAACGATCGCGACCTGCACCCTATCGACGCCCAGGTGGTGCAAGCCGCGACCAAGTGGAAACGAGTCGCGCTGAAGCAGTTCGATTGCGAAGTGGGAGAGGGGATCTGCACTGACATGCGTGCCGTACGCAAGGATTATTTCCTGGATCATGACCATTCGGCATACGTGGATCAGTGGGACTGGGAACGAGTGATCACACC
>Ga0335073_10011977_pt1 | contig 12188 bp, 9 predicted proteins | sample Lox_Sample_22_FD_207093 | JGI IMG/M metagenome (GOLD analysis project Ga0335073, IMG submission 207093) | Soil microbial communities from Loxahatchee National Wildlife Refuge, Florida, United States - Lox_Sample_2.2 | ecosystem: Environmental > Terrestrial > Soil > Wetlands | place: USA: Florida... | reverse complement strand
CGAAAATCTTCCCAACTCCTATCAACCTACCTCAAAGAACACTCGCTGACCTCCTACAGCCCTCGGATCATGGGCAGATGAAATGGAAGATGTGCCAGTGGCATCTGAGTCACGTACTGGCTATGGTAATGACCGCCGCGTCTTCACACAGCCGAGTGAGCGCTCATTTGGTATGAACGAATCCAACTACGATAACAAATGGTGCGGAACTAACGCGACTACAGATCGAGGTCCGGACCGATATCCTCCTCGCGAGCAACTTCCTCTCCCCTCCAAGCCTCCTTACACTGCTCACTTGGGCAATCTTCCCTTTGATGCAACGAACTTCGATATTGAAGAATTCTTCCAAGGTTGCGAAGTGACCAATATCCGCATAGTTGAAGACAAGCTCGAACGGAAGCCGAAAGGATTTGGCTATGTTGAATTCAAGAGCGTTGATGGTTTGAAGAAAGCACTAACCTTGGACGGCACTCAATTCAGAGGCCGCAATATTAGAATCAGCGTTGCTGAACCACGTGAGTCCACTATCGCATCCGATGACAAACTTGAGAAGACGTCACTAAGCTGGAGGATAGCGAAAGAACGCCAAGAAAGCCGCGAGCTCAACGACTGGACCAGAAAGGGTCCGCTTGCTGATCTTCCTCAACAGCAGCGCCGTGCCTCCGAGAGAGGAGGATTCAACAGAGGCTATGAAGCCGCGCCAGAGATGGAACGCGATGGTAGCAGGAAAGGCTCCTCTTCTTTCGAAGGCGATGGTAAAGTACGAGACTTCAACAACTGGGAGCGCAAAGGACCGCTCTCTCCTCTTCCTCCACCTGCAGGAAGTCCACCCGTTCGCGATGGTGGCAGGGTCCGTGACGGTCAACCAAAGGAACGGAAGCTCTCCCCATCCTGGGGTCCAGGAGAGGGCCGTGAAGGTTCTCGCCCACCGAGGGAGCAACGTGAACGCCCACACCAAGAGAAACAGCCAACACCAGCCGATCTGGATCCACAGTGGCGGTCGAAGATGCGACCTGACCCTGCAGCGAAGACTTCAGACATACCCACTCCTGAGCCTAGTGCACCATCTTCTCCAGCTCAGCCTCCCCCTCCTGCCGTTAGACCGAGGTTGAATCTGCAGAAGAGAACTGTTTCCGAAGTTGATCCCGCTACGGCGGCAGCTCCCGCTGATTCCAAGTCTAGTCCATTTGGTGCCGCGCGTCCCATTGATACTGCTGCTCGCGAGCGCGAAATCGAGGAAAAGATGCAGCTGCAGGTCAAACTCAAGAAGGAGGCCGAAGAAAAGGCCCGTGAAGAGAAGCGCCAAAAGGAAGCTACATCAAAGGCTGCAGCAGCAGACAAGGCCACGGCTCCTATTGAGGAAGATGTCAAAGTTGAAGAGGATCCGAAAGAGAATGGCAATGAAGCTCCAGCACCGGCCCGGAGTTTCCAAATCCTCTCACGCGTCGACGATGAGAACAATGAAATTGCAAGCGAACATGGTAACCCAGACGAACCAGCAAATGGAGAAGTGGTCCAGGAGAAAGCTACTAAACCTCGAGAGTTCATCCGAGAGCCCCCAAAAGGTCCCAAGGCCCAGCAACATCGTGAATGGCGAAGGAAGTCATCAACTCCGAATACTCCTGCTTCACCGTCTGGACCGAATGCGAAGTCAACTGAAGAGGAAGGTTGGAGCACTGTTCCCACAAAGAATCCACGAGGCAGAGGAAGAGGTAGAGGTGGTCACCATGACAATGCCGGAGCACGTGCCGTTGCGTCGTAGAAACGCAGTCGGAACATCTACCTCAGCTACGATTGTCTTCTGCTTCGATTGTTGACGACCATCTTTGGCCTAGCGGTTCCTACATTTACATCGCATTAGCATGGTCAAAGCGGCTCCCATATGCTGACTTGACACTTTAATAGTTCGAAGAGACCCGGAACCACCACTGTCGACAGCTTCAACTCTCTTGACTGCTACGAGTCCACCGAGGCGTTCGCCCTCGAGTTTTCAATTCTCACAATCGCCATAGCATTGTATCTCGGTATCTCGCATATGATTGTGCATTATGGCGACAAGCGTCGTTGGAGCCTCAGATTTGCTTCGGTTAGTTTACTGATCTCTGCTGCTTGGACTTTCTCCCTATCCCGTATTTCCGCTACAGGCAAGGCTGTTACACTACCCCCGAAACAAAAGTCTCCTCACTTCGCCTCTTCATTCGATCACCACTACATTGTTTGCAATTTACCACTTCACTCTCGGCGCAGGTGGGATGTCGGGATTGGATTCTGCTTTAGAGGCAAAGCGGAGCAGAAGGCGATACGATCCGGAAACGAGAGTTCTTTTTTTTGCAACGCCGTGTTTTCTATATGCTGGGAGGCGTATTTATTGTATGGTAGCAGAGACAGAATGCGAATATAGATTATCACACCTGACATAGCTCCTACTTATTCATAACCGGTGTCAACATTTGCAAACCTACTATACTTTGATAGCCAATGTCGGACAAATCAAGGGTCAAAAATGTTATTTTGCCTACAGGTTAAGAACAGCTTCTCGGCTTTTCAACTTAATTAATGGGTCGGTACACAGACAATGGCTCGGCATGCCTTTACAGAGTCGATGCAAAACCCTGGTGATCGACCGTATATCAGCCATCGCCTGCGAAACGAGTTGACTTTAACCGAATCGCTGGATTGGGCATAAGGCTGCAGACATCACCTGATTGGACGCTTGTTGGGACCTGCAGCGCCTCGTTATGAACGGCTTGACTTTGCGCACACGCGATCAGCTCAACTCCGCGTCCTCTGCCTGCGATCAGGCTACACCTTTCCTTCATTATTTTCAGTGTTTTTTGGCGGTCTGAATGTCTTTCATCGAGCATATACTTAGCAGCCATGTTCGCCGGAGCTCCGAAACCCACTATTATCCGCAAAGTATCCACAGTGCCCGCCCAGCCCAAGCCTAAACCCAAGTCCTCCTCACAACCGCCAAAGCCGGTGCAAACTTCTTCTCACAGTGTCCCCAAGCGGACGAGCAGCGCGACAGCTTCCAAGAGCAACGCGTCGCACGGGCGCGCCGAGAAAATCAAGAACGAGAGGAATGGCCATTTGACGCCACCGCCGCTCGCCTCGAGTAAGCGTAACAACAAACGCAAAGCACCCAGTCCATCACTCGTTCCCGAGTTCGACGACAGCAGCGAGGAGGAGAGCGAGATAAGCAGCGCGACACCACCTGTGAAGAAGCGCGTGCGGCATGACACCCTTGAGCCCGATCCGAAGAGGCAACTCCGTACTGCCGAAGCCGGTGACAGGGAGAAGCAGAATGACAAGAGTGCCGATCAAATCATCCACGGCGCTGATCTGACATGGGGGAAGACCAAAGAATTCAAGAGCGCATTTGTGCTTGGAGATGGTGAAGAAATTCCCATTCTCGGCCTACAATATCCTAGCAAATATGCTCCTGAACGGTAAGAACTCGTCGAATCATAGCTTCGGTCAACAAATGACAAAGACTTAACGATCCCTTATAGCTTCCAACTCGTCTTTCCCATCGAATCCGAAGGTTACGAGCCCATCGCCGACATTGAAGAATCCGTCGTCCAAATCTGCCGCAACTACTTTCCCGCAGAGCAATCCGAGACCTTAACTGACGACGTCAACGGTTTCAAGCGACACCTGCAACGCGCGCGCACCAAAAACGACTACATCGGGTACCACAAAGTGCTGTCGGAGTTCAACCGGCTAGTGACCAAGAGCCTCGAGGACGGCACGATCGGGCGGCACCTGGACAGCCAGCACAGCGTGGCGCTGTCGCTGGTGGAGCGCATCATCAACCAGACGTACTCACGCACGGTGTCGCCGTCGGTAGCGCTGCTGAAGCAGTATGAGAACGGCACCGACAACGTGTACGGCGAGCTGCTGCCGCGCTTCGCGCACGACATCTTTCATGCGACTGGCCTGCGCGCCGCCCACGTCTTCGTCGACCTCGGCTCCGGCGTCGGCAACGTCGCCCTCCAGGCCGCCCTCGAGGTCGGCTGCGAGAGCTGGGGCATCGAGCAGATGGCTAACCCTGCTGGCCTCGCGGCTGCGCAGCTCGCCGAGTTTGAGGCTCGTGTGCGCCGCTGGGGCATCGCGGCTGGGAGGGTTCGCCTGCTGCACGGCGACTTTTTGGCGTCGGCTGCGATTGATGATGCGCTGAGGAGGGCGGACGTTGTGCTTGTTAATAATCAGGCTTTTACGCCGTCTCTCAACGACGCGCTGCTTTGGAAGTTCTTGGATCTCAAGGAAGGCACTAGGATTGTGAGTCTCAAGAGTTTCGTACCGGACAAATGGGAGATAAAGGCGCGCACCATGAGCGATGTGCGCAACGTACTGAAGGTGAAGAGGATGTTCTTTGGCAGTGGGAGTGTCAGTTGGACAGATGAAGGCGGAGATTGGTTCGTACACACGAAAGACAGTAGCAGGCTCAAGAGGTTTCAGGATAGGGAGACTAGCACGCCGGATTCTCTGAATTGATCATGACTGCTTGGTTAGATATGGACGCGGCTACGAACAAGAACTTTTGGATAGAGTAAGTAACAAACCTACATGGCACGTATAGAATACGGCGACGTTATTCTATACGAAGAGGAAACGCAGGTTTGCACACTGATATTCCGTAGACCGGCTGTAGTGCGCGTAAACTTAGTCGCCGCTGCCAGCTAAATGAGAACCGCTCTACTCATCGTGACTTCCTCTCTATAGATTATCTTGGTGATTTGACTCGAAGGTATCGAGCCTTCTCCAAAAGGTGACTACGCTCAGTGAGTTTCTCACTAAAATAATTAAACTTACTTCGATAACACTACTTCGACGACACTACTTCGACAACACTTTTGCCACGGCAACCTTCTTCAAATGCGCATTGTTTATCTGAAAGCTCCCCAGAAGGATTGGATCTTAATAGTCAACGCCGCGTTAACTCTCTGTCCTTCAGTATATCAGCCTATCAGACTTTTGAGTGACTTTCCCAAGTCAGCCAGCTTCTCGAGACTGAAGAATTCCCTTCCCATTCAATCAGTTCATCATACCTGCAAGGGACACAAACTTCTTACTATGTCCGTTGAACATTCACCGCTTGACCAGGCAGCTTCGACGAGTCCGCCAGAAAAACTGAACCTTTCTCTTCTTTTAGAGACTTTTCCCTGGGCGGATCTGCGTGATGCGGAGCACATCCTCACTTTTCCTGCCGCTCTTGCAACAGATGTTCAAAATCCGTCGACTTCTTCCAGTCACAATCAGCCAGAGCCGAAGGCTCCCACAGCTAGTCCATCCACGATCCACAATGAAGGCACTGGACTAGACCCACCAAGCGTCCAGCTTGAGAGCCACCCAAAGCCGGTTGTACCAATTCATCCTGCGCAAGCTGCAGTGAACAAATCTTCAACGAAGGAAGATACACAGCGTAGTGAGGTCCTGCCAAAGCCTGCCACGAACTTCATCGCTGAAGAGAAGGTCGACCAGCATGGGAAGCAGTCGGATAAGGCCACAACAGTGTCCAAGTTCCCGCAATCCAAAACACAGCAAGAGAAGATGGAGTTGCTGAAGGAAGAGAACAAGAAGCACCGAGTTGAGATAGGCGCGCTACAGCGCCGCATTAACGCGTGGGATAAGGAACTGCAAGCCAAGGACAAAGAAATGAGTGAGTTTGAATTGGTATTAAGTGAGAGAAACTCGAAGGTCGACCACCAGCGACAGCAGTTGACTGGCAAGGAGCTTGCACTCACGAGACTGCGTCAGGAGATGAAAGAAGCGGCAGGCAAGACCGCAGCTAAAACGAAAGAAAACAGCAGGCTTACCGAGTTGCTCAAGCGGAGGGATACTCAAATCGCCCATCTTGAAGCAGAGCTTCATTCCGCGATCGAACTTAATAGCACGATGATCAAACGAGTCGAGGCGCAAGCCACTGAGAAGAAGAGTGTGAACGAGTATGTCGCTACCCAGAGCGAGCGCATCAAAGCTTTGGAGGCACAAGTGAAGACGCTCGCGGACAAGCTTAGATACGAAGAGGTGAAACTGCGCATCCGCGAAGAGCAGCTGATCAAGGGCGCTACTGGACTGGAAGTCATCGATGATGTCCCTGCAGACGCCAACGGGCAGAGAAAGCGTCAAGCATCCAGCATCAGTAGCGAATGTTCTGAGGATGGAGAGGTTAGAGAGCGCCGGGACGGTCCGGTTTGGAAGAAGCAGAAAACACCGCAGTCAGCGATTGACGCGGGACGAGAAAGGCTGTTGATGAAGCTCCTGGAGGAATACAAAATCGCGAAGGAGGCGGTTGGGCTTTCTAGTTTGAGCTCTGCTTGATATTGCACGGTTAGAGCCTTTGCTCCTCCGAGAACTCTCCACGGGAGGATAGGCCTTTGCTATTGAGGAAATATACACCACAATATGATTTGCCATTGTTTTTAGATTAGGGCAACGGAATTCGGGAAGTAGGTTGGCTCCAGTATTGCTAAGAAGCTCAGAGCAGTAAACGCCGTCTATTCTAGTGCCATAAGCTCTAATCATCCCTTAGGGATATGCACGAGTTTCGTGATCGTGGTTCCGTCCTTCAGTATCTCTTCTTCTTCCTCTAGAGTGTAGCCTTTCCACCTCGGCAGAAGTATCGTCCACACATACCAATACACAATGCCAAACAGAATGATGCTTACACCCACCACGGCGTATAACCCATGGAATTCGCTCTTTCCCGCCATTGGAAGGAAAGGTGCCGCTATGAGCGCCAAACTCAATAGAAACCTGAAGAGTACCGCCGATAACCATGCCCTATAAGGCCGATGCAGTTCGGGTCGTTTGAACCGAAGCCAGACCAGTCCGATAGATGTCGCCAGGACGAAGAATTGTGCTGGATAGCCCTCCACGTCAAGAATAAAGGAGTATACAGAGTCGGAAGGCGGAATTGTGATGACGAGGAAAGACGGTATGTAGTGCACAAGCAAGCCACCTAGAGGTGTATTGAAAGGACGCGAGGATGCCAAGATGGAGGCAAAAGGAAGAAATCCCTGGCGGGCAATTTCTTGATTTACGCGGGCCTAGACAGTTCGTGTTAGTAACGGAAGCGTAGTTGGTAAGTGACTTGGAGATATACCAATGCGAAAGTGACGACCATGACATTTCCAATTGCTGAGGTTGCAACGGCAAGAGGAAGAATACGTTTTCCGATAGTAAGGCCGAAGGTCCGTTCAAAGAAAAGTGCTGAAATGAGTTCCCCACTCTCTTTTATTTCTTCAATCGGAACCACGAGAAAGAAAGCGATGTTAACCAGCATATAGAGAACGCAGGCAGTAATCAGTCCTGCGTGGGTGACTGATCTCAAAGTTCGAACAGGATCCTTAACTTCGTTCATAACGTTGTTGACGTTCTCAAGTCCAGCGTAGGAGTAGAAGATTTTAAACAAGGCAGTGGCCACAATGCTCCAGTGCCATTCAGATCCTCTCCATAATTCATCCCAATCGAATAGTTGAGAGCGTTGTGCGTTCGTTAGTCTAGTCGCTGTTGAAGGAAAGACTACGACGTAGATGCCGGTAAGAACCATGAAAACGATGAGAGCCACTTTAACCCATCCCAAGGCATTTTGTATCCAAATGCCCGTTTTGAGAGCGACGCCATGGATGATCGTTACCACTGTGAGAAGGCCAACCGCAAGGACATTTTGTGCGAGTCGCGTAGGTTCAATGTCGAGAGCGAAGAGCGTATATTTGCCGAACACGATACAATTGCTCGCCGAAAAGCCTAGGACGACTGCTGATACGGCCACCATCGTTGACGCGAGGAATTTGGGCCTTCGATACGTGAACTCTAGATAGACCTTGTTGCCTCCAGATCTAGGAAGCATACAGCCATACTCCAGCGCGACTGCGAGGCTGCATGCGGCGAACACTGCTCCAGCAATCCAAAGAACCAATGTCAAACCAACGGACCCAACGGACTTTACAATGGCTCCGGGAGTCGCAAAGATACCGCTTCCAATGACTCGAGAAATCACAAGGATATATGCGCTCGTCCAGGAGATGCTACGACCGGCAACCGCTGTTTCCGGAAGCACGTCGTCCTCGATGGCTCGACTCGGATGAAAATCTTCAGCATCTTCGGGATCTTGTATCGACTTGGTCGAATCTAAACTTCTTCGGCTGGACTGTTGTGATTCCTCTGATCGTAGCAGCGGCCATAGTACTGGATCTTGATTCATCTAAAGTTGTTGGTTATCCCACGACGCCGTGAATTTCAACGCATGTTACCTTCTGAGAGTCTTCTACATCTTCGGCCTCTTCACTATTTCTGTGAATTTGTGAGCCAAGCTCTATCAAAGAAATAAAATCGAACGTATACAGGTACTGGAAGACGATACCTTGTATAGTTGTTGCCACCGATAATGGAGAGCTCGATGTCCTCTGCCGAGGAGCTCACAGCAGGTGCGTTACGTTGTTCCTCTTCGCACGCCATACTGAGCAAAGCTGACGAGCGGAGCTTGGGACGCTAATCGCTCCCAACTCTGGATCTCCGGCTGTTGGAACATTGGTAATCACTGGTAGAGTATCGTCCGAGGTCTCAGAATTCATCTGGCGCTTCGAAATATTATATACCTTATGACTGGAAGTCCAAGCGTAGTCGCAAAGATAACGTGCGTACCCTTCATCGGCACTAAACCATTCGCTGCTTATCCCAGCATCTTTATCGTATCGTACCCCTAAATTAAAGTAGCCATACAAGACGTAAACCACGGCAGTTTACCAAGAAGGGCCCTGAAGGACGACGAAGTCACAGAGGTCAATTTATCTCCAACAATGAAGTATGCGTAAGGCTGAAGGTACGTCTTTTGATTTATGATTCAATTACTCTAAGCTTTTGCCGGCCAGCGCCTCTTCCGCGCGCTTTTGGGCAGCTTTCATCTTGGTAGGATCAGTCCAAACCTGCACAAATTTGACTTTCGTATCGCTGCCCGGGGAACTAGAAGTCACAATGAAACGTGCAGTAAAGTCGACGTTTACATGATTCCCATCCATCAGTCCAAGTCTGAAGCAGCCTAGAACAACAAGATCGGTAGCAGGACTATTTGCTGCGAAAACATGGAGTAACTCGTGAGCCCGGGACGCGAGAGTAGCTGGTAAGTTATTGCGGCTCGCAGCGATTTCTGCCCATTTTCGAAGTCAGTGAGTCGAAACGACTGTATGAGAAGCTACTAATCCAAGATAAGTGGGGAAGAGAGTGAGAATGAGAGGCGTGTACCTTTGTGGCCTTTGAAGACACAAGTTTCATGTGTTTTAAAGAACGCATCTTCTGTGAAGATCTCCTCTGCGAAAAGCTGTCCAGTTCCTTTCTCAATAGAGTCGCTGATTTCAAAAAAGCGACATATAGTGCGTTGCACTTGTAGAGCAACGATGATGGGATCAGACGGCCAGATGTTGGTATTTGATGTCATTTTCGAGGAGAGTGTTGAAGGCTCCCTTAAGGCGAAATCAAGATGCGCACATCACAATATGATAATGAAATTGTAACTACTTCAATATTTATACTGTCCGTATTTTCGCTGCCTTGATCTATCCTCACGCAAATTTCAGCTGTGATAGCGTGATACAATCGTTACATTGATAATACTCGTCAAAAGCAGGACTAATTGAGGCAACAAAACACTATGAACTGCCAAGAGTAACAAGAGGAAGGTGTATGTACACGACGGTGCCACTAATTTAAACTCAAGGCAGCGACCTCGACGACAAGGCCACGCGGCTCTTGATCGTTAATGATGATTTCATGGTGTCTTGATGGGACTGTAAGGCGCTGGATAGGCCCCTTCTGGGTTTCAGAAGTGATAAGAAGCCAATGTTGGTGCTGTGGCGAGGAATGTCAATCGCGCCACGAAGCAAATTGAGACTTAATTATCGTGTAGAAGTAGCAGTAAGCCAATACACGGCTGAAAGGCCAAACAATTCGTGGACGTTACAGGATAGCAATCTTCGCCATAGTTGTTCTCTTGGATCACATAAACATAAACGCCGTCCAATGCGGTCCATCAATCACCGACCACACTCTCAGGCTCATCTTCATCTTGCTCACCATCCTCGCCGTTCTCTGCTTCCAGAATGGCTCGTTCCTCTTGCTCGGCCTCGATCTCCTCGTCATCCTGTCTCCTCTGACCCTCTCGCCCATCCATGTCATCATCCTCGATATCATCATCCTCCAGCACCAACGTCTCGCTCACCTGCTTCTCCTTCCCGCCGGCCTTCGCATCCAGCGCGTTCTTCGCCTTCGCCGCCGCGGCCGCCTTCCTCTTCTGGGCGCTGGGCTTGTTGGCGTCGAACTGGTCGATGACGGCCTTGAAGTTTGGGCCGAGGCGGCGGTGGTTGCGGCGCAGGCGCATCTCGACGAGCGGCGTGCCAGCGTCGTCGCGCGCGCCCTCGCTCCGCCCGTCCAGCACCCCCGCCCACAGTCCCAGCACCACCCGCCCCGCCAGCCCGCACAGCTTCTGCTCTGCCACTAGCGTCTGCGCGAGCGCGAGCGCCCGGTCTGGCTCCGCCGCCGCGGCGGCGGCTTCCTCGCTGTCGGACTTTGGGTCCTCGTCTGGGTCCACTGGGTCGCCGTCCACGTCTTCCTCCTCGAGCTTGTGCTTCGTGCGCTTCGCAAAGGCCTTTTCCGCTGCGGCTAGGATCTGCACGAGGAGACCTTGGTTCCTCCGCGGCACTTCCTGGGAAAGGCTGAGGTAGCGGTTGGATGGAGTACCCTTCTGTGCCCGTTTCTGCGCTTGTGATGTAGCGTTGTGGCCTGGTCTGGCGTGCAGCAGTGTCGAGAATGTGACGAAAATATCCAGGTATGTGTTTGCGAGACTCAGTCGAAGGTCGTCAGCTCCGGAGCGTGTTCGAAGCACGTTTGTTAGAGCATCCAGGAAGCGGTCTCGATATTCGATGACTGGCTCGACTTGACTTTCAGGAACGGTGCCCGAGGAAGTGATGAGGCTACGGAAGTGCTGAACTTTCCACATAAAGTAGAAGTTGATGATTTCGCTGGCATTTAGGACAAGTATGTCTTCGGTCTTGTTTGTTTCGTCGTCGAGGTTTGGTACTGAAACTCCACGATCAACAATAGAGATGATAGATGCGATTGCAGGCTCGCCGGCGGCCGCCTTCTTGGACCTTGAGGAGGTTGGAACTTTGGCTTCGAGGTGCTCAGATGGATCTGATGTCTTGCACAAACTTCGAATGCGCAGAACCGTGTTTGAGAGTGCTGACAGTACATCGTCTTGCAGATTCCCTCGGCTGGTCAGATCTTGATCTTTGGCGAGCTTGTTTAGTGCGTGTACTTCGTGCACCCACAAACTTTGCAGCTTCTCGCTTGTCACTTCACCTAAATCTTCAAAGGCCATCGCATGCAGCAGTGCTCGACTGGCTTCTTCAATTACTTTCGCTTCGCCATGGGCGACGAATTGCTTCTTCACGTCGTCGAGGAGTGCAGAGAATGCTGTGACATCTTGGCGTAGTTCTTCAAACACTTCAAGATTGAGAACTTGTCCAAGGCGAAGGACTGCTGTGGCGGCTTGCGGATTAGCGCCGAACTTCTTCAGCAGCTGTGGAATCAACAATGTCAGGTGACGAGCCGCTTGCTCTTGTTGTTGCTCCACTTCGTCCCTGTATCTCTTCGACGACTTCTTAGTCTTAGCATCTGAACTTGCTTGAACGGTCTGGGTTAGACTTCGCTTCACGGCGGTGTTCAAGATCTCTAAGAGAAGAATTTCTTCCTCTTCGTTAAGCTTGCACTGTTGCATGAACTGAGTTTCGACGTCGGTCGTTGCCCCGTTTTGATCGGCGGTCTGTGAGTGATCGAAGAGCAAATATCCGGCAAGCGCTTCCCAGTTTTCCAAGATCGCGAGATTGTCGTAAAGCACATCCGCGGCAAGTGAGAAACGTGATTCCATCCCACCTGCGACAAGCAAGTAGTTGTCGGCCAGTGGAGCCTCAGCCATGTTGCTCGGTTCTGTCTGATCCAGAGCGTCATATGTCTGGAGAAGTTCGGCAAGGCATTTGAACCTAAGCCATTCGATGCGAGGAGAATCAAAGTCATCGCTGCCACCAAGAGAGTCTAGAACTTCATCCAGACCTTCCTGGCCACCAACTTCATCGACTTTGCTTTCATAAATATCATTGACGTTTGCGATGAAGAATTGAACGACAGCCTTT
>Ga0335073_10011976_pt1 | contig 12188 bp, 8 predicted proteins | sample Lox_Sample_22_FD_207093 | JGI IMG/M metagenome (GOLD analysis project Ga0335073, IMG submission 207093) | Soil microbial communities from Loxahatchee National Wildlife Refuge, Florida, United States - Lox_Sample_2.2 | ecosystem: Environmental > Terrestrial > Soil > Wetlands | place: USA: Florida... | reverse complement strand
ATGGGCCGGTACTCGGGGTCCGTGTTGAGTTTTCGTGATATCAGCCAGCGCTATGCGCTCGACCGCCTGAAAGACGAATTTGTTTCGACGGTAAGCCACGAGCTGCGCACACCGCTGACCTCGATCCGCGGCGCGCTGGGACTTCTGTCGTCGGGGATCCTGGGCGAGATCTCGGACAAGGCGACCAACCTGCTGCGCATCGCCTTGAGCAATTCAGACCGGCTGGTGCGGCTGATCAACGATATTTTGGACCTGGAGCGGGCCCAGAGCGGGCGTGAGCCGCTCGTCTTCCGGCCGGTGCAGATGGCTGACCTGGTTCGGCAATCGATGGACAGCATGCAGCTGATGGCCGAATCGGCGGGCGTCCTGCTGATTCACGACAAGACGCAGGTAGAGATCACCGCCGACGCGGACCGGCTGCAGCAGGTGCTCACGAATCTTCTTTCGAACGCGATCAAGTTCTCGCCTCCAAACTCTGCGGTTTCGATCATGCTGCGGCCGGGATCGAGCGGCATCACGCTTTCGGTGATCGACCAGGGGCGCGGCATTCCGGCAGACAAGCTGGAAGCGATCTTCGGGCGGTTCCAGCAGGTCGACGCTTCCGATTCGCGGCAGAAGGGTGGAAGCGGTTTGGGTCTGGCGATCTGCAGAGCGATTGTTGTGCAGCACAACGGCCGGATCTGGGCGGAACGCAACCCGATCCGGGGTTCAACATTCCGCGTGTTTTTGCCTTACCATCCGGCGGCTTCTGCGAAGGTCAAGAAGGCCGCGAACGATTCGCCAGGGCAGGGCGTGGTCTTGCTGGCAAGCGACAACGGGGCATCGCGCCCGCTGCTGGGCGCACAGCTTGCGGCGCACGGCTATCAGATTGTAGAAACCTCGAACGCGGAGCAGACCCTGGTTGCAGCTCACGATGGAGTCGAGGCGATCGTCGTGGATATGGGATCGCACGGGCTCAATGGATGGGAGCTTCTGCCGCAACTGAAGCGGTCGAGCCCTGAAGCCCACACCCCGCTCATCGTATTAAGTCTCGACACGCAGCAGAGCTCTGCGGAGATGGGCCGCAACGGAAATATGCGTGCGACGAATTCAAAAGAAATGATCGCAGAGCTGGTTCGCGCGATCGGCGCTGCCGGGGAAGCGATCCGGGTTCTTGTCGTCGAGAACCATGAAAAGACAGCGAAGATGGTGGGGGATGTCTTCTCAGGCGATAACGCCAGCGTAAAGACGGCGCGGAGCCGCGATCAAGCCATCAGCGAATGCGCCTCGTTCCGGCCCCATCTGGTTGCTTTCAATGTTGAGCTTGCTGAGGATGAAGCCCTGGGTCTGGTGGCCTGGCTGAAAGAACGCGAGAGCTTGACGCACATTGTCCTGGTGGCCTACTCGGGACGCGAAATTGCCAGTGCCGGGGGCGCCGCGCAATTCGGCATGGAACCTGCCACCTTCCTGCGGCGCGCTCGCGTGCAGCCGGAACAACTGGAGCAGATCGTGCTGACCATTCTGCGCGGTTCGCGGCACATTGAAACGGAAATGGAAGATGTGTCCGGGGTCCAAAGTGCTTAGAAGCGGTAATACAAAGAACGAAGTCGTGCCCGGGGTGAAGCTGCCCGGGCATGTTGTGAATAGAAGCTAATGCTTTTTAGATACGGTAGCCGTTCGCGGCTGACCTGGGAGATACCGGAAAATGGCGCATCGCATTCTCATCATCGATGATGAAGACGATATCCGTGAGGTGGCTGCGATGAGTCTTGAGACCGTGGCTGGATGGGAAGTCATGGTTGCAAACTCCGGGGCTCAAGGCCTGACCCGGGCGGCCACGTACAAGCCGGATGCGATTTTGCTTGACGTGATGATGCCGGGAATGGACGGCCCGTCTACCTTTCGGGAACTGCGCAAGAATCCCGTAACGGCGAAGATCCCGGTTTTATTTCTTACCGCCAAAGTGCAAGCCACAGACAGGCGCCGTTTTGCTGATTTAGGAATTCATGCAGTTCTTGTAAAGCCTTTTGACCCCATGACCCTTTCGACCCAGATCGCGAATGCCCTTGGCTGGAAGTAAGGAGGCATCTTGGGAATCGCAGATCAGTCCGCGCTCGCCGAAGCCATGAATCGCTTGTGGGCGCAATTCAGGCCGCAGATCGAGGAGAGGATTGCAATTCTCGAATCGGCTGCGGTTGCATTGAGTCAGGGCGCGCTGTCAGCTGCCCAATGTGAAGAAGCCTGCGCAGCAGCGCATAACCTGGCGGGGGTTCTCGGCACTTTTGGGTTGGAGGAGGGCACGGTCCGGGCTCGCGAAGCGGAAGCGTTCTACGCGAACGGACACGCGCTCGCGGTGCCGCGAACCGGTCAACCCACGGCGATTGCAGCTGACCTCAGGGCAATTCTCTCAACCCGGAAAACCGTCTGAGCAGGTAGACTCGTCCTTGGCAACCGTGCGCGATCTCTCCACCCAGCAACTCGACTTCACGTTCGAGGAAAGCCCTACGCGACGCATCTGGCTCGTGCACGAGCTGGTGGCGCAGGTGCGGCAGCATGTCGAGCGACGCTACATGGAACTGTGGGTGGAAGGAGAGATTTCGAACTTCCGGCCCGCGCCTTCCGGACATCTCTATTTCAGCTTGAAGGATGCCGAAGCGCAGCTTCCGGTGGTGCTGTTTCGCAAGCAGGCGTTGTTGCTTCGTTTCCGTCCTGAAGACGGGCTGCACGTTTTGGTGCGCGGCAAGGTCAGCGTCTATGAGCAGCGCGGCCAGCTTCAGCTTGTGGCTGAAACCATGGAGCCGGTCGGCGCGGGGTCGCTGCAGCTGGCGTTTGAGCAGCTCAAGGAAAAGCTGAAGGCGGAGGGCCTGTTCGATCTCGAGCGCAAGCGTCCCTTGCCTGCGTTTCCGCGGACGGTTGGCATTGTGACCTCGCCGGCCGGCGCAGTTATTCGCGATTTTCTGAACATCGTCGGGCGGCGCCACTCTGGTTTGAACGTTTTGGTCTGCGCGGCGTCGGTGCAGGGCGACTCGGCGGCTGCGGAGATCGAGGCCGCGATCGCGCAGCTGAATGCCTGCGGCCTTGCTGATCTCATCGTTCTGGCGCGCGGAGGTGGATCGCTCGAGGATCTGGCTGCATTCAATAGCGAACGCGTAGCGCGCGCCATTCGTGCATCGCGGCTGCCGGTAGTCTCTGCGGTAGGTCACGAGACCGACTTCACAATTGCCGATTTTGCCGCGGACCTCCGCGCGCCTACGCCGTCCGCAGCCGCCGAACTGATTACCGAAGCCCAACACAAGGTGGCCGACCGGGTCGCGACGAACGGCATGCGGCTGGAGCGAGCAGCCCGGTTTCAGTTGCTGATGGCGCGGCAGCGGGTCGACCGTCTGCGCGTCGATCGCGCCGAGGCACGCATAGGGTCATTCCTGCACCGGCAGGATCAGCGGCTCGACGATGCGGCTTACCGGCTGGAGCTTTCGCTCAGCGACCAGCTGCGCAAGAAGCGAGGGAAGGTGGAAGAGCTGCATGGGCAGGTTCTCCGCCACGATCCGCGGCGGCTGCTGGGACAGATGCGCGAGCGCCTTGCCGCGGCGCGCGCCCGTCTCGAGCGCATCCCTGAGCGGGCGCTTCACATTTCGTCGATGCAACTGGAAGCAATCGAGGCGCGGCTTCATGCGCTTTCGCCCTTTGCCGTGTTGCATCGGGGATATGCGCTGGTCCAGGACGCGAACGGAGCGATCGTTCGTTCGTCGGCGCAGTTGGCGGTTGGGGAGCGCGTAACCACGCGGCTGAGCGATGGCTCGTTTGCAAGCCGGGTGGAAAGCAGAGAATTGACATCGCCGCACGAGAGCGGCGGTGTCCAGGGTTCTTGACAAGATGAAAGCAGAGATAAAGCGCAAACTTTTCGGGACGGATGGGATTCGCGGCGTTGCCGGCAATCCGCCGCTGGATCGCCGCACGGTTTTTGCCGCAGGGCTTGCTCTTGGGCATTCGCTGCGCACGATGTCGTCGCACCCCAAGGTGATTCTTGGCCGCGACACTCGTGAATCGAGCCCGTGGATCGCCACAACGATTGCTGCCGGTCTGTGTGAGTCCGGCGGGACGGTGGAAAGCGCCGGAGTTGTTCCCACGCCGGCGATTGCTTTTCTGGCGCGCACCAGGGGATTTCAGGCAGGCGTTGTCATTTCCGCGTCCCACAATCCCTGGAGCGATAACGGCATCAAGCTTTTTGGCGGCGACGGTTACAAACTGCCCGATGCCGTTGAACTGGAGATCGAAAGCGAGATCGAACATCACGCTGCTTCGACAAGCGCGCCGAGTCCAGAGAGACTTCCAGGACTTGAGGACAACGCAGCCCTGCAGGCGGACTACATCCAGTTCCTCCTGGACTGCGTGCCTGGATTGCAGCTGGGCAAATTGCGCATCGTTGCCGACTGTGCCAACGGCGCGGCTGCCGCGATTGCTCCGCGCCTGTTTAAGCGGCTTGGCGGCGATGTCACTCTCCTGAATACCTCGCCGACCGGCCGCAACATCAACGACGGATGCGGAGCGCTTCACCCTGCGTGGGTCGCAAAGGAAGTTCAGCATCGTAAGGCGGAGATTGGCCTGACGTTCGATGGCGACGCAGATCGTTGCATGCTCACCGGCTCACGGAACAATATCATCAACGGCGACGCAATCCTGCTGATGGCGGCACGGGATCTGAAGAAGCGCGATCTGCTTACCGGAAATCTCGTGGTGGCGACCACGATGTCGAACATGGGCCTCGAGGCCGCGCTGAAGCGATCGGGCATACGCATGCTGCGCGCGCCGGTGGGCGACCGCTACGTTCTCGAAAAGATGGAGGAAAACAAAGCGGCTCTTGGCGGGGAGCAGTCCGGCCACATTCTTTTTCCGCATTTGGCGACAACCGGGGACGGGCTGCTGACGGCACTCGTTGTCCTCGACTTGATCGCGCGAACCGGCAAATCTATCGACGAGTTGAGCGCCGATTTAAAGGTTTTCCCGCAGACGATCGTGAATGTGAAGGTCCGCGAGAAAAAGGCGCTCGAGTCAATTCCTGCGGTCGCGCAGACGATCCGGGCCGCCGAAGACGAGTTGCGCGATTCCGGCCGCGTCGTGATTCGATATAGCGGCACCGAACCGCTGGCCCGCGTGATGATCGAAGCGGAAAGCGAAGACGCGATGCGCCGTCATGCGCATGCGATCGCCGATGCAATTCGCGATGAATTGGGAGCCTAGCTTGACCATTTTTGTGCGTATGGCTCCCCATTTCCTGTGCGAGACCAAAGAATGACGAAAGCGCGGCAGGACGGGCTCTACCTGGCGATCCTAGGGGCGCTGATTTTCGTGCTCATTGGAACAGCTTTGGAGAATGCTGCGCCGGTATCAACGGTTGACTTTCGTGTGGTCTATTACAGTGCTCGTTGCCTCCTGGAACACCACGATCCGTATAACATCAGCGAACTTCAAGGGACTTATCAATCCGAGCACGGAGAAACGGCGAAGGATACCCCGACGATCAGGCTGACGGAAACTCAATATATCTATCCGCCGACCGCGTTTTCAATTACCGCGCTGTTTGCATTGCTTCCATTCTGGCCTGCGCACATCCTTTGGCTGGTCATCACCGCCTTCAGTGTGATGACCGCCGCGTTTCTCATGTGGCATTCCGGGGCAAAACACTCCCCTCTCTGCTCCGGAATCTTGACCTGTTTGATGCTCGCTAACAGCGAACTGTTCCTGATTCTTGGGAATCCAGCCGGTTTGGCAATCAGCTTTTGTGTGATCGCAGCATGGTGTTTTGTTGAACGACGCTTTGTGGCGATAGGTGTCGTTTGCCTTGCGCTTAGCCTGGCACTTAAGCCTCACGACTCTGTCTTTGTTTGGGTCTACTTTTTCCTGGCTGGAGGCTTCTACCGGAAGTGGGCATTGCAGAGCCTTGCGGCCCTGTTTTGCCTCGCCCTTCCCGCTACGCTCTGGGTCACGCATATTGCCCCGCACTGGATTCATGAGCTGAGCTTGAATTTGGCAGCCAATTCGGCGCACGGTGGCCTGAGTGATCCGGGTCCAGCGTCGATGGCGGCTCATGGCATCGGCATGGTCATTAGCCTCCAGTCGGTGTTCAGCATGCTTTGGGATAACCAGGGTTTCTATAACCTTGCCAGTTATCTGGTGTCGGGAGCGCTCTTGCTGTCCTGGTTTATTCAGACGCTCCAAACCCGGGCAAGAGCGATGCCTTGGTATGCTCTAGCTCCAATCGCGGCCCTCACGATGCTGCCGATTTATCACCGCCTGTACGATGCGAAGCTTTTGCTGCTGGCCGTTCCTGCATGCTGCATGCTCTGGGAAAGGGGGCAGGTCGCAGGTCGCGTGGCTTTTGTGCTGACAGCCGGATCTCTCGTGCTGACCGGCGGCGTGGCGTGGGCGTTTCTTCTTCAGGTGATCGCGCATCTACGGCTGCCTGCGAATCAGGTTTCGCGCGCCTTCTTGATTGCGGTCCAAGTATTTCCGGTGCCGATACTGTTGCTGGCGGTAAGCATCTTTTATCTCTGGATCTATATACGGCTGTCTCGCGGCTCAGTTGCGAGACAGATCGATCCAAAGTTTGCTCGAGAGAGTCACTGAAATGAAAACGCAATCGAGGAGCGACCCAAGACCGAACGCAGGAGCCAGAGCGCGGCACGATGGGCTATATCTTATGGTGCTTGGGTGTGCCGTCTTTATCTTCGGCGGAGCCGCACTGGAACATGCCGCGCCAGTGACAACCCAGGATTTCCGTGTTCTCTACTTCAGCGCTCGGACCCTTCTGGAGCACCGCGATCCCTACAATGAGAAGGATCTCGACTACACTTACCAAGTCGATGGCGGGGAAACCGCGAACGATACGCCGAAACTGCGCCAGACTGAAAGGCAGTATATTTATTTCCCCACAGCATTCGTTGTGACGATTCCCTTCGCAATGCTCTCGTGGGGGGCATCGCAGGTCGTATGGTCGCTTTTCACTGCTGTAGCCATGGTCGTAGCCTCGTTGTTGATTTGGGATCTCGGGGCAAAATATGCCCCGATCCTGTCGGGCGCATTGATCGGATTATCGTTTGTGAACAGCATCCTTTTTCTTCCAATCGGAAATCCCTGTGGTATCGTCGTTGGGCTCTCAATTGTCGCCATCTGGTGCTTTCTTAAGGAAAGATTCGTCTGGGCCGGTGTTTTTTGCCTTGCAGTGAGCCTGGTTTTGAAGCCGCATGTGGCGGGTTTGTTCTGGGTCTACCTATTGTTTGTCGGAGGAAGCAATCGAAAGCGCGCGCTCCAGGTGTTAGCCCTGACGATCGCCGTATGCCTTCCCTATCTATGGTGGGTTAGTCACGTAGCACCTCATTGGGTCGGGGAAATGCATTCTATCCTGTCGAGTTACTCGGCGCGAGGCGGGATCAACGATCCCGGTCCATCTTCTGCGGCGGGTCATGGCATTGGCATGATTGTAAGTTTGCAGCCGGTCTTCAGCTACTTCTGGGATAATTCTGGCTTTTACAATCCGGCGAGCTATCTTGTGTTTCTTTCGCTCTTTTGCGCGTGGGCCTGGATCACGCTCCACGCGCGCTTCTCAACGCGGATGGCCTGGTTGGCAGTTGCACCGATCGCCGCGATGTCGTTGCTTCCCGTCTATCACCGCCTGGGAGATGCAAAGCTCCTGTTGCTCACCGTACCGGCTTGCGCGATGCTTTGGTCCGAGGGGGGCAGGTTAGGGAGGCTGGCGGCTGCGGTGAACGTTCTCGCGTTCTTTCTTACCGGTGAACCGCAGTGGGCGATCTTTCTCCGGGTTCTCAGTTTAGTGGACCTTCACGGGTGGTTGCCGGCAGGCCTTAAGACGGCATTACAGATGTTACCGGTTCCCTTATGTCTTCTTCTGGTTTCACTGTTTTATTTGCGGGTATTCATGATTTGCCGCGCCGAACCCTCACCGGAACTCTCGGCGGAATAGCAACGACGAGTACTGCGAGCGCGGTTTGCTATGCGGAGAGAGAATTATATTTGCAGATGCACCAGAGAGCTCGGACGCCATCGCGCCAGCCGATCTTCTTCCCCTCGGCGTAGGTGCGGCCGTTATAGGAGATGCCGACTTCGTAGATGCGCGCTTTTGCTTTCGCAACCTTGGCGGTGATTTCCGGCTCAAAGCCGAAGCGGTTCTCCCTGATCGTGATCTGCTGAATGATCTCACGGCGGAATGTCTTGTAGCCCGTTTCCATGTCAGTGAGATTCAGATCGGTAGCCATATTCGAGCAGAGCGTCAGAAACTTGTTGCCGACAGAATGCCAAAAGTAAAGAACGCGGTGCGCGCCGGTCCCGCCCAGGAATCTCGATCCAAAGACGACGTCGGCTTTCTCCGCCAGAATGGGAGCGAGCAGCAGGTAGTATTCTGCCGGGTCGTATTCAAGATCGGCGTCCTGGATAAGGACGATTGGGGAAGTGGCATTGCCGATGCCCGTGCGGAGGGCTGCGCCCTTGCCTTGATTCACTTCATGTCGAAAGAGCTTGATTCGCGCGTCGGCGTTTTCCAAAGCCTGCAGCTTTTGCCACGTTCCGTCTTTCGAGCAATCATCGACAACGATGAGCTCGCGCACGGGACGCTGTGCCAGCACTGCACGGATGACTAACTCGATCGTCGCCGCCTCGTTATAAACCGGCATAACAGCGGTGAGGCAAGGTTCTATCTCGCTGTTTGAGGTCATCTTAGAAATCGTAACATTGTGAAAGCTGCAGGCAGCCAGGACAAAAGAAGCACGCGGCTCACGATAGTACCTGCTTACAGATCGCGCCAATTGGGGCCGAAGCCAAGGTCGACGAGCAGGGGAACCTTGAGCCGGATGACGCCTTCCATTTCGGTTCGCACCAGTTGCTCGACCTCGGCAATCTCGGACTCGGGAACCTCGAACAAGAGCTCATCGTGGACCTGGAGCACCATGCGTGTTTTTAAGCCGCGCTCCATCAGCTTGCGGTCGAGGGCGATCATGGCCAGCTTGATGAGGTCGGCTGCAGTGCCCTGCAGAGGGGTGTTGACCGCGGTGCGTTCGGCGAACCCGCGCAGGTTCGGATTGCGGCTTTCGATGTCCGGGATTGGCCTGATCCTTCCGAACATGGTGCGTACGCTGCCTTCTTTGCGGGTGGCTTCCAGCGTTCTCTCAATAAATGCCTTCACGCCGGCATAGCGAGCAAAGTATCGGTCGATGTAATCCCGAGCTTCGGCCTGGGGAATCCCAAGCTGCGCGGCAAGCCCGAAAGCCGAGATGCCGTAGACGATGCCGAAGTTCACGGCCTTGGCGCGATTGCGTGTTTCCTTGTCCATTGACCCAGGAGGCACGCCGAAGACCTCGCTTGCGGTGAGGGTATGAATATCGTCGTTGTTCTCATAGGCTCGCACCAGAAGCGGGTCGCCGCTCAGATGGGCGAGGAGCCTCAATTCAATCTGCGAGTAATCCGCGGAGAGCAGCTGCATGCCCGGCGCGGCAATAAATGCCGCGCGGATCTCGCGTCCGAGCTCTGTCCGTATAGGAATGTTTTGCAGGTTGGGATTCACAGACGAGAGCCGTCCGGTTGCTGTGGCCGCGGCCTGAAACGTTGTGTGGACTCGGGAATGCGCATCGGCCTGGGCCGGCAACGAATCGATATACGTTGACTTGAGCTTTGCCAGGTGCCGGAATTCGAGAACGAGGCGTGGAACCTCGTGCTTCTCCGCAAGCTGCTCCATCACATCCTGGGCAGTGGATACGGTCTTGCCTTTGCCGCGCACGTTGGGGACCGGCAAGCCCAGGTGGGTAAAGAGCACTTCGCCGAGCTGCTTTGGCGAGCTGATGTTGAAACGACGGCCGGACAGCTGGAAAACCTGTTCACTGACCCGCTCGATCTCGCCCGAAAAACGCTGTGAGAGCTGGGCGAGCGCAGCGGTGTCGATGCGGATTCCCGCCTGTTCCATGCGGTAGAGGACGGGGGCCAGAGGAAGGTCGATGTCGTGGTAGATCTTCGACAGGTGCATTGCCTCGACATCTTTGCCGAGGTCGACGACCAGAGTCTCGACGGCGGCGGCGGCGGCAGCGAGCGTTGAAGGCGGGTCCAGGCCGTGGCGGGCTGCCACGTCAGCGAGCGTTTGTGATGCATGCGTGGGGTTCACGGCGTAGGAGAGCAGCATGGAGTCATCCACGTTACCGCGCAGGTCCACGCCCAGATCGTGAAAGACGTGCAGCGCCAGCTTCAAATCATGAATCCGCTTGGGCACGGATGGATCCTGCAGAAGCGCGCCCAGTTGCGGGTCGAGGGGGATCCGCAGTGCGATTCCTGGTTCCGCGGAAACACCCACGTTTCGGAGTGTTTGCTTTTCCGCTTTGTCGATCAGGTCGAGCAGCGAGGCCGTTTGCGGCGCCGTATCGTCGGTCTCCTCAGTCACCGGCTCAGCCGCATCGATCGCAAGCGAGAAGCCATTGTTCGCTGCGGAAGCGAAAAATGCGGCGATTTGTTCGTCGCTTGGATCTTCGAAAAGCTGCAGGGATGTTTTGGAAAGGGACGGCCCCAAGGCTCGGAGCAGCGTCGTGAATTCGAGCTCGGTAAACAGTTCCCGGCACGCTTCCACATCCGGCGGCTGTGTTTCCATCACGGTCAGGTTAAGCTCCAGAGGCACGTGGCAATCGATAGTGACCAGCTCCTTGGAGAGGAGCACGGCTTCACGGTTTTGTTCGAGGGACTCCCGATAGGTTTTTCTCTTGACCTCCGCCGCCCGGTCAAGGACCGCCTCCACGCTGCCGAATTGGACGATCAGCTCGACGCTGCCCTTGTCGCCGATTCCTGGCGCACCGGGAATGTTGTCGACGGTGTCGCCCCGCAATGCCATCACGTCAATGACCTTCTCTGGCGGCACGCCAAGCGTCTCGGTCACCTTTGCAGGATCGAGAATCAAGTTGTCCTTCTGCGGATTGAGGACTTTTACGTTCGTGGTCACAAGCTGCATCATGTCCTTGTCACTGGAGACGATGAAGACTTCGTGGCCGCGCTCGGCGGCTTCGCGCGCCAGAGTGCCGATCACGTCGTCGGCCTCGAACCCGACGACTTCAAGAATGGGAATCTTCAGCGCATCGAGCGCGCGACGAATGTAGGGGATTTGTCGCCGTAAGTCGTCGGGCATAGCTTCGCGATGCGCCTTGTAACCCGCATAAGCGACCTCCTCATAGGCTTGCAGCTTTGCGTTCCACTTGCTCAGCTTTTCGATGGCGCGCGCACGCTGATCGCGAAAAACTTCTCCGCAGGGGTCAAAGACCGCGGCCAGGTAGCGCGGCGCGAAGTCGTCGCGCAGCTTCGCAATCATGTTCACGAAGACGTAGGTAGCCGCTGTGGGTATTCCCGATCGCGTAGACATGGGGCGACTGCGCTGCATCGCGTGGTATGCACGAAAAATGAACGACATGGCATCGAGGAGGAATACGGGGGGCTTGGCTTGGTCTGGCACGCTACCGAGTCTAACAGGTCAAATTCTTGCCGCTGTTCGCCTTCCAAGTCAGGCAGCCGGCTGGTTGTTGAGCGCCGCGGAGTGGTGGGTGATCCTGTCGAGCATCGCGAATTGAAGAGAGCCGAATGCGGCAAAAAGCACGGTGAGGATCTGAACGCCGGTAGCCCGGCTCACCGGGACCGAGAACCAGGAGCAAAGAAGGATCAGGATCCAGTTCACGGCAAAACCCCACTGCATCAATCTCACGCGAATCCTCGGCAGGGCTGCGGCGGTGAGGAGGACAGAGAGGACGATGAGGATCGAATCGTAGATGGGCACGTAGACGTTGATGAGCAGGGTCCAGCTGAGAGTAGTCGCCCAGAGAAGGATTTTATCGGCGGGTTGATGTTGTGTTGATTTCCACCAGAAACGGAGGAGCAACGCGAGCGCGCCAAGCCCGATTGCGCAGAACGTTAGAAGTCCCGGCCAGGAACGGCCACCGGGAATCGCCGACGAAAAAGAGGTCAGGTCGACATATTTTGCGAGAGGCAGAAAAGAGTGATTGTTAAGGCCGATCGACGAGTTTCCAAAGGAGTGAAGGAATCCAAGAAAATGGGGCCAGACCGTGAAGCCCTCGAAGGTTGTTGTGATCAGCACCAGTGCGGCCATGCCAAGGACGAATCCAAGGAGGGCTTTGAATCTTCGTGTGAACACCAGCATGGGCAGCACGAGAACGAGGAGG
>Ga0335073_10011975_pt1 | contig 12188 bp, 8 predicted proteins | sample Lox_Sample_22_FD_207093 | JGI IMG/M metagenome (GOLD analysis project Ga0335073, IMG submission 207093) | Soil microbial communities from Loxahatchee National Wildlife Refuge, Florida, United States - Lox_Sample_2.2 | ecosystem: Environmental > Terrestrial > Soil > Wetlands | place: USA: Florida... | reverse complement strand
TTCTCCACCTCGCCGCGCCCCTGCTCCAGCTGTTCCACCACCATCAGCACGCCTTCCAGAATGTCCAGCGGCTCGAATCCTGTAACAACGATCGGCACATGAAAGCGCGCCGCCAGCGGCTCGTAATCCGTGTACCCCACCACCGCGCACACATGTCCCGGCCCCAGAAATCCCTGCACGCGATTCTGCGGCGACGACAGCACCGCCTCAATCGCCGGGGGCACCAGCACGTGCGACACCAGCAGCGACACGTTCCCGAGCCCCATTTCCCGTGCCTGCCACGCCAGCATCGCATTCGCGGGAGCCGTCGTCTCAAACCCGATCGCGAAAAATACTACCTGCTTCTCCGGATTCGCCTTCGCAATCTTCAAACAGTCCAGCGGCGAATACACCACGCGCACATCGCCGCCCGCCGACCGGATGCTGAACAGGTCCCCGTCCGACCCCGGCACCCGCAGCATGTCGCCGAACGAGCAGAAGATCGTCTCCGGCCGCCGCGCAATCGCGTGCGCCTTGTCGATCATCTCCAGCGGCGTCACGCACACCGGGCAGCCCGGCCCGTGCACCAGCTCGATCCCCTTCGGCAGCAGATGGTCGATCCCGTTCTTCACGATCGAATGCGTCTGCCCGCCGCAGACCTCCATAATCACCCAGGCCCGCGTCTGCGCCCGCCGGATGCGCTCCACCAGCCTGGCCGCGATGTCCCCGTCGCGATATTCGTCGAGGTATTTCATCGCGCGCCTCCTGACCCCTCCGTCACCTCCGGGATCTCCAGCTCGCCCAGCGCGTCAATCTCGGCCAGCGCCTCATACGTCCGCCGTGCCTCGTCCTCGTCCACGCGGCTGATGGCGAACCCCACGTGCACCAGCACGTATTCGCCCACCTGCGTCTCCGGAACGTAATCGAGGCACGCCTCGCGCGTCACCCCGCCAAACTGCACCCGCGCCATGCGCATCCCGTCCTGCGCGCGAATCTCCACCACTTTGCCGGGAATCGCCAGACACATAGATCAGCCCCCTCGCTGCATCGGCTGTTGGTTTTTCAGCATGCGGGGATCGGACGCCCTCATGATAGCCCCGGCGCAATGCAGCCTGCGTGTGACATCCATCACACCCCAGTCCCAAGTCCCCAGTTGTCAGTCCCCAGTAGACAGTAGACAGTGCCCAGTGGATCTCCACCCCACCCAAGCCAACGGAGGGCTTGAGTGGGCCACCCGCCGGCGAGCAGTTGCTGGGGACTGGAAACTGGGGACCATCAACTTGGGACAGGAAGATTGGGACTGGCCACTATCAACCGGGGACTGGGGACTGACAACTGGGGACCGAGGACTCACAACTGGGGACTGGAAACTGGCGACTCACTGGCGACCGGGGACTGTCGACTGAATCCCGATCACTGATTACTGATCACCGCGAAGCATTCCACCCCTTCGCCCGCTCCACCGCATCCCGCCAGCGCGCGTACTTCTGCTCCATCGCCGCCCGCTCCGCCTTTGCCTCGAACACCGCGCCCTCGCGTGTCCGCGCAATCTCCTCCACGCTCGACCAGAACCCCGTCGCGAGCCCCGCCAGATACGCCGCGCCCAGCGCCGTCGACTCCAGCACCGCCGGCCGTCGCACCGGAATCCCCAGCAGATCCGCCTGGAACTGCATCAGCATGTCGTTCGCCGCCGCGCCGCCGTCCACGCGCAGCTCCCGGCACGGAATCCCCGTGTCCCGATCCATCGCCCGCAGCACGTCCGCCACCTGGAAGGCGATGCTCTCAATCGCCGCCCGCGCAATATGCCCAATCTGCGTATCCCGCCCGATCCCGATCATCATCCCCGCCGCGTACGGATCCCAGTGCGGCGCGCCCAGCCCCGTAAACGCCGGCACCAGCACCACGCCGCCCGCGTCCGCCACGCCCGCCGCCACGCCCTCCACGTCCGGCGACGCCGCGATAAACCGCAGGTTGTCCCTCAGCCACTGCACCACCGCGCCGCCGATAAAGATGCTCCCCTCCAGCGCGTACCGCGGCTTCCGCGCCGGGCTGCACGCCAGCGTCGTCACCAGCCGCTGCTCCGAGAGCCGGAAGCCGTCCCCGATGTTTTCCAGCAGGAAACATCCCGTCCCGTACGTGCACTTCGCCTCGCCCGGCCGCACGCATAGCTGCCCAAACAGCGCCGCCTGCTGATCCCCCGCGATCCCCGCAATCTCCGCGCCCGCCGGACCCAGCGGCGTCGTCACCCGCCCCACCGTCTCGCTCGACCAGCACACCTCCGGCAGCACCTTCCGCGGAATCCCGAAGATCCGCAGCAGATCGTCGTCCCAGCGGTCCTCCACGATGTTGTAGAGCAGCGTCCGCGAAGCGTTGGTGCGGTCGGTGATGTGCCGCGTCCCGCCCGTCAGGTTCCACACCAGCCACGTGTCCACCGTCCCGAACGCGAGGCAGCCGCGCTCGGCCTGATCCCGCGCGCCCTCCACGTTGTCCAGGATCCATGCAATCTTCGTCGCCGAAAAATACGGATCGAGCAGCAGCCCCGTCTTCCGCCGCACCGTGTCTTCCACGCCCTCCCGGCGCAGCCGCTCGCACATTGGCGCCGTCCGCCGGTCCTGCCACACAATCGCGTTGTACACCGGCTTGCCCGTGCGCCGGTCCCACAGGATGGTGGTCTCGCGCTGGTTCGTGATGCCCAGCCCCGCCACGTTCGCCGGAGTCGCGACGGCCTTCCCCAGCGCTTCCACCGCCGCGCTCAGCTGCGAGGTCAGAATCTCGAACGGCTCGTGCTCCACCCATCCCGCCTGGGGAAAAATCTGCGGAAACTCCCGCTGCCCCACCCCCGCCACCCGTCCCTGCTGGTCAAACAGGATCGCCCGCGAGCTCGTCGTTCCCTGATCCAGCGCCAGAATGTATCGCACGCCCGCAGCCACTCTGCGTCGCTCCTCACCGCCGTCACCGGCAGACCACTATAGCGCGAACCAGCCGCCTCCTGCACAAGGATCTCTCCCACAGAGCTCCGCCACTGCAGACCGACAACTGCGGACCGGCAACTGGTCACTGGTCACTGATCACTTGTTGTCGCCGGGTGCTCCACCCTTGTCGCCGCCGCTGCACCCACTAATTGGTAAGGGTGGCCAATAGATCCTGCGCCGGCTTCGAACCGCGCTTTGCGGCCTCGCGCAGCCATTGCTGTGCTACGACCGGGTCCTTTGGAAATCCGTTCGCTCCATCTAAGAGGTTGCGTCCCAGGACAAATCGAACATCGATCTCCCGTCGGTCGCGCACCATTCGATAGGTGTCCATGGCCTGACGGTATGCGCCGTCATTGGTCAGCGCAGCTTTTTCCAGGCTGAACGCCTTCCGCAGCTCCACATCCGGATCGTCCTGCGGCATTGCCGCGAGCGCCGCCGATGTCGGGTCCCGCAGGGGGTCGTCCTCGGGATAATATGCACCATCCACCTGACGCGTGCGAACCAGCTCCTCATAGGCAGCATCCGCTGCACTGCGTTGCTGCGCCGTCATCGGCGACTCCATCCTTTTCAGCAGCGCAAGCTCGTCTGTCCGCTTTTCTGACGCAAGTCGCGTCCATGCAACTTCCTCGTAGCCGGATGGGTCGGGGACCGTTCCTTCCATCATGCCTTCGACATAAAAATGTTGGGCGAGGTCGACATCATACGCTGCGGCTCGCCTGCAATATCGCAGCCACATCGACGGATCCTTCGGCACATCGTACTGACCGATGCCGTAATCCACCGCTATGCTGTACTCCTGCTCGCCCAGAGATACCTGCGCAATCCGGCGCGCCCATTCCAGGTTCAGCGCCCGTCCCTTCGCATCGTTGCCTGCGCTGTACTTGCCGTCGAGCACCAGATCCCCCAAATCCATCTGTGCACGGCGCACTTCCGGATGGCCGGTTGCCTTGAGCAGGCCGAGATAGATCGGTATCGCCTTTTCCAGCACGGGCGGCGAAGCGTTCTTATAAGCCTGTGCCAGTTCCAGAAGGTCCACCGGTCTGCCCGCTGCCCTCAACCACCGATCCGCCGCATCCAGATTTCGCGAGAAGCAGAGGCCGCTCGCGTACATCCCGCCAACGATGTTTTTCTCGTTGGCTTGGGTCGCGCCAATCTCGAACCAGTGTTCCGCCAGCGACTGGTCTTGCCGGACGCCAAAACCCTGCACGTAGGCGAGGCCAAGGTTCCACGCCGCTTCCGTGTTGCCCTTCGCAGCCAACGACTGGTTTGCCGCAAAGATGCTCTCCGGCGTAATGAGCGAGGGATCGGGATCTGCCGCGTTGACCACATATTGCATGGCGCAGCGATCGTTTTGATTGGGCGTGAGATTGATCGCAACTTGCTGCGAATAAGAGCACGCCGTCCAGGCAGCAGCCAGCAAGAGCGCAGCAGAGCGGCATTTCATAGGCGTCACATTAACACAGGAGGTCGCTCGACGCGGCTCCCTGGGTGCCTATAGATTCCGGGGCTTGATCGGCTCGATCGCCGCCCCGGAACCACCCACATCCGCCCCGCTCTGCGTCCTCCGTGCTCTCCGTGGTGAACGCCGGGTGCGATTTTCGGCTTCCCCACTCAACCCCGGCAACCGCCAACCGGGGACCGGGGACAGACAACAGGGGACGATCAACTGGGGACCGAAGACTGACAACTGGCAACGATCTACCGGGCACTGGGGACTGGGGACTATCAACTGGGGACTATCAACTGGGGACTTGGGACTGACAACTGGCAACTGGGGACTGTCTACCCCGCCATCCCCTTCACCACCTCCGCCGCGCTCGCGAGCGCCGCGTCCAGCCCGCTCGCGTCCTTGCCGCCGGCCTCGGCCATGTCAGCGCGCCCGCCGCCCGACCCGCCCACCAGCTTCGCAATCGCGCCCACGATCTTTCCCGCCTGCACCTTGCCGGTCAGGTCCCTGGTCACGCCCACAATCAGCGCCACCTTGCCGTCCTCCTGCGCGCCGCCCAGCACCACCACGCCCGAGCCCAGCTTGTTCCGCAAGTTATCGACGAGCGTCCGCATCTGCCCGCGATCGAGCGTGTCCACCCGCTGCGCCAGCACCTTGATCCCCGCAACCTCTACCGCCTGATCCGCCGCGCCCGCCACGCGCGATGCCGCCGACTTCATCCGCGCCTCGTCCAGCTCGCGCCGCAGCTTCTTCAGCTCGTCTTCCTGCGCCGCCAGCCGCTGCCGCAGCGCCTCCGCGGGAGCTACCTCCCCATTCGGGCCCAGTTGCGACGCGATCTGCGCCACCTCAAACCCGCGCCGGAATTCCTCGAGCGCGCCCAGCCCCGTCACCGCTTCCACCCGGCGCACGCCCGACGACACCGATCCCTCACCCAGCAGCTTCACCACTCCAATCTCGCCGGTCGCGCCCGTGTGCGTGCCGCCGCACAGCTCCGTCGAGAAGTCCCCGATCTTCACCACCCGCACCCGCTCGCCATACTTCTCGCCGAAGAGCGCCATCGCGTGGTACTCGTTCACCGCCACGTCAATCGGAACATCCTCGAGCGTCTCCACCTTCGTGTTGCGCAGCGTCTCTTTGTTGATCAGGTCCTCGATATCCTGCAGCTCCTCATCGGCGATCCCCGCAAAGTGCGAAAAATCGAAGCGCAGCCGGTTCGGTTCCACCAGCGACCCCGCCTGCTTCACGTGCGTCCCCAGCACCTCGCGCAGCGCCGCGTGCAGCAGGTGCGTCGCCGTATGATTCCGCCGTGTCGCGTTGCGGAAGCCGGCATCCACCACGGTATCCACCCGGTCGCCGACCGCCAGCCTCTGCCGCAGAATCGCGCGATGCGCAAACACTCCCTGCACCGGCTTGGTGCACCCGCTCACATCGGCCACCACGGAGTTGTGATCGTCGCTCATCAGCCAGCCGGTGTCGCCGATCTGCCCGCCCGAATCGGCGTAGAAGCTCGTTCGGTCCAGCACAATCTCCACCGCGTCGCCCGCATTCGCCGCCGGAACGCCCTGCCCATCCTTCACGATGGCCAGAACCTCCGCGCCATCCGTCCTTAGCTGCCGATACCCCTCAAACGCCGTCTTCGGCAGATCGCGAAACGCCGGGCTGGCGCTCTGTTTCGCGCCACCTTTCCACGAAGCGCGCGCGCGTTCTTGCTCTTGAGCCTTCGCCTCCTCGAATCCCGTCACGTCCAAGTCAACGCCCGAGTCTCTGCAGGCATCGAGAATATAGTCAAACGGCAATCCGAAGGTTTCGTAGAGATGGAAGGCGGTCTTTCCATCCAGCCTGACAGTCGCGTCGCGCAGTCTTGCACGCAGGATCTCTACGTTCTCTCTGTTATGGCCAATTGCAGCCGCTAGAGGGTCGAGCTCATCACCTTGGGGCCGTTCAGGAGGATTTGTTCCTAAATAGAGGTCTGCCATGACCTCGGCAGCCCCTTTCATATCTATCGGCCTACTCCCAGCTTTCGTCTCGTCGTTGACATGGCTTAGGGCCTGATAGAACACGTCGACCTTCGCTTGGTGTATTGCGCTTTGCAGCTGCCTGTCTCCGAGCTCCAACACACGAGCAAATTGCCTTTCCTCTGCCTGCACCACCTTGGCCACGCGATCCGCGCTCTCCTTCAGCTCCGGATACGCATCCTGCATCTCGTCCCGCACCGCGTAGACCATCTCGTACATGAACGGCTTTTCCTGCCCCAGCAGCCGCCCATGCCGAATTCCGCGCCGCAGAATCTTCCTCAGCACATACCCGCGGCCCTCATTCGAGGGCAGGACTCCATCGCTGATCAGAAACGTCGACGCACGAGCATGGTCGGCAATTATCCGGAGGGAGGCATTCGCCATGAGTTCCTCCGCCGGTCCGCCTGGGTCCAATTTCAATTTCCCTTGGGGAGCAATCGACCTCGTGAGCCGCTCCCCAATCGACAAATTAGGCAAAGTTAGCTTGGCCGCCGACGTTATAAGGGGCACGAAGAGGTCAGTTTCGAAATTTGAAACAACGCCCTGGAGGACTGCAGCCGTCCTTTCGAGGCCCATCCCGGTATCGATCGACGGTCTTGGAAGAAGATTCAGCTCGTAGTTTGGCCCCATCGAGGGCACAAGGTTTTGGAGCGGGCTCAGCGTTCGGTCGAACTGCATGAAGACCAAATTCCAGATCTCCACGTACCGCGCCTCGTCCTGCCCGAACGGCTTGTCCACCCCCGGCGTCTCCGCGGCCTCCATCCCCATGTCGTAAAAAATCTCCGAGCACGGACCGCAGGGACCGGTATCGCCCATCTGCCAGAAGTTGTCCTTCATGCCGTATTCGTGGATGCGCTCCGCCGGCACATGCTCCAGCCACAGCTTGTACGCCTCCTCGTCGCGCGGAACCCCGTTCTCGCCCTTGAAGATCGTCACGTACAGCCGGTCCTTCGGGATCCCGAACCACTCCGGCGAGGTCACCAGCTCCCACGCGTAGGCAATCGCGTCCTTCTTGAAGTAGTCGCCGAAGCTGAAGTTCCCCAGCATCTCGAAAAACGTGTGGTGCCGCCGCGTGAAGCCCACGTTTTCAAGGTCGTTGTGCTTGCCGCCCGCGCGCACGCACTTCTGCGAGGTCGTCGCGCGCGAGTAGTCGCGCCGCTCGAGGCCCAGAAACACGTCCTTGAACTGGTTCATCCCCGCGTTAGTAAACAGCAGCGTGGGATCGTTGGCCGGCACCAGCGACGACGAATGCACCCTGCGGTGCCCCTTCGTCTCGAAAAACTTCAGAAAGGCCTCGCGGATCTCCGCGCCCGTCCACGGGCCTGCATGCTTGCGAGAGGACATATCAGCTTCAGTTTACAGGCGCGCCCAGCAGTCCCCAGTCCCCAGGTTGCCAGTCCCAGGTTGCCAGTCGCCAGTCCCCAGCGAACGGAGATCAGCTCCGTCAACTCGCTGCCCGACATTCATAGTTGGCTGCTCACTGCTCACTGATAACCTGGGACCAACAACCGTCCCCTGACAACCGGAGACCGGGGACTGGCAACTTGGGACTGGAGACTGTTCCCTGCACCCTGACGCCTGGGGACTGGGGACTGGCAACTGGGGACTGTCCCTACCCCGCCGCGCCCACCAGCACCTTCGGCCCCGTCGGCTGCGGCATGCCGAATCCCGGCTCCACCGTCACCGCAAACGCCTTCGCCTGCACGCCCGGAGTCACGCGGCCCATCAGCGTCATCCTGTTCCCCATCTCCGCGAACACGCTCACGCTCATCGGTGCGCCCTTCATCGGCACCAGCCACAGCTGGTAGATCTTTCCCTTCGGCGCCGGCGGCAGCTCGCCCGTGCACAGCACCATGCCCATCCGCGCGTTATACAGCAGCCCCGCGCGCGCCATCGGCACTCCCGGCATCGCCGCCAGCGACACCCGCATCGTCCCCGGCATGCCCAGCAGATGATCCGTTTCGTCCGCGGCCCGCGCAATATCCCGCGACTGCGACTGCGCCAGGGCCAGCTGATTCTCCAGCACCTGGATGCGCTCGACGTCCAGCGAATCCCGCATCCAGAACCACCCCGCCAGCGTGGCGAAAATCAGCGTCGCCACCCCCAGCGCCGGCGTCAGCCACCAGCTCTGCCGCCGCGTCTCCACCGCCCTGGCGGCTCTTCGCGCCATCCCCTGCGCCCGCTCCGCGCGTGCCCGCTGCATCAGCTGCGTCTTCACTCCGGGCAAAGGCTCAGGCGCCGCATCCGCCGCCAGCCCCAGCACCGCCGCGCGCTGCTGCGCCTCGGCCAGCGCCTCCGCGCACTGCGCGCACGCGCGCACGTGGGCCTCGAAGGCCTGCTTCTCCTCACCTTCCAGCGCCCCGAGGGCGTAGAGGTCAGGATCTTCCGGATTGACGTGTCGTTCCATCGTCAAATATCTGCTTCAGCGACTGCATCGCCGCCCGCACTCTCGACTTCACCGTGCCCAGCGGACTCCCCGTCCGCGCCGCAATCTCCGTCTGCGTCATTCCTTCGAAATACGCCAGCTCCACCGCCTCGCGCTGCTCCTCGGGCAGCGCCGCCATCGCGGCTCTCACCTTCCGCGTCAGCTCCGCGCGCGACGCCTCGTCTTCCAGATTCACGGCCGCGGGCAGGTTCTCCATCGAAAACCCGTCGTCGTCGTCCTGCACCAGCAGCCGCTCGCGCCCCCGCAGCCGCGATATCGCCCGGTTGCGCGCGATCACCATCAGCCACGCCGGCAGCGATCCCCGCTTCGCGTCGAAGCGCGCGGCGCTCCGCCACAGCTGCAGGAACAAATCCTGCAGCACCTCCTCCGCCGCATGGGTATCTTTCAGGATACGCACGAGCACGGCAAACAGCATGCCCGAATACCGGTCGTACAGCGTGGAAAGCGCGTTTTCGTCGCCCGCCATCATCCGCTCGACCAGCGCCGAGTCGGGTGCGGGCTGCATCGGCGCAGTCATAGCGCCTCGCTTCGGCTACGGATTAGGTACGCGCTGGACGGCATGAATGGATTGACGATCGCCGCGAGATTCCGGAGCCTGCGCGACCTCCGCGCCCGCCCCGCTGCAAGCAAGTAGTATCGCGCGCCTCTCCCCGCGTGTCACCTCCGTTTTGCAGCCGCATTTTCCACCAATCCGAATCCCACTCCGCCGGCGTACTCCCTGCAGAGAAGCCCCATGCTTCGGCTTCCCTGACCTTCCCTAAGGAGATCTCTGCGATGGTGGATGAAAACACGCAACAGCTCATCGAAAAGACGGTCAATCGCCGCTCCTTCCTCGCCGGAGCGGCCATGTTCGGCTTGGGCGCGGCCACTTCGGCAGCTTTCATGGGCTGCGGCAGCTCGAAGACCCCGGCCGTTTCGGCTGCGGCCTCAACCGACACGGCGACCAACATCATCACCGCGGCTCTGATTGCGGAGAGCCTGGCCATCACAACCTACTACACCGCTCTTTCCACCAGCGCCGTCATTACCGATCCCAACCTGGCCGGCCCCGGAGGCACCGCAGTCAATGTCAGCGCATCCGGCAGCCAGATTAACGTGGCCTATCTGCAGGGCGCGCTGCTGGAAGAGGTAGCGCACGCCCAGCTGCTGCGCTCCCTGCTCGGCCTCGACACCGATGGCAGCGGCGATGCCGCCGCCGGCATTCCTCAAACCTTCTACTTTCCCAGCGGAACCTTCGGCGGCCTCACGGGATTTCTCCCCGTCCTCATCGCCCTCGAAACCGCCTTCATCGGCGCGTACATGACCGCGGTGGAGGAATTCGCCTCGATGGCTGCCGCCTACAACGGATTCAGCGCCACGCAGGTCAACCCGGCACAAAGTGGCTCCAACCTCACCCAGGCGGACCTGATCCTCTACGCCAAGGTCTGCGCCTCTATCCTCGGCGTCGAGTCGGAGCATCGCGCTCTGGTTCGCGGCATCCCTTCCGTTACCCTGGCTTCTCCCAACTACGCCGGCCTCAATCTCATCCCCGCGAACAATGTGAACTATGAGATCACGGACGGTCTCACCGGGCTCATCGTCAGCGTCAGCGGAGACTCCAGCACCACCGCGGCCGCCGCGCTCAACCCCTTTATCACCTCGGGAACCAACCCCGACTCTGTCGACTCAGTTGCCGCGCAAGCCAGCTTCTCCTCGGTCGTTAACGCTTCGGTCTCGGCCAACGTTACGGGCTCAATTCCCTCCGCGGAATAACGCCCGAACAGCAGGAGCCGTGGAACAAGGACCACGACGGTTTCCGCTCCAGGCAGGCCCCGTTCCTCTCTTTGCTCTTTGGGCTGGCCAGCGCCAGCCCATTTTTTTTTGCGCCGCGGGTGCCGGATGCCCCGTTTTCGGCTGATCCCGCTCATCGTCTCCTGCTACACTCATCTCCGCGACCGAATCCCCCTCATCGCGCATCTCCCCGGAATCGAGGCAATCCATCATGGCGGCTGCTATCGAAACCCCTGTCCAGGTCACCCCCGAACGCATCCTGCAAATGGCCTGGGGATACGTCCCGCCCCTCGTGCTCGAGGCCGCCATCCGTCACCGCGTCTTCGACGTCCTCGACTCCGGCGCCATGACCGTCGAGCAAACCGCCGCCGCCACCGGCGCATCCGCGCGCGGCCTCACCGCCATCATGAACGCGCTCGTCGGCCTCAATTTCCTCGGCAAAGATGCGCACGCCCGCTACGCGCTCACCCCGGAAAGCTCCGCCTTCCTCGTCAGCACCAAACCCGCTTTCCAGGGCGGCATGATCCGCCACTGCAGCGAGCACCTCCTCCCCCGCTGGCTCCATCTCAACGACGTCGTCGCCACCGGCAATCCCGTCTCTGCGGTCAACGACGAAAAATCCGGCGGCGCCTTCTTCCACGACTTCGTCCTCGACATCTTCCCCATGAGCTACCCAGCGGCGCAGTTCCTCGCCGCCCACATGAGCTACGGCAGCGACGGCGCGCCTGTCCGCGTCCTCGATCTCGCCGCCGGCTCCGGCGTCTGGGGCATCGCCCTCGCGCAAAGCTCGCCGCGCGTCCACGTCACCGCCGTCGACTGGCCCGAAGTTATCCCCGTCACAAAGAAAACCGCCGCCCGCTTCGGCCTCGACGGCCGCTTCTCCTTTGTCGAAGGCGATCTCCACGACGCCGGCTTCGGCTCCGGCTACGCGCTGGCCACCCTCGGCCACATCCTGCACAGCGAAGGCGAAGCCCTCGGCAAAAAGCTCCTCGCAAAGACCTTCAGCGCCCTCGCTCCCGGCGGCACCATCGCCATCCAGGAATTCCTCGTCAACCCCGACCGCACCGGCCCCGTCAACGGACTCTTCTTCGCGGTCAACATGCTGGTAAACACGCAGAACGGCGACACCTGGTCGGTCGAAGAAATCTCCCAGTGGCTCCGCGACGCGGGTTTCACCGATCCCCGCACCATCCCCTCACCCGGCCCCTCGCCGCTGATCCTCGCCACGAAGCCCTGAGAAGTCGCCAGTCCCCGGTAATCAGTCCCCAGTTACCAGTCCCCAGTCCCCGAGTTATCAGTGAACAGTCCCCAGTGGACATTTGTAAGTTGCCAGTCGCTAGTCCCCAGCTAACTGAAGCCAATCCGCTAACTCGCTAACTCACTGGATTTCCCGTCCCGCCGACCACTGTCCCCCGGCAACTGACAACTGGGGACTGGTAACTGGGGACTTAGGGAACCTCTGAAGTACTCTGCGCTGCACAGCCGATGGGGTTAACCTGGGGTGTGGAGGCAGAAGGCGAGTGAAACAGCAGACTCTGGCGGCGCAGAACGGGTTCGAG
>Ga0335073_10011973_pt1 | contig 12189 bp, 9 predicted proteins | sample Lox_Sample_22_FD_207093 | JGI IMG/M metagenome (GOLD analysis project Ga0335073, IMG submission 207093) | Soil microbial communities from Loxahatchee National Wildlife Refuge, Florida, United States - Lox_Sample_2.2 | ecosystem: Environmental > Terrestrial > Soil > Wetlands | place: USA: Florida... | reverse complement strand
GATCGCGACCGGCTTCGGCGCGACCGCCGCGCTCGATTTCCGCCGCTTGTTCGCGCCGCTGGTCAACGACGCGACCGAGACGGCGTTCATCGCCGATGCGGCCGCCGAGCTGGTCGGCGAGGCCAACGTCAACCGCAACGCCAACGTCGTGATGGCCTCGGAGGATTTCTCCTTCATGCTCGAACGCCGTCCGGGCGCCTACATCCAGATCGGCAACGGCGCCGGCGAGGGCGCCTGCGAGGTGCACAACCCGAGCTACGACTTCAACGACGCCGCGTTGCCGTTCGGCGCGAGCCTGTTCGTGCGCCTGGCCGAGAAGAAGCTCGAGCGCATGACGCGCTGACGCGTGTTCAGTCGCCGGCGAACCCGCAGGCTTCGAACGCGGCGCGCATGTGCGGCGGCACCGGCGCGGTCGCCGTGATGGGCGCGCGGTTCGGATAGAGCGGCACGGTGACGGCGCGTGCGTGCAGGTGCAGCGGCCGGCCGCGCGCGTCGCCGTAGACCGGATCGCCGCGCACCGGGCAGCCGAGCGCCGCGCAGTGGACGCGGATCTGGTGGGTGCGTCCGGTGCGCGGCCTGAGCTCGAGCCAGGTCGTGCCGTTGGCGCGCCCGAGCACGCGATAGTCGGTGACGGCGGCCAGGCCGGCGGGATCGGCGACCATGTGCCAGCCGGCCTTGCTCGTGATCTTGCGCAAGGCGAGGTCGACCCGTCCGTCGTCCGCCGGTGGCGCTCCGTCGACCACCGCCCAGTAGGTCTTCTCGACCGTGCCGCTCGAGAACAGGCGGCCGAGCTTGGCCAGCCCCTTGCGATGGCGGCCGAGCACCAGGCAGCCGCTGGTGTCGCGGTCGAGCCGGTGCGCCAACGCCGGCGCGTGGGGCAGCCCGAAGCGCAGCGCATCGAACGACGCCTCGAGCGCCGCGCCGCCGCTCGGCCCCGCGTGCACCGCGATGCCCGCGGGCTTGTCGATGATCAGCACCAGGCCGTCGCGGTAGAGGACGCGGTCGATGAGGTCGACCGCCGCGCGTGCGGCGGGCGCGTGCGGCGCGGGTCGCCGCGCCAACGCTGCGGCGCGTCTAGCCAAGGCGGAACACGTCGACCGCGGTATCGCCCAGGATGGCGCGCTTGTCGGGCTCGCTGAGCGCGGCGTTGCGCACCACCGCGAGCGGCTGAGGGTCGCCGATCGGAAACGGCTGGTCGGAGCCCAGCATCACGCGCGCCGCGCCGGTCTTCTTGACCAGGAACTCGAGCCCGTCGGGGTCGAACATCACCGTGTCGTAGTACATGCGCCGGAAGCCGTCCTCGGGATCGGCGAGCTTGTCGGGCGTCATCGAGAAATTGCGCTTGAGGCGCCCCAACACGTAGGGCAGGCAGCCGCCGGCATGCGACAGCACGATCTTGGCGCCCGGATACTTGCGCGCGTGGCCCGAATAGAGCAGTCGCGTCACCGCGATGGTGGTGTCGGTCAGCCGGCCGACCGCGTTGACGAGGTCGTAGTCGCCCAGCCGGTCGTCGCCGCACACATACATGGGATGGATGTAGACGACCGCGCCGCGCTCCGATGCGACCGACCAGAACGGATCGAGCGAGGGGTCGTCGAGCGTGCCGCCCATGCCCTTGGGCTGCGTGCCGATCATGGTGCCGGCGAAACCGGCGTCGAGCGCTTCGGCGAGCACCGTGGCCGCCAACGCGCCGTCCTGCAGCGGCACGGTCGCGAGCGGCGCGAACGGCGAGTCCTTGCTCGCGGTGCCGAGCAGGTATTCGTTGAGCAGGCGGCTCCATGCCGCGCCCTCCTGCGCGGGAATCTCGTAGGCGAACATGTCGAGCCAGCCGCCGATCACCTGGCGATCGATGCCCTGCGCCGTCATCCACTCGGCGCGATGCTGGGCGTCGCCCAGGCGGGGCGCGATCGGCCGCGTCGGCGGATTGCCGGCGAACGCCAGGCGGATCTGCTTGTCCCGCTCGAGCCGCTCGATCGACGGGAAGCGCTCGCGCTTGATGCGCTCGAGGAATGGCCAGGGCACGAAATGCGCATGGACGTCGACGATCATGGCACGGCTCCTTTCTGCGGCGCGGCGGCGAGCGCCGCCTCGAGGTCGCGGATGCGCATCGGCAGCGCGTCGATCGCACGGCCGAGCGGCGCCAGGGCGTCGTTGACCGCGCTGGCGATGCAGGCGGGCGCGCCGAGGTAGCCGGCCTCGCCCGAGCCCTTCTGGCCGAACGCGGTGTGCGGCGACGGCGTGTGGTGCTCGACCATCTCGATGTGCGGGATCTCGTGCGCCGACGGCAGCAGGTAGTCCATCAGGCTCTGGCTGATCGGCTGGCCCTGAGGATCGACCTGGAACAGCTCGTAGAGCGCCGCGCCGATGCCGTGGGCGATGCCGCCCAACGTCATGCCGCGCACGATGTCGGGATTGATCACCGTGCCGCAGTCGTGGCCGATGAAATAATCGTGCAGATGCGGCTTGCCGGTGCCGCGATCGATGGCGATCAGCGCGATGTGGAACTCGAACGAGTAGCACGGATAGATCTGCACGCGGCCGTCGGCGGTCGGCAGGTCGCCGCCGGTCGGCACCTGCATCACGTACGACGCCTCCAACCCGGGCTCCATGCCGTCGGGCAGGCGGTGGAAGTTGCGGTGCGCGATGTGAACCAGCCGGTCCCAGGTGAGATGCTGGTTGGACGCGCCCGTCACCGAGATCGTGCCGCCGTCGTAGACGAGCCGGTCGGCCGCGACGCCGAGATCGTGCGCGGCGATCGCCATCAGCTTGGCCTTGAGGCGGCGCGCCGCCTCGGCGACCGCGCCGCCCATCATGATCGCCATGCGGCTGCCGACCGGGCTGTTGGTCGGCAGGCCCGACAGCGAGTCGGCGCGCGTCACGCGGATGTCGTCGGGCTCGCGCTGGAGGATCTCGCCCGCGACCGTGGCGGCCAGCGTCTCGTGGCCCTGGCCGGCCGAGGTCGTCGAGATCACGACCGTGACCGCGCCGAGCGCATCGACGCGCACGCGCACGCCTTCCATCCAGGTCGTCGTGTCGTTCTGGTCGTTGAGCAGCGGCTCGAAGGCCGAGTTGCCGCCGCTCGGCTCCAAACAGCTCGCGATGCCGATCCCGGCGAGCCAGCCTTCGGCGCGCAAGCGGTCGCGCCTGGCGACCAGCTCCGGCCAGCGCGCGAGCTCGATCGTCTTGCGCTGCACCTCGTGATAGTCGCCGCTGTCGTAGGCGCTGCCGCTCGGGATGCGGTAGGGGAACTCGTCGTGACGGATGAAGTTGCGTCGGCGGATCTCATGGCGGTCGAGGCCGAGGAAGCGCGCGATCTTGTCGATGCCGGTCTCGATGGCGAAATTGGTCGGGCCCTGGCCGAAGCCGCGCACCGCCTCCTGGGGCGTGCGGTTGGTCGTCACCGAGATCGCCTCGTAGGCGACGCTGTGGATGCGGTAGGGCCCGACGATCGCGGTCACCGGCTTGCCGAGCTGCAGCGGCGCGCGGCCGGTGTAGGCGCCGGCATTGTCGAGCGCGCGCATGCGCATCGAGCGCACGATGCCGTCGCCATCGAACGCCAACTCGACGTCGAAGATGCGGTCGGGCCCGTGCATGTCGCCGCCCTGCATGTTCTCGAGCCGATCCTCGATCAGGCGCACCGGGCAGCCGAGCTTGCGGGCCAGATAGCCGGTCAGGATGGTGTGCTTGATGCCGCGCTTGACGCCGTAGCTGCCGCCGACGTCGACGTCGTGGTGCACGCGCACCGCGTTGCCCGGCAGCTTGAGGGCGCGCGCGATCTGATCGGCGTATTTCGGCATCTGGATCGAGGCCCAGACGTCGAGCACCGCGTTGCCCGGGTCCCATCGCGCCAGCACGGCGAAGGTCTCGATCGGCACGGTGGCGCTGCGGCCCCAGCGAGCGCGATAGCGGATCGTGTGCGGCGCGGCGCGGAAGTCGTCGTCGACCGGCCCCCAGACGAACGGTTTGCGCAACAGGATGTTGGAGCCGTGATCGGGGTGGACCGGCGGCGTCGCCGGGTCGAGCGCGCGCTCGGGGTCGATGTTGAAGGGCAGGGGCTCGTAGCCGACGACGACCAACTCGGCGGCGTCTTCGGCGAGCGCGCGGCTGTCGGCGACCACCGCGGCGACCCACTCGCCGGCGTAGCGCGCCCGGCCGACCGCCATGGGATAGCGCCGCACCTGCGGCGTGTTGACGCCGATCATCAACGGGTTGGTCGCGGCGGCCAGCTCGTCGCCGGTCAGCACCGCCAGCACGCCGGGCGCCGCCAGCGCGGCGGCGGCGTCGATCGAGACGATGCGCGCGCAGGGATGCGGGCTTGCAACCAGTGCTATGTGCTTGGTTCCCTGCAGCGCGATGTCGGCGGCGAAGCGGCCGTTGCCGGTGACGAAGCGGCGATCCTCCTTGGGACGGCGCCGGCGCCCGATGTAGCGGAACTCGCTCACGGGGCGTCGCCTAGCCGCGGCGCGTTGAGCGCGCGCAGCCGGGCGGCCGCCAGCTCGACCGCCTCGACGATCTGTTGATAGCCGGTGCAGCGGCAGAGATTGCCGCCGATCGCCTCGACGATGCCCTCGCGCGTCGGCTCGAGCGTCTGATTGAGCAGCGCGTGCGCCGCGATCAGCATGCCGGACGTGCAATAGCCGCACTGCAGCGCATGGGTCTCGCAGAACGCGTCCTGCAGGATGCTGAGCTCGCCCGGTCCGGGCGCCAGTCCTTCGACCGTGGTGATCTGGCGGCCGTCGGCCTGCACCGCGAACATCAGGCAGGCGCGCACCGGATCACCGTCGAGCAGCACCGAGCAGGCGCCGCAGACGCCGTGCTCGCAGCCGACATGGGTGCCGGTCAGCCGCAGCTCGTCGCGCAGGAAGTCGACCAGGGTCGTGCGCGGTTCGACCGCGATGCGGTGGACGCGGCCGTTGACCGCGATGGCGACCTCGACGCGCTTCATCGGCTGTCGGGCGCGGCAGCCGGAGGCGCGAGCGCTCTTTTGAGGGCCTCGTCGCGTGCCTCGATCAGGGCGCGCGCCATCAGGGTGCGCGCGACGCGCCGGCGATAATCGGCGCTGGCATGCTGGTCGTCTTCCGGCGCGATCTCGTCACCCAGCGCGGCCAGCGCGTCGTCGACCGCAGCCGGCTCGAGGCGCCGGCCGAGCAGCGCCTCGGGCGCGCGGACGCGCACCGGTGCCGCGCCGACGCCGCCCAGCGCAGCGGCGATCCGGGTGCAGATGCCGCCGGCGTCGAGCACGAGCTGCGTCGCGGCGGCGACCAGGGCGAAGTCGCTGGCGCGCGCGCTGACCTCCTGGAAGCCGCAGCCGACGCGCCCCGACCACAACGGAAAGCGGATCTCGACCAGGCATTGCTCGGGCGCGAGCGCCGTCATCATCGGTCCCCGGAAGAAATCGGTGAGCGCAAGCTCGCTCTCGCCGCCCTTGCTGCGCGCCAGCGCGCGCGCCTCGAGGGCGAGCGCGACCAGCGGGATCTCGGCCGACGGATCGGCCGCCGCGATGCTGCCGCCGACGGTGCCGCGGTTGCGCGTCTGCGGATGGCCGACCCAGCGCAATGCCTTGATGAGCAGCGGCAGGCGCTCGCGCACCAGCGGGCTGTGCTCGGCCTCGACCTGGCGCGTTGCCGCGCCGATGCGCAGCACGTCGCCCTCGACGCGGATGAAGCGCAGCGCCTCGACGTCGGCGATGTCGATCAGGAGCGTCGGCCGCGCGAGCCGCATCGCCATCAGGGGCACGAGCGTCTGGCCGCCGGCGATGATCTTGTGGTCGCCGGTCTCGTCGAGCAGGTCGCACACCTCGTCGAGGCTGGTCGCGCGGACGTAGTCGAACTCGGCAGCCTTCATGGCGGGCTAAGGTAGAGAGAGACGACGGCGCCGACAAGCGACGCCCGTCTCCGCCGGGGCTCAGTGCAGACGCGCTTCGTCCACCTTGATCTGGGTGCGGATCATGTGGCGTGGCTCGTCGGGCCGATAGCCGCCGGTCGCCATGTGGATGGTCGCGCAATTGTCCCAGATCAGCACGTCGTGACGCCGCCATTTGTGGCGATAGACGAAGTCCTCGCGGGTCTCGTGCTCGAACAGGAAGGCGAGCAGTGCGTCGCTCTCGGCCTGCGGCAGGCCGATGATGCGCGTCGTGTAGCCGGGGTCGGCGTAGAGGCAGGTCTCGCCGGTATAGGGATGGCGGAGCGCCAGCGGGTGCTGCACCGGCGGCCGCGCCGCGCGCTGCGCGTCGGTCAGCGGCGGCCGGGTCGAGCCCTTGCTCTTGATCATGTCGTCGTAGAACTTGGCGAAGTCGTGCTCGGCGACCCGGCCCTCGATCTTCCGGCGCACGTCCTCGGGCAGCGCACGCCAGGCGACGCGCATGTCGGCGAACAAGGTGTCGCCCAGCACGACGCCGTCGCGCACGGGGACCTCCAGCGCGTAGAGGATCGAGGCGCGGCCGGGCAGGCGGTTGTACGAGTTGTCGGCGTGCCAGCCCTGACCGGCGTCGGCCAGTCCGACCGCTTTGCCGTCGCGCATCCGGTTCGACAGGATCAGGAGCTCGGGGTGCCGGGGATGCCGGAACTGGCTCGTGACGTTGATCTCGAGCGCGCCGAAACGGCGGCTGAACCCGACCATGACGTCCTCGTCGATCTGCTGGTCCGACAGCGCGATCACGCCGTGGCGGTGCAGCGCGCCCTCGATTGCGGTGAACATGGCATCGTCGAGCCGGTTGAGGTCGACGTCGTCGAGCCGGGCGCCCAGCGCGGCGCCGCTTGGCGTGATGGTGACCATCTCAGTCCTCCCAGCGGCGCATCATCACGGGCCGAACAGGTACGTGCAACTCCGGTCGGCGGGGTCGTGCGCCATGATGCGATCGTAGAACGCGCCGCCCTCGGCGACCAGATCGTCGACCTCCTCGGGGCGCAGGAAGCCGGCCGCCACGGTGCGCTCGGCCGCCGCGCGCAATTGCTTCTCATAGTCGGCGCGGTCGGCGTAGCGCGCCTCGAGCGACGGGCGCGGATCGTTGGCGAACCGCCGCTCGGCCTCGCTGCGCGCGAACGGGATGAACGAGCCGTCGAAGCGCGCGGTCGCCCAGGGGAACCCGGCGGCGGCGGTGCGCGTGTTGAAGGCGGCGCGCGTGCCGAGCGGCACGGCGAGCTCGGGCGGCACGATGCCACCGCGGTCGTTGCCGTCCGCGTCGGGGCGCGGCACCCGCGTCTCGAACGGCTTGCCGGCGTGGGGCGGCACGAAATCGGCGATATGCTGGCTCTCGAAGCGCGGTCCGAGATCCAGTCGCGGCGGCCGCAGGTTGGTCTCCGGCAGCGCCACGTCGTCGAGCTTCGGGAACGCCGCCTTGTACGCCGCCACCGTCACCAGCGTGCCGTCGGCGAGGCGCGGATAGAGCGACGCGGGCGGCTCGGTGCCGTCGCGCACCCAGCGGTCGAGCGCCAGCAGCAGCGCGCGCATCTCGCGATAGTGGTCCATCGGGTTGACGCAGTTCGCGTAGATGCCGCGGTTGCGCTGCCGGCCGGCGAAATGCTGTGCGCCCGCGATCAGATAGACGCGCGCCCGCGGGTCGACCGCGACGTCGTGCTCGCCTTCCGGATCGGTGTGGGTCAGCGATGCCGAGCGGTTCCAGTACTCGGTCGACTGGTTGACGTAGAACAGCTTGGGCACCACGTCGAGCGCGCGGGCCTTGTCGAGCACGGAACCGTGCGCCCCGGTGACCGGATCGTGCTCCGGCGTCGTGGTGAACGGGAAATAGTCGGTCGGATAGTCGTGATCCTCCAGCATGCTGAAGTGGCGCGTCGGCAGCGCGAAGCGATAGTCGAAGCCGCCCTTGCCGCCGCCCGCGACATGGATGAAGGCACCGTCGAACACCGGCTTGCCGGCTTCGTCGACGTGGAGCCCATGCAGCAGCATGGTCTGGATGACGCGGCCCGACTGCGAGATGCCGAAGATCAGCGTGCGCTTGGGCAGCGGGCCGTTCTCCAGCGGATTGGCGCGCACATAGGACAGGAGGTCGCGGATGCCGGCGAGCCCAGCCGCCACCACGACCGGATCGCGCGCGGTGTAGACCAGCTCGTAGAGATGGCCGGGCTCGAAGCCGTCATCGAGGCGCAGCTGGCTCGGCAGGCCGCCGTCCGCCGGCGCGACGAAGCCCCAGTGCGTGCGCGGGATGGTCTGGCGCTTGCCGTCGGGCCGCTCGCGCCGGGTCAGCTCCGCGTCGGGCGTCCCGGCACGCGCGAACGGATAGGCGAGACCGGCGTTGCCGGTGAACTCGGCCGTCGCGGCGGGCGCGTTGACGAGGAACTCGAACGCCACCTTGCCGGTGATCGGCTTGCCGTTCTCGGTCGCGATCGGCGGCTTGAGGATCAGCCGGCGTTCCTTGGCGGGCGCCGAGATGTCCCACTGCCAGGCCGACCACAGCATCGTGAAGCCCTGCTGCAGCAGGAAGGCGTTGCCGAGGTCGGCCTCGCTCGACGGATCGTTGGTGTCCGGCGCCTCGTCGAGCTGGCGCAGCATCGCGAGATTGCCGCGGTTCGGCACGTCGTAGAGCAGCGTGCCGTTGGCGCGCGCGCCGTCGACCGGGCGCAGCATGACGAACTCGGCGTCGAACACCACCAGCCCACGGCCGTCGCGCGGCGCCAGCTTGAGATCGGCGATCGCGGCGTTCGCGGCGGACTTCGGATCGAGCGCGAACCAAGCCCGCCCGCGGAGCTTCTCGTAGGCGCCCGCCTTGCCGAAATGCTTGCCGTCGGCGAGCAGGTGGCGCTCGGTGATCTCGATGCGCTCGACGGCGGCGTGGGCGAGCCCCGCCCACAACCCGGTCCACAACACGACGACGAGCACGGCCAGGCGCATGAAGGTCCTCTCGCCGTCACCCCGCCGGCGCAGAGCGGCGCCGACGGGGCGGGGCACGATACGAACGCACGGATCGGGCACGGTTGCCGTCCGCGATCGGGAACGGACGCGCGTCCCTAGAGCGTCTCGGGCAGCTTCGTGCCGCGGGTCTCGGGCAGGAACGGCGTGGCCGCGAGGCCCAGGATGTAGATGAACGCGACCGTGGTCGCGGCGCGCCCGAACCCGCCCAGGCTCGCGATGACGAGGCCGGCGACCGCCGGGCCGAAGCATGCGACGAGGCGCGGCGCGTTGAAGCAGAACGCCATCCCGGTGGCACGCATGCGGGTCGGGAACAGCTCCGGCAGCCATACCGGCATCCAGGCGTACAGGCCCAGGCTGAAGAAACCGTTGAGCGCGGTGACGTAGAGGATGACCGAGAGGTCGCTGGTCCACAGGAACAGGAGCGGCGTCGACAGGAACGCGATGCCGAAATAGAGCCAGACGACCGGCTTGCGGCCGAATGCGTCGGACAGGAAGCCCAGGCTGACATAGCCCGCGATCGCGCCGAGGTTATACGCCATGCCGGCGTAGCTCGCCCACGCCTGCGCCGGCAGCCCGGCCTTGGCCGCGAGCGAGGCGACGTAGGGCGGTACCCACGACGAGATGCCCCACCAGGCCAGCGTGGTGGTGAACGACATCAGCAGCGCGGCGATCAGCCGCGGCCGCACCGCGCGATCGGCGAACAGGTCGTGCAGGGTGAAGCGGGCGAGCGCGGCGTCGGCGGCCGTCAGGCTGGCGCCGCTCTGGCGCTGCGCCGTCGCCGCGCGCCGACGCGCGTTCGATTCCTGCCACAGCGGCGACTCCGGGATGTTGCGGCGCACCCAGAGCGTGAACAGCGCCGGCAGCACGCCGATGAAATACATGTAGCGCCAGGCGTCCGGCCCGAAGCCGCTGACGTAGAGCCAGACCAGGGAGGCGATGAAGAAGCCGATGCCGAGACCGCAATGCATCAGGCCGGCGCCGCGGCCGCGCGCCCGGTCGGGCCAGATCTCGGCGGTCATCGAGCTGCCGGTGACCCATTCGGTGCCGATCGCCAGGCCGACCAGGAAGCGCAGCGCCGCGAAGGATTCCCAATTCCAGGCAAACGCGCTCAACCCGGTCAGCACCGAGTAGGACAGGATCGCGATCATCATCATGCGGCGGCGGCCGATATAGTCGGCGAGCACGCCCGCGATGATGCCGCCGGTGCCCCAGCCGAACAGCGTGATGCCGATCACGGTGCCGGCATAGGCGGGAATCTGCGGGTACAGCGAGGGATCGAGCAGCTGGTGCAGCGCCACGGCCACCGTGATGATCAGCGCGTAGGTCTCGTAGCCGTCGAACAGCCAGCCGAGATTGGACGCCGCGAGCGTCTTCCATTGGGTACGCGTCAGGCCGCTGTACCAGGGCCCTTCTTGTGCGACGCTGAGTTGTGCCATCGGTTCGTCATCCCCCGCATGATCGGTCCGTGCGCGTCAGCCGGCCGGATCGGCGTCCTGCTGGCGCCGTTGGGCCGCGATCTTAACCGCTTCGATGATCTCGGGGTAGGCGGCGCAGCGACACAGATTGCCCGACAGGTAGTGCCGGATATCGGCGTCGCTGGGGTCGGGGTGCTCGTCGAGCAGCTGGTGCGTCATCAGGATGAAGCCGGGCGTGCAGAAGCCGCACTGGAACGCGCCGGCGTCGATGAAGGCCTGCTGCACCGCGTCGAGCCGCCCGTCCACGGCGAGGTGCTCGACCGTGACGACGGTGGCGCCGTCGACGAACGCGGCCAGATGCAGGCAGCCCGAGACCGCGCGCCCGTCGACCAGCACGGTGCAGCAGCCGCACAGGCCCTGGCCGCAGCTCTCGCGCGCCCCGGTCAGCGCGAACTCGCGCTCCAGCAGCTCGACCAGGCTGGTGTGCGGTGCGATCTCGGCGGCGACCACCCGGCCGTTGAGCGTGAAGCCGATCCTCATGCGTCCTCCAACGGCGCGCCCGCGGCCGCGCGCAGCGCGCGATAGACCGCCTCGGGGGTGAGCGGCAACCGGGTCAGCCGCACGCCGACCGCGTCCTCGATCGCGTTGGCGATCGCGGGCGAGACGGCGAACGTCGCGCTCTCGCCGACGCCCTTGGCGCCGAACGGGCCGCTGCGCTGCGTCGCGTCGACCGCGTGGTTGTCGATCACGGGGGGAACGTCGTGGAACCCGGGGATCTTGTAGTCGGCGAGCGACGCGTTGGTGACCTGGCCGGCGTCGAAGTCCATGCGCTCGAACATCGTGAAGCCGAGCTGCATGATCGCGCCGCCCGACAGCTGGGTCGCGACGATCCCGGGATTGATCGGCGTGCCCAGGTCGGCGACGTTGACCAGCTTGGTCACGCGCACGTGGCCGGTCTCGGTGTCGACCGCGACCTCGGCGCCGGCGCCGCCGATCATCCAGAACGGCGTCGCGTTGGGCGTCAACCCGGTGTCGTGGTCCATCGGCACGTAGCTCGGTACGAAGCTGCCGGTGCCGATGATGTTGCCCGCCTGCATGCCGTACTTCTTCTTGAAGATCTCGCCGACCGGCAGGTTGCTGCCCGCGGGCAGGCCGAGCTCGGCGGCGAGCGCATCGAGCTTGGCGCGCGCATCCTCGGCGGCCAGCTTGACGGCGTTGCCCATGTGGAAGGTCGAGCGCGAGCCCAAGGTCGCCATGTCGTAGGGCGTGACGTCGGTGTCGGGATGGACGACGCGCACCGACTCGGCCGGCAGGTTCAAGACCTCGGCGACGATCTGCGCCAGGATGGTGTCGGAGCCCTGGCCCATGTCGACCGTGCTGGTGTAGAGCGCGCAGCTGCCGTCGGCATAGAGGTTGACGATCGCGCCCGAGGTGGTCGGCGCGATGCTGGCCTTGAAGCCGATCGCGACGCCGCGGCCGTGCCTGACCGGCCCGTCGCCGCGCGCGATCGGGCGCTGCCAGTCCATGCGCGCCTCGAGCGCATCGAGCACCTCGGCGATCGCGGCGTCCTGCATGATGGTGCCGGTCGCCTGGGGTCGGCCGTCGCGCAGGATGTTCCTGCGGCGGAAGGCGATCGGATCGACGCCGAGCCGGCGCGCGAGCATGTCCGTGTGGCTTTCGTAGGCCCAGACCAGCTGCGGGATGCCGAAGCCGCGCAGCGCGCCGGCCGGCGGCAGGTTGGTGTAGAGCGCCGCCGAGTCGATCGCGACGTTGTCGATCTCGTACGGGCCGGCGGCCGTGAAGCCGGACTTCTGGGTGACGCGCGGCCCGATGTCGGCATAGGCGCCGCCGTTCCAATAGACCTCGCAGCGCCGCGCCGTGATCTTGCCGTCCGCCGTGACGCCGC
>Ga0335073_10011972_pt1 | contig 12190 bp, 14 predicted proteins | sample Lox_Sample_22_FD_207093 | JGI IMG/M metagenome (GOLD analysis project Ga0335073, IMG submission 207093) | Soil microbial communities from Loxahatchee National Wildlife Refuge, Florida, United States - Lox_Sample_2.2 | ecosystem: Environmental > Terrestrial > Soil > Wetlands | place: USA... | reverse complement strand
GCTCTTGTCTCCCTGCCCGGGCTGAACGGCCTGCGGGTTTCGGAGGCGGCCGGCGCTGACATCGAGCGCCTGGGCACCGAACGCGGCCACCGCACGCTGGTCATCACCCGCAAGGGCGGCAAGGTCGTCACCATCCCGCTCGCACCGCGCACCGCCCGGGCGATTGACCTGGCCATCGGCGAGCGTTGCGAAGGACCCATCTTCCTCACTATCGACGGGCGGCGGCTGGACCGCCACGGCGCCGGGCGCATCGTCCGCCGGGTAGCCCGCCATGCCGGGATCGCCAAGAAGGTAGGACCCCACACACTGGGCACGCGTTCATTACCGCAGCGCTGGACGCGGGTGTGCCGCTTCGGGACGTGCAGGAAGCCGCGTCGCACGCCGACCCGAGGACCACCATGCGATATGACCGGGCCAGGGCCTCCCTGGACCGGCACGCCACCTACATCGTTGCCGCCTACGTCGCGGGAGCCGCCTGGTAAGACGACCAGCGGCGTGCCGCCCGGCTGTTCCGGCCGGGCGGCACGACCTCTGCTGGCTGTCTCAGCCGCCCGGCTTTCCGCAGCCATGCGGGTAACGGGTTCGCGTTCGCAGCCCCGGCAGGGCAAACTGTGACCGTGATCAGCGAACAGATGGCGATGATCTCTGCGGACCCGGCGGTGATGCACGGCCAGGCCGTGATCGCCGGAACCCGCGTCCCGGTCAGCGTGATCTTGGACTGCATCGCCGCGGGCATGACGACCGAGCAGATAACCGCGGAGTACCCGACGGTGACCGCGGCGGGCGTGCGCGCAGCCGCAGCATACGGCGCCGCGCTAGCACGCGAGGGACTGCTGCCGATCCCGCAGTCACGGTGAAGTTCAAGCTGGACGAGAACCTGCTCGTCTCGGCGGCCGGCGTCCTGGCCGCCGCCGGGCACGATGTCGACACGGTTCCCGGCGAGCACCTTGCCGGCCGGCCCGACCAGGACGTCGTCGCCGCGTCCACCGCAGCCCAGCGGGTTCTGATCTTCCTAGACGTGGGCCTGGTGACATCCGTGCCTATCCGCCTGGCAGCCACGCCGGCATTGTGATCTTGCGTCTCGCCGACCAGTCCCCCGCCACGGTCATCAAAGCGATCGAAGACCTGGCCAGCCTGGCTGAACCAGCGAGCCTCGCCGGAGCGGTCGCTGTGCTGCAACGTGGCCTGCTGCGCATCCGCCATCCCTGACCAGCGCCCAGCGCGCACTGGACCCGCCCATCAGGCGGCTACCCAAAGTGACCTGCATCGCGCGATGCTCAGCAACGCCGTAGCCGCCGTTCGGAGCGGGCAGGCTGGCGCGTCGGCGTCGCTTGTCGCCGTGCGGATGTGGGTGATCTGAGCGGCGCAATAGCGCCGCTGGTTTGCTGGCCGGCCGGTTTAGCTGCGGGCGCGTCGGGTCAACTCGGCGAGATCGCGGTTGAAGCGCGCGGGGTCCTCCAGGTGTGGTATGTGACCGGTGCCGTCGTACCACGAGGCTTCGGCGGTGGGGCAGATGGCGAGTACGTGCTCCGCCATCGCCGGCAATACCACCGAGTCCGATCTGCCCTGCGTGACAAGCAGCGGCACCTGCAGGGCGGCCAGCACGTCGTCGCAGTCGATTTCGCGGGCGGCGAGATTGGCGCGGATGACGGCCGGCACCGCGACGTTCCAGCAGATCGCCGTCTCCAGGTCGTCGTCTGGCACCGGCTTGACGACGCACGCCCGTACGAAGGAGCGCATGGCCTCGATGTTGGTGGGCAGGTCGTCGGCGGTGGCACCGACGAAGTGGTCGAGAAAGGCCGGGCCGATGAGCGTGCCGAAGGCGGCCTCGCCCAGCTTGACCGCGCCCTCGACGAAGTCGATGGCGGCGATTCGGTCCTGGCCGTAGGTGCGTACGTAGTCGCAGATAACGAACGCGCCGTATGACCAGCCGACGAGTACCGGCCGGTCGAGATGCAGCTCTTCGATGATCGCAGCCACGTCCGTGGCCCACAGCGTGCCGTCGGTGTAGTGCCCGGGCTCGGGCGGGGCCTCGGACATCCCGTGGCCGCGGAGATCGTAGGCGATGAGCCGGAACTCGCCGGCGAGCGCGCTTTCGTACTGCCTGGCCCAGCAGAGGTGGTTCTGCGACCAGCCGTGTATGAACAGGATCGGCGGCCCGTCCGCCGGGCCCCACTCGCGGACGTGCAGCCGCAGGCCGCCGCCGCCCCGCACTAGATGAACCTTCATCCGCCGTTGCTCGTTTTGTGTAAGCGCTGTCATTTCCCGCCTCCGTGGCTTCTCGTCCCGGCTCGATCGTGGCCGTCGGGGAAGCGCGAGCGCATCGGGCACAGAGCCTTATCTCTTACCCCGGCCTTGCGTATCTTCGGCGGCTGGGTGCTTATGGGCGCCTTCCGGCCAGGGGTTTGCTGCGCGATACTTCCGAAATGAAGGCTCGCGCGAGCGAGGTGTTCGTCGGGCGCACAGGCCAGATCGGGGAGCTTGAGCGGGCGCTCGAGGCTGCGCGGGCGGGGGCGGGTCAGACCGTCTTGATCGCGGGAGAGGCGGGCATCGGCAAGACCCGGCTCGCCTCCGAGGTCGCCAGGCTTGCCCGCGGCGCCGGGTTCGAGGCCTTCGTCGGCCGCTCGATCGATCTGGTCGGCACGCAGCTGCCTTATCTACCGTTCGCGGAGGCGTTGCGCCCGCTCGGGGAGCCCTGGCGGGCCGGCCGGCAAGCGGCTGGCTCGCAGCTTCGGGTGTTCGAGGCGACGTTGGCGCTGCTCACTGGGGCCGCCGCCGCCGCGCCTGTGCTGCTCGTGTTGGAGGATCTGCACTGGGCCGATGCCTCGACGCTCGATCTTGTCGTCTTCCTCGCGCACAACCTTCACGAGCGGCCGGTTCTGCTGCTCGCGACCTACCGGGCCGACGAGCCCGCGTCGGCCGGGCGCATGCTAAGGCTGGCGGAGGGTGTCCGGCGCTCCGGCTCGGCGCTCGTGCTTGAGCTCGGTCCGCTCGGCCGGGACGACCTAGCGGCGCTGGTCGCGGCCCGCGCCGGGGCTTACCTGCCGGCGGCTGTGACGGACCCGATCGTGGCCCGCTCGGAGGGCAACCCCTTCTTCGCCGAGGAGCTCCTCGCGGCTGCCGGCGATGGTAGCGGCGAACTCCCCCGTGGCTTGCGTGATCTCCTCCTGCAGCGCGTCGCCCGCCTCGGCCAGCCGGCCCAGGCCTTGTTGCGCCTGGCCGCGGCAGCGGGACGCGAAGTCCGCTACCCGCTGCTCCGCGCGATCGTGGAGCTGGCGGAGGAGGAGTTGCGGGACTCGCTCCGCCGGGCGGTCGATCACGGCATCCTCGTCGCCGAGCCGGAGACCGGGAGCTTCCGCTTCCGGCATGCGCTCCTCGCGGAGGCGGTCTACGCGACGATCCTTCCCGGGGAGCGCGAAGGGCTGCACGCGCGGCTTGCCGGAGAGCTCGCGCGCAGTGCGATGGCGGGAGCGGCGGAGCTTGCGCCGCACTGGGTGGCGGCGGGGCGCCCGGCAGAGGCGCTGGCCGCCTCCGTCGAGGCGGCCAGGCAAGCGGAGGCTGTGTCCGGCCTCGCGGAAGCGCACACGCACTTGGAACGGGCGCTCGCGCTGTGGCCCGCGGTACCGGACCCGGCCGGGCTGGCCGGGCTTGACCTTGCCGGGCTCTGCGCATGGACCGCCGGGCTCGCTAGCCACGTCGGCGCCGCAACGCGCGCGGTCGAGCTCGCACGGCGCGCAATCGAGCTCGTGGGCTCGGAAGACCTGCCCCGTGCGGCGGTCCTCCACGTGGACCTCGGTGAATACCTTTACGAGATTGGAAGTGACGACGCCGCGCTGGCCGCGCTCGAGCGCGCGGTGGAGCTCGCGCCGGCGCAGCCGCCGTCTGCAGAGCGCGCGTATGCGCTGGGGTCACTCGCGGGCGGGGTGATGGTGGGATGGCACCATGCGGAGTCGCTGCCGATCGGCGAGCAGGCGCTCGCGCTGGCCCGGGAACTCGGCGCACGCGAGGCAGAGGTGCGAGCGCTGACCGTGCTCGGCGGCGACCTCGCCTACCTTGGCCGCGGCGAGGAGGGTGCCGCTCACTTTCGCCAGGCCCTGCAGCTCGCCGAGGAGATCGGCGACCATCTCGGCCTGGCCCGCGCGTACACCAACTTCACCGATGCGCTGACGATGCTGGGGCGACTCAGCGAATCGGCGGGACTGGGGCAGGCGGGACTCAAGGCGATGCGCCGGTACGGGATCAACAACACCTTGCTGGTCGCGAACCAGATCGAGGCGCTGCTCGCGATCGGCGACTGGAACGAAGCCGAAAGGCTCAGCGCCGCCGCGCTGCGCGGCATCACCTCGAGCTTCCCGTACTGGCTGCTTACCATGCGCGCCGTCGTCGAGACCGGCCGCGGTGACTACGATGCCGCGCGAGCGCACCTCGAGGACGCAAGAGCCACCCTGCGCGAGGACCGCGTGCACGGCCTCTACGATGCCTGCCTGGCCGAGCTCGCCCTCTGGGAACGCCGCTGGACCGACGCGGACGCAGCCATCCAGAACGGTATGGCGCAGGCATGCCAGCGCGGAGCGGCGCACATCCGCGTCCAGATGTGCGCCAAGGGACTGCGCGCACAGGCGGAGCTGGCGGCGCTCGCGCGCGCCCGCCGGGACGCCGGCGCCATCCATAACTGGCTCACCCAGGCGCGGGAGCTCATCACCGTGGCCCGCCGCGCGGCCGCGGAGGCCTCAGCGGTCACGCCGAACGCCGGAGGGTGGCTGGCCCTGGCCGAGGCCGAGTATCAGCGGGCCCGCGGCCCGGCGCGGCCGGAGTCGTGGGCACAGGCAGCAGCGGCCTGGCAGCGGCTCGAGCGCCCGCCGCTGGTGGCGTACTGTCATTGGCGCCAGGCCGAAGCGCTCGTCGCAGCAGGCGCCTCCCGCACCGAGGCGGCCGTGCCGCTGCGGGAGGCTCACGCCGTTGCGGCCCGGATCGAGGCCAGGCCGCTGCTCCGCGAAGTCGAGCTGCTCGCCCAGCGCGCGCGGCTCGATCTCGCGCCCCCGCAGGCGGCATTTCCCGAAGACAAGCACGGCCCACAGGCAATCCTCGGCCTGACCCCGCGCGAGACGCAGGTCCTGAACCTCCTCGCCTGCGGCTACACCAACCGCGAGATCGCCGCGGTGCTCGTCATCAGCGTCAAGACCGCCAGCGTCCACGTCTCGCACATCCTGCGCAAGCTCGGGGCGTCCAACAGGCTAGAGGCCGCCGCAACCATCTCCCGCCTCGCCCCGCCGCCGTCCGGGCAACCTGATCCCAGGGCCTGAAAGATCCCAGCCAGCCGCAGCGCAGCGCACATTCGCCCCCACTCACACGTCGAGGCCTTATCAGGCTGCGCGTCCGTTCCGAACTGGACGATCTGCGCGCCCAAGACCCCCGAAGCAACCCAACGCGACGTACCGAATATTCGGCGTTATGCATCGGTTGGGCCGATGGAGGTGAGCGGTCGGGCTCACTGTCCGTAGCTGAGCGCCCGTGGCAGGCACTGGTCCGAGCCGGCCGTGTTTTGCGGCGCCAGGCCGAAGGCGACCACGAGGATATTCTCTTTAAGTTGTCGGCAGTACACCAGGCGTTGGCCAAGGTGCTGAGCGTTGACCCAGGCGGCGACAGCGCCGTAATGATCGTCGAGCACGAGCATCGACAGCGCGAGCGGGCGGACGAGCCGCTCGGCGGCCGCTTCCCATCGTGGTGCGTCTTCGGCTACGGAGATGAGTTCAGCGGCATAGGGCAGATCTGCGGGGGCAAGCCCAAGCGCGTCGGCGATACGGCCGCGCAGCCTGGCGTCCTCGATCGGAACGTTGCTCTCACGCGTGGAGGCTTCGGCAAGCTCGGCCTCCATGCGGGCGAGCTCGTCGCTGGCGTCGCGGTAGGCGCGGACGGCGCGGTACTCGGCTTCTTTGGCGGCGCTGCGGCCAGCATCGAGTTCGTCGCGGGCAGCGGTCGCGGCCTGGGTGAACCGACCCCAGTCGCTGACGTCCTGTGGCGGAGTGATGTCGGCAGCGCGGGCGAGATCGGTCAGTTCACCCAGCGAGGCGCGCGCACGCTTGAGCGCATCTTCGGTCCGCGTGACCTCGTGCTCGGCGCGGGCGAGCTCGGCTCCCCCGCCATGTTCGACGGCAACCGTGTATTTGGTGAGGGTGCCTCGTTGCGCGTCGTGCCGCTCGCGGAGCGTCTCGACTTTACGGCGAAGCGCTGGCAGCGATCGGTCCAGCTCTCGGATCGCGTCGGCAAGACGTTCCACGCGGGCCTCTTCGACCAGGTACGGCACGGCTGCTGCCGCTTCGCGGGATGCGGTAATGCGGGCGTCGGCTCGGTCAAACCGGTCGGTGTACTCGGCGACAGGTGCAAGCTTTTCAAGCTGATGGCGGGCGGTTAGGACGAGCTCATAGGCACGAGTGAGATCGCCCCAGTGCTCGAGGATGTCGGCGACGCGCGATTCGGTGTCGATGGCGTCGAGCATGTGGGCGCGGACAAAATCCGTGAGGTTGCCGACAGACTTCATCGACACCGTTTGCACCAGCAGGTCGAGCGCGGCTGGAGTGATGGACAGCCAGCGGCACAAGCTGCGCTGGTAGGCCCTGAAGTTGTCGTCGAAAACCTCGGCGCCGACCGCGCGCAATGCGGCGCGGACCTCGCGGGGGTCGGTGTGCCCAGTCATGTGCTCGGCGATGTCGAGGGCTACGGGCGCGGTGAAATACATGCGGTGCAGCGCGCCAGAGGCTTCGAAGTAGAACGCGGCGCCGACTGACAGGGTGCCCTCGGGCAGGCCTGTGAATCGGGCAAGCACGACACTGTAGGCCGTTTTGCGGTCGCGCAGCGCCTCGGGCCGGGTGGCGCCGGTGGCCTCGTCGAACACGTTGCGGTAGTTGCCGAGCACGTAGGTCTCGACGCTGCGCTCGCTGCGGTCCGCCCCGGCGGCGCGGTTGAAGACCACCTTGCTGGGTGCGGCGAACAAGGTGGTGAGAGCGTCGACGATGGTCGACTTGCCGGCCCCGATCTGCCCGGTCAGCAAAGCGTTAGCGCCGTTGACTGTCAGCCGTTGGACAGTGCCATCGAAGGTGCCCCAGTTGAGCAGCTCGCACTGCTGGAGGCGAATGCCGACGCGCACGGGACCTGTCGGCCGCGGCGCTATCGCCTCCGCTGTGGGGTCGGCGGCGTCAGTGCTTGTCATCTGTTGGCCTCGGTGAGTTCATCGGCAGCGGGATCCTCGGAGGGGTCAGCTCCACGAGCCAGAGTGTCCTCGCGGTCGGCCGCGTCGTAACCGGCGGGAGCGAGGAGTTGGTCGCGCCACTGGGCGAGCCAGTCGGCGGTGACAAGCGCCTTGATTATGCGCCGCGCCTCGTAGGTGTCCTCGGAGCCTCGCAGCCTGCGGAGGTAGCCCAGTTTGACGAGGGCGTTTCTGTCACCGTTGATTCGATCCTCCGAGGCACCGTCGCGCCGGTAGGCGCGCATCCACTCGGTTACTTTCGCGGTGGTGACGATGACGCGGGGTGTTTCCCCGTCGGACTCCGCGGTGGTTAGTTCCTGCCGCAACAGGATGAGCAGAACAGTGGAACCAAAAGTGAGCGAATGCCGACGGGCCAGGCGCGGCATACCTTCAGGCAGCTCGTCGAGGGTGCGCAGGAACGCGTACTTCTCAGTGTCGTCGACGACCAGTTGCATGCCGAGGATTTCGAGATGATCTCGTAGCTGCGCGCCGAGGGTGGTGATTGACCGCCAGAGGGTCGGGGAGTCCTCGGCGTGCAGCGGGCCACGAAGCAGCGTGGCCAGCGCGACAGACAGCTCGGGTGGGGGCATGTCATCGGCCTCCCTGGTCGGTGACGACTGCGGCGGCTACTGACGTCAGATGCGGGCTAGCGCCGAACAGCACAAGCGGGACGTCAGCCTGCCGACGGCGACCCTCGGCGTCGATCCAAGGGATCTGCTCGCGGCGTTCGGCCAGCAGCGTCGCGCCGCTATCGGCGACCTGGAAGTAGGCAATCAGCTCGGCGAGGCCTTCAGTGAGCGGGTGGGCCTCGACAACCTGGGCAAGCGTCGCGTGCCCGCCGTGGGAGACGACCGTGGCGGCGACCGCGTCGCGCAACGCGGCGATGTCGATATGGCTGATGTCGAACAGGTCGACAAGGGACTCTAGCGGTTCGTCGTCGCTGGGTTCGGCGAGGCTCGAGTTGAGTCGGGAGTGCACGCGGGGCGTGTACAGCGGCCGCTCCAGCGGCAGCGCCAGGTCTGCTCCCATACCGGGCAGCTCGCTACCGGCCTCGCGCAAACCATCGTCGCCAACGCGCATCGCCGCAGCCAGTGCATGCTTGATCGCCTCATGGATGCGCCGGGTTTCGGCCCACGATCGTTCGTCGAGGAATCGGCGCAGCTGCGCGGACAGCGAAGCAAATGTGCGCTGGGGTCGCCGGCAGCACTGAACAGTTCCTCGCGTAGGAGCTGCCCCACCTGATCGCCGACGCCGGCGAGCGCGGGCACGTCGTTGACGGCGGCGAGCAGCTCATCGAGCTCCTCCCGTTGCCGGTGGGACGTCATGTGCTCCCAGAAAGCCGACCAGGATCGGCCCTGATCGGACGCGCCGATCTCAGCGGTGGTGCCGAACACCATCTTCAGGAACTCTCCGCGCGGCCCGCTCCACGTGGTCGCCTGGCGTCGCACCTCGCGGTCGAGACCACGGAAGTTCTCCTCGACCTGGCGCAGGTCACCTAGCAGTTCGCGGGCTGTTGCGACCGCCTGCGCATACCGCTCGCGAATCGCGGTATCGTCCAGGCCACTGGCGGTACCCGAACGCAGAGCATCGATCTGTTCATTGACCTCGGCGCGCTGCCGTTGCAGAGCCGCGAGGCGGACGTCGGGATCGGCGGCGGCGCCGGCGGTGATCTGCCGCAGCAGATCGCGGACCATCAGCAGCCGACTTGCCGTGCCGAGAAACTCGCGACGGCTCAGCGAGTGGGCGAACGCAGCCGCAGTCTCCACCGCCGAGGTCGGCGCGTAGTGTGGAACATCGGTATTTGCCGGATACCATCGGCGCAGCCATTTCTTCTCAACCCAGTCGCCCAGGTACGCCTCCGCGTCCTTCGGATACACCTCGGCGTCCGCGGCCCGCAGCGCCCACAGATGGTCATCGAGCGCATCGACCAGCTCCGGGCCGGGCAGCTGGCGGACATTCGGCGTCAGGAAAACCCGGTCCAGGAAACCGAGGACCAGCGGAGCGTTATCGGCGACGAGCAGCCGCCAGGCACCGTTGTTACGACGCTCGGCCGCGATCTCGTCGTGCTGCTGCGCCACAGCATTCATCGCCTCACCCGCCTCACGATCTCGACACAAGTCTGCGGGCCGGCACCGACATTTTCACGGCTGACGACGGTCGACGTCACTGACGGAACCTGGAGGGCCTTGGGCGGATATATAGGTGAGCAGGAGCCCAGATGCCGACCCTGCCACCCAGCAAGATCGTTCGATGACGCACGCGCCAGTCCTGCTGACATACGAGCCCTATCGGTTGCGCAGACATTCGCGCGACGCGCTATCCCCACAGCCGATGGTCACACGTGACGGCGGTATAACCGCCGCGACACGCCGGGGCGGTTATACCGCTATGTGCCGCTGGCGTGGTCGGATGCGGTACGTGGAAATCACCGAGCCAGAGAGGCACGCTGCCGTGGAACAGGAAAAGGCCCGTCGTGAGGCGCCGCCGCGGCCACGCTCGGAGTCCCGGCGGCGCACCGCCCTGGTCGCCGTCCGTCTTCTGCCGCAAGAGCGCGACACGTTGACTCAGTCGGCTAGGTCGCGAGGTGTCACGCTGTCAGAGTTCATCCGCACCAGCGCGATGCGAACGGCCGGGACGCCTGCCCCTGACGCCGGCCCCGAGTGACCCGGCTCCCGCTGACGGTCCAATAACAAGCGTGTTATAGTAGGAGACTGCTGATGTGGACAGTCTCATACCTGCCCGAGGCTGAGCAGGAGCGGGTCGCGCTGCCCAAGGCGGAGCGGGCCGCGCTGATCAACGCTGACGCCAAGCTAGGCGTCTACGGCCCGCGGCTCGGCTACCCGCATACCAGTGCCGTGCGCGACGCGGACAGGCTGCGGGAGTTGCGGCCGAGGGCCGGGCGTAGCGCGTGGCGGGCGCTATACCGGCAGGTGGGAGAAGTGTTCGTGGTGGCGGCGGTCGGGCCGGAGGCGCAATCGGACCCGCGCGGATTCGAGCGGGCGGTGCGTCAGGCGCTGCAGCGGCTGGCGGACCTGGAGGAGGACAGATGACCAAGCTGTCGGAGCTCAAGACCGCCGGTCAGATCGCGACCGAGGAGCTGGCCGACCCGGAGATCCGCCGCGAGCACGAGCGGGCAGTGCTGGCGCATGCTGTCGCCATGCGGGTGATCGGGTACCGGATCGACCACGGCCTGTCGCAGACCGGGCTTGCCCGCCTTCTGGACATGCACCAGCCCGCTATCGCGCGGTTGGAGGCAGGAGATCACGAGCCATCGCTGGCAACGTTGTCGAGGCTGGCCAGGGTGCTCGGGATCGAGTTCCACATCGACATCACCCCGGACGCCTTCGGGCTGAGCGAAACCGCCTGATCCGCCCGCCGACCCAGGGATGGCTCTCCTGCCGCTCCCCTGATCACCCGTGCTGGTGATAGTCCGGGCAGATCCAGGGACAGGCCGCCGAAGGTGAGTTCGGCCAAGGCGATAACGCTTCCACGGTGTGCAAGCCACGAGCGCCGAGCAACCTTGGCCGGCCCGCATGCCTGCATCTGCCACTCATTCAGACACGGGGGCTCCGCCGCCCGGCAGCAGCCGCGCTGCCAGGGCCAGCCAGATCAGGCTAATCCCCGAGCGGTCATGAGTATGCGCTGGTGATCAGAAAGGATCGATGGGCAGCAGCATCACCGTGCTTGAATCCACGTCGATATCGGCGAAGGACTGCTGCGCATCTGCTCCTGCCATATCTGCCAGCGGAGGACCTGGAACCCGTTCTGTGCGCGGGAACCGCTCCGACCAAAGTTAGCCAAATCTGCGCCTTCCCAACCCCGCCATGGTGTACCAAATGGGAATAAAAGTGAGCATTAAATCAGCGAACCAGTGGTGGGTCGTGCCACTCAAAGTGTCACTCGCGAGGGTGAGGTACTCGGTTCTATGCTCGAAAAACATCGACCACCTGGAGCCCCCTTACGGAATCGAACCGTAGACCTTCTCCTTACCATGAACCGCCGACGCATTTTCTGACGTGCCTATATGCCGCCTGACCAGGGCGGACGTCAGCACACGCAAGCTCCGGCTAGCCCAGATCAGCCCTCACGAGCGGCATTCTGCCCCCCAAAATGCCCCTCAGAATGATCTTCATAAGCCTCCCTAGTCACGCGGCCCAGGATAGTCGAATTCATTTTTGGGTAACAGTTCCCCGCTGCCGACGAGTCGTGCATCTTTGTCTGCCGCACCCGCGACCAGACACCATGCAGGCGCAAGTGACCTCGATCCAGCGCGGGAACGACTGTGAAGCGCGGGCGTCTTGATAAATTTGTCACCCTGACGGCATCAGCGCCTTCGTCGATGCTGGGTCAACAGAGAGCGGCAGATCGTGAGGACCGGATCGTGACGGATGCGTCCGCGGAGTCTGCTGGGCGGATTTTTATCTGCTACCGGCGCGGCGATGGAGGCTACCCGGCGGGCTGGCTGTTCGACGAACTGGTCGAGCGCTACGGCGCTGGCCGGGTATTTAAGGACGTCGACTCGATCGAGCCCGGAGACGATTTCGCCGAGGTCATCAACGAGGCGGTGGGGTCATGCTTTGTCCTGCTGGCGGTGATCGGCGGGGCGTGGCTGGATGCCGCAGGTGAGGACGGGCCGCGGCTGGATGACCCGGACGACTTCGTGCGGCTGGAAATCGAGGCGGCGCTGGCGCGGGGCGTGCGGGTGATCCCGGTGCTGGTGGACGGCGCACGGATGCCGAGGCCTGAGCAGTTGCCGCCCAGCCTGGGCAAGCTCGCGACCCGGCACGCCGTGGAACTCAGACACGCCCAGTTCCGCGCCGACCTCCGTCCTTTGCTGAGGGTGCTGGACAAGACCCTCCGCAGCGAGACCACTGTGCCCGGATGGCGTCCATCGCATGCCCGGGCCGCTGCACCACCAGGCGAGGGGCTGCAACTCGACGCGCATCG
>Ga0335073_10011971_pt1 | contig 12190 bp, 12 predicted proteins | sample Lox_Sample_22_FD_207093 | JGI IMG/M metagenome (GOLD analysis project Ga0335073, IMG submission 207093) | Soil microbial communities from Loxahatchee National Wildlife Refuge, Florida, United States - Lox_Sample_2.2 | ecosystem: Environmental > Terrestrial > Soil > Wetlands | place: USA... | reverse complement strand
GCGTCGTCAGCGCCGAGACGCCGATCGCGCCGATACCGATGGCGCCGGCGGCCTTGTCGGACAGGCGGTTGCGCCCGAGAGAGAGCACGAGGAAACCCAGGAACGGCGCGAGGAAGACGAGGAACAAAAGATCGAACATGGGCGTCAGCCTCTCATCTCGCTTGCGGCATCGGTGTCGAGGGTGCGGAAACGGCGCTGCAGCTGCAGCAGCATCGCGAGCCCGACGCTGGTCTCGGCGGCCGCGAGGGTCAGCACCATGAGGAACATGACTTGGCCGTCCGCCTGCCCCCAGCGGCTGCCCGCGGCCACGAAGGCCAGCGCCGCTGCGTTGATCATGATCTCGATCGACATGAGCACGAACAGGAGATTGCGCCGCACCAGAACTCCGAGGAGCCCCAGGGAGAACAGGATGCCCGCCAGCATCAACACGAATTGCAAGGTGGCCGCGCTCATTCGTGCCTGCCCAAGTGGAATGCCGTGACCAGTCCGGCGAGCAACAGCATGGAGGCGAGCTCCACCGCCACCAGATACGGTCCGTAGAGCGCCACGCCGACTTGCGTCGCGGCGATCGTCCGCCCCGCGACCGTGGCATCGTCGCTGCGCTCGAGCAGAACGCGCGCCAGCTCGATGAGCAAGGCGAGAGAGAACAGACCCGGTCCGATCCAGGTGCGCGGCAGGAGCCAGCGCCGCTCCTGATCGACCGTGGCTCTTCCGAGATTCAAGAGCATCACCACGAACACGAAAAGCACCATGATGGCACCGGCATACACGATCACCTCGAGCACGCCGGCGAAGGGCGCGCCGAGCGTGAAAAACACCATCGCGACCGCGAGCAGCGAGACGATCAGGTAGAGAAGCGCGCGCAGCGGATTGTAGTTGGTGATCGCGAGCAAGGTCGCGCCCACCGCCACCGCCGCTTCGAGATAGAGTGTGGATTGCATGGGCCGTCCCTCAGGGCATCAGGTCTTTGACGTCGACCGGCCGCGCCTCGTGGGCGGCCGCACCTTTGGGCTTGCCGGCGATGGCGAGACCGGCAATGCGGTAGAAGTTGTATTCGGGGACCTTGCCGGGTCCGCTGATCAACAGGTGCTCCTTCTCGTACACGAGATTCTGCCGGTCATACTCGCCCAGCTCGAAGTCCGGTGTGAGCTGGATCGCGCTCGTGGGGCACGCCTCCTCGCACAGGCCGCAGAAGATGCAGCGCGAGAAGTTGATGCGGAAGAACTCCGGATACCAGCGCCCATCGGGCTTCTCGCCCTTCTGCAAGGAGATGCACGCGACCGGGCAGGCCGCGGCGCACAGGTTGCAGGCCACGCAGCGCTCCTCGCCGTCCGGATCGCGGGTGAGCACGATCCGGCCCCGATAGCGTGGCGGCAGATAAGGCTTCACTTCCGGATAGAGGATCGTGTCGCGCTTGCGTACCGCATGCGCGAAGATCATCACCAGGGTGCGCAGGTTCGAGTAGATACCTTTGAGAATGCTGAGCATGGTTCAAGCTCGGTTGCTCATGAGGACGTAGGCCCCGGTCGCGAGGAGGTTCACGAGCGACAGCGGCAGGCAGAACTTCCAGCCCATGGCCATGATCTGGTCGTAGCGTGGGCGGGGCAGGGCGCCGCGCAGCAGGATGAACATCATGATGAAGAACAGGGTTTTGAGGGCGAACCAGAGGAAACCCATGAACGGCAGCCGGTCCGCGAGCGGGCCGTGCCAGCCGCCCAGGAAGAGCGTCGTCAGGAGCGAGGAGACCACCACGATCCCGACGTACTCGGCGACGAAGAACATGCCGAACTTCATGCCGGAGTACTCGGTGTGATAACCGGCGACGAGCTCCTGCTCGGTCTCCGGCAGGTCGAAAGGAAAACGGTGAACGCTCGCGACGGCGGCGAGCGCAAAGGCAAAGAAGCCGCAGCACTGCGGCACGATGAACCAGAGATGCCGCTGCGCCTCGACGATGCGATCGAGCCGGAACGAGCCTGCCTGGATCACGACGCCCATGAGCGCGATGCCCATGAACACCTCGTAGGAGAGCATCTGCGCCGCCGAGCGCACGCCGCCCAGGAGCGCATACTTGCTGTTGCTCGACCAGCCGCCGAGCATCGCGCCGTACACCTGCAGGCCCGCGAGCGCCAAGAACAGCAGCACGCCCACGTTGAGGCCGGGCGCCACGCCCCAGCCGGGCGCCACCGGGATCAGCACGAACACCAGCAATGCCGTGGTCATGGCGATGACGGGCGCGAGCAGGAACACGGGACGGTCGACGAAGGCCGGGATCCAGTCCTCCTTGAAGAAGATCTTGATCATGTCCGCGGCCACCTGCAGCAGACCGAAAGGGCCGACGCGGTTGGGGCCGTAGCGGTCTTGCCAGAGCGCGAGCAAGCGTCGCTCGACCCAGATCAGGAGCGCGGCTGATATCACCAGGGCGAGGAGCAGCACCACCGCCTTCGCCGCGGCGATGAGCACGAGGGTCAACGCGGGCGTCCAAGCGCTCATGTGTCGGTTCCTTTGGCGAGCCTGACCTCGGTACCGGGGGCGAACCACGGCGATCCGGGCACGCCGACGGCAAGGCCGACGGTGCCGGGCGGCAGATCGGCACGGCGGCGCAGCGGCAAGGATACGGTCGTGCCGTGCACAGAGACCTCGAGCCTCGCACCCTCGCTCGCCGCGAGCAGGTCGGCGTCTTGAGGATGGAGCGCCACGTAAGCGGCGGGAACGAGACTCGCAACCGGCGCCGCGCGCGCCGTGAGCTCTTCGCTTCCAAAAAGGTGCACGAGCGGCAGCGCCTGCCACTCTGCCTCGCGCGCGTTGAAGGCGCGCGGTATCTCCTCGCCGTAGCGCGGTGCCGCACCGGTGGCCGCGGGCTCGATCAGCCGGACACCGGGGTCGCCGCCCTGCAAGGGGCCGCCGACCTCATCCTGGAACTTGTTCCAGGACTGAGGGGAATTCCAGCCGGGCGCCCAGGCATAGGGAATGAGCGCGCTCGGCCGCTTGCCCGCCTGGGTGCCGTTGTGGCCCTCCATCGAGAAGGCGAGCGCGGTGTCGGCGTCTTGCGGCTGGCGCGGCTCGTGGACCGAGAGGTTCGCGCGCATCGCCGTGCGCCCGCTGTAGCGGTGCGGCTCGCGCGCCACCTTCAATCCGCCGAGGCGGAACTGCGCATCCGGCGCCGCCTGCGTGATGGCCCGCAATCGAGGCAGCGATTCCGCGATCGCGGCGGTGATCCGATCGAAAGGCCTGCGCTCGGCGGGCTCGCCACGCGCGCTGAACTCGTCGAGCCATTCCCAGGATTGGCGCATGACGCTATCGGGGTCGTAGTGCTGCGGCTCATAGACCTTGAAGTAGCGCTGGGCGCGTCCCTCGGAGCTCACCACCGTGCCATCGCTCTCCGCGAACGAGCCCGCCGGGAGCACGACATCGGCTCGCGCAGCGCTCTCATGGGTCTGATGATCGAGCACGATGAGCTTCACCTTGGCGAGGATGCCATCGACACGCGCGCGCTCGGCGCGGCGGTACAGATCGTTCTCGAGCACGATCAAGGTATCCGCCTCGCCGCGCTCGATCGCGGAAAAGGCGGCATCCAGATGGCGCCGCTCGCGGCCCGCATCGAGAAGCGCGAGTCCCAAGCTGTTGACCTCCGGCACGGTGAGACAGATCTCGCCCTTTAGAGCGCGCGCGTGCAAGGCGAGCGAGATGTTGGCGGCGGCCTCGAGCACGGCGGCCGAGCCCGCGCCCGTCCCCGAGACGATCAGCGGCCTCTCGGCCGCCGCCAATGCGCGGGCGATGGTTTCGGCCAGTTGTGCGGTCGCCGGAGCGAGCCCCTCCACGGGAGGCGCCGCGGGATCGAGCGCATGTGCCACCGCGAATCCCAGGCGTGCGACATCGTCCGGAGCCGCGCGCCAGGCAGCGGCGGCGATGTCATCGAGGCGCGTGGCGCACGAGCTCGCGATGAACACCGGATGCCTGTCGTGCTGGCCGATGTCGGCGCGCGCCGCAGCCTGCCAATCGGCGATGTGCTTCTGCGCCGCCAGCGCCGCCGTCTTGCCACGTGCGCTTTGACGCACGGCCAGCGCGACCCGGGATGCCGTTTGGGTCACATCCTCGCCGAGCACGAGCACCGCGTCCGCGCGCTCGATGCCGCGCAGGCTGGCGGCGGGAAGCGGGCTCTGCGCGAGCAAGTCGAGGACGCGCCGCACCAGCGCACCCTCGGCGCTCGCGTGACCGTCGTGAAACCGATCAGGTCCCACGAGCTCGCGCAGCGCGTAGTTGGACTCGAGCGATGCGCGCGGCGAGCCAATGCCGATGACGCCCCGAGCGGTCTCGAGCAGCTCCGTGATGCGCGCGAGCGCGGCGCTCGGCGCGACCGGTGTCAGCACCCCATCCCGACGCAGCAGCGGCCGCCGCGGCCGGTCTTTGCGATTCACGAAGCCGTAGCCGAAGCGTCCCCGGTCGCACAGGAAATAGTGATTGACCGAGCCGTTGTAGCGATTCTCGATGCGCCGCAGCTCGCCGTAGCGCTCGCCCGGTGAGATGTTGCAGCCCACGGCGCAGCCCTGGCAGATGCTCGGCGCGAACTGCATGTCCCACTTGCGGTTGTAGCGCTGGCTGTGGGTCTTGTCCGTGAACACGCCGGTGGGACAGACCTCGACCAGGTTTCCGGAGAACTCGCTCTCGAGCACGCCGTCGGCGATGCGCCCGAAATACACGTTGTGGGCGGCGCCATAGACATCGAGATCGGTGCCGCCGGCGTAGTCCTTGTAGAAGCGCACGCAGCGATAGCAGGCGATGCAGCGGTTCATCTCGTGATTGATGAAGGGACCCAGGAACTGATTCTTGTGCGTGCGCTTCGCGAAGCGATAGCGGCGCGAGGCATGGCCGGTCATCACCGTCATGTCCTGCAGGTGGCAGTGGCCGCCTTCCGCGCACACCGGGCAATCGTGCGGGTGGTTGGTCATCAGCCACTCGATCACGCTCGCGCGAAATTGCGCGGCCTCCGCGTCGGCGATGGAGATGCGCGTGCCGTCGGTGGCAGGCGTCATGCAGGACATGACCAGGTGCCCCGCCGTGTCGCTCGCGTCGCGATACTGCTTGACCGCGCACTGCCGGCAGGCGCCGACGCTGCCGAGCGCCGGGTGCCAGCAGAAGTAGGGGACGTCGAGGCCCTGTGACAGGCAGGCGCGCAGCAGGTTGTCCTGGGTGCTGACCTCGTACTGCTTGCCGTCGATGTAAATGGTCGCCACGTCGCTCGGTCCTCTTGCCGCTTGCCTCATGCCATGGCCCGCGGCGCTGGTTTGCGCTGGATCACGGGTTGCGGGGCCGGCTTCGCAATGCCGGCCTCGAACTCGCGGCGGAAATACTTGATCGCCGACTGCAACGGCTCGACCGCTCCGGGCGCATGGGCACAGAATGTCCGCCCGGGACCCAAGAATCGGCAGAGCTGCTCGAGCGTCTCGATGTCGCCGGGCCGGCCCTCGCCGGCCTCGAGCGCGGCGAGGATCCGCACGCTCCAGGGCAGCCCGTCGCGGCAGGGCGTGCACCAGCCGCAGGACTCGCGTGCAAAGAACTCCTCGAGGTTCTTCACCACCGAGACGATGCTGCGGCTGTCGTCCACCACGGTCAGGAGGCCCGTGCCCATGCGGCTGCCGGCCTTGGCGATCGTGTCGAAGTCCATCGCGAGGTCGAGGTGCTCGGGCATCAGGAAGTCGGTCGATGCACCGCCCGGCAGCCAGCACTTGAGCTTGAGGCCTGCCTGCATGCCGCCGGCATGCTCCTCGAGCACTTCGCGCGCCGAGACGCCGAAAGGCAGCTCCCACAGGCCGGCTCGCTTGACGCGGCCGCTCACGCCGTAGAGCTTGGTGCCCGAGTCCTTGCTTCTGCCCTGGGACAACCCCTGGAACCACTCGGCGCCGCGCAGCACGATGTGCGGCACGTTGCACAGGGTCTCGACGTTGTTGACCACGGTGGGTTTGCCCCACAGGCCCGCGATCTGCGGGAACGGAGGCTTCGCGCGCGGATTGGCGCGCCGGCCCTCGAGCGAGTTGATGAGCGCGGTCTCCTCACCCGGTATGTAGCGGCCCGCGCCGGTGTGCACGAACAGCTCGAAGCTCCAGGGCGAGCCGAGCACGTTCGCCCCGAGATAGCCCGCGGCCTTCGCTTCGGCGAGGGCGCGCTCGAGTCGCTCGGCCGCGAGCACGTACTCGCCACGCAGAAAGATGTAGCCGCGGCTCGCCTGGATCGCATACCCCGAGACGATCATGGCCTCGATGAGCTGGTGCGGTACGCCTTCCATCAGGAGACGATCCTTGAAGGTGCCGGGCTCCATCTCATCGGCATTGCAGAGCAGGTACTTCTGGCGGGGTGCGCTCTCGCCCATGGGCACGAGGCCCCATTTCACGGCGGTGGGGAAGCCGGCGCCGCCGCGGCCCCGGAGATTGGCTTCCTTGACGAGGTGAGTGACCTCGGCGGGCTGCATATCCTTGAGCGCCTTGCGAACGGCTGCGTAGCCCTCTCTCGACTCGTAGCCGCGAAGGTCGAGTGGCGCTGCAAGATCGACGCGATACGTGAGAGGTCGGGTATCGGCGCTCACGGATAGCGCTCCAGCAATCGAGCAACGTCCTCGGGCGAGACCTCGAAATGCGTGTCCTCATCGATCATCAGCACCGGGCCCTTGTCGCAGGCCCCCAGGCAGCAGATCGGCAAGAGGGTGAAGCGGCCATCCGCCGTGGTCTCGCCGAAGCCGACGCTGAGCGATTTGCGAACCGCGTCCCTGACCTCCTCATATCCGGTGAGGAAGCAGGCCACGCTGTCGCATACCTTGATCACGTGGCGTCCCACGGGGCGGCGGAAAATCAGCGGGTAGAAGGTCGCCACGCCCTCGACCTCGGCGGCGGAGATCCCGAGCACCTGCCCGACCGCGGGGATGGCTTCATCCGGCACCCAGCCGTGGCGTTTCTGCACGATCTTGAGCGCCCCGATGCTCGCGGCGCGGCGATCCTCGTAGTGAAGCATTTCGCGCTCGATCGCCGCGCGATCCTCGAGGTGCAGCACATAAGGCTCTTGAGCCGTCGAGGGTGCGATGTTCTGAGGTGCGAGTGCGGCGCTCATGGGCTCACCGGTCCACATCCGCCATGACGAAATCGATCGAGGCGAGCAGCGCCACGAGGTCGGGAATCATCCGGCCGCGAATGACGTGCGGGATCATCTGCAGATGCGGGAAGCTCGGCGTACGGATGCGGGTTCGATAACTCATGGTGTTGCCATCGCTCGTGAGGTAGTAGCTATTGATCCCCTTGGTGGCCTCGATCAGCTGGGTCGACTCGCCGGGCGGTATCACGGGTCCCCAGGACACGGAGAGAAAGTGGGTGATCAAGGTCTCGATGTCCTCGAGCATGCGCTCGCGCGGCGGCGGACAGGTGAGCGGGTGATCGGCCTTGTAAGGCCCCGCCGGCATGTTCTCCAGGCACTGACGGATGATGCGGCAGCTCTGGCGCAACTCCTCGACTCGAACCAGGCATCGATCGTAGGTATCGCCGTGCTTGCCGGTCGGCACCTCGAACTCGAACTGCTCGTAGCCGGAATAGGGACGCGCCTTGCGGTAGTCGAAGGCGCAGCCCGTGGCTCGCAGGCCGGCGCCCGTGACGCCCCACTCGATCGCTTCCGCCGTGCTGTACGGCGCGACGCCGACGCAGCGCCCGCGCAGCACGCTGTTGTCGACCGCCGCCGCCACGTACTCCTCGAGGCGCTTCGGAAACCAGTCGAGGAAATCGCGTACCTTGATGTTCCAGCCGCGCGGCAGATCGTGCGCCACGCCGCCGATGCGATACCAGGCCGGATGCATGCGAAAGCCGGTCACCGCCTCGATCACGTCGTAAGCTTTTTGCCGGTCGGCGAACATGAAGAAGATCGGGGTCATCGCGCCCATGTCCTGCAGGTACGTGCCGAGAAACAGGAGATGGGATGTGATGCGGAAGAATTCCGCCATCATCACGCGGATGGTCTTGACCCGGTCCGGCACCACGATGCCCGCGAGCTTCTCGACCGCGAGCACGTAGGGGAGGTTGTTCATCACCCCGCCCAGGTAGTCGATCCGGTCGGTGTACGGGATGAAGCTGTGCCAGGATTGGCGCTCGGCCATTTTCTCCGCGCCCCGATGGTGATAGCCGATGTCCGGCACCGCGTCGACGATCTCCTCGCCGTCGAGCTGCAACACGATCCGGAACGCACCGTGCGAGGAGGGGTGGTTCGGCCCCAGGTTCAAGAACATGAAGTCCTCGTCCTCGTTGCCGCGCTTCATCCCCCACTCCTCGGGGCTGAACTCGAGCGCCGCCTGCTCCTCGTCCTGGCGTCGCGCGCTCAGCAGATAGGGGTCGAATTCGGTGGCGCGCGCCGAGTATTCCTTGCGGCCCGGATGACCTTGCCAGTAGCGCGGCAACAGGATGCGCTCGAGATGCGGATGGCCCTCGAAGCGGATGCCGAAAAGATCCCAGACCTCCCGCTCGTACCAGTTCGCGTTGGCGTACAGTGCGGCGATGGATCGGGTCGAGGGGAACTCTCCCGCGAGAGGCACCTTGACGCGCACCTGCCCCGAATCCTCGGCTGCGCAGCGCTCGACCGACAGCAAATGGTAGAAAAGAGTGAAGTCCGCCGGCGGGAGACCCTCGCGGTGGCGGCGCATGCGCTCATCGACCGCTTGCAGGTCGAGCAGCATCGTGAACGGCCGCGGCACCGAGCTCTTGAGGAATCGCAATACCGCGTCGCGATCTTCCGGCCTCACCCACACGGTGGGCACATCGTCCTTGGTCGCCTGACGCACGAAGCGGTTCTCGCCGAAGCGCGCGTACAGCGCGCGGAGGACGTCGGGCAGGGCTGCGGGGGTTCCGTCCGGCATGGCTCAGACCGAATCCGGCGTGCGCAGGGCGCTCTGCGCCCGGCGTTCGGCGTGCTTGAGGTCGCGCTGCGCGGGCAACGGAGCACGGTAGACGCCTTGATTTCCGATCACCCAGGAGAGCGGGCGGCGCTCCGCTGCGATCGCATTCTGCAAAAGCATCACGCCCTGAATGAAGGCCTCCGGGCGCGGCGGACAGCCCGCGACGTACACATCCACCGGCAGGAATTTGTCCACGCCCTGGACCACCGAGTAGATGTCGTACATGCCGCCGGAGTTCGCGCAGGAGCCCATCGAGATGACCCAGCGCGGCTCGAGCATCTGCTCGTAGAGCCGCTGCACCACCGGCGCCATCTTCATGAAGCAGGTGCCCGCGACGATCATGACGTCCGCCTGGCGCGGCGAGGCGCGGATCACCTCGGCACCGAAGCGCGAGATATCGTGCACCCCGGTGAGCGAGGTCGCGAACTCGACGTAGCAGCAGGACAGGCCGAAATTGAACGGCCAGAGCGAGTTCTTGCGGCCCCAGTTGACGAGATCGTCGAGCTTGGTGAGCAGCACGTTTTTCCGCACCGCCTGCTCGATGATGTAATTGTCGTCCTGATTCACGCCGGGTGGCTTCGGTGCGCGCCCCCTCGCGGGATCGATTCGAGTCAGCGTGTATTCCATAGGGGTACCTAGGTGCGACGTCGCCCGGGGGCCCACTCGAGAGCACCCACGCGCCACAGATAAAAGAGTCCCGCGAGCAACACGACGATGAAGATCGCGGCCATGGAGAAGCCCGTCCAGCCGTTCTGTCGAACCGATACGGCCCAGGCATAGAGGAACACGGCCTCCACATCGAAAATCACGAAGAACATCGCCACCAGGTAGAACTTCGCCGGCAGGCGCAGCTGCGCGCTGCCCACGGCAACCGCGCCCGACTCGAAAGGCTCGTGTTTCGCGCGCCCCCGATCGCGACCGCCGAGGACGTAGGACGCGCCGAGCATCAGGCCCACGAGCCCACACACTCCGAGGACGTAGATCGCGAGGCCCGAGCGCAGCGCAGTGAGATGCGAGATGAATGCAATCAGCGAATGCATGCGACCTCCGGCCGGCTCATGCTCTTGATCCTCCAACGATGCGCCTGAGACAAAAGGTTAGTTCACGACGGGCTGTCGACTATTGTGCGTGCGTGCTGTCGAGTTGCCTGGATCAACCGCGCGCGGGTCGCGCGCGCGTCGATGCTCGCCGCGTTCAAGGCAATGCTCGCCGCGTTCAAGGCACGCGTGCTCCACTCAAGATTCCACGGCGGGCTCGGCGCGTGATAGGCAATAGGAAGCGCGTACCGCGCGTCGAGCGGAACATCGAGCCATGAACACCCTTGCCACCACGAGCCCCTTGAATCTCAGGCGATTTGCGAGCGCACATGCGCTCGAATCCGAGGTCGCGAGGGACATTGCCGCGCAGCTCGCGCGTGCCACGGCCGACCGCGGCGCGGCCGGCCTCCTCGTCTCCGGCGGGCACTCGCCGGCGCGACTGTTCGAGCAGCTGCGCACGCAAGCACTCGACTGGAGCCGAGTGTCGATCGCGCTGGTGGATGAACGCTGGGTCGAGCCGACCGAGGCCGGGAGCAACGAGCGCATGCTGCGCGAGACGTTGTTGCGCGATCGGGCGGCTGCGGCCCGCTTCTTCGGATTGAAGAATTCAGCGCCGTCGCCCGAGCTCGGTGCCGCCGCGGCGTGGAGCGCGACGGCTCACCTGCGACGGCCGGTCGACGTCACCGTGCTCGGGATGGGCGATGACGGGCACACGGCATCGCTGTTCCCGGGCTCGCCAAACCTCAACAGCGCTCTCGATCTCGAGGCGGCCGCGGGCTGCGTCGGCATGTGGTCGCCGAGCGCGCCGCACGCGCGGCTCAGCTTGAACTTGAGGGCGCTGCTCGACTCGCGACAGATCTACATTTTTCTGCTGGGCGAGGCCAAGCTGCGCACCTATGCGGCTGCGTGCGGGCCGGGCCCGGTCGAGGAGATGCCGATACGCGCGGTGCTGCGCCAGGACCGAGTCCCCGTGGAAATCGTCTGGGCCCCGTAGCCGCTCCACACCTCGAAGGCCGCCACGCCCCGGGCGCCCCGGAAGCGATCAGACGAGCGTGCGGCGATAGAGCGCGATGGCTTCGGCGAACACTCGATCGGCCATCGCCGGATCGTAGCGCGCCCCCTCATCGCGCATGAACGCGTGCTCCCCGGGCAGCTCGAGATAAGTATGGCGCGCGCCGGACGCCCGCAATGCCGCGCGGATGATCTGGCGCGCCGGCCGGGGCGTGTGCGGATCGGCATCCCCGAACACGAGCAGCAACTCCCCCTTGATCTCGGGTAGCCGGGCGAGCGTGCCCGCATCGGGATCCGCTCCGAGCTTGCCATCGTGCACGCCGGTGGGGTAAGCGCACACCGTGGCGCGGCATCGGGGATCGAGCGCCGCCCGCAGCGCGAGATGTCCGCCGATGCAGAAACCCATGGCGCCAACCCAGGGTCCGGAGGAGCCGAGCTCCACATCGTGGCGCGTCGCGAAGTGATCGAACACCGCGGTGGCCGTGGCATCGAAATGCGCCACGGGTGTCGTATGGGCCAGATAGTTGCCCCGCATGCGACCGACGTCGTCGTAAGCGATCACGAGACCCGGTGGGCAGCTTCGATGGTAGATCTCGGGGGCCGCCACCACGAACCCGTGCCCCGCCAGGCGGTTTGCCGCGCGGCAGATGGGCCCCGTCAGCTGAAAGATCTCCGAGTAGAGAACGATGCCGGGATACCGCGCGCCGGGCTGGATCGGTTTCGGAGCGGCAACGTAGGTGCGACAGGGTAGGCCGCCAATGGTCAATTCGACGTCGCTCGTGATGATTTGCACTTCGTGGCTTCCTCGATGCCGGGAGAATGGGGCGCTCAGCCGCGCAAGCTGGCCCCTATCTTATAGATCTGTCCGGTATGTGCTCCCAAAATGGACCGCTTGTAGGCTTGCGCCGCGGTGGCTGCCGGAACCGGAATCAATCCGGGTACCAGGTGTCCAAACTGGGGCATCGACTCTTCGAGGAACGTGGGGCTCACCAGATTGATTCTGAGGCCTCGGGGCAACTCGATGGCCGCCGCGATGACAAAGCCTTCCAGAGCTCGGTTGACCGTGGAGGCCGCGCACGCCAGCGGCGTCGGCTCCTCACTGAGCAGCCCCCCTACCAGCGTGAACGATCCATGATCGTTGATGTAGGGCAATGCCTGTTGCACCGCCAAGATCTGTCCCAGCAATTTGTTGTCGAAGCTGAATCGCCACTGCTCCCTCGTGATC
>Ga0335073_10011969_pt1 | contig 12190 bp, 10 predicted proteins | sample Lox_Sample_22_FD_207093 | JGI IMG/M metagenome (GOLD analysis project Ga0335073, IMG submission 207093) | Soil microbial communities from Loxahatchee National Wildlife Refuge, Florida, United States - Lox_Sample_2.2 | ecosystem: Environmental > Terrestrial > Soil > Wetlands | place: USA... | reverse complement strand
CGCCTCGAGTATCCGGTCGTCGAAGTCGTCCCGGAGGACCACATCCTCCTTGGTCGGGAAGTACCGGAAGAACGTAGACGGCGACACCTCCGCGGCCGCCGCGATCTGCTCGACGGTGGTGGCCTCATAGCCGTGCTCGCGGAACAGCCGGAGCGCGTGCTCCCTGATGGAAGCACGCGTCCTGGCCTTCTTCCGCTCCCGCAGGCCGCCGGTGTTCACGCGGTCCAGATTCCTCACGCTCCCAATTGTGCCTGGTCGCGCTCTGGTGAGCTGGCCGGTTCTTCCGGCCGCGTCAACCGGCCCGGCAGGAACGCCAGGGCAAGCAGAGCGCTCGCGATGCCGATCCCGGCGCAGGTCCAGAGCATGATGTCCATCCCGTGGATGAACGCCGTGCGCACCTCGTCGAGCAGCGGGACCGAGCCCAGTTTGGCGGCCACCGCGACACCGCCCGCGACGCTGCCGCGCACCGCCGAGGCGGCGCCGGCGGGCAGGCCGGACAGGACTAGGCGGCTCGTGTACCCGTTGCTGAGCACGGTGCCGAGCACCGCCACCCCGATCGTGGCGCCGACCTGGCGCACCGCCGAGATCAGCGCGGATCCCGAGCCGCTCCGCTCGCCGGTCAGCGGGCTGATCGCGGCGTTCATCGCCGACGGCATGGACATGCCGAGGCCGAGGCCGGTCACGCTGATCCACAGTGCCGCGAAGCCTACTGAGGAGCCCAGCCCGGTGAACGCGCCGATCCCAAGGCCGACGGCCATGACGGCGAACCCGGCGGAGGTCGCGGCCTTCGCGCTGACAAGGGGCGTACCGAACGTGCCGTCGGGCCGCTTGGGCGCGCTGCTCAGCCGGCTCCCGGCGATCATCCCGACTAGCATCCCGCCGATCAGCGGGAGCAACCGCACCCCGCTGCCGAGGGGCGTAGCGCCGCGGACGTCCTGGAAGTATTGCGGCGCCGTGAACAGCAGGCCGAACATCACGAACGACACCATCGTCATCAAGATCGTGCCCCAGCGGAAGCCCGCCAGCCGGAACAGCGGCAGGTCCACGAGCGGCTGCCCGCCGCCGCGCCGGACGGCGAACCGCTCCCACCAGATGAAGGCCGCGAGCAGCACCGCGCCGGCCGCGATCGTGGCCAGCGCCGTCGCGTCCGTCCAGCCGTCCTCGCCCGCCTTGATGAACCCGTAGGTGAGCGCCGTCAGCCCGGCGCTGGAGATCACGATGCCGGGTATGTCCAGCATGGGCCGACGCTCGGCACGCGACTGCGGCAGCAGGAACGTGACCGCGGCTAGCGCGATGACCACGACAGGCACGTTGATCAGGAAGACCGAGCCCCACCAGAAGTGGTCGAGCAGGAAGCCGCCAAGGATCGGCCCGATCGGATAGCTGATCATCATGGCCGCCGCCATGACGGAGATCGCCTTCTGCCGTTCGGCTTCCGCGAACATCACCGGGATCACCGAGATCGCCATCGGCAGGACCGCGGCGGCGCCGATGCCGAGCACCGCCCGCGCCGCGATGAGCTCGCCGACGCTGGCCGAGTAGGCGCACCACACCGAGCTCGCGACGAACAGGACCAGCGCGCCGAGCAGTACCTTCTTCCGTCCGTAGCGGTCGCCGAGGAGTCCGGCCGGCAGGATCAGCGCGGCGAGGACCAGAGCGTAGGCGTCCGTGATCCACTGGAGGTCGCCGGTCGTCGCGTGCAGGTCGGCGGCGATCGTCGGCAGCGCCAGGCTGAGCACTGTCAGGTCTAGCCCGACGACCAGAACGCTCACGGAGATCGCGGCCATCGCCCACCAGCGACGCGTCGAGTCAGTCATGAGAGTCACCGCCTTTCGGCTGTTTCACTTAAATGAAAGCTACTCTCATAATCTAACGACAGTCAGTTGGCAGTGTCAACCATGACGAGCGCTCCGGGCTCGCGAAGGCATGGCGTCGCAGAGAAACCGCCCGTGATAACAGCAAGAGATGGGGGTGGGGTTGGGGTGGCGGGTGGGCAGACGGCAGGGGGCGTTCGGGATGATGGAATTGATCTTCAGGAGCGCAGCAGGCGCAGCGCTAGCGTGGGGCAGGCGCTGATCGCGGCGCGGGCGTCCCGGTCGAGGGCGGGCGGGATCGGGCGGCCGTCGACGATCGGGTAGCCCCACTCGTCGAGCGTGATCATCTCGGGCAGGAGCTCGGCGCAGGCGCCGTGGCCCTGGCACTCGATGGGGTTGACCAGCAGTTTCTCGCTCATGTCCAGTCTTCTTCCGTGCGTGCCTGGCCGCTCGGGATCGGCAGGAACGGCCGCCGGCTCGTCCCGCTGCAGCGGCCGCGTTCGTGGCGGTCGAGTTCGCCCGCGAAGGTGAGCAGCGCGCTGCGCACGAACCGCGCCGTGCCGTCCGGGTGGTGGCAGGCGCCGCGGCCGGCGACAAGCCCGGCCCACCGCTCCACGTCCGCGCGCGCCTGGCGGCGCGGACGGCCGCCCGCGAGCTCGGCGAGGGCGGCAGCCATCCGCGGCAGCCCGTTCAGGCAGGGGCCGCACTGACCAGCCGATTCAAGAGCGAGATACCGAACGGTCCGTGCCGTCTCCGCCAGCCCGCAGTGCTCCGGCGGGAGGGTGAGCAGGATCCCGGCGCCGACCCGGGCACCCGCCGTTTCCAGCGACTCGTTGTCCAGCGTCAGCCGCGCCGCCGCGGCGGCCGGTATCCACGTGCCGTGATAGCCGCCGACCAGGACCGCGGACTCCGGCGCGAGCGGGCCGAGCAGGTCGCGCAGCGGCATGCCCAGCGGGACTTCGGTGATGCGCGGGGTGCCGTCGGCGCGGCGGATCGTGCACAGCATCGAGCCAGGTTCGGCCCGGGTCCCCGCCTGGCGGAACCAGCGCGGGCCGCGGCGGGCGATCAGTGCCACGTGGGCCAGCGTCTCCACGTTCTGGACGAGGGTCGGGGCGTTGTCAAGGCCGCGTTCGGTCACCCGGGGCGGGACGAAGGTCGGGATGGCGGCGCCGCCGGCCAGGTGGCTGATGAGCGCGGTCTCCTGACCTGACAGGAAACGGGGCGGCGCCAACGCCAGCTGGACAGGGACGCGGTCGACCCCCGCGGCGCGGCGCTCGTCGAGTGCATGCTGCAGCCGCCTGCCCACGTCCTTGGCGCGGTCCACGTGGGTGTACAGGATCGCCTGTTCGGCGCCTACGGCCTCGGCGGCCAGCTGCAGGCCGTCGAGCACCAGGTGCGGGGCGAGCCACAGCAGCGTGGCGTCCTTGTCACTGGCGGGCTCGCTTTCGGCGCCGTTGGCGATGACGACCGCGGTCCTGCGCCTGCTCGTGGCCGCCTCGAGGACGGCGCTGAGCTTTCGGTGCACGGGGAAGGCGGCGCCGCCCCGGCCGGTGAGTCCGGCGTGCCGCACGTCCGGGATCAGGCGGCCGGCCCCGTCGCGAAACGGGATGCGGCCGAACCTGGCCGTGTGCGCGTACCAGTCCTCCGGCTGCTGGCTGGCGGGCAGCAGCCGGGGCAGGTCGGTGGCCGTGCCTTCGGCGGGCATGCCTTTGGTGGCCGTGGTCATCGGCGGGTGGTCCTTTCACGTCCGTGCATCGCGGACATCAGCAGCCCGACTCGTTCGGCGCGGGGGACGTCGCGAGAGGCGGCGGCCAGCCGCCAGCAGACGGCCGCGACGACCGCCAGCGCGCAGCCCATCGCCAGGAGGAACATCCAGCCGTGCAGCAGGTCCTTGCTCGCGGTGATGCTGTGCAGCCAGGCGACAGGCCAGCTGGCGTAGGCGAGCAGGTGCACCGCGCGCCACATCCTGCGGCTCATGTGGCGGCGCAGCAGGCTGGTCACGATCACCGCGACCGTGATGTCCAGGCTCACCGCGCCGAGCCCGAGCGCCAGCGGCTCGTAGGGGGATGCCAGCGGGATCACCGCGGCGGTGAGCGGGATGCGCACGTAACCGTCAAAGACCGCGGTGAGCACGTGCAGCGCGATGAACACCACGGCCACAAGCGACAGGTTGCGGTGCAGGCCCGAGACGGCGAATCGCGGCAGGCCGGGCAGCCGGCCCTGTCGTGTCACCAGCAGGCCGAGCAGCACCACCGCCGTCATCAGCAGCAGGGCGACCACGCCCGTGGCACGGCTCGCGTACCAGAGCGCGGTGGAAGAGTTGATTCCGCTCACGTTTGCAAGCATCGGTCATCAAACCCAGTGGAGTATAGATAGAGCCTATGAACGGGCTCTGAACCCCCTGTCCGGGGACTGGGGTTCCGCTGAAACCAGCCGAACGCGGGGTCACTGGGTTGCTGGGTTGCTGGGTTACTGGGTTGCTGGGTTACTGGGTTGCTGGGTTACTGACCGTAACGGCTGCTATCCCCCGGCTTCACCAATGGTGTCTCTCCGGAGGGTTTCGTTCCATGGCGTTTGGGCGTTGGTGACGGTAACTTCCAGTTTGGTAACGCCACCGGTGTCGTGTGCGTTCGCGGAAGTTCGCCGCTATCCCCCATAGTTAACATGAGCGACATGCTCGGAAACTTGGCTGTAACAAACAGATGACTGGGACACTAACGATGGCCGCCCGGGCGGCCTATATATTGCGCGACAACAGCACCGGCCTCAGCACCAAGGCCTCCCCTCACTTGTATCCGCACCAGTGGAGCTGGGACGCCGCGTTCAACGCGATCGGCCTGGCGACGGTCGACCTGCCGCGGGCGCGGCTCGAGCTTGACTCGCTGTTCGCCGGACAGTGGCGCAACGGCATGGTGCCGCACATCGTCTTCGACCCCGTCGCGGACGGGTACTGGCCGGGGCCCGATCAGTGGCAGTGCGCGCGGTTCTGCGAGGACGCGGTCGAAGTCCCTGCGACCAGCGGGATCTGCGACCCGCCGGTGCACGCGATCGCGGTGGACCGGATCCTCGCCGCGGCCGCCGCGGTGGGCGGGCGCGAGCTCGAGCTCACCCGAGGCTGGGCGGCGCACCTGTACCCGAAGCTGCTCGCCTGGCATCGCTACCTGGCCCGTGACCGAGCGGACAAGTCGACCGGGCTGATGACGCTCTTCCACGGCTGGGAGAGCGGGACGGACAACTCCCCCCGCTGGGACGTCCCGTACGCGGGCGTGGTGGTCGGCCCCGGCCTGCCGGCTTACGTGCGGCGGGACACGGCGCACGTGTCCGACGCTTGCCAGCGGCCGACGGACGGCGAGTACGACCGGTATCTGTGGCTGGTCGAGGAGGCGAAGCAGGCGGGCTACGAGGCCGCGATGCTGCGCGATTCGGGCAGCTTCCAGGTCGGCGACGTGCTGTTCACGGCGATCTTCGCCGCCGCCAGTGACCTGCTGGCCGCCCTGGCCGGGTCGCTGCGCAACCGGGATGACGTCGCGGAGCTGCGTGACTATGCCGCGCAGGCCCGGGCCGCGGTTTTCTGCCACGTCGACGAGGCGTCGGGCCTGGCCGCCGACGTCGACCTGCTCAGCGGCGAGTGGCTGCGGACCGAGACGATCGCGGGGTTCGCGCCGCTGATCGCGGGCGCGATGCCCGGCTACCTGCGGCAGCGGCTGGTCTCGGCCCTGACCGGGCCGCGCTGGGCGGGCCACCCCGGGCTGCGCTACCCGCTGCCGCCGAGCACCAGCCCGGACTCAGCCGCGTTCGATCCCTCGTGTTACTGGCGTGGGCCGGTCTGGCCGTTCTTCAACTGGCTGCTCACCTGGGCGCTGCGGCGGGACGGTGAGCACGCGGTCGCCTCTCGCCTGCGGTCCGCCTCGCTCGATCAGCTCGATGACGGGAACTTCGCCGAGTACTACCACCCGCTGACCGGCGCTCCCCTCGGCAGCCTCCACCAGTCGTGGACAACCGCGGCCGCACTGGCCTGGCTGCTTGACGAGGAATGAGCCTCTTCTAGGCACGGGAGCGCGGCAGGACAATGGGCGGGGAACCGCCCTAGGGAAGGACTGCCATGGCCGCCGAAGTCTTCGACGTGATCAGCCCGGTCGACGAGACCATCGTGACGACGGTGCGCTTCGCTGACGCCGCCGAGGTTGACGCACGGGTCGAGCGCGCGCACCGGGCCTTCGCTTCGTGGCGCCGCGTGGCGCCCGGCGACAGGGCCAGGCTGCTGCGGCGCTTCGCCGAGGCGGTCGACTCCGACATCGAGACGCTCGCCGGCCTGGAGGTCCGCAATTCCGGGCACACCATCGGGAACGCCCGGTGGGAAGCGGGCAACGTCCGCGACGTGCTGACCTACTACTCGGCGGCACCGGAGCGGCTGACCGGCCGGCAGATCCCGGTCCCCGGCGGCGTCGACATGACCTTCCACGAGCCGATGGGGGTCGTCGGCGTCATCGTGCCGTGGAACTTCCCGATGCCCGTGGCCGCGTGGGGATTCGCGCCCGCGCTCGCCGCCGGCAACACGGTGATCGTCAAGCCGGCCGAGTACACGCCGCTGACCGCGCTGCGGCTCGAAGAACTCGCGGCGCGGGCCGGACTGCCCGAGGACGTGTTCCAGGTTGTCCCAGGGACCGGACCGGAGGCCGGGGAGCGCCTCGTCACCCACCCGCTCGTGCGCAAGATCGTCTTCACCGGATCCACCGGCGTGGGCAAGCGGATCATGCGGCTGTGCGCCGACCAGGTGAAGCCGCTGACGCTCGAGCTCGGCGGGAAGAACGCCAACATCATCTTCGCCGACGCCGATCTCGAGCGCGCGGCGGCGACCGCGCCTGGCGGCGCCTTCGACAACGCCGGGCAGGATTGCTGCTCCAGGTCGCGGGTGCTGGTGCAGCGCAGCGCGTTCGACCGGTTCATGGAGCTCCTCGAACCCGCGGTCAAGGCCTTCGCGGTCGGCGACCCCACGGACCCGGAGAGCGCCATGGGCCCGCTGATCTCGGCCCGGCACCTGGCCAGGGTCAGCTCGTATGTGGACGAGCCGGCGGCCGTGGCTTTCCGCGGGACGGCCCCGCAAGGACCCGGCTTCTGGTTCCCGCCGACCGCGATCGCCCCGGTGTCGCGCGCCGACCGGCAGTGGCGGGAGGAGATCTTCGGGCCGGTGATCGTCGTGATGCCGTTCGAGGACGAAGCGGACGCCGTCCGGCTGGCCAACGACACTGAGTACGGCCTGTCCGGGTCGCTGTGGACGCGCGACCTGGGCCGGGCCTTGCGTGTCGCGCGTGCCTGGGACAGCGGGAACCTGTCGGTGAACTCGCACTCCTCGGTCCGGTACTGGACGCCGTTCGGCGGGTTCAAGCAGTCCGGGCTGGGCCGCGAGCTCGGCCCGGACGCCGTCGAAGCCTTCACCGAGACCAAGAACGTCTTCATCTCGACGGAGGAGTGAGCTGACGCTGGAGGTAGTTCCTTCCTCGACGCGCGCTTACCGGTCGGGATGCGCCATCGTATCGATCACTGCGGTGGTGGCCAGGATCAGGATGTCGTTCTCTCCTGGCGCCGTCTCGACGCCGTAGGTGTCGCGGGCGCGGAACCACCGTTTGGATACCTCGGCGACCCGGTGCCCGTCGCGCTCGATCGTGTACTCGTGGTCCACGATGTTGCCCTGGACGCGCAGGTCAGGCCCGTCTTCGGTCTTGACCGTCCACCGCTCGCGGAGCGGCTCGATCATGGCCTTCTTGACAAGCGCCATCCGGTGTCCGCCCGGATCCTCGATCTCCATGCTGTCCTTGACCCGCAGCATGCGTTCCTGGATCTTGCACAGCTCATGGCCGTCCATGTCCTCGAACAGGATCGTCTTACGGACCCGTAGCGCCTTGCCGTCCAGCCTGAACGCGCGCTCGCCGCGATCGTTCTCGATCACGTAGTCGTCGCCGATGGAAATCATGCGCTGGCGCATCTGGTAGCGCGTGACCTGAGGGTCGCCCGTGCGCGCTTCGCGGCGTTCCTCGCGGCGCTCTTGCCGCCTTTCCCTACCCAACATGGCGTGCTCCCGGCGTTCCGGTCACGCTCGCACGTTTCGCGCGAGCGGCATTGCTTGGTTCAGCCTTGGTCAGGCGGGAGCCGAGCGCATCACCCGAGGAGGGCGAGTGGCGGGTCAGGGCGCGGTCCGCTCGACCAGCAGGAGGGCCATGTCGTCGTGCGGCTGATGGCCGACGTAACGGCTGACCTCCGCGCTGAGGCGCCCGAGGAGAGTGGCCGGGTCGGCGGGGACTTGGACGGAGGCGGCTTCGGTGAGCGGGAAGAACTCTCCGGCCCTGTTGCGGGCCTCGCTGAGCCCGTCGGTGTAGAAAAGGACAGGTTCGCCAGGCCGCAGCGGGACGGTGAACGAGTGGCGCTCGGTGACCCCGGCAAGGCCCAGCCCGAGCGGCGGGTTGCCGTCCGCGGGCCCCAGGAACCGCGGCCCTCCCGGGCCGAGTTGCAGCGGCCGTGGGTGGCCGCAGTTGATCACCTCCATCTTGCCGCCATCGGGACTGACCTGCGCCAGGACGGCCGTGATGAACTGCTCGTCGCCGAGTTCGCGGTCCAGGGTGGCTTCGATCCAGTCCGCGATCGCGGCCAGCGTGTACTCCTGGTAGGCCGCCGCGCGGAAGGTGCCCATCGCGGTTGCCGCCTCCTGCACTGCCGGCAGGCCCTTGCCCTCGGCGTCGCCGATGATCAGCCGCACGCCCTGGGCCGTGGGCACCACCGCGTACAGGTCTCCGCCGACCCGCGCCTGGGCGGCGGCCGACGTGTACCTGGCGGCCAGTCTCAGGGGGCCCGCGCTGTCGGGCACCGGGCGCAACAGCACGCGCTGGGTGACGTCGGCCACCGCGCGGACTTCGGCCAGTTCCCGCTCCCGGCGCATGCGGATGTGGCTGGCCAGCAAGGCAAAGACAGTGACACCGGCGATGGCGCTAAACGAGATCACCACCGTCTTTGACGGGGTGTTCGCATCCACGTCGAAGGCGAACATCCCGTTCTGGGCGGCCGCCGTCGCGCCGACACCCAGCGTGAACAGCCGTCCGCCGACGGCCGGTGCTGATGCCGGGCCGATAGCCAGCAGGGGCAGCAACCCATAACCCGGCCCCTGCACCAGCTGCAGCACCCCAACCAGCAAGAGCAGGGCGAACGGCAGGGCGAAAAGCGCCCAGTACGGCAGGGCCAACAGCGCCCAATTCCAGTTAACCGCCCGCGCCCGCAGCCTGCGTCTGATCACTAGCCCCCGCCAACGCAGCTACGTTCAGGAAACAGCACCTCACGCGCTGTATTTGTCACATGGTACCCATCTGGGACCCGGAGCACCAGAGTGCACACCAGGCACAGCCCTGGTCCGCTAGCCGGGGCCGGTCACATCCGTCCGTTTGACGGGTCGGCGGGCCAGCCAGCGACCGTGTGCACAGTGCCGTCCGGCTCGACCAGGCGTGCCGGGAGGTTGAGGCTGGCGAGCCAGACCGGGGCCTGGCGGCCCCTGATGACCGCGGCGGTCGCCGCCGTGTTGGCGTCCGCGCAAGTGGCCGCCGCTACCGAGACAGTCCGCCAGACTGACGCCGCGGGCAGGCCCGTACGCGGGTCGAGGATGTGGTGCAGCATGTCGCCGCCGCGCTGCCAGCGGCGGGCGGCGGTGGATGACGTGGCCAGGCCGCCCTCGCGGATCGCGACCACGGCGCTTGGTCCGCTCGGTGCTTCAGCTGGCAGCGCGGTCACGTCCTGAACGCGGATCCGCCAGCCGCCGTCGGGCGGCTCGCCGGCCACCGAGGTGTCGCCGCCCAGGCTCACGAGCACGCCGCAGCCGAGTTCCGCGGCGATCCGGGCGGCGGACCTGTCCGCCGCCCAGCCTTTCACTGTCGCGCCCAGGTCAAGCTGGACGCCTGGCGGGACAGTCAGCCGCCGCGTGACCGTGTCGAGCCTGATGGAGCGCCAGCCGGGGATCACCCGGACGCGCACCGTCAGGGCCGGACCCGTGGGCGCGACCTGCGCGAAGTCCCGGTCGTAGCCAAGCGAGGACAGCACGCTGCCCACCGTCGGGTCCACGTCCCCGTCGCTGAGGCTAGCCGCGCGCAGGGCGACGGCAACGGCCTCGGCGAGCAGCGGGCTGACGGTCAGCGTGACGGGACCGGACGCGTGCCGCGCGGCGCTGGCGAGGACGGCGAGCTCTGAATCGGGGCGGAACCTGCTGCACGCCAGGTCCAGCTCGTCCAGGTCCTCGGCGAGCAGCGCCCTGGCGGCGGCGAGCCTGCCCGGGTCGGTGACGACAAGCTGGATGAGCATGCCGAGCGCGTGCCACGCGGCGAACGCCGTCGGCTCATCCTCCGGCGGCGCCGCGGCCCCCGCCTGCCTCATGAAGTCGCCGGCCTTGCTCTCATCAGTACGAGGTGCCGCCAGAGGTGACCAGGCCGCCGCCGTTCGACTGGACCGGAGGGTTCACCGGTGCCTGCAGGGTGTTCGAACCGTTGGAAGAGTTCGAGGAGTTCGACGAGCTCGCGGAGTTCGATGAGCCGCTGTTGCCCGAACTCGTGCCCGACGAGCCGGAGGTGCCTGAGCCTGAGCCTGAGCCGAGAGTCGTCGAGCCGCTTGACGCGTGGCTGCCCGAGGACGAGGTACCAGCCCGCGAGCTGCCCGAATGGGTCACGGCCGCGTGCGTCGAGCCCGGCAGAGCGGCGGCCACCGCGCCGGCCGCGAGCACACTCGCGAAACCCACCGTGGCGGTGGTGGCGTTCAGCCGGCGCCTGCCGCGCTCCCGCTCGGCCACGGCACTGGAGACGTCCCGCCTCGCGGCGTGTCCCGGTCCGGTGGCGCGGGGCGCTCCCTGGCGAAGCTCGGGGCTAGTCATGCCGTCAGTGTTACACATCCACTTCCATGGGCTGTTCATGTTGCTTCTCAGAACGCTCTGAGTGCGACCGCTCTTGGTCCGCCTGGTGCCGGGACCGGTGTCACACCAGCCACTGGCGACCACTTTGTGTATGCGCCGCATGCTGGTGGCTGATGCGGACGGCCGAAGGCTATGCGCCCTGCGCTGCCCGGCGCGCGGATGGGGAAGGCGGCCAGCAGGGCGCCTCCCCGCGCCAGACGGTACGACGATATGTCCGCAATGCCGGGTGCCGTGTTCAGGTACCGGGATTATGAGGAAGGCTTTTCCGTGCTCCAGGCCGGATAACCCTTCCCCTTATCGCCGCGGGGGCGCCGGGCGCCGCCGGACCGCCTTAGCGCCAGGCGCCTCGCGTCTGTCGCGTCCCACCGCGCGCGGGCGGAACAGGGAGTTGACCACCAACATCGTCCCGCACGAAAAAACGGCGCCCAAAGTGGTCGGGATGCACACGAAATGGACAGCAGGGGCCAGTGTGACGCGCGGACAGGCGGCAGAGCAGCAGCTGCTGTCATCACCCGGCGGCGCTGGCACATGCCAAGGCGGCGCTAGCACGTGGCAAGGATGTGCGTCAGGGAGAGTCAACTCGCATAGCGACGCGGTCTTCCGGCGGGCCGTCACCGGCGTGCCCGTGGGCGACGGGCTTTGCCCGGTGTGCGGGGAGCTGGGATCATTGACCGATGAGCGACGCTGCTTCGACCACCGCTTCGACTACCGCCTTCCGCGGCGCGCGCGACCTGCTGCTGAAGTACCGCGCGGACTACGCCACTGCGCGCAGCCAGTTCACCTGGCCGGACCTGGATCAATTCAACTGGGCGCTCGACTGGTTCGACGTGATCGCCGCCGAGCACCCTGGCCGGCCGGCGCTGCGGGTGGTCAGCGACGACGGCGGCGACGAGTCGGTGAGCTACGGAGAGCTGGCGGCGCGTTCGGCCCGGGTGGCGAACTGGCTGCGGGGCCTCGGGGTCAGCCGCGGCGACCGGGTCCTGCTGATGCTTGGCAACGTGGTCCCGCTGTGGGAGGTCATGCTCGCGGCGATGAAGCTCGGCGCGGTGGTGATCCCGGCCTCGACGCTGCTGCAGCCCGCGGACCTGGCCGACCGGATCGAGCGGGGAGCCGTCAGGCACGTGGTCACCGACACGGCGCAGGCGCCGAAGTTCGCCGACGTGCCCGGGGCATGGACGCGCGTGGTTGTCGACGGGAGCGCCGCGGGATGGCACGCCTACGCGGAAGTGCCGTCCGCGCCGCAGGAGTTCACCCCGGACGGGGTGACGAAGGCGACCGACCCGCTGCTGCTCTACTTCACGTCGGGGACGACCTCCCAGCCCAAGCTCGTGGGGCACACCCACGCGAGCTACCCGGCGGGCCACCTGTCCACCATGTACTGGATCGGCATCCAGCCCGGCGACGTGCACCTGAACATCTCCTCGCCCGGCTGGGCCAAGCA